>Ga0070679_100005731_pt1 | contig 11519 bp, 9 predicted proteins | sample KBSC63BmetaG_FD_65652 | JGI IMG/M metagenome (GOLD analysis project Ga0070679, IMG submission 65652) | Corn rhizosphere microbial communities from Kellogg Biological Station, Michigan, USA - KBS C6-3B metaG | ecosystem: Host-associated > Plants > Roots > Rhizosphere | place: USA: Michigan... | reverse complement strand
TCCGCGGGTATCGCCACGAAGATCATCCAGCACTATCTCCACGCGAAGGTCGCCAACACGATCGAGAATACCGGCTGATGCGGGGCGCAACGCAACGAATCAACGTCGACCTGCCGCTGATCATCACGGCCGTTTTGCTCACGATGTATGGGCTGGCGATCGTGTTCTCCGCGGGACATACCGACGTGCGCACGCAGGCCACGGGGGCGTGGAAGGCGCAGATGGTGTGGACCGTCGTGGGAATCTGCGGCGCCTTCGCGGTGAGCCGGGCATCTGTTCGGCTCGTCGAGTGGATGACCGTACCCGCGTACGCTGCGACGATCGTCCTGCTGCTGGCGCTTCTTGCGGGCCTCGGATCAGGCGCTGGAACGGCGACGAGCACGAGCGGCTGGCTGACGATCGCCGGGCACCGCCTTGGTCAGCCCGCGGAGATCGCGAAGCTCACCGTCGTCCTGATGCTCGGACGTGTTCTCGCACAGAACCGCGTTGCGCCCAAATCGATGCTCGAGCTCTGGAAGCCGATGCTCGTCGCCGGCGTTCCACTCGTGTTGATCATGGCGCAGGGCGACCTCGGCACCGCGATGGTGTTCGTGGGAATCTTCTTCGCGATGCTGTTCTGGGCGGGCGTGCAGTGGCAGCTGCTGCTACTGCTCGCGAGTCCGGTCGTGAGTCTGCTGTTGGGATTCGACTCGCTGATCTGGGGCGTGTGGTTCCTGATGCTCCTCGGCCTCGTGCTGTGGTACAAGCCGTTCCTCGGCGAAGGTCTGTTCGTCGTCGCCGCGAACGTGATGATGGGCATCGTGGGCCCGCTCGTGTGGGAACATCTCAAGGTGTATCAGCAGCTGCGCCTCAAGGTGTTCCTCGATCCGTCGGTCGATCCGCGCGGCAGCGGCTATCACGTGATCCAATCGCGGGTGGCGATCGGCTCCGGCGGTTGGTTCGGTCGCGGATACCTACAGGGACCGCAGAAGCGCCTCGCGTTTCTTCCCGAGCAATACACCGACTTCATCTTTGCTGTGCTCGGTGAGGAGCTTGGCTTCATCGGCGTTGCACTCGCGCTGTCGCTGTTTCTGTTTCTCTTCTTGCGCGTGATTCGCATCTCCGAGCGAGCGAACGATTCGTTCAGCAGTCTCGTCGCGTTCGGATTGCTCGCGAGCTGGTTCACGCACGTGCTCGAGAACGTCGGCATGACGCTGAACCTGATGCCGATCACCGGCATTCCGCTGCCGTTCTTCAGCTACGGCGGATCGTTCATGCTCGCCTGTTGGCTCGCGATCGGCATTCTCGCGCGCATCTCGAGTGAGGGACGCGGAGGAATGCTGGGCCCACTGAAGGTTTGATTGAGGTCACAGGATTGTAGGTCTCAGGTCTGAGGAAAAGCGCAGTTCCTATCATCCTCAGACCTATTATCCTGAGACCTCCAGCCACCAGCATCCCGGCCCGGCCTCCTTCCCTGACGGGCTCGGCGCGGCCAAATTCCGCCAATGGCATGGTGGAACAAGGACAAAAAAGACAAAAAGCCTCGCACGTCCAAACGTGAGCGCCTGGAGATTCCGGCGGACGTCTGGGAAAAGTGCGAGGCGTGCGGGCATACCGATATTCGCGAGAAGTTCGAGCGGAATACGAACGTCTGCCCGAATTGCGATTACCATCGACGCATCCGCGCGAGCGAGTACTGCACACTGCTGCTCGATGACGGCACGATGGAAGAAGTCGAAGTCGACCTCAAGTCCACTGACCCGCTGGGATTCCCGGACTATCCGGCGCGGCTCAAGAAGAACATGGCGAACGCCGGCGAGACGGACGCGCTGCTCGCCTGCAGCGGAACGCTCGACGCGTTGCCCGTGAACCTCGGCGTGATGGATTTCGCGTTCATGGGCGGCTCAATGGGCTCGGTGGTCGGCGAGAAGATCGCTCGCCTGGGCCAGCGCTCGCTCGAGCGAAAGTATCCGTTGATCGTCATCTCGGCGTCGGGCGGCGCGCGCATGCAGGAAGGCGTGCTGTCGCTGATGCAGATGGCGAAGGTGTCCGCCGTGCTCGCGCAACTCGCGGAGCGCCGAATTCCGTACGTCTCGATTCTCACGAATCCAACCACCGGCGGCGTGAGCGCGAGCTACGCGATGCTGGGTGATGCAATCCTCGCCGAACCGGGCGCGGTGATCGGCTTCGCCGGTCCGCGCGTCATCAAGCAGACGCTTGGCCAGGATCTTCCCGAAGGCTTCCAGACCTCGGAGTTCCTGCTCGACCATGGCATGCTCGATTGCGTCGTGCATCGACGGAATCTCAAACGCACGGTGAGCCAACTGCTGCGACACATGTCGGGTCGACCTGCGGCGACTGGATGGGCGTCGGCCTGACCGTCATCCTGATGCGAGCGCAGCGAGCGGAGGACCTGCTTTTGTGTCACGCAGTTTCTCCCGGTCTGGACGAAACACGTGACCGAAGTGCAGATCCCTCGCTCCGCTCGGGATGACAGCTGCGTACAAAGACGCCCTCGACTTCCTCTTCGCGCGCACGACGGGCCAGTTCAAGTTCGGTCTCGAGCGCACTCACGCGCTGCTCGAACGACTCGGCAATCCACAGCGCGCATACCCGTCGATTCACGTCGCCGGCACGAACGGGAAGGGCAGCAGCGTCGCCACGATGGCCGCGTTGCTCACGGCACGTGGTCGTCGCGTCGCGACGTACACGTCGCCTCACCTCGTGGACTTCCGCGAGCGGATGGTCGTTAGCGGCGAGCTGATTCCCGCTGACGACGTCGTGGAGTTCGTCACGCGCAACATCGGCATGGTCGAAGAATTGGGCGCAAGCTTCTTCGAAGCGACGACCGCGATGGCGTTCGAATATTTCGCTCGCGCCGGCGCGGATATCGCGATCATCGAAGCGGGACTCGGCGGACGTCTCGATTCGACGAACGTGCTCGATCCCATCGTCGCCGGGGTCACGTCCATCGGCTACGATCACACCGAGTATCTCGGCGATACACTGGAGCAGATCGCCGGAGAGAAAGCCGGGATCTTCAAACCTGGGCGTCCCGCGGTGATCGGTGAACGCGATCCGCACATTCGCGAGCTGCTCGCCGATCTCGCGCGAAAAGCGGGTGCATCGAGTATTCGTATTGTCGCCGACGAGATCACGCTTCACGACGTTCGTGTCGACGACGGTGGAACGACGTGCGATCTGGAATGGCGTGGAACGAGAGCGACGATCCGCACGCCGCTCGCCGGCCGGCATCAGGCGGCAAATCTCGCGTTCTCTCTCGTGACGCTCGACGCCGCTGGAAAGGACGCGGCTGTCCCGCTCGACGAAGCGCGCGAGAACATCGACCACGTGCACATCCCCGGACGCTTTCAGCACGTGGGGCGATTCATCTTCGACGTCGCGCACAATCCCGCGGGTTCCGAGGTCTTCGCGCAAACGGTCGCTTCGGTTTCACCACCCGCGCCGATCGCGGTCGTGCTCTGTGTTCTTCGCGACAAGGACTGGCGCGAGATGATCCGCATTCTGAGCCGCGTCGCCTCGCATTTCGTCCTGACGATGGCGCCCACCGCACCAGCCAGCCGAGCATGGAATCTTTCCGAGGCATTGGAGTTCGCCCGCTCGCTCGGGATCTCGGCCGAGGTCGAGGAGGACTTCAGCGCAGCGCTCGATCGTGCGGGAGAGCGCGCCGCAACGGTGCTGGTGACCGGTTCCTTTCATACCGTGGGAGACGCAATGGCGCTCCTACAGGTGTCGCCGCTGGCCTGGGCCCGATAACTTTGATGGATGGCCCAAGGCGCCCTCCCGGGGTTTCGCGATTTCTATCCTGAACAGTTCGCCGAGCGCGCCCACATCATGGGCGTGTGGCGCGAGGTTGCGCGCCGGTTTGCGTTCGTCGAATACGACGGACCTCCGCTCGAGCCGCTGGAGCTCTACACGAAGAAGAGCGGAGAAGAGATCGTCGGTCAGCTCTATAACTTCACGGACAAAGGCGGCCGGGAGATCTCGCTGCGCCCGGAGATGACCCCGACGCTGGCGCGCATGGCGGCCGCAAAAGCGAATGCCCTTCGCAAGCCGATTCGTTGGTTCTCGATGCCGCAGTTGTTTCGCTACGAGCGACAACAGCGCGGGCGGCTTCGCGAGCACTTCCAGCTGAACGTCGACATCATTGGCGAAACGGACGTCACCGCCGACGCCGAGCTGCTCGCCGTTGCGATCGAAGTGATGCGTGGCTGCGGGCTCACGTCCGCCGACGTGCGCGCGCGAATCTCCGATCGCAGACTGTTGCGCGCGATTCTCGCTGCGCTCGGCGTGAACGATGAATCGATTCCCGCGCTGTTCACGGTCGTCGACAAGTTCGAGCGACAGCCGCGCGACATCTCGCGCGAGAAGCTCGCCGCGCTCGGCATGAGCGATGTGGCAATCGAGCAGCTGTTCGCGCTGCTCGGCGACATCACGCTCGAGGATATTCAGCAGCGGTTCGCCGACGCGCCTGAAGTCGGCGCGCTCGCGGCCGATCTGCGTCGCTACTTCGACTGTCTCGATGGGCTCGGCGTGCTCGACTGGGTGACGATCGATCTCAAGATCGTTCGCGGTCTGGCGTACTACACGGGAATCGTTTTCGAGCTGTTCGACGCAAAGGCTGAGCTCCGCGCGATCTGCGGCGGCGGACGGTATGACAATCTGCTCCAATCGCTCGGCGGCGTGGACCTGCCCGCGCTCGGGTTCGGCATGGGTGACGTCGTCCTTGCCGAGCTGCTCCGCGATCGCGGACTCTTGCCGACGAAGTCAGAAGGACCGCAGGTGTGGGTTGCCGCGGAATCAACGAGTCGGCACGGCGACGTTCGCCGCGCCGCCACCGCGCTGCGCCGCACGGGCGTCAGCGTGGAATACGCTCTGCGCGATCAAGCAATCATGAAACAGGTGAAAGCGGCCAAGTCGGCCGGCGCCGGCTTCGTGCTCACGCTGCACGAGCCGTCCAATTCCGGAACGCGTGAACCGCATACGTGGAACCCGCGAGAGGTACCTCCGGAGTGGAATCGCGTACTCACCGACATCGGCCTCTAAACCCGTTTCTTTCGCAATCCCATGGCAGACGACAAAAAGCTCACGACCCGCGAAGCGGACTTCAGCGCGTGGTACAACGAAGTAGTGCTGCGCGCCGAGCTCGCCGACTATTCGCCCGTGCGCGGCTGCATGATCATCCGTCCCAACGGCTACGGCATTTGGGAGCGAATGCAGCGCGCGCTCGACGACATGTTCAAGGCCACCGGCCACAAGAATGCGTACTTCCCGCTGTTCATCCCTGAAAGCTTCCTGAGCAAGGAAGCGGAACACGTAGAGGGCTTCGCGCCGGAAACGGCCGTGGTGACGCACGGTGGCGGCAAGAAGCTCGAGGAGCCGCTGATCGTTCGTCCGACTTCGGAAACGATCATTTACGCGAGCTTTGCGAAGTGGGTGCAGAGCTATCGCGATCTGCCGCTGCTCATCAACCAGTGGGCGAACGTCGTGCGCTGGGAAATGCGCACGCGTCTCTTCCTGCGCACGCTCGAGTTCCTCTGGCAGGAAGGCCACACCGCGCACGCCACGCACGACGACGCCGAAGAAGAGGCGCGTCGCATGCTCGGCGTGTACTCCGATTTCATGGAAGGCTGGATGGCGATGCCCGTCATCACCGGCCAGAAGACGGACGCCGAGAAGTTCGCCGGAGCGCTGCGCACCTATTCGTGCGAGGCGATGATGCAGGACAACAAAGCCCTGCAGGCCGGCACGTCGCACAACCTCGGACAGAACTTCGCGAAGGCATTCGATCTCAAGTTCCAGGCAGAGCACGGGGGACAGGAGTTCGCCTGGAACACGAGTTGGGGCGTGTCGACGCGTCTCATCGGCGGCCTCGTGATGACGCATGGCGACGACAACGGTCTCCGCATTCCGCCACACCTCGCGCCGATCGAGCTCGTGATCGTGCCGATCTACAAGACGGACGAAGAGAAGAACCGAGTGCTCGATGCCGCCGACCAGATCGTGGATTCGCTCAGCGAGTGGGAGCGCCGCGATCCGGGCCGTCTGCGCGTGCACCTCGACGACCGCGAAGGCGTCAAGCCCGGCGCGAAGTACTACGAGTGGGAGCTTCAGGGTGTTCCGCTGCGCATGGAGCTCGGGCCCCGCGACCTCGACAAGAACCAGGCGACGCTCGTTCGCCGCGACACACGCGAGAAGCGGCCTGTTTCTCTGCAAAGCCTCGGCGAAGATATCGCCGACACGCTGCGGAAGATTCAGGAGGATATGCTGATCGCGGCGCGAGAGCGTCGCGAGGCGAACAGCATTCGCCGACGCATCAGCTACGACGACTTCCGCGCACTGATGGACGGACCCGGCGGCTTCGTGTACGCCGGCTGGTGCGGCAGCCCGGAATGCGAGGCGCAGATCAAGGAGGACACGAAGGCGACGATCCGCGTGCTGCCCGACGAGGAATTTCGTTCGGCCGAACCGCCGACGACGTGCCTCAAGTGCGGCCGCGCTTCGACCGCCGAGGCGGTATGGGCCAAAGCGTACTGACGACCGGGTTTTCTCGCGTCGGCGGCGAGATGCGGTGCGAGGGCGTGTCCCTCGACCGCATCGCCCGCGACGTCGGGACGCCCGTCTACGTCTACAGTACCGCGACGATCCGCGATCGATACGAGCGGCTGGACCACACGCTCGCACCGGTCCCGCATCGAATTCACTATACGCTCAAGGCCAACTCGAGCGGCGGCATTCTCGCGTTGCTGCGCGATCTTGGCGCGGGCGTGGATGTCGTTTCCGGCGGCGAGCTCCATCGCGCGCTTCGCGCCGGCTTTGCACCGAGCGACATCATCTTCGGCGGCGTGGGGAAGACGGAACGCGAGCTCGCCGACGCACTCGATGCCGGCATTCTCTTCATCAACGCCGAGAGCGAAGCCGAAGTCCGCGTCATCGATCGGCTGGCGGGGGAGCGTGGAATCCGCGGTCGAGTCTCACTCCGGGTCAATCCAGAGATCACGCTCGACGCGCCGCACGACTACATCAAGACCGGCGGCAAGGGACACAAGTTCGGCATTCCGCATGACGAAGTCGTACACGTGGCTGTTGTCGCAGGGGAGCTGGAGCACATAGATCTCGTCGGGCTCGACATGCATTTGGGCTCGCAGCTGTCGCGCATCGATCCGTATCGCGAGGGCACGGAGCGCCTGGCGTCAATTTTCGCGGAGTTGCAAAAGCGCGGAATCAAGACGCTCGAGTATCTCGACATCGGCGGCGGGTTGGGCGTTCGCTACGACACGGAGCAGCCGCCGAACCTGCGTCGCTTCGCGGATCTGATTCTGCCGACGATCTCGGAAACGGGGCTCAAGCTCATCATGGAGCCGGGCCGATTCATCATCGGCAACGCCGCCGCTCTCGTGACCGAGGTGCTCTATCGGAAGCACAGCGGCGGCAAAGATTACGTCGTTGCCGATGCCGGAATGACGGAGCTTCTGCGTCCGTCGCACTACGGTGCGTACCATCGCATTCAGGCGGTGCGATCGCGTGCGGATCGAAGCACCGTGGACGTCGTCGGCCCGGTGTGCGAGAGCGGTGACTTCCTGGCGCTCGATCGCGAGCTGGACGATGTTCAGCCGGGCGAATTGCTCATGGTGTGCGACGTCGGCGCGTACGGGTACGCGATGGCGTCGAATTACAACAGCCGCTTGCGGCCGGCGGAAGTGCTGGTCGACGGCGACCGGTACGCCGTGATCACGGCCCGCGAGGAGTACGACGATCTCGTACGCCGCGAGATCGCCGAGCCGGAATGGAAAACGGACGGCGAGGGACACCACTGATGCGCGTCGGACTGATTGCGGACACGCACGACCGAGTCCCCGCCGTCGCGGAGCTCGTTCGGCAAATGCAGGCTGGCGGTGTTGGAATGATCCTCCACGCAGGCGATTACTGCTCGCCATTTTCGCTCAAGCCGTTCGAGGACGCGCAGGTGTCGCTCGCGGGCGTGTTCGGCCGCAACGACGGCGACACGCAGGGCCTCGTGTCGCGCGCGCAGTCGGCGTTCGGCGCCGAGCTGTTCGAGTCGCCGCACAGCTTCGAGATCGGCGGGCGGCGGATTCTGCTCGTCCACGACATCGGCGACGTGCAGAAGCGATCGGTGTCGTCGCACGACATCGTGATTCACGGGAACACGCATCAGCAGGAGATGAAGACGCGCGGCGAGACGTTGATCGTGAATCCGGGCGAGGGGTGCGGTTGGCTCTACGGCACCCCGTCGGCGGCGATTCTCGATCTCGACACTCGCCAGGTGGAGTTTCTCAACCTCAGCGGTCCACAATGGAAGTTCTGACGTCGGCGACAGAGCAGGCGCATCGTCATCCCGAGCGAAGCGAGGGATCTGCACCTAAGGACTGTAAGTGCAGATCCCTCGCTTCGCTCGGGATGACAAAGTTCTGACGTTCTTCCTTTCTATGTCTCGCATCCTCATCATCGACTACGGCTCACAATTCACGCAGCTCATCGCGCGCCGCGTGCGTGAAGCGCGTGTGTATTCCGAGATCCACCCGCCCACGCGCAGCGTCGCGTGGATCCGCGAATGGAACCCCACCGCCATCATCCTGAGCGGCGGGCCAAACTCGGTCTATGAAGACGGCGCCCCGACCGCGCCCGCCGAGCTGCTCGACATCGCGCCCGTCCTCGCCATTTGTTACGGCATGCAGCTCGTCGCGCATCTCTCCGGCGGCGACGTGATCGGCGCGGGAAAGCGCGAATACGGCCGCGCCGAGCTCGAGGTCGAACAGAGCGGCGGATTGTTCGAAGGATTCGCGCCGCACGAGCACATGACGGTCTGGATGAGCCACGGCGATCACGTCGACGTGCCGCCGCCGGGCTATGTCGTAACCGCGTCGAGCGCCAGCGTGCCGATCGCCGCGATGCGGCATCGCGAAAAGCCGATCCATTGCGTCCAGTTCCACCCTGAAGTCGCACATACGCCGCGCGGCGGCGAGATCATCTCGAACTTTCTCTTTCGCATCTGCCACGCGCAGCCGAGTTGGACGCCGGGCGCGTTCGTGGCGAGCGAGATCGAGAAGATCCGCACGATGGTCGGAAAGTCGCGCGTGATCTGCGGGTTGTCGGGCGGGGTTGATTCGTCGGTCGCCGCGGCGTTGGTGCATCGAGCGATCGGCGATCAGCTCACGTGTGTGTTCGTCGACACCGGACTGCTGCGCCTGCACGAGCGCGAACAAGTCGAACGCACGTTCAATGCGAATCTCGGAATCAAGCTCGTCACCGTGGACGCGTCGAAACGCTTTCTCGATGCGCTCGAGGGCATCGAGGATCCCGAGCAGAAGCGAAAAATCATCGGCCACACGTTCATCGACGTCTTCGAGGAAGCGACCAGCGGGGCGGGGAAGGACGCCGACTTCCTCGTGCAGGGCACGCTCTATCCCGACGTGATCGAGTCGTTCTCGCCGCGCGGCGGGCCGTCGGTGACCATCAAGACGCACCACAACGTGGGCGGCCTCAAGCCGGACATGAAGTTCAAGCTGATCGAGCCGTTGCGCGAGCTGTTCAAGGACGAAGTGCGCAACGTCGGCCGAGAGCTTGGGCTTCCCGAAGAGATGGTCGGCCGTCATCCATTCCCGGGCCCAGGCCTGGGCATTCGCGTCCTCGGCGCCGTGACGGAATCTTCTCTTGACGTCCTCCGACGCGCGGACGCCATTTACCTCGAGGAGATTCGCGACGCCGGGTTGTACAATGAGATCTGGCAGGCGTTCGCCGTGCTGCTCCCGGTGCGGAGCGTGGGCGTCATGGGCGATTATCGGACGTACGAGAACGTGGTAGCGCTTCGCGCGGTGACCAGCAGCGACGGCATGACCGCCGACTGGTATCCGTTTCCGCACGACGTGCTGGGTCGCATCTCGAGCCGCATCATCAATCAGGTCCGCGGCGTGAATCGCGTGGTGTATGACGTGAGCTCGAAGCCGCCGGCGACGATCGAGTGGGAGTAGTTGTGGGGAAGCGGAACGAGGAAAGCGAGTAGCTCTTAGTCATCCCGAGCGCAGCGAGGGATCTGCACGTCCGACAGCAGAAGTGCAGATCCCTCGCTGCGCTCGGGATGACAAATGGAGGGGCGACGCATGACGATAGCCACGTCGAATCAACCAGGGCCGCTCGACGCGGCGAGCGCGCCTGTCGCGTCGGCGACGAAATGTCTCAACTGCGGCGTGCCCCTCGCGGGACCATACTGCTCGTCATGCGGCCAGCGGAACATTCCGCCCTACCCGAGCGTGCGGGAGCTCGTGGTCGACGCGTTCTGGGAGCTGTCGGGTTGGGACGGACGCTTCGCCGCAACGGTGCGCGAGTTGTTTCGCCACCCTGGCAAGCTGACCCGCGAGTTTCTCGAGGGCCGTCGTGCACGGTACATCTCGCCGCTTCGCCTGTACCTGATGGCGAGCCTCGTCTACTTCCTCGCCGCCGCGCTCGTGTCGAAGGACGGCGGGCTCAAAATCAGCACCACCACGACCGATAAGCACACGATCGCGGCGACTCCCGGTGCACCTGACCGCGTTGCAGACGCCATCTCGGCTGCCGTCGCGGGTAATGCACCCGATTCGGCCAAGCTCGCGCAGGCGTTTCGCGATATCGATCGAGCGCCGGCGATTCTCCGGCCGTTCCTGCGTCGCCTGGTCGTGGACCCAAAGGGATTTCAGCGCGGTCTCATCGAGGCGATGCCGCGCGTGTTCTTCGCGCTCGTCCCGGTCTTCGCCGCGATCGTCGCGCTGTTCTATCGCCGCCGGAAATATCCCGAGCATTTGTATTTCGCGATTCACGTTCACTCGTTCGTGTTTCTCGCCTTGCTCCTCAAGGTGGGCGCCCGGCTCACGCACATCTCGGCCATCTCGACGATCGCCGGCCTCGTCGTCCTCGTCTGGATTCCGACCTACGCGACGATCGCGTTCCGGCGACTCTATGGTGGATCCGTGACCGGCACGCTGCTGAAGGAGGCCGGGATCGGCATCCTGTATTTCGGCGCGTCGGTCGTCGCACTCGTAGTGACGGTGTACGCAGTCGCTCTCTGGGGCTAGCGAAACGCAACCGGCCGATGTGGGTCATCACGCTGTGGATCGCGTCGCGTCCCGTCTAAGAAGATCTTCAGGCTGCGCGGCGACCGCGATGCTCGCCATCGCGTTTGGACTGGTGACGTTCGTTCCGGTTCGAGCACGCGACCTCGAGTCACACCCGCGCCCGCGATTCGGCTACGACTCGGCCCTCGCCGAGCTCGCGCAACGACGGCGCTACGAAGACAGCGTGGCCGTCCCGAGCGGGAGATCGATCGTGCTGACGCACGGGCATCCAGCACCAATCGCCGTGCTGCTCCTGCACGGCTTCACCAACTCGCCGCGACAGTTCGATTCTCTGGGCGACATGCTGTTTCGCGACGGAGACAACGTCTACATCCCGCGGCTGCCACATCACGCGGATCGAGTGAATGGACCGGCATCGCTGAGCGGCCTCACGTCCGAAGAGCTTCGCGCCGC
>Ga0070679_100005730_pt1 | contig 11521 bp, 2 predicted proteins | sample KBSC63BmetaG_FD_65652 | JGI IMG/M metagenome (GOLD analysis project Ga0070679, IMG submission 65652) | Corn rhizosphere microbial communities from Kellogg Biological Station, Michigan, USA - KBS C6-3B metaG | ecosystem: Host-associated > Plants > Roots > Rhizosphere | place: USA: Michigan... | reverse complement strand
ACTGCTGCTCTTCGGCGTCGGCCTTGCGCAGGAACGCCATGGCCGCCGCCACGCACCAGGCGCGGTCGTACTGCTGCATGGCCATGTACAGCCCCCGCAGCGTCTTCATGTAGACCGCCATCTGCCCGAAGTCCTGATTCACGCGAATCAGGTGGCGGTACTCGTTGACCGCCTTGTCGTACGACTCGGGTCCGGACAGCTGATACAGCTCGGCCAGGATCTGGTGGCGCGGCGTCGCGTCCGGATCCAGCTGCACGCAGACCTCGAAGGCCGCCGTGGCCGCCTTGAAGTCCTTGAGGCGCGAGCGATAGATCTCGCCCAGCCCGTGCCACAGCGCGATCTGCGTGGCCCGGCGCTCGGCCGGCGGATCCTGCCCGATGCGCTTGATCATGCGCCGGTAGTTCCGCTCCTGGTTCTTCCAGTCCTTCTTCGCGGTCATGATCTTGTCGATCCGCTCGAAGGCCTTGAGGTCGTCCGGATCCTCGTCCAGCGCCTGGTTGTAAAGCTCCACCGCCTCGTCGGTCGAGTGCAGCTCGTAGTTGGCGATGTTGCCGGCCGCCACCAGGTAGCGCGCCTTGACCTTGCCGCTCTCCAGCTCGGCCAGCTTGGCCAGGATCTCGGTGGCCTTCTTCCACTGCTTGGTCTCGCTGAAGAGATCCAGCAGCGAGTGCAGAAGCTGGCGGTCGTCCGGCTTGTAGTTGAGCGCCTCCAGGTGGGACGCGATGGCCTTCTGGGGGTTGTTGAGCTTGTCCTTGTAGATGCCCGCGATCTCCTCGGAGATCGTGAACTTCTCGTCGGGCTGCGTGGCGGGCGACGCCAGCATCGACCGCTTCTGCTTGATGACCGCCTCGAAGTCGCCCGCGTCGGTGTAGAGGTCGATGAGGGCCTGGAGCGTCGCCCGGTGCCCGGGCTGAATCTCCAGCGCCTTCTCGAACATGTTCACCGCCTTGGTGCGCTCGTTCAGCTTCAGCTTGATGCGCCCCAGGCGGAAGAAGATGTCGACGATCTCGTCGTCCTTCTGCGTGTCCCGGTGATGGACCAGGATGGTCTGGTAGATGCGGAAGGCATCGTCCCAGTGCTCGAGCCGGTAGAGCAGGCCGGCCCGATCGACCAGCGTCGGCAGATAGGTCGAATCCAGGTCGTAGGACTGCTTGTAGTACTTGAGCGCCTTCTCGTTCTCGCCCAGGCGATCGGCCGCCTTGGCCAGCCGGTGATAGAGCTGCGTCAGCTCGCGGTTGGTCTTCTTGTCAGCCTTGCGGGCCAGCATCTCGAGGATCGGCACCAGCGGCGCCCAGTCCTCGCGCTTGAAGTAGATCTGCGACAGCGGCTCGCCGGCCTCCACGTGCTCGGGATCGAGGGCCATGACCCGCGCGTACAGCTCGCCGGCCTGGGTCTCGTCCCCCAGCTTCTCCTGGAAGATCTTCCCCGCCTCGTGCAGGAGGCGCGTCTTCTCGAGCGGGTTCACCGTGGCCGCCTCGGCGCGGACCATCAGCTGCGCCGCCTTCTGCCAGTCGCCGCGCCGCTTGTAGATCCCCAGCAGCGACAGCATCGACGGGACGTGTGCCGGATCCTGTGACAGGGCCTCGACCAGGTACTCCTGGGCGGGCTCCGGATCCTTCATCTGCTCGTCGAAGATCCGCCCCAACCGGTAGTTGAGGTCGACCTTCTGCTTGGGATCGGTGCTGATCCGCAGCAGGCGCCGCATCACCTCCACGGCGCGATCCCACTGCTCGGTCTCTTCGTAGAGCCGGGCGATGCCGGCCAGCGCCTCGGGGTGCTCGGCCTCGACGGAGAGGACGTCGTTGTAGGCCTCGATGGCGCGATCCAGGTCGCGGAGCTCCTGCTCGTAGACCTCGCCCATCTTCGTGAAGATGTCGATCCGCTCGTTGGCGTCGGCGGTGACCCCCAGGTGCTTCCGGTACGTCTCGACCAGCGCCTCCCACTTGCGCTCTTGCCGGTAAAGCCGCTCGAGGTCCCGGTAGGCCTTGGCGTTCTTCTCGTCGATGAGGAGGATCTTCTCGATCACCTCCGCCGCCCGATCCGGCTTGGCGAAGTTCTCCTCCCAGATGGTCGCCATCTTCTGGTAGGTGGCGACGCGGTCCTCCTCGGGGGGCGAGACCTCCAGCCGGTGCTCGAGGTTCTCGAGGTACTCCTCCATCCGGCCGGTCTTTTCGTACAGCGTGTCCAGCGCGGTCAGCGCCGGCAGGTTGCGCGGATCGACCGACAGCACCTCTTTGTAGGCCTCGACGGCGCGATCGTTGTCGCCCAGCCGATCCTCCCACAGCTCGCCGACCTGCAACTTCAGCTTGATGGCGGCGTCGGTGTCGTCGACGACCTGCGACTTCTTGGCCAGCACTTCGACCAGCCGGTCCCAGGCCTGCAGCCGGCGGTAGAGGCGCTCGAGCGCGTTGATGGCCTCCAGGCAGCGCTCGTCGGTGTCCAGCGCGCGCTGGTAGGCGTTGACCGCCTGCTGCGCGTCACCGAGCTGCGTCTCGTACGTGTCGGCCAGCGCCAGCAGGATGTCCACCTTGGGCTGCGCCTCGGTCTCGACGTCGGCGTGGCGCGCCAGCGTCGAGGCCAGATCGGCCCAGCGCTTTTGCTTGCGGTAGAAGTCCTCCAGCGCCTGCAGCGCCCCCACGTGGGCGGCGTCCAGCTGCAACGCCTGCTGCGCCGAGGCGATCGCGTAGTCGACGTGCCGCAGGGCCGAGTCGTACCAGCGCGCGATCTTCACCCACAGGTCGGCCGCCTGCTTGGGATCGCTGATCCCCTGCACGACCTGCGTGTAGTCGCCGATCAGCTCGTTCCACTTGTCGGCCGCCGTCGCCAGCCGTTCCAGCTCCTTGGCGACGTGGTCGTTCGAGTAGTCCTCGCGGAAGGCCGCCTGCAGCGTGACGAAGGCGCTGTCGCGGTCGTCCAGCTGCTGCTCGTAGATCTCGGCCACCTGCACCAGGAGCTGGATGCGCGCGGTCGCATCGGCCGCGAACTCGGTCCGCGCCAGCAGCAGGTCGACCAGCTTCACCCAGCTCTTGCGCTGGCGATAGAGCTGCTCCAGCTCGATCGAGGCCGTCTGGTTGGCCGGATCGATCTGCAGCACCCGCTCGTACACTTCGGCCGCCGACCCGCCGTCGCCGATCTTGTCGGCCCACAGCGAGGCCGCCTGCATCAGCACGTCGACCCGCTCGGTCGGGTTGGCCAGCGCCTGGGCGCGGCGCTCGAGGATGTCGACCGCCTCTTCCCAGCGCGCCTCCTGCATGAACAGGCGCTCGAGAGCGGCCAGCGCGCGGAACTCGGCCGGATCCAGCTCCAGGACCTCGCGCCAGGCGTCGATGGCGTCCTGGGTCCGCATCAGCGTGTCGCCCTCGAGCTCGCCGAGCTGCGCGAACAGCTCTTTCAGCTCGTCGGTCTCGATGCCGCTGCCGCCCAGCTGGCCGGCCTGAATCAGGCGGCGCAGCGCCTGCGACAGCTCTTCCCAGGCGCCCGCGCTGCGGTAGTTGGAGGCGATGGCGCGCAGGGCGTCGACGTCCTGCGGATCGATCTCCAGGACCTTCTGCCAGCTCTCCAGCGAGTTGCGCTCGCGCGAGAGCTTCTCGCCCCAGATGCGTCCCAGGCGCTTGTAGATCGGGATCCGCCGCTCGGGATCGGGCGTGGCGGAGACCTGCTTCTCCAGCACCTCGGTCAGCTCGCGCCACTCGCCGGCCATCTCGTGCAGGTCGGCCAGACCCGACAGCGCGATGGCGTCCTCGCCCCGGATGTCGACCACCTTGCCCCAGAGCTCGACGGCCTTGGCGCGGTCGTCCAGCGCGTCGGCGGCCAGCTTGGCCATCCGCGCGTAGCAGTCGGCCAGCCCCATCTCGTCGCTGGTCAGGCCGGACAGCTTCTCGTAGATGCCGTACAGCTCGGCCCACCGCTCGGAGCGGAAGTAGAGCCGCTCGAGCGCGTCCAGCGCCTCGCGCGACTGCGGCTCGTGATCGAGCACGGCCAGGTAGCAGGCGATGGCGTTGTCGGTCTCGTCCAGCGCCTCGGCGTAGACGCGCCCCAGGCGCAGGTTGAAGGCCGTCAGCTCGGCGCTGTCGTCGGTGATCGAGATCCGCAGGCGGAGGACGTCCGCGAGGTTCTCGTACATCCCCTGCCCTTCGTAGATCCGGTCCAGCGACGCCAGCGCGCCGGGGTCCTTGGGGTGCTCGGACAGCACCGCCAGCAGCGCCTTTTCGGACCGCTCCAGATCGCCCAGATCGGCCTCGAAGCTGGCGGCCAGCCGCAACAGCACGTCACGCCGCACCGCCGCGTCGCGCTCGGGCGAGGCCGCGTCGGTCATGGTGGTGACGTAGGCGTCCCACTGGTGCGTGGCGCGCGCCAGCCGCAGCAGCTCGTCGAGCGCCTGCGTCGAGGAGGGATCCTCTTTGACCGCTTCGGCCCACCAGCTGAAGGCCGCCACCTGATCGACCAGCTTGTGCTCGGCGATCTCGGCCAGGCGGCGCAGCAGCGTCTGCCGCTCTTGCACGTCGGTCACGCGCGAGAGCTGCACCTCATAGATCTGGTGCAGCTTCTCCCACTCTTCACCGGTGCGGTACAGCGGCTCCAGCACCTCGGCGATCTCGATCTGCATGGTGCCGCCCATGAACATCCGCTCGAGCGCGGCGCGCGTCTCGGCGTGGGTCGGATCGGCCACCAGGATGTCGCGATAGGCCTCCACCGCCTTGGGCAGGTCCATCAGCGCCAGCTCGTAAATCTGCGCCAGCCGGAAGTTCAGCCCGACCCGCTGCTCGTCGTCGCGGCCGACGGCGATCTCGCGCCGGACCACCGAGGCCAGCTCGTCCCAGCGCTGGGCCCGCCCGTAGAGGCGATCCAGGGCCACCAGCGCCTCCTTGTTTTCGGCGTCGGCGTCGACGGCCCGCCGATAGGTGGCGATCGCCTCGTCGGTCTGGCTGGTCTCTTCCTCGTAGACGCGCCCCAGCCGCAACAGCAGATCGGTCTGGCGGCGCGAGTCCTCGATCTTGTCCAGCTCGGTCGAGAACAGGTTGGCCAGCTTGGCCCAGTGCCCCGTCTCGGCGGCCAGCCGTTCCAGCTGCCCCAGCACGTCGCCGTTGGTCGGATCGACGTGCAGCGCGCGCCCATAGATGTCGAAGGCGGCGTTCTGGTGCGACAGGCGCCGCTCCTCGATCTCCGCCATCCGCGACAGCAGCTCCACCTTGCGCGACGGTTCCTCGGCGGAGGCCTGCATCACCTCGTAGACCGCGATCACGCGGTCCCACTCGCCGCTGCTCTCGTAGATCGGCTCCAGAACCTGCGCCGACAGCACCGCGGCCTCGGCCTCGCGGCCGACCATCAGCGTCTCCAGCGCGCGGACGGTCGGCTCATGGCCCGGGTCCATGGCCAGGACCTGGCGGTACGCCTCGACGGCGCGCGCCAGATCCTTCAGGTGCTCGCGCCACAGCTCGCCGATGCGGAAGCGCAGCGACACCACCTCGCCCGGCGACGGCGCCAGCTCGGTCTGCCGCTCGAGGACGGCCAGCAGGTCGTACCAGCGCCCCAGCTGCTGGTACAGGCGATCCAGCGCCTGGACGGCGTCGTAGTCCTCGGGATCGAGGTCGACGATCGAGCTGTAGGTCTCGACGGCGCGCTCGGGATCGCCGAGCTCGCGGTCGTACACCTGCCCCAGCACGAACAGCATCTGCTTCTTCTCGGCCGGCGTGTTCGCCAGGTCGGCCTTCTTGGCGTAGACGTTCTTGAGGTCGTTCCAGCGCGCCAGGCGGATGTAGATCCGCTCGAGCTGATCCAGCGCCGTGGCGTCGGTGTCGTCGACCGACAGCACGTGCTGGAACACCGCCACCGCGCGTTCGAGATCTTCCAGCACCTCTTCGTAGAGCTGGGCGGCGCGGTAGTAGAGCGCCTTCTTCTCGGCCATCGCGTCGACGATCTCGGCCTTGCGCTGCAGCAGCAGCACCAGGTTGGCGTAGTCGCCGCCGCGCAGGTAAAGCTGCTCGAGCGCGTTGGCCGCCTCCAGGTCACGCGGCCAGACGTCCAGCGCCGCGCCGTAAGCCTCGGCGGCGCGCTGATCGTCGCCCAGGTCGCCCTCGGCCAGGCGCGCGATCTTGTGATAGAGGGCGTTCTTCCGCTCCGGATCGGCGACGCTCGAGACCAGCTGGCCGTAGCGTCCGACCAGATCGTCCAGCCGCCCCAGCGCGCGGGCCAGCCGCTCGACGGCGACCTGCACCTCGGCGTTGAGCGGGTCCTCGGCCAGCGCGCGGCCCAGCGCTTCGTAGGCATGCGCCGGGTCGTCGAGACCAACCTCGTAGCCTTCGGCGATCTGCCGGTAGAGGGCGATCTTCTGCTCGGGATCGGGCGCGTGGCGCGCTTCGACCTCGTAGACGGCGATCAGGTTCGGCCAGTCTCCGCGGACCCGGTAGATCGGCTCCAGCAGCTGCGCGGCGTCCAGCTCGTGCTCGGGGCTGGTCAGGATCCGCTCCAGGGCGGCGATGGTCTCCGGCTGCTCCGGCTCGATCTGCAGGATCTTGGCGTAGGTGTCGACGGCCGCACCCAGCTGCCCCAGGTGCTGCTCGCGCAGCAGGCCCAAGCGGCCCAGGAGCGCGATCTTCTCGCCGGGCTCCTCCTCGGCCAGCGACAGCTGCCGCTGCAGGTTGTCGGCCAGCTCGCGCCAGTCGCCGCGCGCCTGGTACAGGCGGTCCAGCGACCGCAGCGCGCGCACGTTCGACGGGTTGTCCTTGAGGACGACGTTCCAGGCCAGGATGGCCTGGTCGGCGTTCCCCAGCATCTCTTCCCAGACGGTGGCGATGCGGGTGCGGATCTCCTCCCGCTCGGCCGCGTCGGTCACCAGCTGCGCCTTCTTCAGCAGCGTGTCGACCAGGTCGTTCCAGCGCTCGGTGCGCGTGTAGAGGCGTTCGAGCGCGACCAGCGCCGAGGCGTCCTCGGGCTGGATGCTCTGCGCGCGGCGGAAGTACTCGACGGCGCGCTCGGACTGTTCCAGCTTCTCGTCGTAGGCGACGGCGACCACCAGCAAGAGCTCGCGCTCCAGCGCCGACGGCAACCGCTCTTTCCCCTTGGCCGACAGCGCCTTCTCGTAGAGGGCGACCAGCGGCTGCCAGTTGTCGAGAATGTTCGCCAGGCTCTCCAGCGACTCGCGCGCCGGCGTCGAGGCCGGGCTCTCGGTGAAGGCGCGCGTGTACGCCTCCCAGGCCTGGTCGGCGTTGCCCAGCTGTCCTTCCAGCTTGCCGATGCGCAGCAGCAGGTCGACGCGCGCGTCGGTCCGCTTCTCGTGCGCCAGCTTGATCCGCTGCACCTCGACCAGCCGAGGCAGATCGTTGGCCGCCTCGTAGATCGGCTCCAGCACCTCGACGGCCGACTGCTGCAGGGCCGGGTCCGAGCTGGACAGATAGGCCTGCAGGGCGGTGCGCGCGCCGCCGTGGGCCGGCGACAGCACCAGCGCCTCACGGTACGACTTCACCGCGCCCGGACCGTCGTCCAGGTGCTGCTCCAGCACCTGCGCGCGCCGGAACTTCAGCTCGGCGACCGCCGCGTTGTCGGTCGACAGGCGGATCTCCGCGTCGACGATCTCGGCCAGCTCCTTCCAGCGTCCGAGCTGCTGGTACAGCCGGTCCAGCGCCGTCAGCGCGGTCACCTGCGTGGCGTCCTGCTTCAGGATGGCCAGGTAAAGCTGCACCGCCTTGTCGGGCTGCTTGATCTCGTCTTCGTACAGGCCGGCCAGCTTGAAGCGGATGGCGAGCTGTTCGTCCTTGCTCTTGGCCAGCTCCAGCTTCTTGTCGTACACCGCCAGCAGGTCGGCGAAGCGGCCCGTCGCGACGTACAGCCGCTCGAGGGCGGCCACCGCGTTGGGATCGTTGGGCGCCAGCGCCAGGATCTTCTGATTGCGCTCGATGGCGATCTCGGGATTGCCCAGCTCGGATTCGTAAGCGGCGGCCAGCGTCGACAGCAGCGCCAGCGTCGCCGCCTCGTCGCGGGCGGCCTTGGGCAGCGCGGCTTCGTAGGCGGTGACCAGGTCGTTCCAGGCGCGGCTTTCGCGGGCCAGGCGGCGCGAGGTCTCGATCGCCCAGGGGTCGGTGGGGGCCTCGGACAGCGCGGCCAGCGCCACGCCCAGGGCGCCCTGCTTGTCGCCCACGCCCATGTCCAGCAGGTCGGACAGACGCTGCAGCCGCGCTTGCCGATCGGCGGGATCGCGCGTGTGTTCCAGCTCGACGAACAGCACCTCGGCCAGGCGCTTGACGTCCTTGCTCTTCTCGAAGAGCGGCACCAGGGCCTGCGCGGCCTCCAGGTTCTGGCCGTCGTACGACAGCGCCTTCTCGTAGGCCTTCTGCGCCCGATCCGCCTTTTGCAGGCGGTCGCGATAGAGCTGGCCGATCTTGTTCCAGAGCGCGACGCGCGCCGGACCGTCCTCGCTCTCGGCTTGCCGCTCGAGGACGCGCACCAGCTCGTCCCACTTGCTCTGCGCGGCGTAGAAGCCCTCCAGCGCGTTCCAGTCCTTCTGCTGCAGATAGAGCTTCTTGAGCGCGTCCTGCGCGCGCCGGTTCTCCGGCTCTTGCTGCAAGAGCGCGTTCCAGGCGGCCGTGGCCTGCGAGACGTTCTGCACCTTCTCGGTGTAGAGCACGCCCAGCTTCACGTAGATCGCCGCGCGCTTGGTGCCGTCGGTGGTGACGGCCACCTGCCGCTCGAGGACGGCGCCCAGCTCGGGCCACATCTTCTCGCGCTCGTACAGCTTCTCGAGCTCGCCCAGCGCTTCGGGGTTCTCCGGATCCTCGGCGACGACCTTCTGCCACAGGTCGATCGAGACCGCTGCCTTCTTCATCTTCTCGGAGGCGAGCTTGGCGATGTCGATGCGGCGCGCGCGCCGGGTGGCGGGATCGCTGATCTTCTCGATCTCGCGCTGATTGACAGCGACCAGCTTGTCCCAGTCGCGGCGCTTCTCGTACATCTGCTTGACGAAGCCGAGCGCCTCCGCGTTCTCGGGATCGATCTCCAGGATCGCCTCGAAGGCCTTGATGGCCTCGGCCTGGTTCTGGAACTTGTCGAGGAACAGGTTGGCGATGCGCAGCTGCAGCGCCACCTTCTCCGACGGAGACTCGACGACCGCGGCCTTCTTGCGCAGCAGCGAGATCAGGTCCGGCCACCGCTTCATCCCCTCGTACTGCGCGGCCAGCTCGTCGGCGGCCTCGAAGTTCGTGGGCTGGATGGTCAGGATCTGGTTGAAGGCGTTGACGACCATCACGTCCAGCTTCAGCGGATCGCGATAGATCTCGATCATCTCGCGCAGGACGGGGATCTTGTCCTCGGGGCGCTGCCAGTTGGCCTTGTCGACCGCTTCCTTCATCACCTCGATGAAGGCGTTCCAGCGCTGCGCTTTCTTGTACACGCGCGCCAGCTCACGCCGCGGTGCCCAGGCGGTCGGCGCCGACGCGACGATCTTCTTCCAGGCGTCGATGCCTTTGTCGACGGACTGCTTCTCGGCCTCGAAGGCGGCCTGGACAGGCCCGGCCAGTTCGGCGGGGAAGTCGTCGTGCGCAGAAGACGTACCGTTGGAGGCGCCATTGCCGCTCGACGCGGCAGCTTCATCCTCTTTCTTGCGCTTACCGGCTCCCTGGCCCTGCTTCGACTGCTGATCCACTGAGCTCCTCCAAATCGGATCCGTGCCGAGGTATCCGTCGCCTAAGTACGCGAAACGGACTGGAAAACAGGACGGATTTTATAGCACGACGCACCTTTTCTAAGAAGGCCAATCCGCTGGCGCTGGCCGGTGGTGCCCGTGTGGGTGCCCGTTCCGAGGCCCAAAACGACGAACGGCGCGGTCGAGCCGCGCCGTTCGCAACACACTGATGTAGGTCTGAGTGCTACGGCCCGCTGAGGGCGTACAGCTTGTCGTTGGCCGCCTTGATGTAGTTGCCGTCGGCCGTCTTGCCGCTCTCGGCGACGAACTTCTGCAGGTACTCGCGGGCCTTTTCCTTCTGGTCGTTGCCGTGGGCCTCGTCGTACCAGTCGGAGTAGGCCATCCCGGCGTTGTAGAGGGCGTCGTACAGCTCGGGATCGTCGTCGATGGCCTTCTTGAACTCCGCCGTGGCCTGCTCGTACTGCTTGAGGTTCTTCAGCGCCAGGCCATAGCCGTTGTGGCACTCGCCGTCGTCTTCCTTGGCGGTCACGCAGCCCTGGAACACCTGGGCGGCTTCCTTGTTGAAGTCGTAGTCCAGGTACAGGTAGCCGAGCGCCACGTAGGACTTCGAGAAGCGCGAGTTCGCCTCGATGGCATGACGGAGGGCGTCGTCGGCCTCCTTCGGGCGATCGAGCTTCTTGTAGACCAGGCCCAGACGCCACCAGGCCTTGAACAGCTTGCCGTCGGCGGCGGTGGCCGCCTTCAGCGCCTTCTCGGCGTCGTCGACCCGGTTGGCCGACAGATAGGCCTCGCCCAGGTCGTACTGGTAGTTGGCGTTGTTCGGCTTCCGCTGCGCGGCCTGCTCGAAGGCCTCGATGGCCTTGTCCCACTTACGCTGCTTCTGGGCGACCTTCCCCAGGTTGTAGTAGGCGATCTCGTACGAAGGGTCCGTCTGGATGGCCTGCTTCAGGTCCTTCTCGGCCGAGTCGTAGAGGTTGTTCTTGAACTCCTCTGCGCCCTTGTTGGCCAGCTCGATCGCCTTGATGCGCTCCTGGCTGCAGGTGAAACCCTCGCAGGCCGGGACCACCGCCGCGATCGTCAGAACGACTGCCAGTGATCGGTTCATGGTCACTCTCCACCGCCCGCGGGCGTGAGGACGAACGGGTACGACACGATGACGATGCCACCGCCGAGGGGCTTCGGGAACTCCCAGCGGCGAACGGCCTGAACGGTGCAGTTTTCGACCTTGGCGTTACCCATCGTCGAGTTCTGCAGAACCGACGCGATGACCTGGCCCGAGGCCGCGATGGTGAACTGCACCATGATGCGACCGCCGAGCGCCGGCTTCTTCGTCAGCTCCTGCTCGTAGCAGTACTTCACCTCGTTGATGTGGCGCCGGATGATGCGGCGGATGATCTCTTTGTCCAGCGAGCCGCGGACGTTGGCCTGGCCGGGGATGACGTCCGGCGCGTGGGCGCGACGACCGCCGAGGCCACCGGCGCCGCGGCCGTAGCCGGAGCCGTTGCCGCCACCACCACCCTTGCCGATGGTGCCGAGGTTGCCGAGGCCGATGGTGCCTTCGCCGGTGCCGCCGCCGCCCGACCCGGTGCCGACCAGGCCCAGGCCGCCGACGCCGTACGCCTCGCCGATCTGGTTGCCGACCAGGCCGCCGAGCACGTCGGCCGCGTCGTTGCCGAGGGCCGAGTCACGGCCGAAGATCGAGGCGATGTGCGACCCCTCGGACTGCTTGAGGACGCCGAGGATGCCGGCGTTCTTGGCCTGCTCTTCGGCCAGCTTCTTGGCGAGGTGCGGATCCGGGTTGTCCTTCGGACCCTTCAGGCCGTACAGACCCTCCTTGTTCTTGGAGGTCTTCTTGCCCATCTTGCCTTCTTCGCCCTTGTGACGCTT
>Ga0070679_100005729_pt1 | contig 11521 bp, 12 predicted proteins | sample KBSC63BmetaG_FD_65652 | JGI IMG/M metagenome (GOLD analysis project Ga0070679, IMG submission 65652) | Corn rhizosphere microbial communities from Kellogg Biological Station, Michigan, USA - KBS C6-3B metaG | ecosystem: Host-associated > Plants > Roots > Rhizosphere | place: USA: Michigan... | reverse complement strand
CGATCTTCTCGAGCGTCATGGCCTCGGCCCCTTCGTCGAGACCGTAGTAGAGATAGAGGATCTTTCGCTCACGCGGCGTAAGATACTGCCGGAAAACGCGGTCGATGAACTCGCGCATGAGCTTGAAGTCGCAGATCTCCTCGATCTCGCCGCCCTCTACACCCACGAAGCGCTCGCCGAGCGTGGACGCCTCGCGATCGGAGCGGTCGATGGGCGCGTCGAGCGACAGCTCGGTGGCGGACATTTGGCGGGAGGCGCGAACCTGCTCCGGGGTCTCCTCGATGAGCCGGCCGATCTCGTGATCGGTGGGATCGCGCTTGAGCACCTGCGCAAGCACGGTTTCGGCACGTGCGAGCTTGATGAGCTGCGAATTCTGATTGAGCGGAATGCGAACGGAGCGCGTCTGTTCCGCGAGCGCCTTGAGCACCGCCTGCCGAACCCACCACACGGCGTAGGAGATGAATTTCACGCCCTGGTCGGGATCGAATTTCTTGACGGCCTTGAGGAGCCCCTCGTTGCCGATGGCGACGAGCTCGCTGAGGTCGAGGCCATGGCCCTGATACTTCTTCACGTACGAGATCACGAAGCGCAGGTTGGCGGTCACGAGACGCTCGGCGGCCACCTCGTCGCCCTTCTGCGCGCGGCGGGCGAGTCGTCGTTCCTCTTCGGGATCCCGGATGAGCGGGAGCTTTTGTATGTCGTGCAGGTATTGATCGAAAGCAGTGGAGGGGGAAGAGCGGAAAAACCCTTTGGACCTGCTCTCGGTCACATGCTCCATACACGCCCCGTTCTATGCGGAAGGGTGGACGAGCGGCACGGTAGCTCGTGGAGGAAATGAGCCTGCCGCGCAGCGGCTCGCTGTTACCGAGCCTCAACGTCGGGCAGGATAACTGAGGCCATCGGTTAGGTCAACAGCCACAAAGTGTGCCGAAAATCACGCTTGACGCCGTGGAAATGGCGGTAAACATTAGGCGCGCCCACCGCTCGCTTTCCCTTCCGACGAGCCCCGAGCACACCGTGAACAAGCTCACCGAGCTACGCCAGACGATCCAGGCGCATCTCTCGGGGACCGTTCCTGAAGCCGCCGTTCACGAGCCATTGCGCGAGTTCGCTCACGAGGAGCGGCGTCGGGGCACGCGGGCGGAGAAGGTCGTCATCGCCCTCAAGCGTAGCTGGGAATCGCTGCACAACGATCGCCAGCAGCTGTCGCGGGAGGACCAGCTGCATCTGCTCGATCGACTCGTAACGCGTTGCATCGACGAGTATTACACGGCGCTACCCGGGCCGGACTAGGACGGTGGATCGCGCGGTTTCGTGCGCTGCGTGGCGCTCAGGATTCCGACGCCGATGAATATGAGGGCGCCGACGCCGATCCATTGAGTCGGGACGTGGAGCAGATACGCGCCGACCGCGAGCCCGATGACGAAGATGAAGTAGCCGATCAGGTATGTCGCGAACGAGGACATGAGTTCGGGGTTGGAGACGGCTCCGAGTCAGGCAAGGAGAATGCCTGTGCTCGCCTCGACCGCTATTTGCGCGGCGGGCTAGCGTTCCGCCAGGACCTCGAGCACCAGCTCATCCGGCGCGCGCACGCCGGCGGCGGCGCGTCCGATCTTCTCCAGCAGCGCGTACTCGGTCACTCCCTCCCGCGCCTTCTTGTCGCTCCTCGTCGCGGCGAGGATTCGATTGCGGTCGAGCTCACTTGGCGCCGCCACCGGGAGGCCCGCGCGCTCGAGCGTGCCGCGCAGCGTACCCGCAGTCCCGGCCTGCGTGACCCCGAGCCGCTCGCCCAGTTGCGCCTCGAGCATCATCCCCACGGCAATCGCCTCGCCGTGCCGCAGACGATACCCGCTCTCCGCCTCGATCGCGTGGCCCAGCGTATGGCCGAAGTTCAGGATGCGCCGAACGCCGCTCTCGCGCTCGTCCAGTTGCACCACCCCCGCCTTGATCTGAATGCTGCGTACGATCAGCGCGCGCATCGCCTCGCCCGCCGGCGACTCGAGCGCCGCGGGCAGCGTGGAGTCGACGCTCGCGTAGTACGCCGCGTCCGCGATCGCCCCGTGCTTGATCGCCTCGGCGGCGCCCGAGCGCAGCTGCTCGATGGGAAGCGTCGCGAGCGATGAGGGATCGACGATCACCGCGCGAGGACGGTGAAACGCGCCGACCAGATTCTTCCCCGCCGCGGTGTCGACGCCCGTCTTGCCGCCCAGCGAGGCATCGATCATCGCGAGGAGCGTGGTGGGGAGCTGGATGAACGGCACGCCGCGCATGTACGTGGCGGCGACGAAGCCCGCGAGGTCGCCGATCACGCCGCCGCCGAGCGCGAGGATTGTGGTGTCGCGCCCGTAGCCGGCGCCGAGGAGCGCGTCGGTGAGGCGGGCCCACTGCTCGCGCGTCTTGTGCGATTCGCCGGCGGGGATGGTGAAGCTCTCCGTTTGCGCGGCGCCCACCGACTCGCGCAGGCGAGCGGCGTAGAGCGGCGCGACGTTCGCATCGGAGATGATGGCGTACCGGTGCGCGGGCGCGGCCGCGCGAACGATCTCGCCCGCGCTGTCGAGCAGCCCGGCGGCCACGTGCACGTCGTACGAGTCGACCGCGATCGTATCGCGAGTCGGCTCAGCGCTCACCAGGTGACCTCGGCCGCGCCGGCGCGGCGCGTCGCGACGCGAGCGAGCACGAACAGGAGGTCGGAGAGTCGGTTGAGGTAGACGAGGACGACGGGGGGCAGTGGATCGGTGCGCGACATCGCGATGACGTCGCGCTCGGCGCGGCGGCAGATGGTGCGCGCGAGGTGCAGCGTCGCGGCCTTCACGGTGCCGCCGGGGAGAATGAACGCGCGGAGCGGCTCGAGCTCCGATTCGCCATCGTCGATCGCGCGCTCGAGATCCGCGATGCGCGAATCGCCGATGCGGGCCTTCTCGAGATGCTGGCGCACCTTGTCGGGATCCGGCGTGGCCAGCAGCGCGCCAAGGCTGAAGAGATCGCGCTGCACGCCGACGAGCAGCTCGTCGATGCGCGGCATGGGCTCGACCGCGCGCGCCATTCCCAGCGAGGCGTTCAGCTCATCGACGGAGCCGTAGGCCTGCACGCGCGGGTGATCCTTCGACACGCGGCCGCCGCCAAAGAGTCCGGTGTCGCCGGCGTCGCCCGTTTTCGTGTAGATCTTCATGGGGATGAATATATCCCCGAATGGAGGTCAGGCCCGCTTGAACATCCGGGACCACCAGCTGTTGCGCTGACCGTCCGCGCGCTTGAGGCCGCGCTTGAAGTTGGAGAAGTGCGTGAGCTCTTCGCTCGCCGTGGGCGGCTGGTAGGTGTCGGTGAGGATCGTGGCCAGATGCTCCTGGAGGCGATCCGGGGTCGCGACCACCGCCTGCGACTCGCACCACTTGTCGAGCGCGCGCCCCATCGCCGCGGCGGTTGGGCGCTTGTTCGGATCCCTGTCGAGCGAACGGGTGAGGATGTCCTCGATCTCCTTCGGGATGTCGGGGACGAGCTCGCGCACGCTCGGCAGCGGGCGCCACGTCACCTCGTCGATGAGCAGCTCCGTCGCGTCTTCGTAGAAGAGCGGCTCGAGCGCGAGCAGCTCGTACAGCGTGACGCCGACCGCGAACACGTCGCTTCGCGCGCTCACCTCGAGGGCGAGCAGCTGCTCGGGGCTCATGTAATGCTTCTTGCCCATCAGCATCTGCGGCGACTTCTGCATCGGATCGATGGAGGTGTTCGCCTTCGCGATACCGAAATCCGTGAGCTTCACGTGGCCGTCCCACGTGGCCATGATGTTGTTCGGCGACACGTCGCGATGCACGATGTCGAGGCGGTCGCCTTCCGGGCTCACGAAGTTGTGGGCGAAGTCGAGTGCACGGCACACGCGGCTCGCGATGTACGCCGAGATCGCGAGCGGCACGGGCGTCTCGAGCACGCGATGGCGCTCGATGATCGCACGCACCGTCGGACCCTTGATGTACTCCATCGCCATGTAGAACTGTCCCTCGACCTCACCCAGCTGGTAGATCTGCACGATGTTTCCGTGCACGAGGTTGGCAGAGAGCTTGGCCTCGTCGATGAACAGCTGCAGCCAGGTCTTCTCCTTGGCGTAGTGCGGATGGATGACCTTGAGCGCCACGCGCTTGGCGAAGCCCGCCGGGCCGAGATGCTCGGCCTCGTACACCGTGGCCATTCCGCCCTGCGCGATCTTGCGCACGAGGCGAAAGGAGCCCGTGTATTCCAGAATGTGGTCTTCGGTGTGCATACTTGCTGTGCTCATCGTTCTCTGCCTCGGCGGAGCCGTTCGATCTCGCCTCTTTCGCACTTCATGACGCAGGACATACGCGACATCACGATCATCGGCGCCGGTCCCACTGGACTGTTCGCCGCCTTCTACGCCGGCATGCGCGGCGTCACTGCGCGCATCGTGGATGCGCTCCCCGAGATCGGGGGGCAGCTCACGGCGCTCTATCCGGAGAAATTCATCTTCGACGTGGCGGGGCTGCCGAAGATTCTCGCCAAGGATCTGGTGCGCGATCTGGTGGTGCAGATGCGGCAGTTCCACCCCGAGGAGCGGCTGGGGCAGCACATCCTCTCTCTGGAAGAGGACGGCGGGGTGCTGACTCTGGTCACCGAAACCGACAGCTTTCGCTCCCGGGCGGTGATCATCGCGGCCGGGATCGGGGCCTTCTCGCCGCGGCTACTGCCGAATCCCGCCTCCCACGAGTGGTACGGCCACGGGATCCACGACCGGGTGAACGACCCGAACGAGTTCCGCGGGCAGAAGGTGCTCATCGTGGGTGGCGGCGACTCGGCGTTCGACTGGACGCAGCAGCTCATGGACTACGCCGACACGGTGACGCTGATTCACCGGAGCGACCGCTTTCGCGCCCACGGATCGACGGTTGCCGCGGTGAACGAGGCGGCCAAGGCGGGCCGCGCGCGCGTGCTCACCTTTCACGAGCTCGAGAAGGTGCGGGGCGCCGAGGGGCGGGTCACCGGCGCCACGCTCAAGGACGTGAAGTCGAAGGCGATGCACGACGTCGACGTCGATGCGATCCTTCCGATGCTCGGCTTCGTCAGCGACCTCGGAAAGATGACCGAGTGGGGGCTCACGATCGTGAAGGACGAGATCGTGGTGACCACCACCATGGAGGCCGGACGTCCGGGGGTGTGGGCGGCGGGGGACATCACCACGTATCCCGGTAAGCTGAAGCTCATCGCCACCGGCTTCGGGGAGGCGGCCACCGCGGTGAACCAGGCGGTGCACTGGATCTACCCCGAGAAGAAGGTGAATCCGGGCCATTCGTCGAACATGGCGATCTTCGGGCAGAAGGATGATTGACGCGAATGTGCGATACTTGATGCAAGCACCAGGTGGGAGCCGGCAATGACAGAACAATCGGAAAAGTGTCCGGCCTGCGGCAGCGAGCGCGTGACGCGGGGACGAATTCTGGGCGGGATCTCGTCCGTCTACTTTCGGCCGTCGGGACTGCGCTTCTGGACGCTGAGCGCGCGTGTGCCGCTCACCGGCGCGAACAAGACCACCGACGAGTTCTTTCCGCCGGGGGCGCGCGCGTGCACCGAATGCGGGCTGCTCTGGAGCCGCGTGAATCCGGCGCTCCTCGCGAAGGCGATTCGCGAGGGCGGTACGGTGGAGACGCGAAAGAAGTTCGAGGAGGGCGGCGAGGAGAAGTAGTGCGGCCGCGCGGCTAGCCGCCGCGCACGGCCGCCCAGCGCGTCCGCATCTTCTCGATCCACGACGGCGCGTTGGGGTCGACGATGCGCACCTCCACCGAGCCGAGGATGGCCGAGCCGCTCACCCGAACCGTCGGCGCATCCGCGGGCGGCGCGCTGTTCCGCTGCCCGTGCATGTCGAACGAGCCGAGGAACGGGTCGCCGTCGCACTCGACGCGGATGTCGGGGGGCACGGTGATCGTGACGCTGCCCATGATCACCCTGAGCTCGATGTGCGAGAGGCCGGGGCCGAGCCGCGCGTTCGTGAGATCGATGTCGACGCTTCCCCAGAATGCCACCGCGCGAAAGAGCCTCGGCAGAATCCAGTCGCCGCCGCGAGTTTGCGACGAGAGAAACGCCGTCGCCCCGCGAATCGGCGGCACCATGTCGCTGGGCACGAGCATCGGGTTCGCGAGCGGCGCCGGAGGAAGGCCGGACGCGGGGGCGCCGTAGCGGGGAGGATAGGGAGAGCTCATAGGTCACCCAACGAGAGTGCGCGGGCCCGGGTTTCGCCGGCGCCGTGCGGCCCAATTCAATCGTACGCGATGCGCGGGTCCGCCGCCGCGTACGCGAGATCCGTGATCACGTTCACCGCCACGAAGACCACGCTCAAAAAGAGCACCGTTCCCTGGATCGCCGGAAGGTCGCGCCGGCCGATGGCGTTCACCACGTAGCGCCCGATTCCGGGCCAGCTGAAGACCGTTTCCGTAAGTATGCTACCGGTGAGGTATGATCCGAAATCCAGCCCGAGCACGGTGATGATCGGCACCAGCGCGTTCCGCAGCGCGTGATGGACGAGCACGTATCGCTCACGCGCGCCCTTCGCGCGAGCGGTGCGCACGAAGTCGCTGGAGAGCACCTCGAGCATCGACGAGCGCGTCATTCGCGCGAGAAAGGCGATCGAGCGCATGCCGAGCGCGAGCGCGGGAAGCACGAGGAACGCGGGGCGGCCGTAGCCGGAGGGCGGCAGCCACTGCAGCAGCACGGCGAAGAGCAGGATGAGCAGCAGCCCCACCCAGTACACGGGAAAGGACACGCCGAGGTACGCGAGACCGAGCGCGCCGCGGTCGATCCAGCCGCCGGGGCGCCGCGCGCTCAGCACGCCCAGCGACACGCCGACGACCACCGCGAGCAGCATCGCGGACCCCGCGAGCTCGAGCGTCTTCGGAAAGCGCTCGGCGATGTCGCGCGCGATGGGGCGCCCGGTGATGAACGAGTTGCCGAGATCGCCGCGCACGACGCCGCCCGCGTAGTGCGCGAATTGGCGCGGGAGCGACTCGTTCAGGTGGAGCTCGGTGCGGAGCCGCGCGATCGTCGCGGAGTCGGCGCGCTCGCCCACCATCTCGAGCACGGGATCGCCCGGCGCGACGTACAGCAGCAGGAAAGCGACGATCACCACGCCGGCGAGCGTCGGAATGGCGAGCAGCGCACGCCGGGCGAGGAGCACTCCCATCTCAGTGCGCCGCGATCGTTACGTCGGTGAACTTCTGGCCGTTGAAGATCGTGGGCGCGACGAATCCCTTCACCCACGGCTGCACGGCGTACAGCTCGTTGTAGAAGAAGAGATAGATCATCGGCGCATCGGCGAACGAGAGCGAATCGGCCTGGCGGTAGAGCGCGTCCCGCTTCACGGAATCCTGCTCGGTGCGCGCGCGGCTCACGATGCGGTCGAACTCCGGGTTTTCGTAGAAGGAGACGTTGCCGCCGACGCCCCGGTTCGCGCCGTGCAGCAGTGGATAGAGAAAGTTCTCGGCGTCGGGATAGTCGGCGTACCAGTCCTTCACGAACATGTCCGTCTTGCCGTTGCGCGATGCCTCGCGCGCGGCGGCGCTCTCGCGCTGCACGATCTTCGCGCGCACGCCCACCGCGGCGAGATACGACTGGATCGACTCGGCGACGCGCGCGAAGGTGGGATCCTGCGGGAGCCAGAGCTCGATGTCGAAGCCATTCGGGTAGCCGGCGGCGGCGAGCAGCCGCTTCGCGGCGGCGGGGTCGTACGCGTAGGGAACGCGGGCCGTGTCCGCACCGTCGAGCGTGGGCGGGATGACGCCCGCGGCGAGATGCCCGCGGCCGCCGAGCAGCCTGTCGAGAATCGTGCGCACGTCCACGGCGTGGTTGAGCGCCTGCCGCACGCGCACGTCCTTGAGCGGGCCCCGCGTGGTGTTGAGCGCCACGTACCAGAGGCGCAGCGCGGGTGCGGAGGTGAGGAGCGCCTTCTTCTCATCCGTCTGCTCCCAGCGCGGCGCGTCGGCCTCGGGCACGTAGAGCAGGTCGACGTTGCCGCTCTCGAACTCGGCGACCGCGGTGCTCGGCTCCGGAATGATGCGGATCATGAGCGAGTCGAGCTTGGGCGCGCCGCCGAAGTACTCGGGGTTGCTCGCGAGGAGCACGTAGTCATCGTGCTGCCAGCGGACGAGCGTCCACGGGCCGGTGCCCACGGGGTGCTCGCCGAAATCAGGAGAAATTTTCGCCGGCACCACTGCCGCGACCGGCATTGCGAGTAACTTTGGGAAGATCGCGAGCGCGGTATCGAGCGTGATGCGCACGGTGCTGTCGTCGACGGCGGCGAGGCCGGCCACGGTGGGTGCTTTTCCGGCGGCGAAGTCGCGGGCTCCCGCGATCGGGTAGAGTGGCCACGGCCGGCCGGATTTGTTCGCCGGGTCGAGTACGCGCGTGAAGCTGTGCACGACGTCGCTCGCGTGGAGCAGTGTGCCGTCGTGGAAGCGCACGCCGGCGCGCAGATGAAAGAGATAGGTGCGGCCGTCGGGGGAGACCTCCCATCGCGTGGCGAGGGAAGGGCCGACCTTTGCATCGGGGCTGAAGCGCGTGAGCCCATCGAAGAGATAGGACACGGCGCGGCCGGTGGGGACGTCGGTGGAGAGCGCGGGGTCGAGCGACTTCGGATCGTAGCGATCGCGCGCGTCGACGAGCGTCCGGCGGTGCGTGGGCTCGCCACCGCGGCAGGCGGCGAGGATGAGGAGCGCAACGAGGAACGGACGAGAAACGGACAATGGCGGACCCGTGGTGGAGCGCGCCCGCGCGTCGCCTTCACGTGGCCACGACGTTGACACAGGAGTATGATTCGGGTGAAGTTATCGGGCCCCAAGTGAAGCGTCAATCGTGAGTTACGTCCTGTGCGTCGACGACAACGAGGACATGCGCCTGATGGTGCGCGAGGTCCTTCAATCGGCGGGGCACGAGGCGGATTTGGCGGCCGACGGACTGGGCGCGCTCGCGTCCATCCAGGAGCGCGAGCCGGATCTGCTCGTGCTCGATCTCGTCATGCCCGGCATGAACGGGCTGGACGTGTGTCGCGCGGTCAAGCTCAACCCGTTCACCGCGCGCATCCCCGTGTTGATGCTCACGGCGCAGGGCGACATCGCGCACAAGGTGGCGGCGTTCGAGGCGGGCGCGGATGACTATCTCGCGAAGCCGTTCGATCCGCGCGAGCTGCGGGCGCGCATCGTGGCGCTGCTCCGCATCGTACGACGTGAGGGCGACCGGAATCCGACGAGCGGGCTGCCGGGCGGGAAGGCGATCGAGGAGGAGATCGAGCGGCGCGCGGAGCAGGGCGACTCCTTCGCGATCTGCTACATCGATCTCGACAACTTCAAGCCGTTCGCGGACACGTTCGGATTCTCGATCGCGGACATGGTGATCCGGGACATGGGGCAGGCGATTCGCGGCGCGATCGAGACGGCGGGAACGCCAACGGATTTCGTCGGGCACATCGGGGGCGATGACTTCATCGCGGTGACGTCCGTGCAGCGCGCGCTGTCGTTCGCGCGGGAGTGCGCGCTCCAGTTCATCGAGGTGGCGAAGCGGGCGGTGGGGGAAGAGGCGGTGCGGCGCGGGCACTTCACCGGCGTCGATCGCGAGGGCCGAGCACGCGATTTCCCCATCGCGCGTCTGTCCGCGGCGGTGTTGCAGATCGGGCCGGACCGGTGGATCTCGACGGGGCACATCGGGTCGCTGGCGGCCGAGGTGAAACGTCGCGCGAAGCAGCGGGGTCCTGGTACCATCCTCGTGCAAACAGTGTAGCAGAGGGAGCGCCGGGTCGTCCTCTGGTCGGGCGGGCGGGCGCACACGCAAGGGTGCCAATGACGAGTACGAGCGGAACGCGCGACGAGTCGATCGTCCGCTACGATGATCGGCTGCCGGTACGCGGCCGCGCGCTGCTGCCCGCCATCGCGGCGGGCGCGGGCGCGGGGCTCCTCGTATTCTATCTCGCGCGTCTGCTGCTCGAACGGGCGCCGCTCGAGCCCGAACCGACCGAGGCCGTTCCCAGCGGGAACGCCGCACCCGCCCGCACACGCGGGTGATGCGACGGGTTTTTCTCGCCGCGCTGCTGCTTCTCCTTCCGGTCGCTCTTCCCGGCGCTCTCCGGGCGCAGGACATCACGTGTGATCCCGGCGACCTCGAAGTTCGCGCCGTGACCTTCAACGGGAACGAACACTTTCGGAGCGCGGAGCTGGCGAGCGTGATCGTGACCTCGCCCTCGAGCTTCGCGCGCCGGCACCTCGGGCTGCCGATCGGCGCGCGCCGCTGCCTCGACACGCTGGAGCTCTCGCGAGACGCGGTGCGGATCCGGTTGTTCTACCGGCTGCGCGGCTACTACAAGACCGCCGTGAAGACCTCGGTACAGCCGTCGGGCACGGGCGCGGTGGCGGTGGGGTTCGGGATCACCGAGGGGCCGCCCGTGATGATCGACACGCTGGTCGTCACCGGACTCGATTCGGTGCGCGATCGCGACAAGCTGCTCCGCGAGCTCGACCACTTTCGGCACAACCACATCTTCACGAAGATCGAGCTGCAGACCGTGGTCGACTCGGTGCGCGAGCAGCTCCACGACAGCGGCTGGCCCTACGCGGCGGCGCCGCTCGCGTCGAGCGACGTGAACCCGTCCACGGACCGCGCGCAGCTGGGCTACCAGTTCTTCGAGCAGTTCCGCGGGCAGCCTCGCGCGATTCCGAGCCGGCAGGCGCGGGTGGGCCGCATCATCTTCGAGATCGCGCCGGGCGGCGACTCGGCGAAGATCGACACGAGCACCGTGCGCCGGCTGCTGTCGTTCAAGGTGGGCGACGTGTTCCGGTCGAAGGACCTCGTGCGGAGCGAGCGCGATCTCTACCAGCTCGAGACGTACCGCCACGTGGACGTGGGGCTCGCGCCGGACAGCGTGCAGCCGAACGACAGCTCGCTGACGGTGCTGGTGCGGCTGAACGAGGCGAAGATGAACTCGCTCGGACTCGGCGCCGGATGGGCGACGCTGGATTGCATTCGCACCCAGGCGCGATTCACCGATCGCGACTTTCTGGGCGGTGCGCGGCGGCTCGAGATGAACGGCCGGCTCTCGCACCTCGCGCTCTGCCCGCAGAACGTTCGCGACGATTCCATCAGCAACCGGCTCAACTACTACGCCTCGGGGACCGTGCGGCTCCGAGGGCTGATCGGGCCGCACACGCTGCCGTCGTTCACGCTCTTCAGCGAGCGCACGTCGGAATATCGCGCGTACGTGCGCGAGACGATCATCGGCGGCGCGGCCGAGGTGTCGCGCGATCTCCAGCCGCGCGATCTGAGGCCGGGCCTTCCGCTCACGCTCTCGTACCGCGTCGAGTACGGGCGCACCACAGCGTCGCCGGCGGTGTTCTGCCAACTGTTCAACCGGTGCGCACTGTCGGACATCGAGCGGTTGCAGCAGAACGGCAGCCTGCACGTGTTCGGCGCGTCGATCCTCCGCGACCGCACGGACCAGCTGCTCGATCCGGCCAACGGCAACCAGCTGCACGTGGAGCTTCGG
>Ga0070679_100005727_pt1 | contig 11523 bp, 6 predicted proteins | sample KBSC63BmetaG_FD_65652 | JGI IMG/M metagenome (GOLD analysis project Ga0070679, IMG submission 65652) | Corn rhizosphere microbial communities from Kellogg Biological Station, Michigan, USA - KBS C6-3B metaG | ecosystem: Host-associated > Plants > Roots > Rhizosphere | place: USA: Michigan... | reverse complement strand
AGAAGGCCGCTTCCCAGATCCCGCAGCTCAACACCTACGGAGTGCGGGTCCGGGAGTTCCTGGAGGAGCTCGCCTCACGGTCCGCAGGAAAGCTCAGGCTGCACGAGATCGACCCGCAGCCCTCGTCGGAAGACGAGGACCGGGCCTCGGAGCTGGGGATCTCGGGCACTCCGGTGGGCACCGCTGGAACGCTCTACTTCGGACTCGCGGGCACCAACTCCACCGACGGGCACCAGGCGATCGCCTTCTTCGATCCCAACAAGGAGGAATTCCTCGAGTACGACGTCGTCAAGCTGGTCTATGAGCTCGCGAACCCGAAGAAACCGGTGCTCGCCTGGCTGTCCGGCGTCCCCATGACGGCGGGCTTCGACCAGCAGTCGGGGCAGATGCGCGAGCCGTGGGTGTCCTACACCCAGGCCCAGCAGCTGTTCGACGTCCGCAACCTCGAGCCGACCGCGACCCGGATCGATCCGGACGTGAACGTCCTGGTCCTGGTGCATCCGAAGAATCTCTCCCCGGCCACGCAGTTCGCCATCGACCAGTTTGCGCTGCGCGGCGGCCACATCGTCGCATTCGTCGACCCGATCGCGGAGGCGGACACCACCGGCGCCAACCCGCAGAACCCGATGGCCGCGATGGCGGCCGACAAGTCCTCGAAGATGGATGCGCTGCTGAAGGCCTGGGGCGTGCAGTTCGATCCCCGCGAAGTGGTCGGCGATCGCGCGCGGGCGCTGGCGGTGTCGACCCGCCAGGGGCAGGCCCCGGTGCAGCACCTGGGCATCCTGGGACTCGACCGCGATTCCATGGCCTCGCGCGATGTCATCACCGCCGGCCTGTCGAACGTCAATGTCGAGACCGCCGGCTACCTGCAGCCCATAAAGGGCTCGGGCCTCAAGTTCGAGCCGCTGCTGCAGTCGAGCAACGAGGCGGCGCCGATTCCGGTCGGGAAGTTCGCGATGTTGTTCGATCCGTCGACGCTGCTGAAGGGTTTCAAGCCGACCGGCCTGCGCTACACGATCGCGGCGCGGGTCAGCGGCAACGTCAAGACCGCCTTTCCGGCCGGGGCGCCCGCCGGGGTCACCCTGCCCGCGGGCCAGACGGCGCTGAAGCAGTCCGCCAAGCCGCTGCACCTGGTGGTGTTCGCGGATACCGACATGCTGTCGGACTTCCTGTGGGTCCATGAGCAGAACCTGTTCGGACAGCGCGTCGCGCAGGCTTTTGCCAGCAACGGCGACCTGCTGATGAATACGCTCGACAACATGGCCGGCAGCAACGACCTGATCAGCGTGCGGGGACGCGCGACGTTCACGCGACCGTTCGAGCGCGTCGAGGCGCTCCGGCGCACTGCAGATGAGCGTTACCGCGCCAAGGAACAGGAGCTGGAGGCGCAGTTGCGCGACACCGAGGACAAGCTCACCGCGCTGCAGACCAAGCGCAACGACAAGTCGGCGCTCATCCTGACACCGGAGCAGGAGCAGGAGCTCGATCACTTCCAGCAGGAAAAGCTTCGCATCCGCAAGGATCTGCGCGCGGTGCGCGCGGGACTGAACGAGGACATCCAGGGGCTTGGCACGGAGCTCAAGGTGATCAACGTCATCGTCGTCCCGGTGTTGTTTGCGCTGATCGCGCTGCTGATCGGTCTCGTGCGCAGGCAGCGCCGAAGGCTGCGAAGAGCGCCCTCCCCGGCACAGACGGCCGCCGCCCCGCAGCACCAGGGAGCGCAGCCGTGAGCGCGCGCCGTGTCACTGCCCTCTTCATCGCGGGGCTCGTCATCATCATCGTCGCCGTCTGGCTGTCCTCCACCCGTCAGCTCGAGCCGGTCACGGGTGCCGGCGACCTGGTTCTGCCCGGCCTGCAGAAGGCGCTGAATTCGGTCTCGGAGGTGCGGCTGTTCAAGGGCGACAAGAGCCGCACGACCCTGCGCCAGGGGACTTCCGGATGGACCGTCAGCGAGCGCGGCTACCCGGCCGACTCGGGCAAGGTGCGCAAGCTCCTGCTCGATCTCGCCTCGCTGCAGGTGGTCGAGGAGAAGACCCGCACGCCCGCCAATTTCCCGCTGCTGGGCGTACAGGACGTGAGCTCGCCGAAATCCACGGGCACGCAGGTCGATGCGATCGCGCCGGGCAAGACCTATTCGCTCATCGTCGGCAAGACCTCGGGCGCGAAATCGGAGTTCGTCCGCGTCGCCAACTCCGACCAGAGCCTGCTCGCCACCCCTGCCGTGTCGGTCGAAACCGACCCGAAACACTGGCTCGATCAGACGCTGCTGGATGTGCAGCAGGAACGGATCAGGAACTTCACCATCCGGCCGGCGGGCAGCCGCGAGTACACCGGCTCGCGCGCGAACAAGAACCAGCGGGACTTCACCGTCGCAGACCTCCCCAGGGGACGCGAGCTCGCCAATCCGACTTCCGCGGATCCGGTTGCCGGATCGCTCGGGGGACTGACACTGTCCGATGTCCAGCACGCTCCCGCGGCGGCACCGGATGCGAAATCCCTGTCGCACGCGACGTTCCGCACGTTTGACGGGCTGCAGATCGATCTGACCGGCCGCAAGGACGGCGCCCGCACACTGGTGTCGGTCGCGGCCAGCTCCAGCGACAAGTCGACACAGGCCCAGGCCCAGGCGATCACCGCACGCGCCCAGGGATGGGAGTACGAGATTCCCTCGTACAAGTACGACGGAATCTTCCAGCCGCTGGAGGATCTGCTGAAGAAGCCGGAGCCGGCGAAGAAGGCGCAGCCGAAGCGGACATCCGCGCAGCACTGACCGGCCGGGGAGCCAGTCGGGATCGCTCAGCGCGCGCGCGCGAGCAGCAGCAGCGTCACGGTCGCCAGCAGCGCCGTCGGCAACCATGCAAGCACCACCGGGTTCAGCTGGAACACCACCGTTCCGCTCTCGATGAGGCGCTGCAGCGAGAAGAAGCCGACACCCAGCAGCAGGCCAAGCATCGTGCGCGTGCCCGCACCCGCGGAGCGCAGCGAGCCCAGCACGAACGGGATCGCGAGCAGCACGGAAAACGCGATCGCCACGGTGCGGGCGATGCGGGACCAGAAGGCGAACACGTACTCGCGCGCGTCCAGCGAGTTCGTCCTTGAATACTGGATCAGCTCCCACAGCGCGCGGCTGGTGAGCTGCGCCGGGTTATCCACGGCGAGGCCGAGGAACCCGGCGGTGACGTTCGTATCCAGGGTACGCCGCGCCGGGGGCACTGCGGTCACGACATCCCCGTTGAAGCGCGACTCGGTGTACTGGGTGAGCTGCCAGCGCCGGTTGGTTCCGGAGGTGGCGCGAACGGCGTGGCCGATCGCGAGCAGCCGATGACCGGGGGACAGCTCAAAAACCTGCATGCCGCCGAACTGCCGCTCACCGGACTGCCGGGCGACGTTCAGGATGAGATCGCCGTCGCGCACCCATGCGCCCCCGCCGCCGCCGAAACTGATCTGGGTGAACTTGCTGAAGGCCTTCTGCTCCTTGGCGGCTTCCTGCAGCGGCGGCGCGAGGAATTCCCCGAGCAGGATCTCGAGCCCGATGAACATCAGGCCTGCCATGAGCGCTGTACCGGCGATGCGCGCCACCGAGAATCCCGTAGCGCGGATCACCGTGAGCTCGCTCCCGCGCGCAAGCGTGCCCAGGCCGATGAGCGACCCGATCAGGACCGTGATGGGCAACAGCTCGAACGCCTGCTGCGGCAGGTTCAGCAGGGTAAACCACAGGGCACTCGCCACCGTATAGCTGCCAACCCCGATATCGCCCTGCTGGTCGATGAACACGAACAGGGCGCCGAGCGCGAGCAATACCGCCATGACCAGCAGCACGGCGCCGATGATCGAGCGGATGATGTATCGGTCCAGCAGGCTCATCAGGCAGGCCTGTGGCGCACTCGTGCGATCGCGCGGGGCCCGAGAACGACGACCAGCGCCAGGATCGCCACGACGGCGTGCGTCCACCACAACCCGAGCGCCGCCGGCAAGGTGCCGCGGGCGATCCAGACCTTCCCGGCCGAGATCAGATTGAAATAGACGATGCAGACGAGCACGGCGACCCACGCGCGCGCGTAGCGCCCCTGCCGGGGGTTCAGCCTTGACAGCGGAATCGCCAGCAGAGTGAGAACGATGCACATCGTGGGCAGCGCGAGCCGCCATTGCAGCTCCGCCCGCCGCACCGGGTCGGAGGACCGGTACAGGGACCACGACGACTGGGCGTCCAGGCTCCTGATCACATCCGTCGGCGGGGGCACCCGCACAGGAATGATGTGCTCGGCAAAATGCACGATGCGCCACTCAGGAGTGCCCGGCACCCCTTCCATTCGCTCTCCGTCGTACAGGGTGATGGTGTGGGTCATCCCGTCGCGCGTGACCGTATGGCGTGCCCGGTCGGCCACCGCGACCTCAACGCGCGCGCCACGATTGAGCTCGACGAACACATTGCCCAGCGTCCCGTCGGGATTGACGTTTTCGGCGTACACCACTGCGCTTCTGCCGCCAAAGGTACGGAACTTCCCGGCCGCGATCGGTGCGAACTGTCCGGCGCGCAGCGCGTCGTTACGAAGTGACAGGGCCCGAACGGTGGCCTGCGGGGCCAGCACGAGCGTGAGCCACGCGAGCAGTGCCGTCACCAGGATCGAGAACAGTGCAATCGGCACGAACAGTCGTACCGGCGAGGCGCCGCAGGCCAGGGCGGCAGCCATTTCGCTGTCGTGATACAGCCGCCCGAAGGACAGCACGACGCCCAGCAGCAACCCCACCGGGACCAGGATGCTCAGGTTCTCCAGCGTGCCGAGCCAGATGAGCTCGAGCACGACGCCGCGCGGAAACTGGTTGACGGCCGCGCGCTCGAGCACGCCTGCGACCTGGTGCGCCAGCAGGATGATGAGCAGCACGCTGGTCACGACCAGCCAGGCCATGACAACTTCGCGCAGAATGTAGCGACCGAGCAGGGTCCCCAAGGATGTGTCCGGATCCGGGCGCCGCCGGAACGGCGGCGAAACATTGAGTTACACTGATCTAAAGCGCGCCGGCCGCGCAACCCTGCCATTTCTGCACAAATCAACTCGAAATGGAGTCTGGCGGCGACGCGGCGACTAAGGTAAAGCAATCGGGCGACGACACCAAGCACACTGAAGGGGAGTGCGAATGCATTTCGAGGTCTGGAACCGTGGCCTGGCAACGCTCGAGGCGGACTGCCTCGTGCTGGGGATATTCGAGGACGGCGAGCTCAGCGAGGAAGCTCAAACTGTCGACAGCGCCGCCGGCGGGCGACTGAAGAAACTGCTCGGTCGCGGTGACTTCTCCGGGCGTGCGGGGGAGACGCTGCTCGTCACCGACCTGCCCGGGATCGAAGCGAGCCGCGTGCTGCTCACCGGCCTCGGGCCGGCCAAGTCCCTGGGCCGCCGTGCGTGGCGCAAGGCGCTCGGCGCGGCGGCGGCCGCCCTGGCGCGCACCCGGATCGCCAGTGCCGTGATCGCGATCGCGCGGCCGCCGGCCAAGAGCCTGGACGATTATTACCTCGGCCGGGGCATCGCCGAGATCATCGGCAGTGCGCTCTACCGCACCAACGATCTGAAGACGGCCAAGCGCCCCAAGCCGCCGGCGCTGCAGCGCGTGCTGGCCGGTCCGGTCCGCAAGGCCGGCGCGGAAGCCGTCGCACGGGGGCTCGAGCATGGTGCGGCAATCGCCAGCGCCGCACGCGTACAGCGCGACCTGGCCAACCTCCCTTCGAACATCTGCACGCCCGGCTATCTTGCCGAGCAGGCCCGCGCGCTCGCCAAGCGCTACACGTCCCTGCGCGTACAGGTGCTCGACGAGGCGGCGATGCGCCGCGAGAAAATGGGCTGCCTGCTCGCGGTCACGCAGGGGAGCGCCGAGCCGCCGCGGTTCATCGTGCTCGAGCACCGTCAGGGCAAGAACGACACGCCGCCGGTGGTGCTGGTCGGCAAGGGAGTAACGTTCGACACGGGCGGTATCTCGCTGAAGGACCCGCCGGCGATGGATGAGATGAAGTTCGACATGAGCGGCGCGGCCGCCGTGATCGCCACGATGTCGCTGGTGGCGCAGCTGCGGCTTCCACTGCGGGTGATCGGGCTTGTGGCCGCGGTCGAGAACATGCCGGGCGGTCGCGCCATCAAGCCCGGCGACATCGTCACGAGCGCCTCCGGGCAGAGCGTCGAGATCCTCAATACGGATGCGGAGGGGCGCCTGATCCTGTGCGATGCCCTTCACTTCGCGCGCCGGTTCAATCCGGGCGCGGTGATCGACATTGCAACGCTCACGGGAGCGTGCGTGATCGCGCTGGGGCATCATCACGCGGGCGTCATGGGCAACGACGAGGACCTCGTCCAGGACCTCGTCGATGCCGGTCTGCGCGCCGACGATCGGGCCTGGCATTTGCCGCTCACCGAGGAGTACGCTGAACAGCTGAAGAGCAATTTTGCGGATTTCGCAAACATCGGCGGACGCGAAGGCGGAGCGATCACGGCCGCCGCCTTCCTCGGCAAGTTCACGCAGGGGCTGAAATGGGCGCACCTCGACGTCGCGGGCACCGCCTATCAGAGCGGTGCGCAGAAGGGCAGCACGGGGCGGCCTACGCCTCTGCTTTCGGACTTCCTGATCCATCGCGCCGCACGCTGATACGCAACGGCGAGAGCCACGACCGCCAGCGCCGGCACATCCGCTTCTGCCGGCTCGAGCGGCGGCGCCTGATCGCCGCGCGGCGCGTGCGGCGGTCTTGACCGGCCGGCGCGGAGGACTCCCCGGAGACGCGATCACCGCTTCGGGCTCATCGATGGCGATGAGCGCCGCCGGCCTGGCGACGCTCAGGCGCATCGCGAGCGTGGCCTGCAGCCGGTAACGCACCGCATCGGCGCCGGATAACCGCTGGAAATGGCGCCGGCTCGCGACTGCGCAGTACCGCTATAATCCTTGAGCCGTTGTCACGATTCCTCACCGATGGATAAAGTCTACGCGCCGCAGGACATCGAGCGGCGGATATACGAGAACTGGGAAAGCCGCGGCTGGTTCGCACCGGCCGGCGCGGGCGCGCCCTATTGCATCGTGATCCCGCCTCCGAACGTCACCGGGACACTGCACATGGGGCATGCATTCCAGCACACGCTGATGGACGCCCTCACCCGCTATCACCGCATGCGGGGAGACTTCACGCTGTGGCAGCCCGGGACGGATCACGCGGGCATCGCCACTCAGATGGTGGTCGAACGCCAGCTCAATGCGCAGGGGACCCGGCGCACCGAGCTGGGACGCGAAGCGTTCGTCGAGCGGGTCTGGCAGTGGAAAGAGGCCTCGGGCGGAACCATCACCGCCCAGATGCGACGCCTCGGCGACTCGGTCGACTGGACCCGCGACCGCTTCACGATGGACCCGGAGCTGTCGCGCGCGGTGACCGAGGTGTTCGTGAGGCTGCACGCCGAGGGACTCATCTATCGCGGCAAGCGCCTGGTCAACTGGGATCCCGTTCTGCTGACTGCGCTGTCGGATCTGGAAGTGGAGAGCGAGGAGGAAGAAGGCTCGCTGTGGCACCTGCGCTATCCGCTGGAGGATGGGTCGGGACATGTCGTGGTGGCGACCACCCGGCCGGAAACGATGCTCGGGGACACCGCCGTCGCGGTCAACCCCGGGGACGAGCGCTACCGGCACCTGGTGGGCCGGACCGTGCGCCTGCCCCTGGCGGAGCGTCCGATCCCGGTCATTGCCGATGACTATGTCGATCCCGAGTTCGGCTCCGGGGTGGTCAAGATCACCCCGGCCCACGATTTCAACGACTACGAGATCGGGCTGCGCCACTCGCTCCCGCAGATCAACATCCTGACCGAGCGTGCCGCACTCAACGACAACGTGCCCGAGCGCTTCCGCGGCCTCGACCGGTTCGAAGCGCGCAGGCGGGTCATCGCGGAGCTGGAGGCGGCCGGCCTGGTCGCGAAGATCGAGAAGCACCAGCTCAAAGTGCCGCGCGGCGACCGCAGTGCCGCGGTGGTCGAACCGTACCTGACGGACCAGTGGTACGTGAAGATCGCGCCGCTCGCCCAACCTGCGATCGAAGCGGTCGAGCAGGGCCGCACACGTTTCGTTCCGGAGAGCTGGGCCAAGACCTACTTCGAGTGGATGCGCAACATCAAGGACTGGTGTGTCAGCCGGCAGCTCTGGTGGGGACACCGGATTCCGGCGTGGTACGACGAGGCGGGCAACATCTACGTCGGGACCAGCGAGGCGGACGCGCGTACGCGTCACAAACTGCCGCAGGGTCTGCCCTTGCGGCAGGACGAAGACGTCCTCGACACCTGGTTCTCCTCGGCGCTGTGGCCCTTCTCCACGCTCGGCTGGCCGCAACACACGCAGACCCTCGAGAAGCTTTATCCGACGAGCGTGCTCGTGACTGGATTCGACATCATCTTCTTCTGGGTGGCGCGGATGATGATGATGGGACTGAAGTTCACCGGCGAGGTGCCCTTCAGGGATGTCTATATCACCGGGCTGATCCGCGATGAGCGCGGCGAGAAGATGTCGAAGTCCAAGGGCAACGTCATCGACCCCCTGGACATCGTCGACGGCATCGACCTGGAATCGCTGGTCGCGAAGCGAACCTCGGGCCTGATGCAGCCGCAGCACGCAGCCGACATCGCCAAGGCCACCCGCAGGCAGTATCCGCAGGGCATCGAGCCGCACGGCACGGACGCACTGCGCTTCACGTTCGCCGCCCTCGCCTCGCCCAGCCGCGATATCCGTTTCGACCTGGGCCGGGTGGCGGGCAACCGCAACTTCTGCAACAAGCTGTGGAACGCGGCCCGCTTCGTCCTGGCGCAGGCCGGCGAGCCGCATGCCGCGCTCGGCCGTGGCGTTCCGGAGCTCTCCGCGGCCGACCGCTGGATCCGCTCGCGCTTTGGCGCAATGCTGGCCACTGTCGAGAGCGCCCTGCGCGACTACCGGTTCGATTACGCGGCCACCGCGCTGTATGAATTCACGTGGTACGAGTTCTGCGACTGGTACCTGGAGCTCGCCAAGCCGGTACTGCAGGCGGACAACGTTTCCCCGGGGGCGACGCTCGGTACGCGCCAGACGCTCCTGGACGTGCTCGAAGCGCTGCAGCGGGCCCTGCATCCGCTGATGCCGTTCATCACGGAGGAGATCTGGCAGCGCGCCGCCCCACTTGCGGGCCGGCCGGGACCGACCGTGATGCTCGCGCCGTACCCGCAGGCGGCGGATTTTGCTCGGGACGAGACCGCCGAGCGCGAGATCGGCTGGGTCCGCGCCGTCGTCCTGGCGGTGCGCCAGATCCGCGGCGAGATGAACATCGCCCCGTCCCGGCGCATCCCGGTGCTCCTGCAGGGCGCCTCGGCGCAGGACCGGACCTGGGCGGCCATGTTCCGGATCTATCTCGAGCGGCTCGCCGGCATCGAGACGATCACGGTGCTCGACAGGGGGGATGCCGTTCCGCAGGCCGCAACGGCCCTGGTGGGCGAGCTGACCGTTCTCGTTCCGATGGCAGGACTGATCGATGCCGGCGCGGAGGCGGACCGGCTCGGCAAGCTCATCGCCCGTGCGCAGCAGGATCTCGGCAAGGTACGCGCCAAGCTCGCGAATGCCAGCTTCGTGCGCAATGCGCCGCCGGAAGTGGTTGCCAGGGACCGGGAGCGCGAGGCGGAGCTGGATCGGGCCATCGCGGAGCTCGGCGCGCAGTTGCAGCGCGTCCGCGGACTGCTCGCGCAGTGAACACGGCCAGCGCCGCACAGCCGACCCTGGCGGCCATCCAGCAGGCCATCGCAGCGCTCGACACCGTCATTCTCGGTAAATCCGTTCAGGTGCGACTGTGCCTGGCGTGCCTGCTGGCGCGCGGACACCTGCTCATCGAGGATGTCCCGGGAGTGGGCAAGACGACGCTCGCCCACGCCCTGGCGCACGTACTGGGACTTGCCTGGCAGCGTGTGCAGTTCACCAGCGACCTGCTGCCGGCGGACATCGTCGGGGTGTCGGTGTTCGATCGCTCGACGCAGCAGTTCCACTTCCGCAAGGGGCCGATCTTCACCCAGTTGCTGCTGGCGGATGAGGTGAACCGGGCCAGTCCACGGACCCAGAGCGCGCTGCTGGAGGCGATGGAGGAGCGGCAGGTGAGCGCCGACATCACCACCTACGCTCTGCCGGAACCGTTCTTCGTGGTGGCGACCCAGAACCCGCACGAGCAACTCGGGACGTTCTCGCTGCCCGAGTCACAGCTCGATCGCTTTCTCATGCGGGTCACGCTCGGGTACCCGGATTCGGCGCATGAGCGCGAGCTCCTCAGAAGCGGCGAGCGCCGCGATCTCCTGGCACACATGACTGCGGCATTGGATGCGCAGGCGCTGCTGGACGCGCAACAGGAAGTTCGCGCCGTGTTCGTGTCCGATGCGCTCCTGGACTATGTGCAACGCCTGATCGCCCGCACCCGGGAGCGCGCGGATCTGAAGATCGGACTGTCGCCGCGCGCCGGACAGGGCCTGATCCGCGCCGCCCAGGCCTGGAGCCTGCTCGCGGGCCGCACCGCCGTGCTTCCGGAGGACATCCAGGCCATCGCCCCGGCTGTCATGTCGCACCGGCTCGAGCGCCGCGACCCGGCGCGCAGCGCCAACGGCCTCGCCATCGCGGACGAGTTGCTCGGATCGGTTCCCGTTCCTCTTTAGGGATCCGGCTCGAATGAGCGCCTCACGCCTGCGAACCAGTCTCCAGCGACGGGCCGCGGCATGGGTGCGGCGCCGGCAGGGCCTCGATAGCCTGCCGCTCACGCTGCAGCGCCGCCGCATCTACATCCTGCCCACCCGGGCGGGCCTGGGCTTCGCACTCATGCTGTTCTTCATGCTGGTCGCGGGCCTCAACTATGCGAACAGCGTGGCGCTGTTCCTGGCGTTCCTGCTGGCCGGGTTCGGGCTGGTCACGATGCACCAGTGTCATCGCAACCTGCTGGGTCTGCGGCTCGATTCCGCAGGCGCGGCGCCTGTGTTCGCGCGGACCGATGGGACGGTTCAGCTGCTGTTGGAGAACTCGACCGGCGCGGCGCAGTACCGGATCGACGCGGGGATCGAAAGTGGAGTCACGGTTTGCACCGACCTGCGCGCCGGCGCGCGCGACCGGGTCGACCTGCGACTGCCCGCCCCCGCCCGCGGCCGGGTGCGGATCGAGCGTTTGCGGCTGGGAACCGCGCATCCGTTCGGGCTGTTCCGGGCCTGGAGCTGGGTGCATCTGCCGTTGCAGATGATCGTGTATCCCCACCCGGCCGGGAGCCTGCCGATGCCCGCGGACGATGGGCGCAGGTCCGGCCGGCTCGCCAACATCAGCATCGGGATGGATGAGTGGCTCGGCCTGCGCGCGTTTCGCGATGGCGACTCGCCACGCCAGGTCGACTGGAAAGCCTACGCCCGAGAGGCGCCGCTGCTGGTGAAGGAGTACGGGGCAACGGCGGGTGAGCTGCGCATGTTCCGGTTTGCCGCGCTGGTCCGCCTGTCCGTCGAAGACCGGCTCGAGCAGCTGGCCCGATGGGTC
>Ga0070679_100005726_pt1 | contig 11523 bp, 8 predicted proteins | sample KBSC63BmetaG_FD_65652 | JGI IMG/M metagenome (GOLD analysis project Ga0070679, IMG submission 65652) | Corn rhizosphere microbial communities from Kellogg Biological Station, Michigan, USA - KBS C6-3B metaG | ecosystem: Host-associated > Plants > Roots > Rhizosphere | place: USA: Michigan... | reverse complement strand
TCTTCTTCGAGAAGATGTTGCATTTGCTCGAGCAGTTTTTTCCGGTTGTCGGCATCGGTCGCATCGTCGCCGGCAAACCGTGCCGAGTAAACACCGGGGGCTCCGCCGAGTGCGGGGACAACCAAGCCGGAATCGTCGGCAATCACCCAGCGCTGCAGGGCGGCTGCGGCATGGGTGGCTTTGGTGACGGCGTTTTGTTCAAAGGTGGTGCCGGTTTCGGGCAGGGGGACGTAGCCGGGAAAGTCGATGAGACTGCGGATATCGATGCCGGGCACATGTTTGAGCATCGCTTTGAATTCACGCACTTTGTGCACGTTGGTGCTGGCCACGACGAGCTCGATCAAGGGAGGTGTTTCCATTTTTTTGACCATAGGAAATTCACTCTTTCTGATCAAAGTAATTGTCGATGTCGGTGATGGTGAACGTCTCTCCTTGAAAGTCAAACGTTTGCCCGATGGTTTTCCCCTTCATGCTCTGGGCCAATTTCGACTGGAACGACAAGATTCGTTTTTCGGGGTCGGCTTCCCAAGAACCCAGGAGCGTATACCGGAGATGCTCCCCTTTCGAATCTCGGCAGTGGACGACACAGCCGATCCCGACTTCGTCGACCGAGATGTCTTTTTTCGTGAGTACTTGAGCCCGATTGATTTGGTCGGAGAGCATTTTCAATTCAGACTGCAGACGGGCTTTTCGTTCCAAGGCAGCTTTGAACTCGGCATTTTCACGAAGGTCTCCGTGCTCACGGGCTGTTTGAATTTCCTTGGCATTCTGCACGGTTTCTTCAGTGGCAATTTTCTCCATCCGTTTTTGGGTCTTGATGTATCCTTCTTTCGTGGCCCAGAAAATGTCCTCCTCGACGGGCTTTTCCTTGCCTTTTCGCAAGTTGGCCAATTTCGGGTGGGCCACTTCAGCGAGCGAGTGCAAGATCTTGATGTCGTGGTCGGTCATCGAGCTGCACTTGGTGGCCAAAAGCAGATACTCTTTGGCTTCGTCGGGGCTCGAGTGTTCCAGAATGTCGCGCACTAGCTTGTAGCGGTCCGCAGTGATGAGGCCGAGGATTTTCTTGGCCAGGTCCCGTTGCTGGGGTTTTTGTTCGACGTGGTCGAGCACGATGAGCAGGGCTTCAAAGAATGCGTTTTTGCCGGACGCATCGGAGAACGGGAGTTTGGATTTGGGAGCTGTGATTTTTTGGAAGTACCAGACGAGCACCTCGGGAAATGAGAGCGGGTGGATGAGCAAAGTGTTCAGTTTTTTGGAGAGCTCTTCCCGGTCATCGAGTTCTCCCAGTAAAAAGTCTCGGAACAGGTTTTGTTCTACACTGAACAACAGATCGAGAAAAATTTCTCTCCAGTCTTTTCTGTGCTTTTGCACATGCTGGGCCATCTTTTTCTGGAAAGCCATCAGCTCAATGGAACGAATGGTTTCAGCCGGGGTTTTCAAATGCGTCGTGAGCTCAGCCACTTCGTGGCTGATTTTCTGGACGCCGAGTTCTTCCAGCAGCAACAGCAGCTGGAGTTTTTGGCTTTCAGAGACAGCTTCTTGCAAGAGGAGATCTTTCAAGCGGGTTTCGAGCGAGGAGCGGAATTCGACATTTTTCAGCACTTCGGGGAAATCGCGCAAGAACGCATGCACCATCTGGATGACGGCATGGACGGCAGGCTTTGCATCGAGGGCTTGGTGCAAGGCCACTTCGTGGGGCACTTCTTCTGTCCGAAGACGGAACTTGTCTTTCAGTTCTTTCGGAGATTCAATCTTGGTGTCTTTCTTGAGCTTCGCACGAGCGGTTTGCCACCAGCGGTTCCAGTCGGCGGCTGGGATCACGAGCTCTTCGAGCTCTTCTTTGATTTCGGCTGCCGTTTTTGGCCCGAGATCGTGGAGCATTTGCTTGAGTACTTTTTCCGGGTGTTCCCGGGCTTCTTTTTCCAGGGCATCCGCGTTGCCAAACCGGCGAGCATAGAAATGATCAGGCAAGAGAGGGACTAACGTTTTAAAGGCTTTTTCAAATGAGAAATGCTGCGGGCCGACGATGTATTCACATTCGATGGATACCTCTTCGCGCACCAGAGACACATCGAGCACCTCTCCCGTCCCCCAACCAGCGTTGTGGAACACATAGTTGCCCTTCTTGAAGTGCGTGAGCAGTTCAAAGTTCCGGATCGCACCCTGGAATCGCTCTCGATTGCGGAGGCCAATGAGCTTGAGTTTTTCCTGGAGCAGTGGGTCGTTTGCGTAGCGGTTTTTGAGGTACTCAGTGGCTAAATCAGCGAGCTCTTCGGTGTTGGTGGTCTGCAAATCGAACAACAGCCGCAAGACATTGTGCGAAGGCTCTCCTTGCGGAATCAAACGCCACAACGCAAGCACTCGCTCCACATGCACGCCGAACGGTTTTCCAAGCGGAGAGGCTTTGGTTTCCTCGAGAACGGCCGCAATTTCTTCGGCATCGGGCTGATCCCCGTAACAGTATTCTTCCCACAGCTTGAGAAAGGCCGGATAGTCGTTGTTGTGAATTCTCTCTCGGAAATCTTTGAGGTATGCCATGCGCTGAACACCCACGTTGGTTTTTAGGAATGAGAATATAAACGATTGCACATACTCTTGCAAGAAAACCATTTTAGCCATACGCTCATACCCTTGTGCTAAAGATTCTATTTCTCCTTTTTCCCATCGTGGCTTTCGCAGCGGATACCCCAGCGGAACAGCTATTCCACGATCTCGAAACGGTCAAGACCATTGACCGGGAGATCCAGGACAAGCTGCCGCTGGTCGTGAACAGCCAGCTGCAGGGCGGCTATTTCACCATGCCGTCTGCCCGCACCTACGATGCCGGAGTGCTCGGCTTTGGGTTTTCCTATCTGCCGCCCTACCGTTTGTGGAATTTGGGCTTTCAATTCTTTGACCACATCGAAACCACCGGCAACTACTGGATTTTCCATGGCATCACCGAGGGCAATTTCGGGCATTTGGGATTTGGCGACGATGCCGAGCGGGCGGCCAACGTGAAGTTCATCTTGCTCCGGAAGACGGATGGCATTCCGTTTTTGCCCGAATTTGCTTTTGGCTGGAACGACTTTTTGGGCAGCTGCCGCTTCAATTCGTTCTACGTGGTGGCTACGCAAGATTTCCTCACAGCAAACCTGGAAGCGAGTTTGGGGTGGGGCATGGGGCGCATTCATGGCGTGTTCGGAGGTGTTGCGTGGTCACCGTGGCGAAAGATGAGCAACGTGTTCAAGGGGCTGTCATTTGCCGTCGAGTACGATGCGAACAATTACAAAAAGCACGGGCCTGAACATGCGAAAGGCCGGGAGGTCAACACGAGGTTCAATGTGGGTGTTCAATACAACATCTACGATCTGTTTCGGTTGACGGCACACACTCTGCGCGGCCGGGACATTGGGGCGAACATTGCGTTCACTTACAATCTCGGGGAAAGCAAGGGATTGTATCCGAAGATCTACGATCCGCCGCTCTACAGCGCGCCGGTTGACCAGGAACCGCTCGGCATTGTCCGCTCTCGCGAAGAATTTGCTCAGCAAATGGCCTACGCATTCAAGGAACAGGGCATCGATCTGTACGACGTGCGGCTGGTGCCCCACAGCAGCGGAAAAGATACGTTGTGGATGAAGCTGATCAACATCCGGTATCGAGAAGAAGAGATTGTGCGGGAGAAGATTGAGCATGTGTTGGGAACGTTGATGCCGGAGAACATTGCGAAGTGCACAGTCGTGGTCGAGGCAGAGGGTTTACTGGTGCATGAGTACCATTTTAGAACGGAAGATCTAAAACGGTTTTGTGAAAACAGATTGGGGCCCGACGAGTTCCGGATCATTGCTCCGCTGCACAACGTCACAGCCGCCCCGGATTTATACGAATCGAGCCGGTTGTACCGACGGACAAAACCGATCTGGCTGTTGACCCTCAGACCGTGGATGCGGAGCTTTTTCGGCAGTAGCCGAGGCAAGTTCAAGTATGAGGTCGGGCTGTCGCTCGGCCCCGAAGGGTATTTGTTCGACCAGATTTATTACTCGCTCTACGGCAGTTGGACCTTCAAGTCGAGCGTCCAAAAATTGTCCGATCGAGATTTCTTGAATCCGTCGAGGTTGTTGATTGTGAGGACCGATGCTCTGCGATACAACCAGTCGAATTCGTTGCATCTGGATCAGGCGTTTTTGCAAAAGAGCTGGAACATGGGCAAGGGGTGGTTTTCGAGGTTGGCTGCGGGGTATTTTGAGACGGCGTATGCGGGGGTGGCTGCGGAAGCGTTGTATTACCCGGTGAAGTTCAATTGGGCGATTGGGTTCGAGGCGGCGACGTTGCTGAAGCGGGAGTATTTCGGGATCGGGTTTCAGAGGAAGGTGAAGAAGCTGACGAATACGGGGTACAAGTTGTTTCCGTATACCGGGCTGCAGTACTTCGTCGATTTCTACTACGAGTATAAGCCGTTCAACTTGGAGTTCAAAGCGAGTGTGGGGCAATTTTTGGCGAGGGATAAGGGTGTGAGATTTGATGTGGCACGGGTTTTCCCGAGTGGGCTGCGGGTAGGGCTGTGGTACACGCTGACGAATGCCAATGACATGGTCAACGGGCATAGATACTACGACAAAGGGTTTTCGATCACGCTGCCATTGGATGTGTTCTTGAACAAGTCGAGCCGTACGCGGGTTGGGTACGGCATGTCGGCTTGGCTGCGAGACTGCGGGGCCAAGGCAATGACCGGCAAAGAGCTGTACCAGACAGTCTATTACGAGCGGTTCAATCCGAAGCCGCTGCTGTACTGAGGCGTGATGTAAAGCGGCTTTACATTCACCTCAGGCTGTCAGGTTTTGAACGCTTTTCCAAGAGGAAACCGCTGTCAATTCCGTGCCCAAGGGTTCATGAATGCAAGGTTGTTGCTCTATTTGCCGTTCCCGGTGCCTGTAGTACAAATAAGCAAGGCCAGCTCCCCCTGCCACCAAAAGAGCAATTCCAGCAACCCCGCCGAAGATCAAACCGGCAACCAAGGCGACTTTTGCCGTATAGATCCACTTTCCGAGCTCAACACCCAAATAGATGGAAATCTTGAAAAGGGCTCCGGGATCCATGCCTTGATTTTGAGGAACGCTGGTTTGACAGAGCAAGGCAACGATAATCACTACCACAAAGATCAGAAAAGGGAGAAACGATACCACAACTGGCAATGCAAAAAACAAGCCCGTGAGCCCCGCCGCGATGCCTATCGCTATAAATGCGCCTCGAGCCACGTCGGTGGTCAGCTCTTTCTGGGATCGGATGGCCTGTAATTGGGGAGAAATGGTTTTGGATTCCGTTTGAACCGGGGGGAAAGTGGTGATAAGACTCATATGACCTCTTATTAGTTTTTTTACGACGATGATTTTATTAAATTATATTTAATATGTCAATTATTTTTTGTTAGTTTTGTTTAAAGAATCACAATATGCTAAATTTAAATGATTTATAATCTGTTTAAACGTTTGTGGATGTTTTCGTTTCGTCATAATCCCCCCAAAATTGCAAATGCAAGTTGGGGGGGGGTGATGGCAAAAAAAAGCGACAGAAGTGCTTTTGCACGTTTGTCGCTATTTTTTAAGCTGTAAAAAGCGGCAGAAGTGTTTTTTCGCGTTTGTCGCGATTTTTATGACATAAAAAAGCGACATATGTGTATTTTGGTGTTTGAAGAGGGTATAATGGACAAATTTTTTGGACGAAGAAGAGAGCTTGAGGCATTGAAGGGTCTTTTACAGAAGAGCACTTCGAGTTTAGTGGTCATTCGAGGACGTCGTCGGGTCGGAAAAAGCCGGTTGGCGGAGGAATTTGCAAAAGAGTTTTCTAAGGTAGTGAGTTGTTCTGGGGTTCCCCCTGTGGAAGAACACACTGCGGAAGGACAAAGACAAGAATTTGTCCGGCAACTAGGAGAAAATGGTGTCACCGTATCTTCTGAAGACAGAAACAACTGGGGAGATTTATTTCACAGCTTATCCAAGGTCACAAAAACAGGCCGGGTGTTGATTGTTCTTGATGAGATCACCTGGATGGGATCGAAAGATCCGTTGTTTCTTCCTCTGCTGAAAACAGCATGGGATCACCACTTTAAAAAGAATCCAAAATTGGTCATGATCATATCGGGTTCCAACTCGGCGTGGATTCAGAAAAATATCCTCAGCAGCACTGGCTTTTATGGTCGTGTGTCGCTGCGCATGATATTAGAAGAACTTCCTCTCAAAGACTGCAATGCATTTTGGGACAATTGGCCCGGTGTTGTGAGTTCCTACGAAAAGTTTAAGGTGCTCTCCGTCATGGGAGGCATTCCTCGATATCTCGAAGAGCTACGACCCGATTTGAGCACGGAAGCCAATTTACGGCGGCTCTGTTTTGAAGCAGAAGGCCTCCTTTTCCAAGAATTTGACCAGATTTTCCATGATCTGTTTTTAAACCGAGGCAGTTTTTACAAGGAAATCGTCCAATGTCTTGTGGAACGGCACCTTTCAGCCAAAGAAATAGCAGAGGTATTAGGATGTTCGGATGGTGGAGATTTTAGCCAAGCGCTTCAAGAACTCACGCAAGCGGGCTTTTTGGCACGAGATTATACTTGGAGCTTCACCGCAAAAAAGAAACTGAAAATCAGTCGTTATCGTCTACGAGACAACTACCTCCGATTTTATTTGAAATACATTCAACCCCACATTCTTCAAGTAGAAGCCGGAAGAATGAAAAATCTCCCATCGGGATGGGATTCAATTTTGGGATTGCAATTTGAAAATCTGGTGATCAATAACGGGGAATCTCTCGAGCACATTCTCGGAATTAAGCCGGATGAACTCATCTTTGCGGGTCCCTATCTCCAGACTGCTAAAAGTCGACGCAAAGGGTGTCAGATCGATTACCTCATCCAGACGAACCACGCTTGTCTTTACGCATGCGAAGTGAAGTTTAACCAAGAGCTGATTGGTATGGAGGTGATTGAAGAGATGAAGAAAAAGCTGGAAGCTTTTCAGATCCCTCGAAATTTTTCCTGCCGTCCGGTGTTGGTACATGTGAATGGTGTGACGGCACGGGTGGCTGATAGCGGGTTCTTTGCTAAGATCGTCGATTTCTCGGAGCTTTTGGTCTGAAAGGCTGCATTTTTACCAGATATACCCAAGAAAATTGGGTATTTTGGTAAAAATAGAGCTCGAATTCGACAGAATTCCTACAAAAAATGGGAATTCTGTCGAATTTTTGATTTCTTAGAATTTAGTGAAAACAAGGTTTCTATAAGATGTGCAAGTTGCTTATTATAAGCTTTATAAGTGTTTAAAAATAAAAATTGATTTAAAATAAAAGTATATGATATAATTGTTTTTAACATTTTTAATTGGGAGTGCATTTATGAGTATCATCGGTTCATTGTTCTCTTGGCTTGGTGGAGTTTCTGACTCCGGCAGCTCGTCTGCCTCGTCGGGTGGTTCGAGTCTGACCCGTTCGATGTATACTGCCGCTTCGAAAACCCCAGCAGTTTCGCAAAAGAACCTTTCAAAAGCAGGAGCAAATGTATTGATGAGCTCCGATCTCATGGGGTTGACGGGGCAATATGCGTCTGTGAAAGACATTGTGAACCTCTTTCAAGTGAATAGACAGCTGACTGCAATCTATTTTGGTGCAATTCAGAACGATTCAGACACGAAAAAATGCAAACTGGTGCGCGTGGAAAAACCCGAATTTTGGGCTTTGATTGCTCGTCGATTTCCACAGCTAAGGAATCAAACAGGTCTAACCCAAACGGCCCTGATTGGGCATCTCCGATCGGCATTTCCCTATTATTCCGCCAAAGTACTCAAAACATTGGGTGGAAAAGAGAGATTGCTTATGGCCCCAGCTCTCAAGATTGACTCAGAGTCTGACTATTGTCAAAACGAGATTGAATTTGATCAAGGGGTTCGCCGGTTTATAGATAAAAGTGGTCAAGATTTGACCGCCGCCCTTCAAACAACACAAACCAACTTAATGCTTGAAGAAGCAAGGCAAGCGCTTCAGCATTCGGATCTAGTTGTTGTTCTGCGGGATCCTAATGCCAACAGCGAGATGGAGAAAAGGCAGCACATGTGGCTTATTGTTCGTGTGGAAAGACGATACTCGGGAAAAGAGGAGGGTGGACTTTGTCCTGAAAGTTTGGCCAAGAGGAAAGGACTTCCTAAGAGCCGAGAAATGTTGCTTTTAATCGAGGCAACAGGTTCCACTGTCAATGGAATTTTTGCAAATTTTCTCTCGAAACCGGTCGGTTATTTACCAGAAAAAGGAACTGGACAGATGAAAAACCCGAGCACGATGGTTTGTAATCCACCGCAAAGGATTGACCAAGTCCGGGGACTCGTGATGTCGGGTAGCAACACCTCACCCGCTGAGTTGTGGATTGAAAGACTGATGAGGAACGATTCCCATGAACCTGCTTTCTTTTTCCCTTATTATGGAGGGAATGAATTCAACCAGATCTCTGTGTGGGAGGTAACTAACGAAGCGAATCGAAACCTCACTTTCCATCTTGCTTCTCGGGGCGCTGGAAAAGCATCGGCAACAGCTACGGCTGCTACTGTTGTTTCATCAAAAACCAATGACTGATGTAAAACAGCTTTACATTCGGCTCAGCACAGTTTCAGCCGCATACGTAAAGATCAAGTCTGCACCCGCCCGCTTGATGCTCAGCAACGCTTCCTGAAACACCGCTTCCGCATTCAAGTATCCGGCCGCTGCGGCTGCCATGACCATCGAGTATTCCCCGCTGACGTGATACGCAGCGATCGGCCGCTGGGTTTGTTCGCGCAAGCGCGCAATCACATCTAAGTAAAACAACGCCGGCTTTACTAACAAAATATCAGCACCCTCATCCTCATCAAGCTGAGCTTCGAGGAGCGCTTCGCGCACATTCGCCGGGTTCATCTGGTAGGTCTTTTTGTCTCCGAAGGCCAATTTCGTTTGCAGCGCATCCCGGAACGGGCCGTAGAGGGCGGAAGCATACTTGGCACTGTAAGCGAGGATCCCGACGTGTGTGTGGCCCTCAGCATCGAGAACCTGTCGTATAGCACGCACACGTCCATCCATCATGTCGCTGGGGGCAACGAGGTCGATCCCGGCTTCGGCATGGACACAGGCCATGCGACACAAGGCTTCGACCGTTTCGTCGTTGAGCACATCGCCCTGCGCATTGGCCAGGCCATCGTGGCCGTGGGAGGTGTACGGATCGAGGGCAATGTCGGAAATGACACACACATGCGGGAAGTGTTGTTTCACAGCACGAATAGCTCGGGGAATCAACCCGTTTGGATTCCAGGCTTCTTCGGCACCGTCGGTGCGCAGCGAACTCTCGATGGCTGGAAATAATGCCACAGACTGGATGCCGAGTTCGGCGAGGTGTTCGATCTTTTTCAGCAATGAATCGACGGTAAACCGGTGGATGCCGGGCATCGATGCGATGGGGACGGCGAGATTGGTTCCTTCGATGACAAACAGCGGCACGACGAAGTCACTGGGGTGCAATCGGGTTTCTTGCACCATGTCCCGGATGGCAGGGGTTCGACGATTGCGGCGAAGACGGATGTCGGTCGGCATGGGTTAGTCTTTCTCGGGGAGATTTTTGGTGATGATCTTGGTTTTTTGTTCGTGTTCGATCATCGAGACTCCGGGCTTGTTCCAGTCGACGTGGAGTTTGTCGGTTTGGCCGTCTTGCTGAACCACATAGTAGCGGATTTTGTTCATGTAAATATGAATTGAGTCGATGTCGTCTTTTTTCAAGAAGCCTTTGTCTTTGTAATCAAAGGCCAAAAAGAATTCGAGGTCTTCGTACGTGACTGGATAGTGGGAGAAAAAAGGTTTTAGGCCTTCGTTTTTGTTGAGATGCTCGAGAAGTCCATCAACCACAGAATAGAAATAGGTTTTCGCTTCATCGAATTTCATTGCTTTATCAACACTGTAACCAAGACTGATGGTATGTACTTTTTCGTCGTACACTTTGTCCGGGCCTGCACAAACCAACCCATAGAGCACGAGCCGAATGTTCTGTTGTTTTTCAAGCTTGCTTGAATATTTCCGAAGTTCAGATATGACGGAAGTATAAAAGTCGGGCTTAGCAGCTGAAAAGCTGCAACCGAGGAGGTACGCAATCGCGAATAAGAATCGTTTCATTTCAACCTTCCGAACTCATCATATGCGGGTTTGGTGTATTTCTGAATACCTTTTTGGTAGACCTCCTTGGTAAATGAGTGAGATGTGAAGTTGTTGAAAAAGCCCCATTCTTGAGGAAGAATATGAACATCAGCGAAAGAGGAAAAGATCTTATGGTTTCTTCGGAGGCCTCCGTGAAAGAAAAGAGAATACGCATCTTTTTGTGCGATCAAGTTTCTCACCTGAAAACCCATGTCTCGTGGGAGAATTGTAATGCCGCCACACGAGGTAATAATCAATCGGTCTTTGTATCTCTGTGGTAGATCCTTGATTGCGTGATAAACTTGCGCAGCGCCCATGCTATGGGCAACTACATGAATTTTTCTCGGGTCTTCTGTGAAGTCCATAACCTCACAGTTCCATGAAATATTTCGTTTCAAATACTCGGTAGTGGGAGAGCTATAATTAGAACTGAGTTTAGCTGGGAAGAGAGAGCAAATGTCTTTGACAAATCCTCGTGTAGGTGCATACACAGGAATGACAGTCGCATTGCTCCCGAGAGAACGATTCAGTCTTCGTGCACTGTCGATGGAATCTTGTCGACTGTTCCCGATGCCATTGACGAAGTAGACGGGAGCTGCATTGGGATTCGAACTTACCCCTCGGCCCCACGTTAGTGGTGGGGATTGTGGCTTGATCATGTTTTTGTGCCAGGAAAACTGGAACTGCATCGGGGGGATATACGGTTCCGTAAACAGTCCGTACTCATCGAAGTAGATCAACGGGTTGTTGTCGACGAAAGCGTACAAATTCATGCCGTCAGTAAAGCCAGACGGGTCGGGGGTTAACCACCGGCCGAGCACGGGGATGTAGAATCTTCTGCCGTAGTACACCAATCCGTTCCGGTCGTCACTCCGTTTGGAGGAAAATGTCCAAGGGGAAACAACGGTGCCGAACACAACCTGTTCACCAAATGCGCTATAGCGGAAAAAGGTGGGTGGTTCGTTGTTGAGCGGCAACAGCTCGGCCACATTGCCGTATAAATCATGCACGGGAGCAAAGACTTTGTCACCGAGCTCAATGCTCACTGTGGCCCCGATTTCAGCATGAGACACATTTCCGAGGACACGAAGTTCCACAATTTGTCCGTGCTCGTCAAAGGCCCCGATTTCGTTTTTCCCGTCGTAGAGAAACTGCCGGGTTTCGGTTCCGGTGGTTCTACTCAAGCATCTGTTTTCACAGTCGTAGGTGAAGGTTTGTGTGAACCGAGGGGTGTAGATAGCGATTAACCGGTCGAGGGCATCGTACGCATACTGGGCATCCCCGAACCGGTCGGGGTTGCCGTTTTTGGTGTAATGCAGGTGGGACACAACTTGTTGCAACCCGTTGACCTGG
>Ga0070679_100005725_pt1 | contig 11524 bp, 8 predicted proteins | sample KBSC63BmetaG_FD_65652 | JGI IMG/M metagenome (GOLD analysis project Ga0070679, IMG submission 65652) | Corn rhizosphere microbial communities from Kellogg Biological Station, Michigan, USA - KBS C6-3B metaG | ecosystem: Host-associated > Plants > Roots > Rhizosphere | place: USA: Michigan... | reverse complement strand
TCGACGGCTACGCGCGCGCCGAAGGGACCCGCAGCCCCGATCTGGCCAACGCGCTGGTCGAGCTGGGGCGCGTGCTGGAGGCGCGCGACCGCCTGACCGACGCCGCGCGCTGTCACCGGCGCGCGCTGGCGATCCTGGCCCACGCGCCCCGCCACCCGGACTTCTCGCGGCTGGCGATCGAGTCCCGCCTGGCGCTGGCCGGCGTGCTGAGGACGCGCGGCGCCCTGGGCGAGGCCGACCGACTGACCCGCGCCGCGCTGGCCGGCGCGCGCCGTCTGGGCCCGCGCGATCCGCTGGTCGCCACCGCCCTCAACAACCTGGGGGTGCTGCGCAAGGCGCAGGGACGGTACGCCGAGGCGCTGGCCTGCTACCGGCGCGCCGACCCGCTGCTCCCCCGGCGAGACCGGCAGGCGCGCGCGACCTTGCACCACAACCTGGGCGGGATCGCGCACGCCCAGGGGCGACTGGCCCAGGCCGAGCCTCATGCCCGGCGCGCCGTCACGCTGCGCGAGGCGGCCCTGGGACGTGACCACCCGGCGGTGGCCGCCGACGTGGCCGCGCTGGCGGCGGTCGTCGAGGCACGCGGGCGCCTGGCCCCGGCCGCGCAGCTCTACCGGCGAGCGGCCGCCACCTTTCGCCGGCGGCTGGGCGCCGACAGCATGGAGGCCGCCCTGGCGGCAGCCGGCCTGGCGGCCGTCGAGCAGCAGCGGGGCCGCACGGCCGCCGCGCGCGGGCTCTACCAGCGGGCCATCCCCGCGCTCGAGCGCAAGCTCGGCCGCCATCACGCCGATGTCGCGCTGACGGTCAACAATCTGGCGGTCCTGGAACAGGCGGCCGGGCGGCTGAGTTCGGCGGCGGCGCTGTTCCGGCGGGCGGCCGCCAGCTTCGCCCGATCGGTGGGGCCTCGGCACCCGCACAGTCGCCTGGCGCGCAACAATCTGAAAAGCGTCGAAAACAGACTCAAGAGCCGCCCGATCACCCGCCGATGACACGGTGACCGATGACCGCCGCCCGCATGGACCTGGTGGTACGCGCCGGGACCGTGGTCAACGCCGACGGGCGCCAGCAGACGGACATCGGCGTCGTGGAGGGGCGCGTGGCCCAGCTGGGCGGCGCCATGACCGGCGCGCGCGAGATCGACGCCGCCGGACGGTTCGTCACGCCCGGCGGGGTGGATCCGCACGTCCACCTCAACGTCGAGCGCCTGGACCCGAACGAGCCGGACTGGGTGGACGATTACAGCAGCGGGTCGGAGGCGGCCCTGGCCGGTGGCGTCACCACCGTCGGCAACATGTCCTACGTCCTGCCGTGGGAGACGATCGCCGACCGCGTGCGCGCCGAGTCGGTGCTGGTCGCGCAGCAGGCCATCGCCGACGTGTTCTTCCACGCCGTGATCCTGACGCCCACGCCGCAGCTGCTGGCGGAGGTGACCCCCGCGGTGGCCGCCGGCCAGTCCAGCGTGAAGATCTTCATGTGCTTCCCGTCGTTCGAGGCGGGCGCGCGCGAGTTCGCGCAGATCATGCGGGCCGCCGGCAAGGCGGGCGGCATGACGCTGATCCATTGCGAGGACCTGGCGACGGTCGAGTGCTGCACGGCGGTCCTGTCCGAACGCGCCCACACCGCCATGGAACACTTCGCGGAGAGCCGCCCGGTCGCCTCCGAGTCGATCGCCGTCGATCGCGCCATCGCCATGTGCCGCGCCACGGGCGCGCCGACGTACATCGTTCACGTGTCGTCGGCGGCGGCGCTGGCGGCCTGCGCGGCGGCCCGCGCCGAAGGGCTGCCGCTGTACGTGGAGACGCGGCCGCTCTACCTGTACCTCACCGACGAGCGGTACCACGATGCCGACGGCCCGCTGTTCGTGGCGCAGCCGCCGCTGCGCACGGCCGCCGACTGCGAGGCGCTCTGGCGCGGCCTGTGCGACGGCACCATCGACACGCTGGCCAGCGATCACGCCCCCTGGACGCGCGCCTTGAAGATGGATCCCAAGCTGGACGTGGCGCACCCGCGTCCGGGCGTTGCCGAGCTGGACACCATGCTGCCGCTGTTCTTCACCGAGGCCGTGATCGGCGAGCGCCTGTCGCTGGAGCGGTTCGTCGCGCTGACCTCCACCAACGCGGCGCGCCTGTTCGGTCTGTACCCGCGCAAGGGGACCATCGCCGTCGGCTCGGACGCGGACCTGGTGATCTGGGAGACCGGCGGCCGGCGCACCATCCAGGACGCCGACCTCTTCTCGCGCGCGGGGCACACCGTCTACGCCGGGCGCGAGCTGCGTGCCTGGCCGCAGCTCACCATCCGCCGCGGCGAGATCGCGTTCGAGGCCGGCCGCATCGTGGCCCGCCCCGGCAGCGGCCAGGTGGTGCCGCGCAGCACCGGCCGCACGTTTCGCTGAGTCGGCGCTAGGTCGCGCCGCGGGCGCGCGCGTCCAGCCAGCGCTCGATCTCGGCGGTGCGAGCCGCGAAGGTCGGCTTTTGGCCGTACGCCTTCTCGGCGGCCGCCGCCAGCCGGCGCGCGCGCGGGCGATCGACGTTCGCCTCCCACAGCGCGCGGGCCAGCGCGAAGTCGGTGTCCGCGATCAGCAGCGGATCCGTCTCGTGCGCCTCGCGGATCTGACGGGCGCGCTCGAGGGGTCCCACCGCCATCGCCGCCTGGTGATCGGCCAGATAGCTGAGGCCCAGCCCCGTGAGCGGATAGGCCAGGTTGGTGCTGTCCGGCCCGTAGCCCCGCTCTTCGATGTTCACCGCGCGATGAAAAGCCGCCCGCGCCTCCTCGCGCCGCCCCAGGCGATCGAGGCTCTCGGCCTGGTTCGACATGAACGTGGCGACCAGCGGATGCTCGGCGCCCAGCTCTTGCCCCAGGTCGGTGACGGCGCGGCGAAACAGCGCCTCGGCCTCCTGCGTTCGCCCCATGTCCTGCAGGATCACCGCCTGGTTGTTCAGGCTGCGCGCGATGTCGCCGCGGCTGGCGCCCGATCGCTGTTTCAGCTCCAGCGCGCGGCGGTCGTGCACCAGGGCCTCGTCATAGCGCCCCTGCAGGCGGCGATTGACGGCCACGTGCATCTCCAGCCAGGCGCGCATTTGCGCGTGCCCGCCGATCCGCTGCAACGTCGCGTCGGCCTGGCTGGCCCAGTCGTCGGCCTCCTCGAAGCGCGCGCGCCGGCCGGCCGCCAGCACCAGGTACACCAGCGCCTCGGCCTTCACCTCGTCATAGCGGCTGGCCTCGGCTTTCAGCAGCACCTGTTTGAACGCCGCGTAGGCGCTCTCGTTGTCGCCGGTCAGCGAGGCGACCTCGCCGAACTGCAGCAACGTCTCGGCCTCGGCTGGCGCGTAGCGCACGCGGCGCGCGTCGGCGACCAGCCCCTGCAGCTTGGCCACCGCCAGCCGCTCGACCCCGGCGTCGTGCAGCGCCTTGGCGTCGGCGATGCCGGCCCGGATGCGGCCCACCTGCTCGCGCGTGGCCATGTCGTCGGGCGGCACCACGTTCCGCAGCAGCCGCGCGTCCGCGCACCGCTCGAGTGAGCCGAGCGCGCCGGCCGCGCCGACCGCGTTGTCCACCACCGCCCCGTCGGCGTGGACCAGCAGCTGGCTCAACGACCGCACGCCGTCCAGACGGTCGCGCAGGCAGGCCATCCGCAGATCCAGCACCTCTTCGGACTGCTCGCCGCGCACGTGCGTGGCCTCGCAGGCGTCGGTGTACATGCCGCGCCAGCGCCCCAGGTAGTCCTGCAGCAGCCGGTCGACGCTCCAGAACGTGTCGGCCGCGTAGGGCTTGCCGGTCTGATCGAAGGCCTGGCGGACGCGCGATTTCGTCGGCCCGTCCCAGAGCCCCTCCACCCGGTCGCCGGCGGAACGGCACAGGCGCGGGCGATCGGCGATCTGCACCACGCGCACCAGGCCGACCAACGCCAGCGCGACCCCCGCGGCCGAGGCCAGCCGCCGGTGCCGCCGCGCGATGCCGCGAATCCGCAGCCAGAGGCGCTGCACCAGCCGCCGCGGCCGCGCCCCCTCGGCGGCCGCCAGCCGCCCCGTGACGACCATGGCCGTCGCCGGCCGCCCGGCCGGGTTCGACGCCAGGCAGTCGGCGCACAGCCGCGCCAGCTCTTCTTCGACCGACGAGGCCTCGATGGGCAGCGGCCAGCGCATCTTGGCCGAATCGCCCTCGTGGTGGAACGTCGGCCGCGCGCCGAACAGCACCTCGTGCAGGATCACGCCCAGCTGCCAGACGTCCGATCGTTGATCGCCGCGCGAGCCCAGCAACGTCTCGGGCGGCATGTAGTTGGGCGTTCCGCCGTGCATGGTGGTGTTGGCCGTCATCGGGATGGCCAGGCCGAAGTCCGACAACACCAGCCGCCCGTCGGCCAGGCGCAGGACGTTCTGCGGCGTCACGTCGCGGTGGATGATGCCGACCGCGTGGATGGCGGCCAGGCCCGCGCAGATGGCGCGCGCGTCAGACAGGCGCTGCGCCAGCGGGCGCTGCGCGGCCGCTTTGTCCTGCAGCAGATCGCGGAGTGTTCCGCCGGCGCCCAGCTCCATCGTCACGAACCAGTGGCCGTCGGAATGCCCCAGCTCGAAGATGCGGCAGACGTTGGGGTGACGGATCACGCGCGCCAGCTTGACCTCGCGCGCCAGCCGTTTGATCCAGCTTCGCTCGGCGGCGCGGTCGGGGCGCAGCACCTTGACCGCGATCGCCTCGCCCAGCACGCGATCCCACGCGCGGTAGACCGTGCCCGAGCCACCCTGCCCCAGCGCCGCTTCGATCTGATACCGTCCGGCCAGCACCGAACCGTACCGAAGGTCGATCACAGGCGCCGCGTGACGCGTGCTGGAGGTGGTGAGCCGCGTATGCTCCAGCTCTCGCGTCTCCTCGACCTCTGTGTCCTGCGGAGGTGCTTCGTCGCGTATCACGCCGCGTCCCTCAACTGACCCCGCCCGTTGTATACCTTCCCGCTTCCGGAAGCTTGTAGGTTTATCGAGGATGCCGCCCGAAGACAACGTGGTCACGCAGACCGCCCCGTATCGCAGCGCGGCTTCCCGGGAAGTCGTCCGCGTCGGCGCCGTGGTGGTGGTGGGCGACGGCGCGTCACCGGAGAGTCTGCGGACCGCGCGCGTCGAGCCCATCGCAGATCTGGCGCTCGACATCGGGCGTCGCGCGCCCAGCGGAACGCGGCCGACGTTGACGCTGCAGGACGGAACGGTCTCGGGCCAGCACGCCCGCATCCAGCGCGCCGACGGCCGGCCGGACCTGTTCGTGATCGAGGATCTCGGCAGCACCAACGGCACCTTCGTCGACGGCCGGCGCATCGAGGGACCCACGCCGCTGCGCGATGGCGCGGTCCTGTTCCTGGGCTCGCACGTGCTGGTGTTCCGGACGTACACGCCGGCCGAGCTGGAGGCGGTCCACGAGGACGCTGACAGACCTCTGACGCCGGTCCCGACGCTGTCGCCCGCGCTGGCGCTGACCAACGCGCGCCTGCGGCGGCTGGCCAAGTCCGACGCCGAGATCCTGCTGGTGGGCGAGACCGGCGTCGGCAAAGAGGTGTACGCGGGCGCGGTCCACGATCTGTCGGGGCGCGAAGGCGCGCTGGTGGCGGTGAACTGCGCGGCCATTCCGCGCGAGCTGGTCGAGAGCGAGCTGTTCGGCTACGAGAAGGGGGCGCACTCGACCGCCCAGGGGCGCAAGGTCGGCCTGGTCGAGGCGGCGGCCGGCGGGACGCTGTTCCTCGACGAGATCGGCGACATGCCGATCGAGCTGCAGGCCAAGCTGCTGCGCTTTCTGCAGGACAAGCGCTTCTCGCCGCTGGGATCCACGCGGGTGGTCGAGGCCGACGTCCGCATCGTGGCCGCCACCAGCCGCGTCTCGCTCGACAAGGGCGGACACGTGCAGGAAGCGCTGGTGGGGCGCCTGGGCGCGCAACCGGTCCGGCTCCTGCCGCTGCGCGATCGCATCGAGGATCTGGGGCGCCTCTGCGCGCATTTCCTACGTGACGTCACCGACGGGCGCACCTTCGACTCGGACGCGTTCAAGGCGCTGATGCTGTACGACTGGCCGCTGAACGTGCGCGAGCTGGTGAAGGTGATCACGGAGGCCGAGGTGCTGTCGCGCAGCTCGCCGACCATCGGGTTCGAGCACCTGCCGCCGGCGGTGGCGGGACAGGTCCAGCCAGAGCCCGAGCCGTTCGAGGACACCATCGTCGACCGCGAGCCCCCCGTCGAGCTGGGCGGCCCGACCGGCCGGGTGCGCGTGCCGATGTCCGCTGGCGGCACGGCGCGCACGCGGCGGCCGGCGCCCACCCGGCAAGAGCTGGAGGCGGAGCTGGCCGAGTGCGGGGGGAGCGTTGCCGAAGTGGCGCGCCGCCTGCGACGCCAGTACGCCGTGGTCTGGCGGTGCATCCAGCGGTACGGGATCGACGCCGCCTCTTACCGCCGAAACGGAAACGATTGATGACAATGAACAAAGTGATCCTCAAACAGGGGCGCGCGCGCCCGCTCTGGTTCGGGCACCCGTGGGTGTACGCAAACGCGGTGGCGCGGGCCGAAGGCAAGCCCGAGCCGGGCGACGTCGTGTCGCTGGTCGACCAGGACGGGCGCTTCATCGGCCGCGGGTTCTACAACCCACGCTCGCAGATCCCCGTGCGCCTGTGCACGCGCGCCGACGAAGCGGTCGACGCGGCCTTCTTCCGGCGTCGCGTGGCGGAGGCGCGCGCCGTGCGCGCCAGGCTGGGCCTGCCGTCGGAGCGCACCACCGCCTACCGGTTGATCAACAGCGAGGGGGACGATCTGCCGGGGCTGGTCGTCGACATCTACGCCGACACCGCGGTCGCGCAGATCACGACGCTGGGCATTTCGGCCCAGCGCGGCGCGATCTACGACGCGCTGGAAGCGGAGCTGGGCGTGACCACGATCTTCGAGATCGCGCCCGCCTCCTACGCCGAGCTCGAAGGGTTCGCGGGCGGGTCGCGCGTCGCGCGCGGGCGCTCGCGCGCCACGGTCGACGTCCTGGAGGACGGCATCGCGCTGGAGATCGAGCCGCTGTCCGGGCAAAAGACCGGCATGTTCATCGACCAGCGCGAGACCCGCGCCCGGGTCGGCGCGCTGTCGCGCGGCGCGCGTGTTCTGGACCTGTACGCCTACGCGGGCGGGTTCTCGCTGGCGGCGGCGCGCGGCGGGGCTGCCGCGGTGACCGCCGTCGACAGCTCGGCGCGTGCCATCTCGCGCACGCTGGCGCACGCGGAGAAGAACGGGGTCACCGTCGACGCCGTGGAAGCCGACGCGTTCCGCTTCCTGGAGACCGCCACGCCGCGCTCGTTCGATCTGCTGGTGGTGGATCCCCCGAAGTTCGCCCGGGCCCGCAAGGATCTGGACGCCGCCCGAAAAGGCTACGAGCGCCTGAACGCGCTGGCCCTGCAGGCCGCCGCGCCGGGCGCCATCCTGGTGACCTGCTCGTGCTCGCAGAACGTCGACGCGGAAACCTTCGAACGGATCGTGGCCGCCGGCGCCAAGCAGGCCGGGCGCGAGGTCCGCATCTTCGAACGCCGCGGCCCCGCCGCCGACCACCTGTTGCCCCCCGGCTTCACCGAAGGCCAGTACCTGAAGGTGCTTCTCTGCTACGTCGTCTAGGCTAAGGCGCCGGCCGCACGCCGGTGGGCGAGCCGTGCAGGATGGCGAGGTAGTAGACGAGCATGGCGATGATGGTCGCCAGCGAGATCCATTCGAACGGGATGCGGCCGAACAGCTTCCAGCGGGGGGCGAAGAAGCGGCCGCGTGAGCGGCGGTAAATCTGCTGCTTGACGTCGGTCAGCAGCGTGGGGGGCGCCGTCTGTTTGAGGCGCCCCAGCGAGCCCAGCGTCTGGCGGAACTTGGCCAGCTCGGTCCGACACTGGATGCAGACGGCCAGGTGCTGCTCGAGCTCGGCGCGCGCAGCCTGGGCCAGCGTCCCGTCGACGTAATCGGAGAATTCGTCCTGCGCCTGCTGGTGGTCCATTCGCGCCGCGCCGCCTACTTGGTGTTCCTGTCGAGCTCTTCCTTGATGGCCATCCGGGCACGGTGCAGCCGCGACTTGATGGTTCCCTCGGGCAGCCCGGTGATCTCGCCTATCTCTTGATATGACAGCTCTTCGACGTCGCGCAAAATCACCAGCAGGCGGTGCTCCTCGTCCAGGCTGGCGATGGCCTTCTGCATCAGCGATTCCAGCTCAGCCGCCTCCAGCAAGATGTCCGGCCCGTCGATCTGCCCGTGGGCGATCGGCCCAGGCGTGGCCGCCACCCCCGGCGCCGGGCCGCCGGCCTCCTCGACGTCGCCGCTGTCGGTCGGGCGCCTGGCCAGGTACTTGATCCGGTTCTTGCTCTGGTTGGCGGCGATGCGCAGCAGCCAGGTGGTGAACTTGGCCTCGCCGCGGAAGGTGTCGACGGTCTTGAACACCGTGATGAACACCTCCTGGGTGATGTCCTCGGCCTCGTGCCGGTTGCCCAGCATCCGGTAGACCAGGTTGAAGACCTTGTCCCCGTAGCGGCGGACGATCTCCTCGAACGCCGAGGGGTCGCGGTCCCTCAGCCGGCCGATCAGAAGCCGCTCGGCCAGGCTCATCTCGTAAGGAACTCGCTTGCGCGACCGCGCCCGGGCGATGCGGACCCGAAGAGCCTCCTCCACGGGATTACGGACACCGGCCGAGCTGAAAAGTTCCCCACCCTCACTGGCCGTTCACGAACGCCGACGGATCCTGGTTGGTCTGAGAGGCCGGAATGAACAGGCGCAGGCTGATGCCCACCACCGTCTCACGCGAGCCGCCGTCGCCATGGGACAGGTCCTGCCGCACACCGCCGTCCAGCGCGCCGATCTCCGAGATCGCCGACAAGCCGAACGTTGCGTAGGTGGCTCCGGTGACCGCGTCGTAGCCGCCGCCGGCGCGGATTCCCACCTTTCCCGCCAGCGTGTAGGAGGCGCCGGCCATGGCGGACGTCCCTTTGCGGCCCGTGACGTTGTCGGCCGTGAAGCGGGTCTGCCCGTCGGCGGCCAGCACCAGCCCGGGGACCGGCAACACCGCGACGCCATAGCCGAGCGCCTGCGTGGCCTGGCTGTTCTGCAGGCTGCGCAGGTTGCTGCCGACCAGCCCGATCGACAGCACCGGAATGGGCCGCGCCGTGAGGCCGAGGTCGAAGGTGACCCCGCCGTCGTGGCCGTTGATCACGTCGCTGCCGGCCAGGTTGAAGTACTTCAGCGTCGCGCCGATGGCCACGTAATTGCCGAACGGAAAGGCCAGCGACAGTCCCGCCTCGTGTCCGTGGCCCGACGTCCCGCCCGACGGATCCTGCGAGTGGTACGTGTAGTAGAGCCCGCCAGCCAGGTTGTACGACGAGGTGTCATCGACGATCGACGCGTGCATGTACTGGTCCGACAGCCGCGTTCCGTAGCCGTAGGTCCCCTCCAGTGTGTACGCCTTCAGCAACGTCATGCCGGACGGGTTCAAGAGTGGACCCGCGTCGCCGACCGCCCACGCGCGTGACGCGCGGCCCATGCCCAGCGCCTCCGTCGGCGTGAACCCTTCGAAGGCACGGGCCAGCGGCTGGGCCCCCAGCGTGATGGCGATCGCGACGAACAACCGACTCAAACGCACGCGCGCAGTCTAAGGCCGCCGGGCGTTACCTCCAATTGCGCTCGGCGAGGCTGGTGTACCCCTCCCAGCCGACGACCACGTGATCCAGGACCGGGATCCCGCACAGCTCGCCCACCTCGCGCAGGCGCGCGGTGAGGTCGATGTCGGCGCGCGACGGGGCCGGATCCCCCGACGGGTGGTTGTGACAGAAGATCACCGCGGCCGTCGCCTGACGGATCAGCGGCCGGAACACGTCGCGCGGGTGGATCTCGACGCCGGTGAGCGAGCCGCGGGCCAGGCAGTGTTCGCTCTGCACGCGATGGCGCACGTCCAGCGCCAGCGCCCAGAACTCCTCGACCGGTAGCGGCGCCAGCCGCGTGCGGAAATATGTCCAGACTTCGGACGCCCCGGCCAGCCGCTGGCCACGGGCCGGCGCCCGCGACGTGGTCCGCCGGCCCAGCTCCAGCGCGGCCACGATGAGCGAGGCGCGGGCCGGCCCGATCCCCGCGAACGCGGCCAGCTCGCCCGGCGTCGCGCGCAGCAGCGCCGGAAGCCCGCCCATCCCGCGCAGCACGGAGGCCGCCACCTCGAGCGCGCTGGCGCCGCGCGTCCCCGCGCCCAGCACCAGCGCGAGCAGTTCGCCATCCGTGAGATGTTCCGCGCCGCGCGAGGTCAACCGCTCGCGCGGGCGGGCGTCCGGTTCCAAGGCCGCAATTCGCGTCATGGCTGGGCGAATCGCAACGCTCGTGCCAGGCTGTGGCTGCGCTCCGTTTCAAAAACTATTACTTTGGAATTGACGGGGGGCGTGCTAGCTTGACTTCAACGCTTGCGTTTGCGGCATTTGGCCGCACCAGCGTCGGGAGGGCCGAGAGTTGGTTGTTGCGGCCCCCGGAAGGGTTTGTACACAGGGTGCATGAGGTCGGTGGGTATGACTGGTGGGGCGGATGCTCCCGCAATTTTCACAGGAGTTGAGACTGAGTTCCGACGACGACGCGCCGGCCGGCGCGAGCGCGGAAAGCGCCGCCGAGCCCGAGCCTGAAACGGGGTCTTCCAAGGCCGTCCCCCTCGACGACGGCGTTCCGACCATCGTGATCCACACCTCGCCCGAGGGCGAGGCGGACGAACCGCTGCCCCCGTCGATCACGACGCGCCCGGTGGCCGAGCATGCGCCGGTGATCGAACCGACCACGCCCGCGCTCCCGCCCTCTCCCGCGTTGCAACGCGCGCTCGAGAAGATGCGCGAGGTCTTCCACATCCGGGAACTGCGCCCCGGACAGGCCGAGATCATCGAGTCGGTGCTGGCCGGCCGCGACACGCTGGCGGTCATGCCGACCGGTTTCGGAAAGTCGCTGACCTATCAGCTTCCGGCGCTGGTGCTGGAGGGACCGACCCTGGTGGTCTCGCCGCTGCTGGCGCTGATCGAGGATCAGTTCAACAAGCTCAAGGCCGCCGGTGTGGCGGTGGTGCGCATCGATTCGACCCGCACGGCGAAAGAGCGCGCGGCCGACCTGGCCGGCGTTCGCGACGGCAGCGTTCGGTTGATGATGATCACGCCCGAGTCCGTCTGCTCGCCGGCCGTCCAGGAAGCGCTGGAGGGGGTGAAGTTCTCGCTCTTCTGCGTCGACGAGGCGCACTGCGTGTCGCAGTGGGGCCACGACTTTCGCCCCGCGTACCTGGGTCTGCGCCGCGCGGCGCAGGTGCTGGGGCGGCCGCCCATTCTCGGGCTGACCGCCACGGCGACACCGGACATCGCGGACGACGTGCTGGTGCAGATGGGGATGAAGGACGCGAAGGTCTGTCGCGTCTCGTTCCATCGCCCGAACCTGGCCTTCGACGTGCGCAAAGTGGCCGGCGAGGCCGACAAGCTGCGCCAGCTCGGCAAGCTGATTCAGCGGCTGCGGCGGCCCGGCATCGTGTACTGCGCCACCGTGCGCGC
>Ga0070679_100005722_pt1 | contig 11525 bp, 9 predicted proteins | sample KBSC63BmetaG_FD_65652 | JGI IMG/M metagenome (GOLD analysis project Ga0070679, IMG submission 65652) | Corn rhizosphere microbial communities from Kellogg Biological Station, Michigan, USA - KBS C6-3B metaG | ecosystem: Host-associated > Plants > Roots > Rhizosphere | place: USA: Michigan... | reverse complement strand
CTGATCGCTGCCGCCTTGCTGGTGCGCAAAAATCTTGGCCTTGCCCAGGCGGAAAAATCCCGCGCCAACGAGGCTGCGATTCTGCAGGCCATCGTGGACACCGTGCGCGACGGCATCGCCTATTTCACCGCCGAAGGCCTGCTCTGTGCCTTCAATTCCAATTTCTTCCGGCTGCTTGATCTGCCCGCTAACTTGGCCCGGCTTCAGGTCACGAAGCTGGCCGATCTTCAGGCGGTCGAAGCGTCGCGGCCGCAACGAATCCTGGGCCCGCCCGCGGAAGGCCAAGGTCCGCTCGACACCCATCACATCGCCTGGGCCGGGCGCGAACTGGACATCTATCGCGCGCATGTCGAGACCGGCGGGTTTCTGATCGTTGTGATGGATGTCACGGCGCGCATTCGGGCGGAAAACACGGTGCGCCACAGCCAGAAGATGGAAGCAATCGGCCATCTCACCGGCGGCGTCGCGCACGACTTCAACAATCTGCTCCAGATCATCAGTGCCAATCTCGATCTGGCCTCGGGTGAAGCACGCGGCAATCACGAGCTGGGCCAGCGCCTGCAGAATGCGATGGGCGCGGTGTCGCACGGCTCGCGCCTCACGGGACAGCTGCTGGCCTTCGCCCGGCGCCAGGCGCTTCAGCCGCGCTCCGTGGATCTGGGGCGGCTGATTCGGGACATGACCGGGATGCTGCGCCGGACCCTGGGCGAACGGATCGAAGTGGAGGCGGTGATCGCAGGTGGCTTGTGGAACACCCTGGCCGATCCCAGCCAGATCGAGAATGTCATCCTCAATCTCGCCATCAATGCGCGCGACGCCATGCCGGACGGCGGCAAGCTTACCCTGGAAGTCGCCAACGCGCATCTCGACGATGCCTATGCCGCAAATCATTCGGAAGTCGCGCCGGGCCAGTATGTGATGCTGGCCGTCAGCGACACCGGCACCGGCATGACGCCGGATGTGATGAGCCGTGTGTTCGAACCCTTCTTCACCACCAAGCCGGAAGGCAAAGGCACCGGCCTGGGGTTGGCGCAGGCCTATGGCTTCGTCAAACAGACGGGCGGCCATATCAAGATCTACAGCGAGGTCGGCGAAGGCACGGCCGTGAAGATCTATCTGCCTCGCACCCGCCGGGCCCAGGACGCGCTCGATACCGTGGCCCAGCAGCCGGCGCTGGGCGGCAACGAGCGCATCCTGGTGGTGGAAGACGATGAAGGCGTGCGCGCCGCCGTGGTCGATATGCTCACCGATCTGGGCTACCGGGTGCAGCGCGCCGAACATGCGCAAGCGGCGCTGAAGCTGCTGGAAGAGGGCGGCAAGGTCGATCTACTTTTCACCGATGTGGTGATGCCGGGCCCCATCTCCACCCGCGAAATGGCAAGGCGCGCGCAGCAGATGCATCCCGGCATCAAGATCCTCTACACGTCCGGCTATACGCAGAACGCCATCGTGCATCATGGCAAGTTGGACGATGATGCGGTCCTGTTGTCCAAGCCCTATCGCAAAGACGAGCTGGCGCGCAAATTGCGCAGTGTCTTCACGGGCACCGCGCGCGGGCCGCTGCAGGCCGAGCCGCCGCCATCCGCGGGACGGCGCGGCAAGATCCTGGTGGTCGAGGATGTGATGCTGATCCGGATGGCCACCGTGGACATGGTGGAGCAGATGGGTTTCCAGGCCTCTGAGGCCGGCGACGGCGCCGAAGCGCTGGCGATCCTGCAAAAGGACCCGGACATCGAAATCCTGCTCACCGATCTGGGCCTGCCGGGGATGAATGGACGCCAGCTGGTGGAAGAAGCCCGCCGCCTGCGCCCCGACCTGAAGGTCATCATCGCGTCGGGCTATTCCACCGAAAGCGCCGCCGGCGGTCGACCGGGCGATGGCGGGATCAAGCATTTGACCAAGCCCTTCGACCTCGGCCAGCTTCGCCGTGCCCTCGGAATCTGACGCGCGGTCTTTTTGACCGCTGGCGGCGTCGCGCGTGCCGTGAGCCGGGTCACGCAAAGCGTGCGAGCAGGTCCTGTGGACTTGCGAGAGTGGCGAGCGCTGCGAGCGAGAGCGAGCGGCCGGGTACAACTCCGCAGCACCTTGCTTACGCTGACACTAGACAACCCTGCTCAGGTGCCAAAATTGCTCGCGCTTTCAGACAAGTTGCGGAACAATGCCAGTTTGCTGGACCTTCCCCTTGGGGGGAGGTAGAGCAAAGATGGTTCTTTATTGAAGCCGATGCCCGATCCGAAACAGTTGCATTCCATCCCGAAGGGCGCACGCATCATTCTGGTGCGGCACGGGCGTCCGGACCTGCCCTTGCGGCCGCGCACCGGCCATCACGGTTTTCGCGATTATATCGACGCCTATGAAGCTGCCGGGCTGGACCCCCAAAGCCTGCCGCCGCAGGAGCTTTCGGATCTGGTCAAGGAACTGAACCATGTTTTCACGTCCGACCGCCCCCGCTCGCATCAAAGCGCGCGCGCCTTGGCGCCGCATGCCACATTGCAGGCCGATCCCCTGTTCGCGGAAGCACCGCTGGCGTCGCCGCGCATTCCTTTGTTGAAGATGCGGGTGCCGAAATGGGCGGTGGTGTCGCGGGTGCTGTGGCATGTGGGGTATCATCCGGAAATCGAGAATTACCGCAGGGCCAAGCATCGTGCCGCCCGGGCGGCCGATATTCTGACGGACAAGGTGCGAGAGGGCGGTAGCGCTGTGCTGGTCGCTCATGGCTATTTCAATGCCATGATCGGACGCCAGCTGCGCCAGCGCGGTTTTGCGCGAACCGGCGCGCACCGCGTGCGTTACTGGAATGCCGTCATCTATGAATGGAATCCCGCATGATCGAGAAGAAATTCGAAATCGCCACCGCCGACGGCGTCGCCGATGCCATTCTCTATGTGCCCGACGAAGCGGCGCATCCGGGGCTGCTGTTTTACACCGACATTTTCGGCGTGCGGCCCGCCAATCAAGGCATGGCGCAGCGCATGGCGGAGCAGGGCTATGCCGTGCTGATGCCGAACGTCTTTTATCGCTACGGCCGGCCGCCTTTCGCCGATGCCAGTTTCAAATGGGGCGAGCCGGCTTCGATGAAGATCATCGACGGCCTGTTCACATCTCTCACCGGCGCGCTGATGGAAAAGGATGCACCGGTTTATGTGGAGGCATTGCGCAACCGGCCGGAGGTTTCGGACGGCAAGATCGCCGTGGTGGGATATTGTTTCACGGGCGCGATGGCGCTGCGCACGGCAGCCGTCTGTTCCGGCGAAGTTGCCGCCGCCGCATCCTTTCATGGCGGCCATCTTGTGACGGACGCCCCGGACAGCCCGCATGGCCGGACGCCGCAGGTGACAGGCGAGCTTTATTTCGGCCATGCGACCCAGGATCCGTTGATGCCGCCGGAGGCGATCGAAAAACTCAACGATACGTTGAAGGCCTGGGGCGGCCGCTACGAAAGCGAAGTCTATGAAGGTGCCCGGCATGGCTGGACGGTACCGGGCCGCGATGTCTACAACGAGAAGCAAGCCGAACGGCATTATCGAAAACTGTTCGACCTCCTGAAGCGTAATTTCTGAGGCTTTTCGTGCGCGGTATGTTGTTGTTGTTCCTGCTGACGGTGCTGGTACCTGCCTCGGCCGTGGCGGCCGACGCACCCTTTAGCCCCCATTATGTCAGCCAGCGTGTCAGCCAAGCCTCGCTGCGGGAGGGCCCCGGCTATGCCTACCGGATTTTGTGGGTCTATCGGCACAAGGGTTATCCGTTCCGGGAAAATGCCCGCTTCGATATCTGGCGCCGCGTGACCACGGCGGATGGCACGGTGGGCTGGATCAATGGGCAACTATTGTCGGACGCCCGCACCGTGCTGGTCACGGGCAAGGGCCGGGCGGAAATCCGTAAGAAAGAAGAGCCGGATTCCCAGCTGGTCGGATTGGCGGAACCGAACGCGGTGCTGGGCGTGAAAAGCTGTGGACCTGAATTCTGCCGGGTGCGTGCCGCACGCGTGGATGGCTGGATCGCCAGGACCCGCATCTGGGGGGTCGATCCCGGAGAAATATTCAAATAGGCGCGGTCCTTTTGGCCGCTGTCTGTGTCGCGCGTGCTCACGGGCCCGCTCCGCGCGGTTGCCTAGCGACAGCGTAGCGGCAACACTGGCCACCGACCAAAATTCCTCGCGCCGGATCCGTCCAGGTCAATGCCGAAAGTGGCGCATGCCGGTGAAGACCATGGCCAGACCGGCCTCGTCGGCGGCGTCGATCACTTTCTGGTCGTTCATCGAGCCGCCCGGCTGGATCACCGCCGTGGCGCCGGCTTCGGCCACCGTCAGCAGCCCGTCGGGGAAGGGGAAGAAAGCTTCGGAGGCGGCTGACGAACCGATGGTGCGCGGCTGGCTCCAGCCCGCCACCTTGGCGGCGTCCTTCGCCTTGATGGCGGCGATGCGGGCGGAATCCACACGCGACATCTGGCCGGCGCCGATGCCGGCAGTGGAACCATCCTTGGCATAGATGATGGCGTTGGATTTCACATGCTTGCCCACCGTGAAGGCGAACAGCATGTCGATGATTTCCTGCTCGCTGGGCTGACGCTTGGTGACGACTTTCAGCTTGTCGCGGGTGACGCGGCCATTGTCGCGGGTCTGGACCAGGAAGCCGCCGGCCACCGAGCGATAGGTGAGGGTGGGCGCCAGTGGATCGGGCAGGCCGCCCGCGATCAGCAGGCGCAGATTCTTCTTGGCGGCCAGAATCGCTTTGGCATCGTCATCGGCATCGGGCGCGATGATCACTTCGGTGAAGATCTTGGAGATTTCTTCCGCGGTCGCGCCGTCGAGCTTTGTGTTGAAGGCCAGGACGCCGCCGAACGCGCTTTGGGTATCGCAGGCCAGCGCCGCCAGATAGGCGTCCTTCAGGCTCTTGCCGATGGCGACGCCGCAGGGATTGGCATGCTTGATGATGGCGCAGGCGGGCGCGAGCCTGGGATCGAATTCCGCCACCAGCTCATAGGCGGCGTCGGTGTCGTTGATGTTGTTGTAGGACAATTCCTTGCCTTGGATCTGTTTGGCGCTGGCGACGCCGGGGCGGGCACTGCCATCGACATAGAAGGCGGCCTGCTGGTGCGGGTTCTCGCCATAGCGCAGCGATTGGCGCAGATATCCGCCCAAGGCGCGGCGGCGGGGCGGTGCGGTCTCGCCGTCCTTCGCCAGCTCGCCGGCGAACCAGTTCGAAACCGCCGCGTCGTAAGCGGCGGTGCGGGCAAAAGCGCGCTGTGCCAATGTCCGGCGCAGCCCGGCGGTGGTGGCGCCCTTGTTCGCCGCCATCTCGTCCAGCACGGCCTTGTAATCCTCGACATCGACCACCACCGTCACCCAGTCATGGTTCTTGGCGGCGGAGCGGGTCATGGCCGGACCGCCGATGTCGATATTCTCGATGGTGGTTTCGAAATCGGCGCCCCCCGCCACGGTCGCTTCGAAGGGATAAAGATTGCAGACCAGCAGATCGATACCTTCGATGCCATGCGCCTTCATCGATGCGGCGTGATCGGGTTTGTCGCGCAGCGCCAGCAACCCGCCATGCACATTGGGGTGCAGGGTCTTGACCCGGCCATCCATCATCTCGGGAAAATTCGTGATTTCGGACACATCCGCCACCGTCAGTCCCGCATCGCGCAGCGTCTTGGCGGTTCCGCCGGTTGAAATCAGGGCGACGCCATGCCGAGCCAGTCCCTTGGCGAAATCGATCAGGCCGGTCTTGTCGGAAACGGAAATGAGGGCGCGGGAAATCTGGCGGTCGGTCATGGGCGGGGCGTCTCGGGCAAGGAGGATGCCCGCCGCTCTTATCGCGTCATGATCTTATATAAAAGGGCCAAACCGGCGCTTGCGCACAGCGAGTAGATCACCGGAAGCGTGATCACCGCATTGCCCCAATGAAAACGAATGTCGCCGGGCAGGGGATCGAAATCGAATGCGGCAACCGCCGGGCTCAATATGAGCGCTCCCAGCACCAGAATTCCTGCAATCAAGCCGATTCGCTGCACGGCCGTCCCCGGATTTCGACGGGACGAGCTTAGCGGGGCCTGGTTAATGTCCCGCTAGGCCGGCTCCCGCCCCGAATTTCCGGGGGTTGGCCTGGCGGGACCGCTATTGCGCCGGCATGGGAACAGGTCCGGACCGCATGCCGGATTGGGTGTACGGCATGCCTTTTTCCCGGTCCAGGCTTTCCTCTGCCTGGTGCTGGAGGTCGCTTGCTGCGGCCTGGACATGGGATTGAAACTGCTGGGTCAGGCCCTGGAACATTTCCGCATAGCGCAGGCCGAGGGTGGCATATTCCTGCATCGCCTGCTTGAGCCATTCCTGTTGTGCGCCGACCAGACCGCTGAAATCGTGGCGATCGTGCAATTGCGCGAAAGCGGCGCCGGCATGATCCAGCTGCATGCGCGCCAGGCGAAGAGATTCCTCCCGGGTGAATCGCGCCATGTCTTCCAGCAAAGTGCGATTTTGGCCCAGCGCCATTTCTAGAGAATGGGTGAGATGGGCGATATTCTCGCGTGGGGCGGCGGAATGTTCGTGCATGGGGTTTCTCCTTTTGTTGGGGGCTCCAGCCATCCCCATCCTGGCGGGCGCGGGAAACGCATTTGTGACGATCGCAGGATGCTTTGCGGACAAATCGCCGGCTGGTTCACCGGGCGCAAATCGGTCACAGTTTGAAGACAAATAGTTCCCCGGATGAATTGGCGAATGACCTGGCGGCGCATCATCGGAGTGGGCTTGATCGGCATCGCGCTCGTCGTGCTGCTTCTGTGGAGCCTGCGCGCACGGTTGGCGGCGGAACTTGCGCGCGAATATTTCCGCAGCCATGGCGTCGTCTCTTCCGTCGATATCGATGGACTCGGATTGTCCGGTGTCTCGGGCCGTTTCGCATTGGGTCCCGCCGAGGCGCCCGAGATTTCCGCGGAGCGGATCGAGCTTCGCTTCGATCCGCTCCGCCTGATGCCGCGCGTGGTGGAGGTGCGGCTGGTCAATCCCGTGATCCGCGCTCGTGTGGAGGAGAATGGCGCAGTGACGTTGCCGTCCCTGCAGGCGTGGATTGATTCTCTGCGGTCGGCGCAAGGACAATCGCGGTTCGTCAGCGACGATCTGGCGGTTTCGCTGACGGGATTGCGGGCCTTTCTGGCATCGTCCTATGGGGCGTTGGAACTGGATGGCGACGTCAAGCTGGTGCGCAATCTGCCGGTTGCGGCGGCGCTGGCGTTGAAACCGGCGTCCATCGCCTATGCGGGAACCACCATCACGCTACGGGCCGCGCGGCTGGCATTCGTGAGCAAGGGCGGCCGCGCGTCGGTCCATGTCTCGGGCGATCTGCGAAATTCCAATATGGCCTTGGACGGATTTGATGCCGATCTCTCGGCCGCGGATCTGCGCTGGACATTTTCGAAAAGCGGTTTTGCGCTCGCGGCGCCGTCCTTGCAGTTGAGAGGCTCGGCTCGGACGGCCCAGGCGGGTCTCTCCGCGACGGCCGCGTCTTTCAATCTCAAAGCGCGCGATTTTCGTCTGCTGCAATCGCGCGGCGGCTGGGAAGGGCATGGCGATTTGCAGGTGGCGGGCGGCGCGGATATTGCGGCCGATGGGGTTCGTGCCCTGCTGGCCGGCGACCGCGTGCTGGCCAATGCGGCAGCGGATAATTTGAGACATCTCGACATGGCGGTCACCGGCCGCCTCAATACGCGGGGCAGTCAAGTCAGCTTTGTTCTGTCCGAACCTGCCACGTTGCGAGGCGCGGCGGGTGGTGTGCTGCGAGTGCCGGAGATGACGGTCGAAGGCGGAGGCCAGGATTTCAGGGGCTCGCTGAAGGCCACATTGGGCGGTGCTCGTCTGCCGACGATCACATTCGGCATGCCGCATTTTGCGCTGACGGGCGGGACCTTTCGCGGCGATGCCGACATTGGCGCGCGTCTCGACTATGCCGCGTTCCGTGGTGTCGCGATCCATGGTGCCGGCAGCGTGTCGGGACTGGCGGGGGAATGGGCCTTCCTGGCCAATTCCTGCGCGAAACTGTCGATGGCCGCATTCCGTCCCGGGCCTGAAAATCTGGCGAGTGGGATTGGCGGCGCGCTCTGCCCGGCCGCGAACAAGCCGATGCTGGCGTTCGGCAAGGATGGCCTGACGGTGAACGCCGCGGCGCGGGACATGGCGGCCGATATCCCGTTCGCCAGCGTCCGGCTGGAGAAAGCGCAAGGCCTGTTGGATTTCTCCCTCGCGTCCAATGTCTCGCTGCACGGCACCGTCGCATTGTCTTCGGCGCGCATGCTGGACCGCGCCAAGATCCTGCGCTTCAAGCCGCTGTCCGGCAGCGGCAAGATTGCGCTCGGCGGTGGCGTATGGCGAGGGACCATCGCCGCCGCCGACGATGAGAAAAAATCCCCGCTCGGGGACCTGACTTTCACCCACACAATGGCCAATGGCGCTGGCACGGCGCATATCGCGGCATCTCATATTGCCTTCGCAGCGGGCAAGCTGCAGCCGGAAAACCTGTCGCCGCTGCTGGCGGCGTTCCGCAATGCGGAGGGTAGCGCGGATTTCTCGGGCGACATCGCCTGGCGGCCCGGCCGGATTACCAGCACCGGCCATCTCAGCATCGGCAGTCTGGATTTCCTCACCCCGCTGGGCAAGGCGCACACCGTCAAGACCGAGATGGATTTCGTCTCGCTGCTGCCGCCGGCAACCAAGGCGGGGCAGGACCTCACCATCGCGCGGATCGACTGGACCTTGCCGTTCAGCGCGCTGGATGTGCGCTTCGGTTTCAGTCCCGCGGCGATCCAGGTCGATAAGGTGAGCGGTGCCTTTGCCGAAGGCCATGCATCCCTGGGCGCCTTCACCATCGACTTCGCAAATCCCAAACGGATCGACGGCGCAGCCGATCTGTCGTCGATTTCGCTGGCGGCGCTGGTGGCGGCATCCAATCTGGGCAGCAAGATCAGGCTGGAAGGAAAGGTTTCCGGTCATGTGCCATTTTCGGCCGGACCCGACGGTTTTCGGATTGTCAACGGCCATGTCCAGGCGGATGGCGCAGGCCGCTTGTCGATCGACCGCTCGCTCTGGGCACAAGGCGGCGCGGCAACCACCAACGCGGTGCAGGATTTCGCCTATCAGGCGCTGGAGAATCTGTCTTTCGATCAGCTCAGCGCCGACCTCAACAGCGTACCGGGCGGCAGGCTGCAGGTTCTTTTCCACATCAAAGGGCGCAGCGACCCGCCCAAGCCGCAACAGGCCGAAGTGGGGCTGGTGGACCTGATCAATGGCACCGCGCTGCAAAAGCCCATACCGCTGCCCAATGGCACGCCCATTGACCTGACCCTGGACACTTCCCTTAATTTTGACGAACTTCTAAAGTCCTATAGCGAAGCGTGGTCGAAGACGCTTCAAGGGCAAACGGATTAGGAGCAATCCGATGAATCATCCCATACGTGCCGCACTGTATGCGGCCGCCGTTTGCGCGACGCTTGCGGCCTGCACGCCGACCATCCGCGTCGAGGTGGCGCCGATCAACATCTATGCCAAGCTCGATGCCGATGTCCGCGTGCGCCTGGACAAGGAAGTCCAGAGCGCGATCCAGCAGAATCCGAACATCTTCTAAATGGCGAAAAGGAAGCCCTCGATGAACATCCTCGCAAAAGTGAAATCGGCCCTGGCGCTGGCTTTGCTTCTGGCCTTCATCCAGCCGGCCTTCGCGGATCTGGCCAGCGACAAGGCGGCGGTCGATGCCGCCAAGGCGGCCGGCACGGTCGGCGAGCAGGCCGACGGCTATCTGGGCTTCGTCAAGGGCTCGGCAGACGGCGCCACCACCGCGGCGGTAACCGCGATCAATGCGGCCCGGGCCGATGTCTATTCCCAGACGGCCGCAAAATCGGGCGTCACCCGTGAGGCGGCGGGCCAGGCGACCGGCGCGCAGCTGATCGCCAAGTTGCCAGCGGGCGAGTTTTACAAGCCCCTGGGCGGCGGCTGGACCAAGAAATAAGGCCGCAAAATACCGGTCTGGACGCGGCAGGCTGCTTGTGGCATCCATCCCGCCGGATCGGCGTCCCGGCGCGATCCCCGTGCGGGCGTGGTGGAACTGGTAGACGCGCCAGACTCAAAATCTGGTACCGCAAGGTGTGTCGGTTCGATTCCGACCGCCCGCACCATTTGACTTCAAGAATTTTTGCCGGAGCAGCGGTCGGGTTTATTTAACGGCCCGTCTCGCTTCGCTCACCGGGCGGGCCGCACCATTTGACTTCAAGAATTCTTGCCGGAGCAGCGGTCGGGTTTATTAACGGCCCGTCTCGCTTCGCTCACTGGGCGGGGCCGCTCGCACTGGTTTGATGTGCCAGTTCTCATTTCCAGAAAATGATTCAAGCCGTTGGATTTTCGTCGGGGTACCGGCGCGGCAGTAAACCGCGTATTGTTCCGGCACGGAAAACGGGGGCCGATGTGGCGTTCAAGATATTGGTTTTCTATGGATCGTACCGGACATCCCGTGTCGGTATTCGACTTGCCAATTATGCGGTCGATGCCCTGGCCGCGCATGGATTTGAGGCCGAGCTGATCGACGCGCGGGCCGTCGATCTGCCCATGCTCGATCGCATGTACAAGGAATATCCGCCGGGCACGGCGCCAGCCCCGATGGAAGCGCTGGCGACCAAGATTCGGCGCGCCGACGCCTTTTTGTTTGTGTGCGGCGAATATAATTGGGGTGTTCAGCCCGGCCTGAAAAATCTGACGGATCATTTCCTGGAGGAATGGTTTTGGCGGCCGGCGGCAGTGATCAGCTATTCGGCGCAGCGTGCGGGTGGGGCCAGGGCGAATGTCGCCTGGCACGGCACGCTGTCGGAGATGGGCCTGGTGGTGATTTCGAGTTCGCTCACCATCGGCCCTATCGCCCAGGCCTTGGACGCAGATGACAAGCCGATCGGCGAGATCGGGGCCTATCTTCAGAAATCCTTCGCACGCGTCGCCGAAGACCTGAAGTGGTGGACCGAAGCCGCGCATGCGCAGCGCCAGAACCGCAAGCCGCCCTATTAGGGCGTGTCACGCATGCGGTGCGAAAGCATTCATGGCAGCTTTTCGCTGGTGCCGGTGACAGCTAGGGTAGTGGCCAGCAAGCGAATACGGAACGGGGGCGAGGCATGCCGGCCACGAATGTCGGGGCGCTGCAAATAGGTTCGGCGATGGCGGGCAAGGCGGCGACGCTCGACCACATCCTCAGCTTCGAGCAAGCGATAAAACAGGCCGAAGCAAGTCTGGTGGTACTGCCCGAAGCGCTGCTGGGCGGTTATCCCAAAGGCGAGATCTTCGGCACGCGGCTTGGATTCCGCTTGCCGGAAGGGCGGGCCGTATTCGCCGACTATTACGCCAATGCCATCGATGTTCCCGGTGCCGAGACCGAGGCGTTGGCCGAGTTTTCCCGCCGGACCAATAGCAGCATAGTGATCGGCGTGATCGAGCGGGGCGGCAGCACGCTTTATTGCACGGCGCTGTTCTTCACGCCCGAAGCAGGGCTCGCCGGCAAGCATCG
>Ga0070679_100005720_pt1 | contig 11527 bp, 10 predicted proteins | sample KBSC63BmetaG_FD_65652 | JGI IMG/M metagenome (GOLD analysis project Ga0070679, IMG submission 65652) | Corn rhizosphere microbial communities from Kellogg Biological Station, Michigan, USA - KBS C6-3B metaG | ecosystem: Host-associated > Plants > Roots > Rhizosphere | place: USA: Michigan... | reverse complement strand
CAATTTGTGCCGGGGCCATGCGGGTTCCCGCCGGCAAGAGCTCTTGTGCTTGGATGGCTTCGGCTCCGCGTGGCACCACGTTTTCACCCGCGACAACAGTACGCTCCACTCGGACTAAGCCGTTCTGTTGCGCGGATGTGTACTCCACCATTACCACCGCGTCGGCTCCTTCGGGCAGGGCCGCGCCGGTCATGATCTCCACCGCCTCGCCGGAATTGATCGTTCCATCGAATGTTCCGCCCGCTTTGATCTGACCCACCACGTCGAGCGCCACAGGAAGGGAAGAAGTGGCGGCAGCCCGTACTGCATAACCATCGCGGGTTGAGCGCGCGAACGGCGGGAAATCTCGGTCAGCGACAATGGCGTGTGCGGCAACCCGACCCAGCGATTCGAGCAGGCGTACGCTCTCCGTGGCTGGCGTGGGCACATCTGCGGCATAGCGTCGCACCCGCTCGTACGCCTGGTCAAAGCTGAGAACGCCTGCTGTTTGTGCCGCCGTGGTCATTTGACTAGATTGTATAGCCACTCTCTGGCGCCGATGCGCGCCCGATAGCACATCCCCGGTCAGATCGCCCACATCGTATCCCTTCATAACATGGAGGACTGATGAAGAGGGGTGTTTCCGCGTTTTTGCTTGGCGCTGCGGCAGGCATGCGCAGCATGAGCGCGCCCGCGATCCTGAGCTACAGAATGCGCCGGCAGCATTCCGGCCCCGCTTTTCTCATGAACTCCCGCACGGTCACCGCCCTTGAGTTGGCTGCCGTTGCTGAGTTAATCGTCGACAAATTGCCCGGTTCACCGGCACGCACCGCGCCTCTGGCTCTGATCGCCCGCATTTGTTCAGGAGGTTTTGCGGGAGCCCTCATCGCCGGTCACGGGCGGAACGACCGTGTGTTCGGTGCGCTGCTGGGAGCAGCGGGAGCTGTCGCCGCCGCTTATGGCATGTATTTCGTCCGTAAAGCTGCGGCAGAAAAATCAGGCCTCCCGGACTCGCTCTTTGCAGTTGCTGAAGATGCGTCTGCTGTCGCTCTCGCCTGGAAAACCGCGGCCTGACTCAACAAAAAGGGCGGCCTCTCGGCCGCCCTGCAACGCCGGAGTCTTTCCTGACTATTTTTTCTTTCCGCTCTTGTAGTTTGTTTCGATCTTCGCTCCAATCGCCGTAAGCATCTGCTTCACGTCATTGGCATGCTGCCCGTCCGGAGCGAGTTCCAGATACTTGTTAAGCGCCTCCGCGGTACCTTCTGGCGCGGTGTATTTGCCGCCGCTGTCCAGCTTGCCCTGTCCCATCATCAGCGAACCTTTGATGAAGTATGCGTCGGCTTTTTTGGGATCAGCGGCGATGGCCTTGTCGCAGGCCGCCAGAGCGCCGTCCGTGTTGCCGGAGTTGTACTGGGTGGCGCAAATGTTGAAGTATGCAGTACCCGGGTTCGGATCAAGTTCGGCGGCTTTCGTATAGGCAGCAACCGCTTCCGGCCCTTTCTTCAGTTTGCTGTAAGCGCTTCCTTCATTGCTGTATATCTGGGTAAGCGCGGTTTTGATCTTGGCCGGATCAGACGCGGGATTCTTCGGGTCCTGTTTTGTGTCCTTTGCCAGTTGAGCGCCCTTTTCGTAGTTTTGGATCGCTTCTTCGTACTTGCCCAGGTTCAGCTGCACGTCACCGAGCGCCTTCGGATACTCATAGCGCGACGGGTCAGCGGCGATGAGTTGCTGAAGCGGAGCTTCGGCCGCTTGCCAGTTTTTCTGGGCCATCGCCTCCTGCACTTGGCGGATGATGGTATTCATGCTCTCCGCCTTGGCATTCTGGGCCTTAATCGCGTCGATCTGCTCCTTGCTGGCGCCACCCTTGGCATTTCCTTCCGTTAACTCGATATTGACATCTTGCTCACCTGCTCCCTCAGCGGCGACCATTCGTTTCACCGTATACACCTTTTCGCCCGCCGGATTGAGCACGTCAATCTGATACCCGGTTCGTTCCATGCCGATGATGGTGTAGATGCCGTTCCTGTCAGTCTTGCCCTTGAAGGTCTTGCCGTTGTTCAGGTTCGTGAAAACCACCTGCATGTCCGGCTGCGGTTTACCCTGTTGGGTAACCTTGCCTTGGACTCGGGCCAGAGTGGCCTGCGACCATCCGGCAGCAGAAGCGAGCGCCAGCACCAGGGCCATCCCCAGCATTGATAATGTTGTTCTCTTCATTGAATAAGCCTCCGGCTCGAAAACTTATGATTCTAAACCCTGTTGGCTGCGGGTTGTTGCGCATACGGTATCGGGTCGGCAATCCCGGCTTCGTCGAATGCCCTCAGGCGCAACTGGCAGCTCTCACAAACTCCGCACGCGCGATCCTCGCGCGTATAGCATGACCACGTGAGATCAAACGGCGCTCCCACTTCGCTACCGAGTTTCACGATCTCGGCTTTTCTCAGCGAGATCAGCGGCGTCACAATCCCGATACTTCCTTCGCGCGTGCCCGTCCGGATCACCTCGTTGAAGGCGTCGTAATACGCAGGCCGGCAGTCCGGATATCCTGAGCTGTCCTGCTCCACTGCCCCGATGTAAATCCTCGTGGCTTCCAAAACCTCTGCCCAGCTCACCGCGGCAGCCAGAAAATGCGCATTGCGAAAGGGTACATACGTGACCGGAATATCCCCGATTCCGATCGTTTCGCCCGCCTGGGGCACCGCAATGCCCTTGTCGGTGAGCGCCGAACCGCCTACCTTGCCTAAAACTTCGTTACGCACCGCCAGCCGGCGCGAGATCCCCAGGCGGTCACAAATCTTCTCAAAAGCAACGCGCTCGCGTGATTCCGTGCGCTGCCCATAGCTGATATGCAGCGCTGAGACGTCACTTTCGCGTAACGCGATGGCCGCGCAGACGCTCGAGTCCATCCCTCCGCTCAGCAAGACAACCGAACGCGGCTTTTCACCCGCCAACCAACAACTCCTGTTTTAGATGCTTTCCAGATTGGATGATTCTGTTACCAGCGTTTGCTGGCCTATACCGCTATCTAATTATCTCAAAACTCAGCAGTTGGGTGCGTGTTGCCGCAGACTCATACGCCCTTCATCGCCGGCTCCCAGATGAACTTATGGATCTGCAGGCCGAGCCGAACCTGTAGCTGGTCTTGCAAAATCCACTGCGACAGTTGACGCGGGTCCAATAGGCAGTTGCGCGTATCCCGCTCCTGGGTTGGGTTCTTGGCAAATGCGGGCGAGAAGATCACCGAGCCCACCTTACCCGCGAGCTGATGGCCCGCCATGAACTCGCGCGCGAACTCGTAGTCGGCGCGGTCGGCCAGCACAAATTTCAATTCATCGCCTGCCGTAAGCGTTTGCAGATTCGTCATCCTGAAGCTGCCGGCTTCCCCTGACGCCGGGCATTTTACGTCCACGATCTTGTGCACTGCCGTGGGCACATTCTCCAGCGCACGCTCTCCGCTGGTTTCCAGCAACAGCGTGTAGCCTCGTTCCAGCAGCTTATTCATCAGTGGGATCAGTTCGCGTTCCTGCAGCATCGGCTCGCCACCGGTGAATTCAACCAGGCCGGAAGGCGCTAGCCGTAGAACTTCGGCCTCAACCTCGTCGGAAGACATTTTCCTGCCACCGGTGAACGTATATTCGCTGTCACACCAGGAACAGCGCAGGTTGCAGGCTGCCAGCCGCACGAAGATGCAGGGGATGCCGGCGAATGACGACTCCCCCTGAATAGACCGGTAGATTTCGATAATTTGCATGAATGAGCCGCGGCTACTCCGAGTAGCGCGCGGTGGTGGTGTCCGTTTCCCAGATCGTGACGTCCTTAACTGACACCCTTCCGCTGGTAACCGATTTCATCCTCGTGTTTGTTTCGTCGTAGAAGTAGCGGGCAAGATTTTCGGCGGACGGGTTTAGCTCCTTGAAAGGCTCAATGTCGTTGAGCATCTGGTGGTCCAGCCGGTCAATCACGTGCTTCATCACTTCTTTCAGGTCCTTGAAGTCGAGCAGCAGGCCGGCCTTGTCCAGTTCGGCCCCGCGCAGCGTAACCCGGACCTTGTAGTTGTGCCCGTGCGGGTTCTCACACTTCCCCTTGTAATTGCGCAGGTAATGTCCTGCGGCGAATGAGTCTTCTACGGTGACTTCGTACATCGATTCCCCTGTATCGGCGTTAAAAACCATTGTAAATGCTGAGGATTCGCTCGCCAAAGAGCACCCATCTGGCTTGTTGCGCGCCGGCGCCATGCCTGGGACTCCCGGTGAGTGCTATCGTTACAGTTGCCTTTTGTCTGAAACTGCCACGCTGGCGGACTGGCGCAAGGCTAACACTGGAAGCGGTGACCGCTGAAAATTCCGGACGGTCGCTGCCTTAGGGTGTTGCGCTAGACCGGCCGGAGAACAAGGGGCTTCGGCCGGCGTTCTATTGCGGAGGATTTTTCGGCGTGCATCTGCAGGAAAGTCTGGTCGAGAGCGGGTTTCAACTCGCCTGGTTCCTGTGCCCTGAGCGCGAGACTGCCCTCTCCATTCTCACTGGCGCCCTCAACAAGCTGGAGTTGCAGCATGGTCGCGAATCGCGCCGCAGCTACTGGCGTGACAAGCACCTCAAGCGCAGTATCACGAGGATTACACGCGACCAGAGCGATGCACTTCAGTGGTTGATCTGCTTCGAATCCGAAGCTTACGAAACCGCGCAGGAGGCAGAGCGTCTTCCGTCGCTTGAGCAAATGCTGATTCGGTATATCAAGAGCCTTGTCCGTATTACCACGGCAATGTCCTCATTCCACGTCAACGTGGGACTGCAACGGCTTCTCTATTACTACACAACAGAAGAAGCCCAACGCTTCTATGAGGCCCTTACCGAAAGATACCTCGGAGCGGACGAATACCGGCGCGCCAAGGCCGCGCTTATGCAGAAGTTGCAGCAGCGATTCGGGTCACTGCTGGAGTCCTCCCGCGGTCAGCACGGAGAATTGCGCTTCACTCCCTCGGAAGATCAGGAGCGATGGTCAAAATTGCTGGAACGCTGCCTGGCACTGCTCACGCCCTGGAGCACGTCGGGAGCGTGTCCCATTCCTTCTGACTTCGCTGTACGGTCAAGCCAGCTTCCTCCCCAGCTCTCAATCGAGGCTTCCAGGAGCTTCAATGCTGACAGAATCGAAATCAACCGGTGTCACGCGTTTATAGATCCCACCTGCTTCGGCCGGCTCGCAGATGCGCTCGCTTTGGACGCTCCCTTCAGGAAGCTGGCCCTGCCAAGGTTCAACATGCCAAAGGATGCAGATTATTCCGGGCCGCCTCCCGCTGAGCGGCTCACAAATGACGAGCACGAACACATCAACCGGCTGCTCGAACAGGAATCCACTCGTCGCCGCAAAGCTGCGCCTCATGGTTTTCGAATTCTCCTGGACGGCACTGTCGTCGCGACCCTCGGAACCGAGCATCGCATCCTGAAGACGGTGGCGCTCCTGGAAGGGGCCGAACTCATTGAGGTCTTCGGGATGGATTCCTACTGCGATTTAGCGCTCGGCCTTTGCCCAGTAAGGTATGACGAGTCCGGGGCCTTTATGACCACAGAGTTAGCGTTACCCACGCGTGGGGGAGCGCTCCGGGTGACAGTCGTGCCGGATCGGGAAGCGCACACAGCAGTTCTCAGTGTTGAGTTTGAGCCGCAAGCGAGACGGGCTCTGTTTTTCGATCGTGAGCGGGCATGGTTGATCTTGCCGAAGTTCATTGTGCCGGCTCTGGCAGCCCTGGTCTTGGGCTTTGCTTTAGGCCGTTTTGACGCTGGCCGCCGGCCCACAGCTATGACCTCTGAACAGTCGGTCACCAAATCACCGCCCACTCCCGCTGCTGCTCCTGCCCCGCAAACAGCACGCCGAACAGAGCTGGCGAAACAGGAGCTTGCACCGCCGCTCGAAGTTCTCCTTGTGCCTGATGAATTGGTGGTCCGAAGCGCTGGAGGTGCGGGCTCAGCCAGGGTCAATTTGCCCCAGCCGGATACGCTCATTCATTTCCGGCTCCCAATCGCCGGGAACTTGAAAAACATGCAGTTCTCAACCTCGCTTAAGACATTCATGGCTAAGGAAGATATGTTGTCCGAATCCGGCTTGAGGGCTTCCACGGCGGGTGATGGTCATTTTGTTGAGGTTCCAGTTCCCTCCGCTCTCCTGCATGGAGATGAAGAGTACACCTTCACCTTGCGAGCGCGTTCCGGGACGCGAAGTCGGGAAGAGGTGGGTAGCTTTACATTCCATACAATCTCGGTCCCACAGCGCTGAACGTTGAGCTGCGGGTGTTCTTAACTGATTCGAAAATGCCACGCTGGCCAGCTGCCAGTGGGTATACAACAACGCTGTGGGCTCATTATTCAGCTGAAAGTCACGGCTTGGGCCCATTCCTAGCAGGGGGACTCGCGATGGCTTCGGGCGAAAAAAGAGTTTTTTCTGCCGTTGAGTGCGCCGGACGGGCGGGCAAGTACGCGTTTGGTCTTGATCAGAACAAGACAGTCGAGTTGCTGCGCACACTGGCCGACGACGTGGAGGCAGGACGAGTCATGCTGCACGCGTTAAGTACCTCAACCCACGCGACCCAGGATGAGTTTACGATCCGCGAGCTGGTCATTGAGATCCTCGAAGAAAGCCCGGAGATTGCTTCCGGATCTCGCAAGCCGCTGATCATTAAAGACTGATCGCACGCCAAAGAATCACCGCACGCCTGCACGCTTGCGCAGATAGCGCAATCAGCGGCCATCGAAAAAGGCTTCCACCACAGCCAGATCGTCAGTTCGTGTGTACGCCGGCAGGCTATCCAGGAAAGTCTTGCCGTAGCGCTGCTTGGTCAGCCGATTATCTAGCAGGGCCAGCACCCCGGTATCTTTCACCGAGCGCACCAGCCGTCCGAATCCCTGCTTAAGCGAGATCACAGCAGAAGGCACTTGATATTCATAAAATGCGTTTCCACCCGCCGCATTGATGGCGCGCACGCGCGCGGCGACGACGGGGTCGCTCGGCACTGCAAATGGCAGGCGGTCAATGATCACGCAGCTGAGTTGCTCCCCCTGAACATCCACGCCCTGCCAGAATGAGGCCGTTGCAAACAGGACCGCGTTAGGCGTCAGCCGGAACTCCTCGAGCAAGGCATTCTTGGGTGCCGATCCCTGCAATAGCATGGGATACGGCAATTCCCCCAGCAGGCGGTCATGTACGTCGTTCATCTGCGCATAGCTGGTGAAAAGACAAAAAGCCCGGCCTTGTGTGATCTCCAGCAGGCGGCGGATCTTTTCTGCTGCATTTCGCGAGAACACGGGTGAGCGTGGATCGGGCATGTCCGGCGGCACATAAAGGATCGATTGCCGCTGATAATCGAAATGCGAAGCGACTACCAGTTCGCGGGCATGCGCCAATCCAACGCGCTGGCGAATGTATTCGAAGTTACCGTTCTGGCGCGCCGCAACCGCCAGCGTGGCCGAGGTAAGCACCACCGTGTCCACGGCATCAAAAAGCGTTTTGCTCAGTATCTGCGAAACGTCGATCGGGGTAGCTTGCAGGATTACGTGGGCCTGCCCGCCGCGGCGCTTGCCCCCTTCGCCGCGCCACTCAATCCAGAAGACAGTGTTTTTGTCTTCCGATTCCATGATGAACGCCAGCTGTGTCTGGAGTTCCTGCGTCCGCCGGGCAAAGTTGAATACCTCATCCGGCTTTTTCGGCATCAGCTCCAGGGTTGAGAAAACCTGCCCCAGTGATTGCATCAGGGCGTCATAGTCTTCGTCGTTCTTCATCAGGAAAGCTTCGCGATCAGAAAACGCGAAGCGTCCGTCACCGGAAGGCAGCAGCCCGAAGAAGAACCTTGACCGTTCACGCAGCCGGCCGAGCGCCTGCAGCAGTGACGGAGTCATGCATTGCTTTTGCTGGAGCGTGTTCTCGATATCGCGCGCGAGTTCCTCAAAGCGCAAATTGCTTACGCTTACCCCGAAATAGCTGCTGGCCACGTCTTCCAGTTCATGCGCTTCATCAAAAATCACCGCCGCAAACTCCGGCAGGATACCCGCATCCGGCGCGCCGCTCTGTCTCAGAGCCAGGTCAGCGAAGAACAGGTGGTGATTGACAATGATGATGTCGCTCTCCATCGCCCGGCGGTGCATTTCGGTAATGAAGCAGCGGTCCCACTGCGCGCATTTTTGTCCGGTGCAGCGCTCGGTTCGCGCGTCCAGTTTGGGCCAGAGCTGTGTAGTTTCCGGCAGCTCTTTCAACTCAGCGCGGTCGCCGCTCTGCGTCTCAGGTTCCCACGCTGCAATCTGCCGGTACTGTTCAATCTCCTGCAAGCCGTTGAGCACCGGCTGGTTCGTCAGATCATAAAGCTTCTGCCTGCACAGGTAGTTGTTGCGGCCTTTCATGTAGCAGACGCGCAGCGGCCCCACGTGCTGCTCCAGAAACGGAATGTCCTTGAAGAAGAGCTGTTCCTGAAGCGTTTTCGTTCCCGTTGAGATGATCACTCGCTTGCCGCTGCGGATGACGGGCAGCAGGTAAGCCAGCGTTTTGCCCGTTCCGGTGCCGGCCTCCACGATCAGGTGACGTCGTTCCTCCAGTGCTTTCTCCACCGCCTCAGCCATTTGCAGCTGGCCGCGACGGAACTCGTAGCTCGGATGCGCGTGACTGAGTACTCCACCGGGAGCAAAGAATTGGTGCAGCGTGGGCATCCGGCGTTCGGTGCTGGCGGCGGGTTGGGAGGTGGCAGACACGGGCGAGTGTTGCTCTATGATACCGTGCTTCGCCCGATTTTCGTTCGTTCGGATAAACGTCGTACCAGAAAAATCTGGAACAGCTACTCGTAATGCAGCGCTTCCACGGGATCCAGTTGCGCGGCGCGCGTCGCCGGGACCGTCCCAAAGATCACGCCCACCAGAGTGGCCACGAAAATGGCGATGATTGCCGAAAGCCCGGATATCGGAATGCGGTATTCGGTCAGGAACCGTACGGAAAAGGGAACAGCCAGCCCAAGAATTGTCCCCACCACGCCACCCGAAAGCGATATCAGCACGGCTTCGGTCAGGAATTGAAGCCTGATCTCACGGTTCGTGGCTCCAATCGCCTTGCGAATCCCAATCTCGCGGATGCGAGTCCGGACGTTGGCCAGCATGATGTTCATGATGCCCACACCGCTCACGATTAAAGTAACGAGCGCGATTGCCAGCAGCACAAGGGTCAGCGCATTGGCGGTCTTGCCCGCAACCTGCAGCAACTGAGTTAAGTTTTCGACCCGATAAACTGATTCCGGCCGGTGCCGTGACTGGAGTACCTGTTGAATCATTTCTGTCGCTCGTGGGACGTCGCTGGCGTCGGAAACGGAGAAGAAAAGCTGTTTCACTGCGTCGTTACCCGTGAAGTAGCGGGCCACGCTGGCGGGGATTAAAACGGTGTCGCCGGCAATTTCTGACTGTCCGAAAGTTTCCACGCGCTCGCGGAAGGTTCCGATGATCACAAACGGCAGCCCATTGATCTTGATCTCCTGGTCAATCGCTCCGCCGGGGCCGCCGAAAACGCGGTTCGCGAACTGCTGCGTCACAAGCGCCACGTGCGCTCGAGACATGGAATCCTGATCGTCAAAGAACCTTCCCGCAAGAACTTCGAGGTTACGCACAGTGGAGTACTGCGGCGAAACCCCGAGCACCAGGATGTCTCGTTCCTTGCCGCCGCCCACGCCGATGCGATCGTGCAACTCGATCATTGGCGAGGCTGCCTGGATTCCAGGTACTTCCTGCTGCACGGCGCGCATGTCTTCCACCGTCAGGTAATCATTCCCCCCGCCGGTGGTTACTGAGGCGTTGCTGCCGGCTTCGTAATACGCGTAGATCAGGTTGGCGCCGATCGCCTGGATCTGGTTCATCACGTACTGCTTCCCCGTCAGGCCGATCGTTACCACCATGATCAGCGAGCCCGTCCCGATCACCATACCCAGCGCCGTTAGCGCGAAGCGTACTTTGCTGGTGCGGAAAGAATCGACCGCGATGCTCACGATCTCGCTGAAGAGCATCGTGTTCCGGGCGGTGTCCGCAAGCGGCCGGCTGGTCATGGTTCTATTCTACGGAAGTTGCATGCAGCGCGAGCTGCTTTGACTTCAGAGCAGGTGATCTTCAAGGTGCGGAGTGCTAAACCGACTGGAAAACAACACAAGTAATGTCATCTTGCTGGTGCGTTTCCCCTACGAACCGGTTTACCTCGGCGAAAAGACGTTCCAGCATGAGCGCAGCAGTCTCCCGGATGGGGAACTGCAAGGCTGCAAGCAGGCGGTCATCACCGTACTCCGTGCCCTGCGCATTCACCGCTTCCACCAACCCGTCAGTGAAGATAACCAGAGTGTCGCCCGAATCGAGCTGGCATATCTGGGCAGCGTAAGAAGATGGACCCGACGCTTCCATGGCGATTCCGAGCGGCAGCCCTGTGGCTTTCAGATATTCGAACTGCCCGCTCTTTCGCTTCAGCACCGGCGCATTATGCCCAGCGTTGATATAGGTTAACGAGCGGGTTTGCGGCTCGTACTCGGCAAAGAACGCCGTGGTAAAACGCCGGCCGCCCTGGCTGTGAGCGCAGGCATACCCATTGAGGCCGATCACCAGATCCAGCAGGGAATCGCTTGCGCCGACCAAGGTGTGCAGGCTGGCCTGAAAAGTGGCCATAAGCAGCGCTGCAGGAATGCTCTTGCCGGCCACGTCAGCTACCACAATCAGCCAGCGTTCTTTGCCGTCGCGAGCGGCACGCGGCAGCACATCATAATAATCTCCTGCCACGGTGTTTGCTGGTCGTGACGCAAACGCAATCTGGGCGCCCGGAACCGTGGGTGGCTGTTCCGGCAGCAGCCAATGCTGGATCTCACGAGCGATCTCCAGATCGCGCTTCATCGTCACTCGGTCCGCCAGTTCAAGCGCCAGAAGCACAAAGAGCAGGCTCGCCCCCAGTACAAACAGCTTGGCTACTGCGGTCTCGGCAAGCCAATGGTCGGTGAGCAGCATGGCCGGAAGCGGGTAAATGAGCAGAACAAGCGACACCAGTAACAAAACCCTGCGCGCTGGCGAGAGCTTCATCAGCATCGACTGGAAAACCGCACCGCTTGCGTGCAGAGCGCGTTTCCATCGACTCTTCGCCTGGATTGACTCCCAATCCACCTCGCGTGAATAGAGGGCGTAGCTCTGCCGCGCATCCGCTGAGAACTGCTTCCAGAGTTGGTCCAGGTTTGCCCCTTCGGTTAACCGTTCCCAGTAGCGCTGGACGCGTCTACCCGCGGAGTCAGGCCGGGGTACCTTCGGGGGCCCGATAGTTTGAGGACCGGCCATAAAAAAGTATAACCACTTCACCGGACTCCAGAACTCAAGGAAGGCGGGGACTCCGGCAATGTCTCTCTGAATTCGCGTAACGCGGCCAGGTATGCAGAACGCGCTGCATACTCTACGTCATTGTGACCGGCGCCTTGAAGCAGTACAAACTTTTTCGGGGCATTCGCGAGTTCAAACAGCTTCTTCCCGTGCCAGGGCGGAATAATGGTGTCCGCGCTGCCGTGCAAGACCAGCA
>Ga0070679_100005719_pt1 | contig 11528 bp, 22 predicted proteins | sample KBSC63BmetaG_FD_65652 | JGI IMG/M metagenome (GOLD analysis project Ga0070679, IMG submission 65652) | Corn rhizosphere microbial communities from Kellogg Biological Station, Michigan, USA - KBS C6-3B metaG | ecosystem: Host-associated > Plants > Roots > Rhizosphere | place: USA: Michigan... | reverse complement strand
CCGGGCGTAAAATAGTAGTTGATACTTACGGCGGCTACGCAAGGGTTGGAGGTGGTGCTTTCTCCGGAAAAGACCCTAGTAAAGTTGATAGATCAGGTGCATACGCGGCACGCTTTATTGCAAAAAACATTGTGGCGGCTGGTTTAGCAACCAAATGCGAAGTCGGGCTGGCTTACGTTATCGGCAAACCGCGTCCATTGATGCAAACCATAGAAACTTTCGGTACATCCAACATAACAGATGAAGAACTGCATAAATTTAAAGACGAGCTAATAGATACTTCCGTTAAAGGAATTATTGAAAAGCTGGATCTTAAGCAGCCGATTTACGGCAAAACGTCATCTTATGGACATTTTGGCAAAGAAGATTTGCCTTGGGAGAAAATTGTAAAACTCTAATTATTTTTTACAATATGCTCATGCTAGTTTGTGCCCTATAATACAATTTTAATGTTAGTAGAGAATGGACCATTGTCATCCACCGGAGAACAATCGCTCGAATATACTAATTTTAAAGCATCTAAAGACGTTGACAGGGTCGCATCGGCGGCCCTTTTTAATACTCAACTTCAGCTTCCTCCAGGCCAAGCGAAGCTAAATGGCGGCGGACATAAAATAGAAGATTCATACGAAATTAACCATTTGCTGCGCGTTAATCCTGACGGGGAACTAGAGGTTGCATATCAACATTCGGCATTCATTGCAGACCTGCTGCAGGGCCATAGAGAAATCAGAAACAATAACCCGAACCCGCCACAAGAAAGACCTTTTGTTTTTATAGACGTAAGCGGCACGGTGCATAGAAATATGACACTTCTTCATGTGGAACCAGAGAGGCATGATCGCAGACTTCAACATACAGCTGTGTTTATGTACAAAGATCCTGGAGACGGTTCCCTAGGACCAAAGTTTGAAATTATTACCGTAGATGATATTTACGCGATAAATTACGAAATGCCGCCGGATACAATCCCCCAATACTAAAGTTAATTATTTATTTTTCTTAAAAGAAATTGAAGGCCAGCGTAAGAAGCGGCGTTTTTTAACTTCTTCTTCGTTAAGTTCTTCGCCGTGGAAGTATTCTGGAGCTTCGTATTGGTCATAAGTTACCATTAACGCGCGCGATTCTACTTGGCGCATAGTTTCTAGCGACACAGACACCAAGATTAGGATGCTGGTGCCGCCGATTGCGATGTTTTGGCTTAAGTATATCTGGCCAATGATTGGCAGTACGGCCAAAAGGCCCAGAGCAATAGCTCCAAAGAGTGTCAAGCGGTTCACGATACGGCTTAAATATTTTTCTGTTTGCTTGCCAGACCTTACATCAGCAATAAAGCCGCCTTGTTTTTGCAAGTTCTCGGCAATTTCCTTTGAGTTAAATGTAACGCTGGTATAGAAGTACGTAAATATAAAGACTAATAAAAAGTAAGTTACAGGATATACCCAAGCTTTCCAGCCCATGGTGGCAAATGTTTGGGCGCTAGGGTTGGCAAAAAGTTGCGACATAATTACACCTAAATGGCCCCATCGCGTATTAGATGCGTAAGCAGCACCTTGGCCGTGCGTTAAAAGCTGGCCGGCAAAGTTAGGTACGGAGAGGAATGCGACTGCAAAGATGATAGGAATAACGCCAGCGGTAATTAATTTAACCGGTAACGTGGTAGTTACACCGCCGTAAGTACGGTTTCCCTGCACCCTTTTTGCATAGTTAACAGTTAAGCGCCGTGATGCTTCATTGAGCTTTACTACTGCCCAGGTTACAAACACGACCGCAACTAGAACGAACCCAAATAATAATGATCCGTGCTTACTAAACGGATGGTGGAACAACATAAATCTATCACTGGCTGCAACTTTCCCGCCGTAAGTACCTTGCCAAATCTCTGATATTAAAGAGGGCAGACGGCTAACGATACCAACGGTAATAAGCAGCGAAATACCATTGCCGATTGAACGCTCTGTTATAAGTTCGCCCAGCCACATCAGAATCATCGAGCCGCCGGTTAGCGCTGCGACCATGAGAGCCCACTGCATAAATGATGTGTTTGCGGTAATATCTCCTAAACCACCAACGCTTGCAGCTTCTTGGCGGATAAGATAAATCATGCCGACGGATTGGATGATTGCCAGTGGAAATGTAAGGATGCGGGTGTATTGGTTGATTTTGCGGCGGCCATATTCTCCTTCTTTGTTCATGGCTTCCAGTTTTGGAATTGCCTTAGTGAGGAGCTGCATGATAACGGATGCATTAATATAAGGCCCAAGCCCAACAAGCATAATAGAGAAGTTAGCCAGTGCTCCGCCGGATAGAACGTTCAAAAAGCCCAATAAATTGCCGGAGTTGGCTTGAGTATAAAGGTTTTGTAAAACTTGTTTTAGAGTATGTGAATCTGCAAGTGGAACAGGAATGTGGGCTAAAATACGGAAAACTAACAGCATACCAAGAACCGCCAAAATGCGCTTACGCATTTCGCCGTGGCCTAGCGATTTAACAATGATGCCCCAGTTCACAGGCGACCTCCGGCCGCAATTATCAATTTACAATTATCAATTTTCAATGGCTTAAAACATTGCTCCATTGACCATTCATTGACTCTTGAACGTTGACCTTTGAACATTTTTATATACACCTCTACTCCCATAAAGTATACAGGAAGAATAATTATTTTTTAGTCTAAGTTTTTTGCTGTTCGGCCTAAACGTGGTGTAGCACTAAAGCTGCCGCCGGCTTTTTCCACTGCTTCGATTGCTTTGGCGCTAGCAGCTTGTAATTTAACTGTTTTTTTAGCAGCTAAATCTCCTTTTACGATTAGCTTTACGCTAGCGTGCGGATTACTAATCAAGCCGGCTTCTGCTAGAACGTAAGTGTCAACAACAGCGGCTTTGATAGATTCCAGCTGGCCGGTATAAACGTTCTCGTGCGGTGTTCGCTTGCTTTTAAAGCCGCGCAACTTTGGCACGCGCATATAAAGAGGCATTTGACCGCCTTCAAAGCCTGGTCGGACGCCGCCGCTTTTGCGTGCTCCCTGACCCTTGGTACCGCGTCCGGCAGTCTTGCCCTGGCCGGCAGAAATACCGCGGCCTACGCGTCGTTTTGCTTTATTGCGGTTTAGTACTAATTCGTTATATTTCATTACTTAGCCTCCGCTTTAGCCGTCTTTTTAACAACTGGCTTTGCAGATTTTTTAATAGTCACCCATTGGCTAGCCGGCTTCATCTTGGCTAGTGCGTCAAGTGCTGCATAAGCCGTATTAATACGGTTAGCTGAGCCTAGTGATTTACTTAGTGCATTTTCGATTCCGGCAACTTCCAAAACTGTACGAACAACGCCGCCGGCAATCAAACCTGTACCAGGTGCTGCTGGCAAGATTAAGATTTTAGAACCAGCAACTTTGCCTTCTACTTCATGTGTAAGGGTGTTATTGTGCATATGGATTGTTAGTAAATGTTTTTTAGCAACATCCGTGGCTTTTGTTACAGCCGCGGAAACGTCAGCGCCTTTACTAACACCTACACCTACACGGCCCTTGTGGTCACCAAGAACCACTAAAGCTTGGAAACGGAAGCGGCGGCCGCCCTTAACAACACGCGCCACACGGTTTACGTAAACTACACGCTCGTCAAACATTTTTTCCTCTTGAGGCATATCCGGTCTGCGCGGATTTCTACCTTGTTGGCTCCTATTTTGTGGACCTCTTGCATCTGCCATGGGCTAAAACTCCAATCCGCCTTCCCTAGCTGCATCAGCCAAAGCTTTAACTCGGCCATGGAACTTTTTAGCTCCGCGGTCGAATACAACTTTACTAACTTTTGCCTTCTTAGCTTTACTCGCAATATCTTTACCAACCAATGCAGCACGTTCCGTGAGCGTACCTGTGTGATTTTGGCCAACAGTTGTAGCGTAGGCCAAAGTTTTGCCGGTTGTATCGTCAATTACCTGGGCGCTCACATGCGTATTGCTTACATGAACACTCAAACGCGGACGATCTGCAGTTGTTGCAATAACAGTCCTAGTGCGGTGTGCGCGCTTTATTTGGCTATCTTTCTTGTGGGTTAATCTACTCATATTATTTTACCTTTATTCCTTGCCGCTCTTGCCGGACTTGCGGATAATGCGCTCGTCTGAATACTTAATGCCTTTGCCCTTGTAGGGTTCTGGTTTCTTTAATGCACGGATTTCGGCGGCTACTTGGCCAACCTGCTGTTTGTCAGAGCCGCTAACTGTAATTGTATTTTGCTCTACCTTAACTTGGACGGTTGAAGGCACATTATAAATTACATCGTGCGAAAAACCGAGATTAAACTTGAGATCTGCACCTTGCGGAGCAACACGGTAACCAACACCGTTGATTTCCAATTTCTTCTCAAAACCTTGAGACACGCCGGTAACCATATTGTAAACAAGCGAGCGCATTAGGCCGTGGCGGGCACGGTTTTCGGCTTCGTCATTTGCGCGCTTCACTGCAACTTGACCGTCTTCTACGGATACGCTGACACCAGGCATCATGAACTGCTTTAAGCTTCCTTTGGGACCATTTACGGTAATGAAGTCATTATCGACTTCTACGGTTACGCCGGATGGGACCTTGATAGGCATTTTGCCGATTCTACTCATAATCTACTCCTAGTACACCTGTCCTATAAGCTCGCCGCCAAGGCGCTTAGCTTTAGCTTCTTTTCCGGTCATAACACCTGAGCTAGTTGAAATAATTACGATTCCGCGGCCGCGCTTAACGGTTGGGATTTTATCAGCGCCGACATAGAGGCGGCGTCCCGGTTTGCTCAAACGTTCAATCTCGGTGATTGTGGCGTTTGCATCTTCGGCATTAATACTAATATTAAGTGTCTTTGCACCGATTTCCGATACTGAAACACTTTGTAAAAAACCATTGTCGGCTAAAATCTTTGCTACCGCTTCCTTGATTTTTGAATGCGGCATAGAGACTTCATGCTTATTTACAGCAATGGCGTTTCTGATTCTTGTAAACATATCTGCTATTGGATCTGTTGAAACCATGAGTATCTCCTTTCTTTACCAGCTACTCTTAGTTACGCCTGGGATTTCTCCCTTACTGGCGTGCTCTCTAAATGAGAGGCGTGATAAGCCAAACTGGCGCATGTAGGCGCGCGGTCGGCCCGTTTCAATACAACGGTTAGTCTTGCGCGTTGGACTGGAATTGCGCGGCAATTTTGCCAAACCTTCAAGATCTCCCATAGCTTTAAGCTCAGCGCGCTTGGCTGCGTATTTTTCTATCATCTTAATTCGCTTAGCGTCTCTAACAACGATTGACTTCTTAGCCATTTATTCTCCTCCCTCCACAAGATCTTGTGGGTTTAATATAGCGGGACTTTCTGCAAGGTCCCAGATTTGCCCAGGTTCTACACCCGTTATTGGTTGAGGATCATATTCCCCTGTTCTCTGACTGCGATCTTCCTGCAATGTTTCTCGCAGGTCATCAAGATTTATTCCATCTCCTACGGGCTGTTCTGCTAATCTTTCTTCATCTTTCCAAGGTTGGACATCAGATATATTACCTTGACTTCCTTCATCGCTAACCGGTGGCTGAGATAAACGGTTTTTCACACCTTGAAGTACCGACTCAGGTCTCAAAGGCACAGGAAGACTAGTGTCTGGTTCTTTATCATATCTATTAGCCATTTATCTATTCTCCTTCTGGAATGGTAAGCCAAAGGCTTCTAATAATGCGCGGCTGTGTTCTGGGCTTTTAGCTTTTATTACAAAAATTACTTGCATACCATGAGGTGTAGCGGTTTCTTCATAAGATAATTCCGGAAATGTTGATTGGTCGGTTAATCCTAAGCTGTAGTTGCCTTGACGGTCAAAAGCTTTTTGGCTGACGCCGTGAAAGTCGCGCAACCTTGGCAAAACAATGTTAATTACGCGGTCGGCAAATTCGTACATCCGCTCATTGCGAAGCGTTACTTTAAGTCCAATCTTGTTTCCTTCACGCAGTTTAAAACTGGCGATAGACATACGGGCGGTTGTTTGCATTGGCTGCTGGCCGGTAACTTTGGCTAATGTGTTTGTAGCAACATCCATCAAACGCTTTTCGTCTTTGGCTTTACCGAGTCCAACATTAACTACTATCTTTTCTAAGCGCGGGACTTCGTGGACATTGGAAAGACCTAGGTCTTTTTGCAATTTTTTAACTAACTCGTCGTTGTAGAAGGCCTTAAGTCTGGCTTGGTAAGCAGTTTTTGGTGCTGGTTTAGTAGCGTTTGCCATTACACGCCTCCTTCGGAGGCAATTATCAATTTACAATTTACAATTTTCAACAATTTATTAACTATCATTGAGCATTGAGCATTGCTATATTCATTGAGCATTGAGCATTGAAACTTGAACATTATTTTACCTCCTTTCCGGATGTTTTCATTACACGGATTTTGTTTCCGTCTTTATCTAATTTGTATCCAATGCGGGATGGCTTTTTGGCCGTATTATCAAGCAGGCCGACTTTGCTTACCCAAATAGGCTTGGTGATTTCTTCAATTCCTCCTTGCGGTCGAAGCTGTGTCGGTTTGCGGTGGCGCTTAACAACATTAATGCCTTCGACGGTAACTTTATTATCGCTTGGGTGCGTGGCCAAAACTTTGCCAGTCTTGCCTTTGTACTTGCCGGCGCGCACCATTACCATGTCGCCTTTTTTAATTCGGATTTTATACAAGGGATTGCTCATTTAAAGTACCTCCGGTGCCAATGAAATTATGCGGGAATATCCGCGCTCGCGAAGTTCTCTTGGAACTGGGCCAAAAATACGCGTGCCGCGCGGCGTTTTATTATCCTCGCCTAAAACAACCGCAGCGTTGTCATCAAAGCGTACAACCGTGCCGTCGGGACGGCGGATTGGGCTTTGGGTGCGTACAATAACAGCTTTAACAATACTCTTGCGCTTAACGCCGCCTTGAGGATTGGCAGTCTTAACAGATGCTACAATAATGTCTCCTACGCGTGCATAGCGCCGGCGGGTCCCACCGAGCACACGGATACAGAGCAATTGGCGTGCGCCGCTGTTGTCTGTTGCAATCAAACGTGATTCTTGCTGGATCATTACTTCTTTTCCTCGACCTTTTCTTCTTCTGCTGGAACGTCTGCCGTTGCGTCAGTTTCCTGGAATGCTACGGCTGCGCGCTCAATAACTTTTTGCAGATTAAAGCGTTTGCGTGCGCTTAATGGGCGGCCTTCTACAATTACGACTTTGTCGCCAACTTTGGCCTCGTTCTTTTCGTCGTGGGCCATAAACTTGGTGTTGACTGTGTACTGCTTCTTGTAAAGCGGGTGCGTCTTGCGCTCAGCAACACTAATAACAATGGTCTTGTCGGCTTTATCGCTTACAACGGTTCCGGTTATCGTCCTAGCCATTATTTGGCCTCCTTAGTTAGATTCTCAGATAAAACAGTTAACATACGGGCTAAATCTTTACGTTTTGCACGAAGAATACGCACATTTGTAGTTTCGCCGCTGTATAAATGTCGACGCAGCGTAGCGATTTCCTCGCGCAGTTTTACACTCTCAGTAGCCAACTCGCCCGTGCTTAGTTTACGGATTTCAGCGATTTTCATAAGATTCAAGCCTCCTCCTTAACTAAGAATGTGGTTTTAACAGGCAGCTTGTGGCCGGCAAGGCGCATGGCTTCGCGGGCAACAGGCTCTGCAACACCGTCCATTTCAAACATAATGGTACCTGGCTTAACTTTGGCTACAAAAAACTCAGGATTGCCTTTGCCGCTGCCCATTTTTACGTCTTGCGGTTTGCGGGTTACTGGTGTGTGCGGAAAGATACGAATCCAAATTTGGCCGCCGCGCTTAATGTAGCGGGTCATTGCTTGGCGAGCGGCTTCGATCTGACGGGCTGTAATGCGCTCGGATGAATTGCTAACAAGTGCATACTTGCCGTAAGCAATTGTAGAAAGAGCAGTGGCTTTGCCGCCGTGGATCTTTCCTTTACGTACCTTGCGGTACTTTGTTCGTGATGGCATCAACATGGTCTAGTTCTCCGCCTCACCTTTATAAATCCATACTTTAACACCGATAATTCCAGAACCTGGGTATTGGGCGCGGGCTGCTCCATAGTCTATGTCTGCACGGATTGTATGCAACGGAACACTGCCCTGGGCTTCTTTTTCACGGCGTGACATTTCGTTTCCGCCTAAGCGGCCAGCAACTTCAATACGCACACCTTTTGCGCCGGCACGCATAGTTGCAGCTGCAGAAGATTTGATTGCACGGCGGAATGCAATGCGGCGTTCTAGTTGATGGGCAATGTTCTCGGCAACTAATTTAGCTTGAAGCTCCGGGCGTTTAATTTCTTCAATGTTTACGCGTACTGGTACGCCGTAAAGCTTCTCGATGTCTGTTTTAAGTTCTTGCGCGCCGGATCCGCCGCGGCCAATTACAACACCTGCTTTAGCGGTTTGGATAGTTACTGTGACTAGGTTTGGCGAACGCTCAATGTCCACTTTAGAAACAGCGGCGCGAGATCCCAGTTTGGTCTCAATTAAGCGGCGAGCGCTTAGGTCTTGCTTTAGGTAGTTTGCGTATTCGCGTTTACCGGCAAACCATTTACTGCGCCAATCGCGGTTGACTTGAAGACGCATACTAATTGGATTTACTTTTTGGCCCATTATTTGGTCTCCTCATTTTCTACTTTTTCAACTTTAGCCGCTGGTTTTTTGGTTACGCGGATTTCGCCGTCAACAACTACTCGGATGTGGCTGGTCTTGTGCTGGTACTTATTGGCACGGCCTCTGGCAGCTGCACGGAATCTTTTAAAACGTGGTCCAGGTGTTACGGAAATTTCTGAAATTACTAGCGTGTTTGGCTTGTAGTTATGGTTATGTTCGGCATTAGCCTGGGCAGAACGAACTGTCTTTTTAACAGCAAGTGCTGCGCGGCGCGGAGTGTGTTCTAGAATTGTCATGGCATCTTCTACTGAGCGTCCACGAACTAAAGCAGCTACCACGCCAACTTTGCGTGGGCTAATCCTTACTCCTTTATTAATAGAAACTACACTCATCGCCTATCTTCCTTGACTCTTTGCTAATTTACCGCCGTGGCTGCGGAACTTGCGTGTTGGTGCAAATTCGCCTAGCTTATGGCCAACCATGTTTTCTGTAACAAATACAGGAACATGCACGCGGCCGTTATGGACAGCTATTGTGCGACCCACAAACTCCGGTGGAATAGCAGAAGCACGGGCCCATGTTCTAATAACTGTGCGGTCTTCCTTGCCTAACGCGTCAACTTTCTTGGCAAGCTTAGGGTCTATAAACGGTCCTTTTTTAAGTGAGCGACTCATCTACTTATCTCCTCTTTCCTTGATGGCGGGTTCTTACAATAAACTTGTTGGAAATCTTGCGGCGGCGGGTCTTGTAGCCAAGAGTCTTCTGGCCCCAAGGTGTCTTAGGTGCGGAGCCGTGGTTTTTACCACCGCCAATACCGTGTCGGCCGCCGTCACCGCCACCATGAGGGTGGTCGGCTGCGTTCATAACTACACCGCGAACACTTGGACGGAATCCCATGTGGCGCTTACGGCCGGCTTTTCCGATTTGCACGTTCTGGTGCTGTTCGTTGCCGATAACTCCAATAGAAGCCATGCATTCAACATTTATCATGCGAACTTCGCCGCTTGGCAAGCGTACCTGAGCGTAGTCGCCTTCTTTTGCAACTAATCTAGCACTTGCGCCTGCTGAACGAACCATTTGCGCACCGCGGCCAGGTTGGAGCTCAATTGCGTGAATTACAGTACCGTTTGGAATATTCTTTAGCGGTAAGCGATTGCCGCGCTCAACTGGAGCTTCTTCGCCGGCTGTAATATTTTTGCCAACTCGCATGCCTTTGGCGGCTAATACATAGTGGTACTGGCCTTGATCGTCCTTAATACGGGCGATTCGTGCGCTGCGGTTAGGATCGTATTCGATTTGCTCAATAGTGGCAGTTGTACCGGGAGCTAATTTAAAGTTAACAATTCGGTAATAGCGTTTTACGCCGCCGCCGCGGTGGCGGGTAGTAATGCGGCCTTGGTTGTTGCGGCCAACAGCGCCTTTTTTAATTACAGTCAGGCTCTTTAGCGGCTTCTTAGTAGTGATGTCGTCAAAGTCTTGGCTGCTCATGCCGCGCTGTCCCGGAGTAGTCGGATTGTATAATTTAACTGGCATTATTTGGCCTCCGGTGCATTAGCTTCTTCAACTGCAGCAAAAATTGGCAATTTGTCGCCTTCTTTAAGTGTTACGTAAGCCTTGCGCACATTAGAGCGCTTGCCGGTTTCGGTTTTGCGGGCAGATTTGCGGTAAGTTCTAACAGCCTTGCCCGGAATGTTAGCAATGCGCACGTTGGTAGGGACAACATCGTACTGAGCTTTAACAGCTGCAGCAACAGTGTGCTTGGTGGCGCTTACAGGAACTTCAAACGTATAAACATTTAAAGCTTCACTCATGGCATAAGTCTTTTCACTCAAACGAGGCTTTAGCGGCATAGTCTTACTCATTGAGCCCCTCCTTTGACACCTTTACGGAAGTTCGGGGCGTGCCTCCTAGCCAACCATGAACTGAATCAAGTGCTGCTTTTGTAATAACAATTTGGTCAGAGTTCATAACGTCGTATACATTCAAGTTCTTTGCGTATCCTACGCTAACTTTTGCAAGGTTGTTTGTCGCGCGCAGGCATTTATCGTCTTTTTGGTTTACCACAATCAAAACGCGGCCAGTGGAATCGATTTTATTAAGTAGGCTAACGATAGCTTTTACCTTTCCGTCAGTAAAATTGATGTCTTCGATAACCTTAACGCGGTTTTCTTGGGCTGCAAGGCTGAGCGCTTGGCGCAAAGCTACGTGCTTGGATTTTGTAGTTAGCTTATGGGAATAATTTTCGTTGCCGGTAGGGCCAAATGCTACGCCGCCGCCGCGCCAGATTGGATTGCGGGATGAGCCGAATCGAGCACGGCCAGTGCCTTTTTGGCGCCATGGCTTAGCACCGCCGCCGCGTACTTCGCCGCGTTTTTTAGTAACGGCAAAATTCTCGCGGCCGTTAGCTAAGTATGCAAGGTAAGCCTGCTTTAGAAGGTCGTGGCTCTTAACATCCACGCCAAACACTGCTTTATCCAACTTTGCAGGAGTTGTAGCTTTGGCACCGGCTTTTGTATAAGTCAAAACAGCCATCTTATTTAGCCTCCTTTAAAACTACAATGCCTTTACGCGGACCAGGAACAGATCCTGTTACACCAATTACACCTAAGTCGGTATCTACTAAAGCAACATGCAGTCTTTTAGTAGTTACTTGTTCGGCGCCCATGTGTCCGGCCATTTTCTTTCCTGGGAAAATGCGCTGCGGGTACATAGAGCCGATAGAGCCTGGTCGACGATAACTGCGCCCACCGTGAGTCTTGCGGCCACGGTGGAAGTTATGGCGCTTAATTGTGCCTGCCCAACCCTTACCTTTGCTGGTGCCAGTCGCGTCTACAGCGTCGCCAACACTAAAAAGATCGGCGCTTAATTTCTCGCCGACCTTTAT
>Ga0070679_100005718_pt1 | contig 11528 bp, 6 predicted proteins | sample KBSC63BmetaG_FD_65652 | JGI IMG/M metagenome (GOLD analysis project Ga0070679, IMG submission 65652) | Corn rhizosphere microbial communities from Kellogg Biological Station, Michigan, USA - KBS C6-3B metaG | ecosystem: Host-associated > Plants > Roots > Rhizosphere | place: USA: Michigan... | reverse complement strand
GACCCATCCCGGCCGCGCCGCCGCGGCATCTACGACGCCCTGGGAAATCGGCATGCAGTCGCGCGACTCTTCGAGGAACGTCAAGCACGACCCAACGAGGCAACCGGACGCGGAGAGCGCGGAACAGCTCTTCGCTGGCCCCGGCGAGATGCACGAGCGGGGGCGCGCTTTCGACTGGGCGTCGTCGCCTCTCGGTCCCGTGGAAGAGTGGCCGCAGGCCCTCCGCACCATTGTCCGGACCGCTCTCGATTCGCCCTCCCCGATCAACCTCTGCTGCGGTCCGGAGCTGGTCATGATCTACAACGACGGGTACCGTTCGATCCTCGGCGCCAAGCATCCCGCCGCGTTCGGACAGCGCGGTGCCGAGGTATGGGAGGAGATCTGGCCCGACGTCAAGCCGCTCTTCGAGAGAATCCGTGCCGGCGGACCGCCGGTTCTCGCGACCGATGTGCCCTTCCTCACGCGCCGCTCTCCGCAGGAATCCGGGGATGCGCCAGGTGAGCCCACCTGGTTCACCTATTCGCTGAGCGCGATCCGCGACTCCGCCGGCGAGATCGTAGGCTTCCTCAATATCGTTTCGGAGCGTACCGAGGCCGTGATCGCCGAGCACCAGGCAATTGCCGAGCGCGCGGACACGATGCGGGCGCTCGACATGGCCGAGAGCGCGCGCGCCCGCCTGGCCGATGTGTTCAGGCAGGCGCCTGCGCTGATGGCCGTTCTCCGGGGCCCCGATCACGTCTTCACTCTCGTGAACGACGCCTACTATACCACTGTCGGAAAGCGCGAGCTCATCGGAAAGCCTGTGCTCGAAGCGCTCCCCGAGGTTCGCGGTCAGGGCTTCGTGGAACTCCTCGACCATGTGATGCACACCGGGAAGCCGTACGTCGGCCACGAGCTCCCCGTCAAGCTGGCGCGCTGGCCCGGCTCGCCGCCGGAAGAACGCTTCATCACCTTCGTATACCACCCGCTGACCGATCCCGATGGCACCGTCTCGGCGATCCTGGCGCACGGGATGGACGTGACCGAAGGCGTACGCGCGCGCGCACAGGTGGAGCGACTCCTCACCGATAGCGAGAGCGCCCGGGCCGAGCTGGAGCGTGCGCACTCGCAGCTGCTTGCGCAACAGAAAGAGCTGGAGGTCGCCAACAAGCGGCTTCGGGACACGGCTCTCCAACTCGAGATGCAGAAGGAGGAGCTACGGACCACGGCCGACCAGCTTGCCGAGCGCACGCGTGAGGCGGACGCAGCACGTCGCACCGCAGTGGCGGCGAATCGCCTCAAATCGGAGTTCCTGGCCACCATGAGTCACGAGTTCCGCACCCCGCTCAACGCGATCCTCGGCTACACGCAGCTTCTCGACCTGGGCGTTCTCGGACCCGCCACCCCGGCCCAGCACGCGCATCTGGCGCGTCTCGAGTCGAGTGCACGGCACCTGCTCCAGCTCGTGGACGATGTACTGGACGTGGCCAAGGTGGACGCCGACCGGCTCGAAGTGCGCCGCGACGTGAGGGAGACTGAACCGGTCATCGCCGCCGCCGTGGGCCTGGTTCAGCCGCAGGCAGTAGAGAAAGGAGTCACCGTTAAAGCTCCTGTGGCAACGGCTTGCCACGTGAGCTACATGGGCGATGAGCACAGGGTGCGGCAGATCCTCGTCAACCTCCTGTCCAACGCCGTCAAGTTCACGGAGCGGGGCGGCGGGGTGGCCATCACCTGCGGGCAAACTGCGGAGCCGGAGCCGGGAACGCAAATTGGAGCGAGGACGCCGAGCACCGCAGGAGTGCCTCAGCAGGGCGGCGTAGAGTGGGCATACATCCGGGTGACCGATACCGGGGCCGGAATAAATCCGGCGCTCATGGGCCAGCTCTTCGAGCCGTTCGTGCAGGGCAATGGTGCGCTGACCCGCGAGCAGGGCGGCACTGGCCTCGGCCTGGCGATAAGCCGCCGGCTGGCGCGCCTCATGGGTGGTGACCTGACCGCACGAAGCCAGCCCGGCGCCGGCGCCACCTTCACGCTCTGGCTGCCCACGCCAGCGCACACGACGGAGGCCGCCTCGTCGGCGGAGGGCGCCGCACCCTCGTCCACCACGCCTATCCCCTCCGGCGCCGAAGCGCGCGGCGGTGAACTGGACCGGGTGTACCAGGAAGGCGCCTCGGTTCAGCTCGACGATGACGCCTACCTGGCTCTCCAGGCGCTCGGCGCACGCCTCTCGGCGGACGCGGAGACCGTGGCGGAGCACTACGTATCGGCCATCCGTGCCGATGGCGATTTCGCTGGCGCCCGCGACCTGCCGGCTGTGCAGATCCGCGACCACGCCACCCCTCTCATCGGCCTGGTCGCCTCGCAGCTCATGGTGATCGCCGAGACCCGCGGGCACGACCCCGAGCTCCTGCGTGATAGCGCACAGGCGCAGCGACTGATGTCGGAGCTCCACGGCGCCCAGCGCTGCCGGCTGGGTGGCGCGAGGAGGATATCGAACGGGAGACATCATACATGATCGCGGCTGTGGAAAGCGCGATCGTGGCAGGAGAGGCGGCAGCCAAAGAAGCAGCGAGCGCAACGAAGCCCGGTGTTGCCGCGCCTGGTCTCGCCAGCCGCATGCCGGTCGGCCCGCGCGGCGGCGTGGTGATCTCGGCGGACTCGGTCAGCGCGGCCGCAAGCTACGCCAATAAGGTAGTGCACGACGCCTTGAAGCAGGGGATGCAGACGTCGCTGCGCGCGTACAGGTTCGCGAAGGCGGAGAAAGCTCGCTAGGCTTCCACGGAGACGCTTGACGCAGACCGGGGAATCCCCGTGATTTAGCGGTAGAGGACGTCTTCGTCACAGCCACCCCGGGGAAGAGCGATGCCGATCGCCCGACGTGCAGTGCTGATGTTGATGCTCGTGGTGACAGCGGCCAGCTGCTCGCACGGGCGCAAGACGGAGAGCTCTGTACTCACCACTGGGCCGGTTTCGCTCCGGGTGGAGAACCACAACTGGGTCAATGTGACCGTCTACGTGCTCCACGACGGGCAGCGCACGCGCTTGGGACAGGCGACCGGATCCAAGACAACCGACATGACCATCCCTTACTGGATAGTCAGGCAGGTATCTACGATCCAGCTACTCGGCGACCCGGTGGGCTCGAATGAGAGCGTCACCACTGATGCGGTGACGGTGAGACCGTGGATGCGGCTCGCCTGGACACTGGAAACCGACCTGTCGCGATCGGCTCTGGCGATACAGTGAATCTGGCGCCGAGCAGCGCCCTTATTGGCCGACCGGAGGCGGGCCTCCCGGCTTCCCGCCGCCCGAGGAACCGCCAGCCTGCGAGCCGATGGCAAAGGCCGCGGCCGCGACGACGCCCCCGATCAACCCCGACCTCCAGAACGACAGCTTCCGGCGCTGTACCGACGCGATCGCCTCGCGCGGGATGGCCACGCTCTCGCCCTTCCAGAGCTGATCGTCGCCCGACTGCAACACAACCCGGCTCACGGAAACCGAGACGACGCTGTCCTCGCTTCCGAGGAGCCGTCCATCGACACCAGTCACACCGCGGCCGAGGTACTGGGCCAGATCGACCGAACCACGATCGGTAAGGGCCAAGTGCACCTGCGAGCCAGGCTCCGGAGTAGTGGCCAGCGGAACGTTGACGTAACAACCGCAGAGCAGGAGTAGAACAATCGGCGAGACGCGCGTCATGGATCGTACCGTCGGAAGGGATAGATGAACTTTGGTTGCAACACTTCGGTTCGTCAAGAGAGTGGATGATGAGACAACACCGCCTGACGCCGCCGGGACGGGAAGCAAAGCGTCCGGCTCCACCGTGGAGCCGGACGCTTCGTTCCAACTTTCTGATCGCTTACCCGCTCTTCACGGCGCCGGGCAAGCGTTTGGATCGTTCCAGTTCCGCCCCGAAAGTGGATCTGCCGGGACGTTGTCGGGATTGGTCGAGAGCTCCGTGGCGGTGTATGGCAGCCGCCCAGGGATTTCGGCCTTCCCCTTTGCCGGCGTCAGAGCCGGGATGCAGGTACGCTTGTAATCGTTCCAGGACTCCAGGTTCTGGAAGAGCGTTATGTACTTCTCCGTCATGATCGCATTCAGGAGCGCCTGGCCCGTGAGCCCGGATTTCGCTGGAAGCGTGACCGCAGCGTGCCAATCGGTCGCCTCGCCCCAGGCTGCGAGCTCCTCGTTCAGGGCCGCCAAAGCGGGCCCTGCCTGCCCCGTCTGGTAGAGCGCTTCGGCCTTGATCAGCAGGTTCTCGTTGTAGGTGACGAGCGCCTGCTTGTAGTCCGCGGCGCCTCTGGTACCCGGATTGACCTGCGCGAGGACACCGTCATACCCCTCACCGGGCGCCGCGCCACGGATGTAGCCGCTGTCGCCCGCGACGAAGTACAGGTCGACCCGCGGATCGTCAGCGGCCTGGAGTACGTCGATGAGCTTTGCACCGGGACTCATGTATCCGAACCGCTGGTTGATGAGGAACTCGAACCAGTTGTTGGATTCGTTCTGCGCACCGGTGTAGGGAATCACGTAGTCTCCGTCGTTGGAGGAGATTCCGAGATTCGCCTCAGCGAGGGCCTTCGCATACGCCGACGGATCCACCTCTGCCGTGTGGAGGTAGAGGCGTGCCTTGAGGGTGTGCGCGAGCGCTATCCATTTGTCCAGCTGCACCTGAGTATCGCCGTCGCCAAAATAGACCAGATCCACGGGCCCCGGGCCAGTGCCGCCGGCACCGAGGTTGGAGATGGCCTGGTCGAGCAGCGATTGGAGGGCAGCGTACACGGACTCCTGAGAATCGTAGACCGGTGTGGGGAAGGAGTCGGGCTTCGCGGCCTGGCTGTACGGGACATCGCCCCAGATGTCGGCGACGTTTCCGATCAGCCAGGCTTCGTTTACCTGTGCCACTCCCACGAAGGCCAGATTCCCACTCTCCGCCTCCGTAGCCTCGATCGTCTTGAGGTCGAGCAGCGCCGGCCTGTACGCGCGGGAGAACTCCCCGTCGTAGTCGCCATTTCCTATGACGTACGTGCCATAGGAGAGGAACTGACGGTCGGTCCCCGCCATCGTCTGCATCCACATCGAGATGAGACGCGCCAGATCACCGTTCATGGTTTCCCAGAGTGCGGCCTGGGAAGCGACGTACCGCTGAGCCGACGTCGCCGCAGTGGGGCTGTCCGGGTCCGTGACGCACTCACTGCACTTGAGGAAGTCGTTGCATCCGGCCAGCACGACCGCCGGAAGCGCGGCGGTCATAAATGTCTTCAGATATCTATTCATCACTGGTCTCCTCTAACCTCAGCGGTTCAGTCCGACCGATATCACGATCGACCGAGTCTGCGGGTTGTTGAAGTAGTCGATCCCCTGCAGGAGCGTTTCCGCACCGCCCAGGCTGGCCTCGGGATCGATGCCAGTGTAGTCCGTCCAGGTGTGCAGGTTGCGGCCCGCCACACGCAGGTCGATGCTGCTGAGCCGCAAAGCGCTGGCGACCCACGGCTGGTCGAAGGTGTACGCTACGGATATCTCGCGGATCTTCGTGTAGGTGCCATCCTCGATGAACTGCGAGGCGATGGGGCCGAAGCCGTTTCCGAGACCGCCACCATCGTAGGTGCCGTCCTTGTCGTTTTCGGTCGCGAACCACTGGTCCCCGATCACGACTGGAGTTCCGGCACCGGGCCCGGCAACCGGACCAGGCATGTAATCAGTACCGAAGGTGAAAGTCTGGCCGCGGACCTCCGTATCCTTGCTCGTACCAAAGTTACGGAGCGCGCCGCGCGTGCCGTTCCATACATCGCCACCTTGCTTGTGGTCCACGAGCGCCGAGAACTGCCACTTCTTGAAGCGGAAGTTCGTGCGGATGCTCCCGGTCCAATCTGCCTCGGCGTTCGCGATTGGGCGATCTTCCGGATCGAGGATCGGGTAGCCATTCGCGTCGATGTAGAGCGCTCCCTTGGGGGCGCCGGCGCAACCTGCCGAGATGTCAACAGCGGTGGTGATGCCGCAGCGAGCGAAATCGTAGCCGCGGAGCCCGAAACCGAAACCGACACTGGCCGCGCCGTACGATCCAGAGAAGGTTCCTCCGCTCACCGAACCGCCGTCGAAGAACTGGGCGCCGTTGAGGGAGAGGACTTCGTTGTGGTTCTTGCCCCACTGTAGCCCGATGTCCCACGACACATCCTGGGTGGTGATCGGACGGTAGTTGAGCGTCGCCTCCCACCCGGTGTTGCGCAGCTTCGCACCGTTCAGCAGCGCCGAGCTGTAGCCGCTCGTGGGGGGACGCGGAACGCGCAGAATGACGTCGGAGGACGTGTTCTGGTAGCGGGTGATACCGAAGTCGGCCTTCTGATCGAAGAAGCCGAAGTCGGCGCCTACCTCGAATTCCTTCTGGCGCTCGGGCTTGATGTTGTCGTTGCCCGGAGCGGCGGGGCTGTAAAGTCCGCCGAAGCCACCCTGCGTGGCGTTGAGGAAGTCTCCCCAGCCGTTACCAAAACCGCTGCTCCCATAAGTGGTAAGCGTGGCGTATACGCCGGGCGCCTTGCCGGTCTCTCCGTATGCGGCGCGGAGCTTGGCGAAGCTGAGAATCCCCTCTCCTTCCGTGATACCCAACGCGTTGGAGAGCGTCCACGCAGCGCTGAGCTTCGGGTACCAGGCGCGGGGACTGGACTCTCCGAAGGTGGAGAAGCCGTCGTTACGAAGCGCCGCGGTGAGGAAGAGCTGATTGAAAAGATCCGCGGTGGCCTGACCGAAGTACGACTCCGTGTGGATCGTGTACTTGGACTCGGACGTCTGCCAGCTCACCGTGTTGTCGAGTGAGAAAGGATGCGGCGCGATCAGATCGAACCCATCGGCGAACACCTCGCGGTGCCTGCGGGCGTTCAGGTTCTGCCCCAGCGTCAGCGAACCCGAGAAGTTCGGGCTGAAAGTGTGCGTCGCCGTTGCCGTCAGGTTGTGATCGATCTGGTAGTTTATGATGTCCGCACGTCTCACCGTTCCGGTCGGGAAGGAGCTCGACGTGAGCGGGAGCGCCTCCAGACGATAGTCCGTGTAGTAGTCCGCACCCAGCGTGTACTTGAAATCGAGCCAATCGGCCGTCTGGTAGTCCAGGTTGACATTCCCCATGGCTCGATTCGTCTCGCCGTCGTTCTTCCCCTCGTAGATCACGAAGACGGGGTTGTCGTAGGCGCGCGTATCGGTAACCGAGGCCGTGGAGGGATGCGGGAAACGGTACGACCGGTGCATTCCCGTTACGGGGTCGAGGTACGGGAAATTGTTGAAGTCCGGCGCGGTACGCAGGCCGCCGAGCAGGATGCCCGACGTGTTCGAGCCCTTCTGCGTGAAGGCACCGTTGGCGTCGATGTAGGCGACGTTGCCCGACACAGTGAGGCGGTCCACGATGCGGTGCGAGCCCTTCAAGCGAGCATTGGACTTCTTGTACCAGTTATTCGGACCGATGATCGTGCCGTTCTGGTCCAGATACCCCGCGGACATGTAGAACGTCGTGCGATCGTTGCCGCCGGAGACGGAGAGGTCCGTCGTCATCGCGTGCCCGGTGTGGAACAGCTCGCCGAAGTGGTCGTAGGTCGGCGTGCCGGGAGCAAGCTCGGGACCGTAGGAGGTCGAGCTGGCACGGCAGTCCTCGGCGGAGCAGGTGGACGTCTGACCGAACTTCCGCTGCAGCGGGATCGAGCGGTTGACGTCGTCGAACGAGTACGACGAACGGAGCGAGTAACGGGTCGGGCCCGACTTGCCGCTCTTCGTCGTGATCATGATCACGCCGTTGTCGGCGCGGGCGCCGTAGATCGCGGCGGCCGCTGGTCCCTTCAGGATGTCGATCGACTCGATGTCATTGGGATCGAGGTCGGACGCGCGGTTCGGCGCAACGGTGCTTGCCGTCGCATCGCCAGTGGCAATCGTGCTGTTGTCGATTGGCACACCGTCGACGATGAACAGCGGCTGCGCGTTCCCCGACAGCGATCTGATACCGCGGATACGGATATACGCCGAAGCGCCCGGCTCGCCGGACTGCGACGTGATGTCGACGTTCGGAGCCTTACCCGCGATCGCGTTTACCACGTTGGGCTCGTTGCTCTTTCGGATCAGCGCGGAGTCCACCGTGTTGATCACGTTCCCGAGCTTCTCACGCGTGGTTTCGGTTCCGGCACCGGTCACAACCACTTCGCCCAGGCGAAGCGGATTCGCGGCGAGCACGAAGTCGTGCGTGACGTTCCCGCTCAGCGTGATCGGCGCGGATTCCGACTTGTAGCCGATGAGGCGAGCGGTGAGCGTGGCCTGCTGGCCGGTCGCGCGAGCGGCCGGGACCACGATCCTGTAGGCGCCATCATCACGGGTGATGGTGCCCACGTTCATTCCTTCGATGAAAACACTGACTGACGCCAGCGGAGTACCTGCCTCGCTGGTGACCTTCCCGCTGATCGTGGTACCCTCCTGTGCCGCCGCGAATGCGGGGATGAGCATCAGAGAGCAAGCCACGCCAGCCAAAAATCTGACTATGGTCCTCATTCCTCCTCCTGTCTCCTGTGCAACAGCGTCCTGCCTGTTAGTTACACGAAGCGCCTTCGATGCACGGGTCCAGCTGAAACCTTTTCTCGGCACCAGGAGTAGGGATGAGCGCACCAACGCTCCAATCCTGCGCGCCGAGGTTGCTGATCACCAGTTGCTGGATGCACCTCCGCATTGTGGGTTTGGATGGGCACGGCAACCGTTCCAGCGGTTGCCGTGTCTCATCTGGGGGTACTCGAACTAGAAGCGATCACCGTCCCGCGACCACCACTGCCTCCGACACTTCTGCTGGGATGTGCCGAACGAGCTTGGTACGATCGGGAAACGGGTTGTGCGTCTAATGGTGAGAAATACCAATGCGCCGGAGCAGACCTGGACTCGGTGCGACTTGGCCGCGCCAGCGTTAGATCAAACGGGAATATCCAGCCGCACTAGTAAGTAGTTGACGGTCGCTGCACTTCCTCACTCAGGAGGATCCTGCTGAAGAGCCCCGGGACGGGGCTCACTGAAGCTGGGACAACGACTGACCAGCTGGAACGGTGGGGAGAGAGGCGTTACCGAACAGTTGGTCGAGAGTCATTTGTTTTAGGCGCTGACTCTGCTTTCGCTCGCACACGATGCAGGTAAGGCGTCTGGTTGTCAAGATACCGTCCGCAGCCGGTCGACTTTCCCCAGACGCCTGCGCACACCCCGCTGCCTCACACCCGCCGCGGTACGCTCGCCCTGTAGATCCCGAGGATCAGCACCGCCAGAAGCACCACTCCCGGCCAGGTCAGATCCCTCACGCCCCAGAACGCCAGCACGTCCGCACGACCGGAGATCACTATAGGGATCGCCATTGCTATCCCCACCAGCGCCTCCCCGGTGATGAGCCCCGATGAGATGAGCATCCCGCGCTGCTCGATCTCCTTCCGCGCTTCCTCCGCCGCCTCGCCGCTCCCCCACTCGCGCCGGCGCTGCGCACGCTGTACGAACCAGGCGACCATCCCGCCGAGCAGGATGGGCACCGATAGTTCGAACGGGAGATAGATCCCGATCGCCACGGCGAGCACCGGAACCCGGAAGCTGCTCTCCCTCCGCTCGAGCGCGAGATCGAACAGGATGATAGCGACCGCCACGCCCATCCCGATCAGCACCATATCCCACGGAAGCCCGCCGCGGAACACTCCCTCCGCCACCGACTGCATCAGCGTCGCCTGCGGCGCGGTGAGCGACTGCGGATGCTCGGGCGTCACCGGTCCTATCCCGTACGCTTTCAGCAGAAGATTCAGCACGGGTGCCATCACGAGCGCCGACACCAGCGTGCCCACGATGAGCATCACCTGCTGCTTCCACGGCGTGGCGCCCACGAGGTAACCGGCCTTGAGATCGTGCAGGTTGTCGCCGGCGATCGCCGCCGCACACGCCACCACGGCCGCTATCAGAATCGCCGCAGCCGGACCGTGCTCCAGCCCGCGACCGAAGAGACCAAGAAGGATGAGCGACGCGAATAGGAGCGTCGCTATCGTGACCCCGGAGATGGGGTTGTTGGACGACCCCACGAGGCCGGTCATGTAACCCGACACCGCCGAGAAGAGAAATCCGCCCACCACCATGATGACCGCCATGGTGATGCTGATTGCCGCGCGACCGATCAGGAAGTGGTAAAGAAAGTAGAGCGGGATGATCGACACGACGATTGCGATCAGCACCCACTGCATTGGCATGTCGCGATCTAGCCGGTCGCGCTGCCGCCCCTCTTTCATCTCGCGATACGCGGCGAGCCCGGAGGTCACGCCCGACACGAGACTCTTTCGCACTCTCAGAAGCGCCCAGAGCCCTCCGACCACCATCGCTCCCACGCCTATGTACCGCGTCTGCGTGGACCAGATCTGCGCCGCGAAATCGGCGGCCGACATCCCCGCCGGTGCTCCCGTCGCCGCCACTATTATCGGGATCGCCAGGAGCCAGTTGAGCGCGCCACCTATGAAGATGAGGACGGCGATGTTCAATCCCACGATATAGCCCACGCCCAGCAGCGCCGGCGAGAGGTTCGATCCGAAGTAGGCGATGGTCCTCCGATCGAACAGGTACGTGGCGCCCTCCGCGGTTCCGGCTATCAACCGCAGACCGGTCTGCGCGAACTTGAAGAGCGCCGCCGCCACCGCAGACCAGGCGACGAACTTCACCCCCGCGCCGCCCTTCTCCCCGGTCTCCAGCACCTCGGCGCACGCGATCCCCTCCGGGAACTGCAGCGGGTGCTCCACGATGAGCGCGCGCCGGAGCGGCACCGTGAAGAGCACGCCGAGCACTCCACCGAAGCCCGCGATGAGAACGGTCTGCCAGTAGTCGAACTGCGCCCAGCGCCCGAGGAGCACGAGCGCGGGGAGAGTGAAGATCACCCCCGCCGCCAAGCTCTCGCCCGCCGATGCGCAGGTCTGAACGATGTTGTTCTCGAGGATGTTGGAGCGCCGAAAGAGCTTGAGCACCCCCATCGAGATTACAGCAGCCGGGATCGATGCCGACACGGTCATTCCGGCGAAGAGCCCGAGATAGGCGTTGGCACCTGCGAGGATCACGGCGAGAATCACCCCGAGCGCGACCGCCTTGATGGTGATCTCGGGAAGGCTCTGCGACGCGGGAATGTACGGTCCGCGTGTCACGGGAGCTGTCGGGCGAGCGATTGCCATGAAGAATCCTCGGCGGAGAGTGACGTCCGGCGGATCAGGCCCTGGCAAGAGCGGTGAGAGCCGCGCTCAGTATGCGCCACCGTCACGCCAGTGGCAACGGGGAGGGGGCCACGCTTGTGACCGCCTCGCGAACGGGGTAGTCTCATCCCACCATGCGCGGCGTACGACTCTTCATCCTACTGGCGACCGCCGGGTGCGCACGCGGCAGCGCTAGCGGCACTCTCGTCGACTACGCCACGAGCAGGCCGATCGGCGACGCTACTGTCGTTGCGCACGCTCGCGGTTGGGGAATCAGCAACCGTCAGCTCGTCTGGGACAAGAGCTACTCGAGTAGCGCGACCACCGATTCCGAGGGGCGATTCA
>Ga0070679_100005715_pt1 | contig 11531 bp, 22 predicted proteins | sample KBSC63BmetaG_FD_65652 | JGI IMG/M metagenome (GOLD analysis project Ga0070679, IMG submission 65652) | Corn rhizosphere microbial communities from Kellogg Biological Station, Michigan, USA - KBS C6-3B metaG | ecosystem: Host-associated > Plants > Roots > Rhizosphere | place: USA: Michigan... | reverse complement strand
CGTGGCCGAGGGTCGCGGCGCGAACCGCGAGCTCGTTCGGAGTCTCGCTCCCGCCATGCGGATGGCCATCAGCTTCTGGCCGACCGACACCAACCTGTGGCTCATGCGCGTGAAGAAGGTCGAGGCGTGAACGATGACGACACGCTGACTCGTCAGCAGAAGGCTCGCATCCGAGATCGCCTCGACGACCTGGGAGTCACCCTTCCGGACTGGGTCTACGCGGGGGCGTTCGTTCGCGACCTACGGCAGATCGTACAGCTCGTGGAGCACGCGAAGGAGCGAGCGGCGTCAGAGGCATCCACGCGCGCTCACGGTCTGCTCGGCTTCGAGTTCCTAGAGCCGAGTGGTGAGCTCACTCCGCAGCTCCTCCAAGACCTCCTGAGTCTGGTGCTACCCGCAGAGGTCACGATCCCGGACACTGACATCTCGAGGTGGACGGCGGTCGAGCGAATCATCGCGTACGACTGGGCGATGCGAGGACACCTCGCGGCATCGGACAACCCGATCCAGACCCGATCCACACCATGGTTCATCGGAAGGTACCTGACGTGATCATCGACAAGTGGACGCTGACTGTCGTGTTCGACTCCCTCGAGGAGGCTATCCGACGCGGATCGGACATGAGCGACATGCCGAAAGGTGAGGCAGAAGCATTCTACCGGTTCATCCGCAAGCTGGCGAAGAAGGAGTGGGGCTTCCTCAAGGAAGAGGTCCACGAGTGCGTAGAGAAGGATGGCGACACCGTCCGAGTGAGCCTCGACCTCATCGACCCGTTCAGTACGGTGTACCAGTGGATCCTCTTCCACAGCGTGCCAGAGCGGGTCACGCTCGAGAGGTACGCGGACGGATACGAGGGCGGTCGATGAGTACGACACAGACGTGTGATGGGTTCAACGCGGTCTGGAACGCAACCCACGACTGGAGGAATCAGCGCTCAGAGAGGACGCACGCCAACCTCGTAGAGGCGGAGTTCGGAGTGGTCCTTATGCCTCACTCGGACCGCGATCCCCGCGGAGGCTCCTTCGACCTGTGCGACGCCTGCCTGAGCACCCTGCACGAGGGACTCCTGCGGGTCGTGAACCCGACGAAGTACAACGACGGGTTCGCGGTGTCGATCGACAAGCACTCACCCGACGGAGACTGAGCCCATTGTATGAACAGGGGTTGGTCCCATATAATAGAATCACGGGGCAGTTAACCAAGTGGAAGGAAGGGCATGCCCGAACTGATGAGTGATAAGCAAGTCGCTGAACTTGCCGTCCGACGGGGACGACCTACGAAGTACCCGTGGGACGACTGGACCGACGGACAGTGGAGGACGTTCAAGCGCGGGACGCCAGAGCAGTGCGAGCTCCCGGCTGAGGATCCCGACCACGCGGACTTCGCCGTCGACATCGAGACGTTCCGCGTGAACGCCTCTGAGATCGCCAAGCCGCGGAACCTCAAGGTCGAGACCCGGAAGGTCGGTGACGACCAGGTCGCGATCCGCTTCCTCCCGAAGCCGAAGGAGCAGCCGACCGACAATGTCGCGTAGCGGAGAAAGCCTCTCCGCGAAGGACGTCATCCTCGACTGGAGGTCTGTGTGACAGTTCAGTGGTCGGAGGTGAACTACGCCTCACGGCACGTCCGGATACTTGAGTACCGAGGTTCGGCATCTCAGTACCGGTGTCTGCTTCACGAGCAGCGTGGTGAGCTCGTCCAGGCAACAGACTGGGCACAGGTCAAGGGTACGCTAGGACAGGACCCGTGGGACTACGTGCCGATGTGCATGGAGTGCCACCACGACTACGACGACCTCTACGGCGCGGAGCGACGTGCAGCGCAGAGCGCGTACGCAACGTCGCAGTGGCAGACAGCTGTCCGGTGCGGTAAGCCGAACAACGAGAAGAAGCCGTGCAAGAGGTGGAAGCCTTGTCGATACCATCCGGAGGAGGGCAGTGGGGGTGTGGCGTAACGGAGAGGGTGTCTCCGCAAAGGACGTCATCCTAGACTGTCTACGCTTCCGGTACGACGGCGTACCCGAGGGTGCGCAGTTCTCCGTGGACTGGATCGGCGAAGACAACATCTACCACTCTGTCCTCTACCCGTGCACAGAGGAAGCGTACGAGGTCGTCGCGGAAGCCTTCGCGGACCGAGAGGACCTACATGTGTTCTCACGGGTCGCCGTGTTGCCTCCGACCTTCGTTCAGGAGCACCCAGGCTCTCGAGGTAGGGAGAGCGACACATGGGGATCGACCACCATCCAGTGCGATCTGGATCCTCCCCACGACATGGACCCGATCGACTACGCAGGATGGCAGCGGTACAAGATCGACGAACTGACCGCGTACCGTCCGAAGCCAACGCGTGTCGAGATCAGCGGAAGGGGACTGCATGCGCTCTGGAAGGTCCGGTGGATCGACGACTGGCGTACCGTCAAGCAGATACAGAAGGCTGTCGCGTACGCACTGGGCGGGGACGACACGTTCGACTGTGCACGGGTTCTTCGAGTCACGGGCACGTACAACAGTAAGCGTGAAGCTCTCATTCGGACGTACTGTCTCTGGGACGACAGCAAGCTCCGAGATCACCACCCGTACGATGTGTGGGAACTACCCTCTACTGAGCTGGACCGTGCAGACGACCGACTCGAAGCAGCTCAGGTCGACGTTGCGGAGCTCACAAGAGACCGAGTCCACGAGCTCGAGATGTCCGACCTCTGGCCCAGGATCCAGTCCGAGGAATCGGCGATGGACGCCGGAGCGCATCCGAAGCACAGTGACCCTAACCGCGTTTCGCGACACCGCAATGACATCTATGTCGCGGTTCGTCTTCTCCGTCGGGGTTGGACACAGGAGGAGGTCGCGGCGGTACTGACTCACCCGGAGTGGTTCACGGGGGACAAGTTCCGCACGAAGCCGAACAGCTACAACCTCAGGTACGTATGGCTCACGCTGGCACAGGCGCAGGCGTTCGTCGACAAGGGCACCACGGACGTCGTGCAGATGGGGAACCGGATCGCGGACGCCCTGGACGGGACGTACTTCCGGATCTACTCCCACCAGTTGCTCGTGTACACGGATCGAGGCGTGTACGCTCCGGGCGACACGGACTTCGCGCTAGCCATCCAGTCGTACGCTGGTGAGAAGTGGCGTCCGGATATGGTCCACGCTGTCCGGTCGTGGGTAGAGCCTCACATCAAGTTGACGGTCCCGCCCGAAATACCGGGCATGATCAACACGGGTACCGGCTTCTTGGAGTGGGGACACGACCCTCCTGTGCTTCACAAGCACGCACCGGGACGGTTCAGCATATCACAGGTGGAGGCGAGATGGAACCCGAACGTCCGGACGAACGCAGTGGACGCGATGGTAGCGAGACTCCTGTACCCGGACGATATTCCAGTGTGGTGGGAGTGGTGCGGCTACTGTCTGAGCACGGAGCTCCCCATCCCGTTCCACAAGATGCTCGCGATAGTTGGACCGCCGCGGACTGGCAAGAGTACACTCTTGCGTGCCTTGGTGGAATTTCTCGGGCCATGGAACTGCTCGGGCGTTCCTTTGACCGAGCTAACCGGGGGTGGAGGACAATTCACGACCTCATTCCTCTGGGGGAAGATGCTCAACGTCGATGGGGACGCGGACTATACGCGGAAGAGCTCAAACGTCTCGCTCCTGAAGCGCGTGAGCGGGGGCGACATGGTGAAGGTAGAGAGGAAGGGTCAGCAGCCGACTGACGAGTACCTCGGTACGAAGCTCGCCTTTGCCATGAACGGGTACCCGCAGATCGGCTCCACCGACGAGGCGTTCTACATGCGGTGGCTCGTTCTTCCGGTTCGGGAAGACGTCAAACCGCTGACGGACGACAACCCGGAGAAGGTCAACAACCTGCACCGAGTGCTACTGTCGTCACCGAGCAACCGCGACGCGTGGCTGCTACGCAGCGTTCAGGGACTCCAGCGACTCCACACCGAAGGTGGCTTTCCCCGTACCCGATCTGGGGCGCGCGGGATGCGAGAGCTCCGCGGAGCAGGCAACCCTGTGTATCGGTGGTGGAACGACGAGACCGAGGAAGCGGACACCAAGTGGCACGCGCTGACGGACTACTATCGGCTGTTCGACCTCTGGTTCCGCTCCGAGAGCGCGGGTAACCCGATGCCGAAGCGGCAGTTCACACTTGCGACAAAGGAGATGGTGGGTGGCAAGACATTGACTGGGTTGGAGCTTCGGATGAACACGACCTCAGGTGCTTGGGAAGCACGCGGACGGAAGCCGAGGCGATCGAAGTGAGCAAGGCTGAGTACCAGTGTTCGGAGTGCACCGAACCCTGTCCGGGTTGCGAGGGCACAGGTCGGTATCTCGGACTGCACGTCATCAAGTTCCGGTACACGAGCTTCCTCCGCGAAATGACGCGAGAGGAGCGCATCCTGATGGCGATGCGGTACGCTCAGGCGCGCTACGCGAACCTCACACTCTCCGCGTACTACGAGAGCCACTCGTACCGGTGGTACGACGAGCGAGGTCCAAGTGAGACCTAAGGTCGGACATCACATCGCCCTACCGCAGAACTGCGAGGCGGAGATCGACGAAGCCGTCAGTGAGTACTGGCGGAGGAGGCGCGAGGGTGCCAGAGTGGAACGAATTCCGGCAGCGTTGCTCGAAGCACAGTCGGACAGATCCGACGAAACCCTGCACAGCGCAGGCAGTGTGGACCAGTAACCCGCCATGCTGCTACTCGCACGGAGGAGCGACACCAGGAGTGACTGAGAAGGGTACGCGCGAGTGGGCTGCGCGCGAAATGGGGCGGCTTGTGAAGACGTACGGTGGACCTGTGGCGGGTGATCCGATCACGATCCTGCAGGAGGAACTTGCCCGGACCAACGGGCACGTACTATGGCTTGGCGAGCAAGTGACACAGAACTCGCCGGATGAGCTTGCACACGCCTTCTGGGAGTACCGACGTAGTACGGAGGTACCCGCCGGCTTCAAGGAGACGGTCGAACAGCAAGCGGGCCACGGCTACGTCGGCGTGTGGCTGGACCTGTACATGAAGGAGAGGGCACACCTAGCCAAGCTGTGCCAGATGGCGATCGCGCTCGGTCTGGAGGAGCGGAAGATCCGACTAAACGAGGCTATGGCCGCGGCGTTCGCTGAGGCCGTGACGGGCCTGCTTAGCGACTTCGGCATCGACCCGAGCCTTCCGGCGAACCGGGAGAAGGCCTACGTCCGCATGGCACAGGCAGGCGCGTTCGTGCAGCTACAGATCGAAGCATCCCCAACCGCGGGTTCGTAGGTCAACACCTCACGGGATGTTGATTTGATGGAACCCATTATGAACCCAGGGGATGGATCACTATAATTGATCATGAGGCGAAAAGTGGACCTTGGTAAGAAGCCACATGCCTATGACGTCGGACCTACGGCGGTGGGCATGTGCATGACGTGCAACTGGAGTCGTGGCTACCGCGTCCACCAGCCGCTGTGGTGGAGGGTCACCCACCCACTCTCAAGGTGGCGCTAAGTTGATCGGGCGGGCCCAACGGAAGTGGGTACGACCGGGCGACGGCTTGATCATCGACCTGAACCGCATAGGCGAGTTCCTTCATGGAGCTCGTACGGACCGAACGCACATCTTCTGCGCTCGGGACGAGCAGCACGCAGCACAGTGTTGGTGCTTCGTTGGAGACCCACCCGAACAGGGCGAGGTCGTGTGCTATGGACACAAGAAGGAGGAAGCGGTGGCAATTACGTACAGGCCGGTGCCGGCTCCCACGGAGGAGAAGACTCGGATGAAGCCCGGAGAGGCTCGCGCGCTGATGCGCCAGGTCGCCGAGGCGCTTCAGGAGGCTGAACGCCTCGAGGAGAAGTACGGCCCGGACCGAGCGGACGGGACGGTGATCCGCTTCCGGAAGTCGTACACGGGTCGGGTGTTCGACAGCATCACGTTCCCGACGCTCACGGAGGAGGCCCGCCGAGCCCTCGAGGAGGAGAACTCCTACCTGTACGCTGCCGTTCGGGCCGGCGGGAAGTGGTTCCTCACCGGTCCGTCGCAGGCCGGTCTGGTGTACGAGTGGGAGGACCTCCTTGATTTCCTGGACGAGGGCGTCGCCGTCACCGGGGTGGAGGTCTGGCCGCCTCGAAGCACTGTCGAGATCACCAACGCGAGTGAGGAGAGCACTAGTGACAGTCCTGAGTGAGTTCACGGGTCTGGCCTCAGATGAGGACGTCGTGGTCGACTGGTCGACGCCGTTCTTCGATCGGATGGTCCGCGAGTGGCGGAACCGAGATCTGGCTGAAGACCGGCTCCGGCACGCGATGCAGATCGACTCCCGCATCACGACGAGCCTCGCGGTGATGGAGGTGAAGGAGACGGTCCAGCGGACCGTGACTGTTCGGCTGGTGGCTCCTCCCGCTCCGATGGACAACGCGGGAGAGCAGACTCAGACGGACATGAAGGCGATCATCGTGGATGAGCCGGCGCCGGACCTCGTCCAGCACGGCACTACCATGGGTAGCTTCTACTACGAACCTCCGCGGTGGCAGCAGACGTCCTCGCTGCTCGACAGCTTCTGGGACGCTGCGGACGAGCTGTCGGCCTGGGGTCGGGTGAAGGCAACCCTCTGTCAGTGGGGTCGGCGACTCCGTGGCGGACGGTAGTACCTGGGTTCCTCACAACCCGTACACTATCTGCCGCCGGTGCGGGGAGGAGATCGTAGGACAGGCTGAGGCTCACTGTTCAGCCTGCCACCAGACCTTCGCGAATACGACGTGCTTTGATGCACACCAGCCAGGAGCGGCGGACACAGCGGAAGAGTGGATCGGCGTTATGTGCTGTGATCCCAAGGAGGTCGGGATGATACAAGTCCAACGCCGGAAAGAGTCGAACGGCGAGTGGCGGATGGTCTGGGCGGTACCATGACGGAGCAAGTGACGGTCATATGTACCTCGCTGAGGGTGAAGGTGATGTTCGACGATCAGGACCGCCTCATCCACGCGAACGGTTCGAGCGGGAAGACGCCCTGCGGCCATCAGATGTTCACGGTCCGCCGGGAGTACAAGACCAACAGGGACACAGCGTGGCTGGAGGTTCTCAAGGCCAAGTCTGAGGGGAGGCTCGTCGCGGAGTGAAGACGCCGTGGATGCTCTGCGAGGGAGACTCGACTGAGCCCGTCTTCGCCGGAGAGGAGTCCGCAGTGCGTGGAGAGTACCACTACAGGCACTTCACGAAGCGTGTCCCTAGCTCCGGACTCATCCTCGTGGACCCCGATGGGCGTCGCTTCACTTGGAGCCTCATACATCGCCGCTGGATACAGCAGAAGACCAAGACTGCACGTACTAGGAGGAGAACCGCATGACAACGCTTCCAGCCGACCTTCTGCCCGGACAGTGGGGTGTGACCCACGGTTCCGGCATCGTCGGTGAGCTGATCCGACACGCGACTGAGTCGTGGGCCGGACACGCCGTGATCTACATCGGCAACGGACAGATCGTCGAGGCCACACCGCCGGCTGCGCGGATCAACTCTGCACTGGTGTACGACGACATCCGGTGGGCCCACAAGATGCCGATCTCGCCGGCGCAGCAGAACCTCGCCATTGCGCGTGCCCACGCACTAGTCGGTGACGCGTACGACTACCCTGCGTACATCGGCTTCGCACTTGAGGTGCTGAAGCTCCGGTCTGGGAAGGAACTCGCACCGGCGTTCAGGGCGGACAGCTGGCGCGTGTGCAGCGCGCTCGTGTACGACTGCCAGATGTACGCGCAGCTCCCGTACGACTGGTCCAAGCTTCACCTCAGCCCGGGTGAGGACCCGAACCTGGTGTCGCCAGGGATGCTCCTCGACTACGGCACCGTCATGGAGTGGATGTAGGACGATGCTCCGGTACGGCATTCTAATCCCGCTGATCGCCATCGCCTGGTTCGTGCTCGGCGTCAAGTACAGGTCGGGCGTCGCGATCGTGACGGATATCACGTTCGCGGTCGGGGTCTTCATGGGCTACAGTCGAGGTGAGTCGATGGCGATAACCAACTGGAAGCTCATCGAGGCAGGCAACATCCTTCGACAGCTGCGGAGGTAGGATGAGGATCTTCCTCGTTCCGTTCCAGGAGCTGGACGATCAGCGCGTCCTGGGTCAGCACCGCGAGATCCACATGGCGTGGAGTCTCATCGTCAAGCAGGGTCAACGGTGGGGCAAGATCACCGACGAGATCGGGTACTGGTCGGACGTGAAGAACCGGTACCGCCTCTGGGACGTACACGAGCGGACCGTCGCGGAGATGGCCGCTCGAGGCTTCAACGGGCACCAGACTCCGATCGAGGCTCCGGACGACGGTAAGGCCTACACGAACTGGAACGTCGCGATCCCGCGGGAGCTCGTCCAACGGGATCGGTGGCATCTGTGGCTCCGCTGGAACGGTGTGTTCCGTGGTCGGGAGATGGCCGATCCAACCGCGTGGGCGGAGATCGAGAAGCGCTGGGAAGCACAGGGGAGGGTGTGTCTACACAACGAGACGTGGGAGCGACTCGACGTCGGCTACCGCTTCATCGATGGCGACGAGAGCCAACCGGCGTACGGCGCAACCTACCTGTGCCTCCTGTGCAAGCGAAAGGAGAGGTTCGAACCATGGTCCAAGGCACCGACGACATCTCCGATGGGTACCACACCTTCGGGGAGCTTTACGATCACCGACGGGCACTGACCGCGGCGCTGACGAAGGCTCTGCCCGATCTGGGCTGGAAGTCCAAGGCTCACCACCCCGACAACGATCCGATGTTCGAGGGATACTTCATCGTCGGCATGGAGTTCCCGCACGGTACGATCACGTACCACTACAAGCTGTCGCACTGGGACGACTTCCCGCATGCTCGGGAACTCCCGCACGCGCCGAAGTGGGACGGCGACGGACCGAGCGAAACCGTCGACACCCTCCTCGATTGGGCTACGAGTCGATGACCAGCGTGGTCATTCACGTGCTCATGGCACTCGCACTCGGACTCGACTGCTGGAGCAACTATCGCTGGGGGATGTTCCTCGTATGGCCACGGTAACGCAGTTCATCTACCGCAGCGAGTTGGCTCGCATCAAGGACCTCAACCTCGAGATGCTGAAGCGTCGCGCCCTGCACTTCGAACGTGGGTTGCGGTGCGATGCTCCTCTACCTCCGGCTTCGTCGTGGCCGAAGGCGTGGAACGTCCGACTGACGAAGCGTCAGGTCAGTGCGTCGGTACTGCAGATGCGACCAACGCCAGTTGCGAGAGACACCAGCAAGTGCATAGGGTACAACAGCGAGGGGAAGCCCTGCGGCGTGAACAAGAAGCCGGGCTCGGACTACTGCGGGTGGCATGGCTGATGATGTTCTCAGTGCACTTCTCTGGTCTCGCACTAATCCTGATGGGTTCGGGCCTCGTCGGCTATGTCGCTGGAGGCCTTCTCTGCCTGACCTTCGACGTTAGCGACTTGCTCCCGCCACTCGGCATGCTTATCGTCATCCTCTCGGTCGTGGCCTTCTTCCTGGGCGCGGCTCTACAGATCGGAGCGTGGGTCTACACATGAGACGCGTGTGGAGCTTTTGGACGCCGCTCGTCCTCGTGACAGCGTACCGACTGATACCCGAGCCGGCACGCTGGCTCCTCGGAGGACAGCCGACGTCGTTCAGCGCAGTCCGTGCCATGTACGAGGGCACGAACGGATGGACGGCGATCAGCGATTCTGGCCGGTACTGGTGGATGCAACGAGACCATCCGCCGGTTGGTCCGCACCGGCACCGACACGAGGGACGCTGACATGCGACGCCGCGTCTACAACATCGAGGTCGAGGACGCACGCGGACTCGGACGGACTCCGGAAGAGGGTTGGTCGGAGATCCGACTCCACTGGGACGGGTGGACCGCGGAAGTCCTCGAGCTGAACGACGACGACTGCAACCTCCTCGAGCAGAAGCTCAAGGAGCGCCGCGAGGCACGACTCAGGCAAGGCGGTTCGCAGATTTGAACAACGCGGAACCAACTATCTGAACCCATGGTTCTCCGTTATTCTCCGTAAATCTGAGAACGGATTCAACCCATAGCTACATCAAACTAACGCGACGATGGCTTTCGCGGTTCAAATTTCCGGCACACTAAGGAGTGGAACATGCAGATCGTTAGCATCATGCACGGAGTCAAGCTCGACTCGGTCCTCACCGAGGCGCTGAAGAAGTACGCGTGGGCGGAGACGGGCAAGGTGTTCCGTGGAGACTGGCGAGATCAGTCACGCTATCAGGTGACACCGCAGGGACAGCTCGTCGAGGTTCAGGTCCTCTCCTGCCTCATCCAGCTGGACTGCCCCGCACTCGGGCGTCGCGTGTCGTACATGCTCAGCGTCAACGCGAACCTGGCCGCCTCGACCGACGTTGAGTTCGAGGTCGACCGCGCTACCAGGGAAGCGATCGAGTGGATGCAGAGCCAGCGCGAGACCGACACGCAGGCCGCGATCCAGGCCGGCACGGCCAAGCTCAACGGTCTGAACCTCCCGGAGGTCGGCAAGACGTTCAAGATCCCGGGTCGTGATGGCTAACGAGTACCCCATCCCACCTCGGGCCGACCTCGACGAGGCATTGAGGCGAGTACATCAAGGCGCGGCCCTCTGGGGTAGCGACGGAAGCTCGAGCACCGTGTTCCTACACGGAATAGGCGGTGGTGGTAGCGGCGGCGAGTACGCGGTCGAGTCTCCGTCTACTACCGTCAGCGTATCCGCAACGCCGATGAAGCCGGCGTGGCCTCCGAAGGTCGTGATGTCCGAGGAGAAGGACACGTACACCAACCACCGGAGGAAGTTCATCGCTACGGGCTCCGAGTCGGAGCTCGCGGCCATGCTCCTGTGCGTCGCGCGGATGACGCGGACCGAGGTGGCGGACCACGAGCGACGTCTCAACGAGACCTGGCTCAGTCAGAGCAGTACTCCGAACGCGTACCCACGCGGGTGGAGGACCTGGTCGGTCGGCTGGACCGCCGTCGTGGTCGTCGGCTTCCTGTGTCTCATCGTCAGTCTCGTCGGTCTCTCCCTATTCCGCGGAGGGTAGCGCGGGGTCGGTTAGTCCGAATAGGACAACACCATTTTATTTGATGGGTTGAGCCCCTTATTATCGAACTGTAGGGCAAAATAGTCGGTTCAACCTAGGAGGACACAATGTCCGAACAGCCCACGACCATCGCCAGCGCGGAAAGCCGCGCCCTCCGGTCTGTCTACACGGACGAGGCCAAGAAGCAGCTCCGTGAGCTCGCCATGGAGTACGGCTACAAGGATCCCGTCACGGGCGAGACCCAGCCGAACTACGGCGCGGCCATGAAGATCTTCTGGCGCAACCCTCAGGTCCGTGAGCGGGTCAAGGAAGCGTTCGCTGGAGAGGCAAGCGCCGAGGTCAAGCCCCTCGCGGACAACGAGGTCCGTGAGATCGTCGAGGTCAGCCGCAAGGAGCAGACGGACGCTGCGGCGACCGCGCAGACCGCGCAGACCGCGGAGACCGAGGGGTCCGGCACCGGCACCAGCCGGCGGAGGGCCTCGTAGGAGATCT
>Ga0070679_100005712_pt1 | contig 11534 bp, 11 predicted proteins | sample KBSC63BmetaG_FD_65652 | JGI IMG/M metagenome (GOLD analysis project Ga0070679, IMG submission 65652) | Corn rhizosphere microbial communities from Kellogg Biological Station, Michigan, USA - KBS C6-3B metaG | ecosystem: Host-associated > Plants > Roots > Rhizosphere | place: USA: Michigan... | reverse complement strand
CGTCGGCGGCAAGTGCGTGCTCGAGCCAACCGATGATGCACGCGTCGGACGACCCAACGACTTTGCGCTCCTCGATTGGGCGATCGAGTGCTTTCGTTCATTCGAGGCACAGTCCGGCGTATGCCTCACCACGGGACAGGACCTCGGCCACGGGCTCATGTCCGACGGAAAGACACAGTCGCTGGACTATCTCAGCGAACGATTTCACGGCAGCATGCGCGCCGACACGTCGCAACCGACCGGAGAGGGGAACTACTACGTCCTCGAGGGCATGCTGCGCGCATTCGACATTCCGTTGTCGCGCGCGACCGTGGCGCTCATCGGTGTCGGGAACATCGGACACCACATCTTCGAGCGCCTCGCGCCGCAAGGCACGCGGATCATCGCGGTCGAACCACGCGCGGACCGGCGCGCCCCCATCATCGCCGCGGGACATCGAGCGGTCACGCCCGAGGACAAGATGCGAGTCGTCTGCGACCCGATCGACGCACTCGTCGTGAATGCGTCCGGTGCTTCACTCGATTCCGCGACGGTCAGCGCGTGCGTTGCCAACCCGCGGCTCCGCGTGATCTGCGGTTCCGAGAATCTCGTGATGCCGGATCCTTCGGATGCCGGCCGACTCACGGACGCGAAGAAGTCCTACTGTCCGACCGAGTTGGGTGGAATGATGGGCTATCTCACCGCGGTCGAGGAATATCTCGCGAATGTCGAGCACGTGCCCTTCGACATGTCGACGTTGTTCGGCGCCGCCAAGCGGCTGGAGCCCGCGGCGTTCGATGCCACGCGCCGGCAGATCGAGCGTGATTTCGGGATCACGTTCGAGGAGGCGATGAAGGAAGTGACCGCGCGTTGAACGCCGCGATCGCTCGCGTCGTGTAGTCCGACAGCACCAGCGTACCGCTCATCGCCGCGCGCTCCTCGAGCAGCGACGTCCACCCGTCGGTGCCTTCCCAGGTGATTCGTTTGATGCGTGCGACGGCATCGGGATTCGCGCGCGCGACGTGCGCCGCGAACGCCGACACGCTCTCGTCCAGCTCGGCGAGCGTCGTCACCACCCGCGCGAACAGCCCGTGCCGCTCGCCCCACTCGGCGGATCTCCAATCGGCGTCGATCGCCATCGCTCCGAAGGCCCCAGGGCCGATGCGGCGCTCGATCACCGGCCCGACGACGAACGGGCCGATGCCGACAGCCAGCTCGCTCAGTCGCAGCGACGCTTTGTCGATCGCGATCGCGTAGTCCGATGCCGCGACGATGCCGACGCCGCCGCCAACGACCTTGCCGTGCACGCGGGTGATGATCGGCTTCGAGGCGCGCGTCATCGCCAGGATCACGCGTGCGAAGCCCATGAAGAACTCCTTGCCAGCGGCGGCATCGCGAATCGCCGTGAGCTCATCGAACGACGCGCCCGCGCAGAACGCGCCGGTCCCGTAGCTTCGGAGCAGAATCACGTTGACGTCGGTCCGCGACGCCGCCTCCGTGATCCCCTCGGCGAGCGAGCGAAGGACGGACGCGGGAAGCGAGTTCGATTTCGGATGGCCGAACGCGATGTCGGCGATGCCGTCGGCGACGAGCGTCGAAACCGATCCGGCGTCGGCCAGCGGTGGATGGTCGATCACGCGAGCAGGTTGGAAGGTCGAGACGTCAGCGGCCGGCACGAACGCGCAACCCGCCGCGCACCACACCGACCGACGTGTTCTTGAGGATGTCGCAGCCGCTGTTCGAGCAGACACCGGTCGGCGTCGCGAGCCCGCTGCCGTAGCCGGTGAAGCCGTACACCCAGCTCGCTTCGCCGAATACCGCGACGCGGTCGTAGATGTGCTTGTCGAGCGCGCCCGAGAACGAGAGCGATGCGCCGGATCGATGCTGCTGCGCTACCTCGACGGTCGTGCCGGGGCTCTTGTCGCTCGTGTAGTGAATCACGCCAGGGCGCCAATCGAGAAATCCGAACCCGATGGAAAGACTCGGCATCACGAATGGGGAGGGAATGCGGAAGCGCGTGGTCAGCCCGATCTGGAGAATGTGCGCGTTCGATCCGTTGACCGCACTGATGTTTCCATTCGTCGACCCGCTGAAGCGTGTCTGAAAGTCCGTCGCGTTCAGCGGCAGCGTCGAGTAATCGGCGCCGATCCCGAAGCCCACGATGCCGACGCCGCCCGACGACGGCTGCCAGTTCTCCCAGGCGAGCCCGAACGTAGTGCCGCTATTCCAGTTCTTGAGACTGCCCTGGGCGTTGACCGGCGACATGAGTCCGCCGTGCACGCGCACATAATCACCCGCGGTCAGCCCGTCGGCCATCCGCGCGTTCTGCGTGTCATCCTGGGCGCGTGCCGTGCGTGCGAGCGTCGCGGTAGCGAGACCAGCGAGCGCAACGTTCAAGAGCGGGCGAAACCGCATTGCACCTGTCCTTGGAAGATGAGGTGAATCTAGGCGTCCGCACGGAGCGGAGACTAGATTTCGATAGGGAAGTTAGCGGCCGGGCTCGGCCGTCCTCGACCTCTGGAGTGACACGCATGACGCCACAGCACCCGTCGACGTCGACCCCTGCCGAAGATCCGGCACGCCTGGCCGAGTTCGAGGCGCGGATCGCGCGTGGAGAGTCGATCGAGCCCAAGGATTGGATGCCCGAGCGCTATCGCAAGCAGCTCGTGCGGATGATGTCGCAGCACGCGCACTCCGAGGTCGTCGGCATGCTCCCCGAGGGCAACTGGATCACGCGCGCCCCGAGTCTCCGTCGCAAGATGGCGCTGCTCGCAAAGGTGCAGGACGAAGCCGGCCACGGCCTCTACATCTATTGCGGCACCGAGACGCTCGGCGTCGATCGCCAGGAGCTGATCCAGCAACTGCTCAACGGCACCGCGAAGTACTCCAGCATCTTCAACTATCCCACGCTCACGTGGGCGGACATGGGATGCATCGGGTGGTTCGTGGACGGCGCGGCGATCGTCAATCAGACGATGCTCGCGAAGGCGAGCTATGGCCCGTACGCGCGCGCCATGGTACGCATCTGCAAGGAAGAGAACTTCCACAAGCGCCAGGGCTACGAGATCATGGCGACGCTCGCCGCGGGCACCCCCGAGCAGCGCGCCATGGCCCAGGATGCGGTCAATCGCTGGTGGTGGCCGTCGCTGATGATGTTCGGCCCGAGCGACAAGGACTCGGCGAATTCCGAAGAGCTGATGCGCTGGGGCGTGAAGAAGAAGAGCAACGACGAGCTGCGTCAGCGTTTCGTGAATCTCACGGTCGCACAGGCGAAGGCGATCGACCTCACGCTGCCCGATCCGGATCTCGAGTACGACGAAGCGACCGAGAACTGGGAGTTCGGCCCCATCGACTGGGACGAGTTCTGGCGCGTCGTCAAAGGCGACGGTCCGTGCAATCGCGAGCGGCTCGCGGCGCGGCGCGATGCTCACGAAGCGGGGGCGTGGGTGCGTGCCGCGGCGACCGCGTACGCCGAGAAGCAGCGAGCGGCCAGCGAGGCTGCGTAGATCACTTCACTTCAACGGCGGCGACGAGCCGCCGTCTTCATGATCATGGCCGATTCGACGCCGACAACCGACACGACCGATACACAGTGGCCGCTCTGGGAGGTCTTTCTGCAACCGCCCAAGGGTGAAGCACACGAGCATGCAGGCAGCGTGCATGCCGCGACCGCGGAGCAGGCGCTTCAGAACGCGCGGGACGTCTACTCCCGCCGCGGCGAAGCGGTGAGCATCTGGGTGGTGCCGAGCGTCGCGATCACCGCGTCGACGCCGGAGGACATGGGTCCGTTCTTCGATCCCGGCAACGACAAGCCCTACCGCCATCCGCAGTTCTACAAGGTTCCGCGCGGCGTTCGAGTCTTCTGATGCCCGATTCTCCCCTCGTTCAGTATCTCCTTCGCCTCGGCGACGACCGGCTCGTGCTCGGGCATCGGACGTCCGAATGGTGCGGGCATGGTCCGATTCTCGAGGAGGACATCGCGCTCGCGAACATCGCGCTCGACCTCATCGGCGAGGCGAATCTGCTGCTCAAGCTCGCGGCGCAGTTGGAGGGGGCGGACCGCACGGAGGACTCGCTCGCCTATCTCCGCGACGCGATCGACTATCGAAACGCGCTGATGGTCGAGCTGCCGAAAGGCGATTTCGGATTCACGATCGTTCGCCACTTCTTCTTCGCTGTATTCTCGCTGTTGCAGATGGAGGCGCTTCAGAAGAGTACGAATGCCGATCTCGCCGGCATCGCGGCCAAGGCCGTGAAGGAATCGCGGTATCACGTGCGCCACTCCGCGCAGTGGGTCGTGACGCTTGGCGACGGCACCGCGGAGAGCCACGACCGCGCGCAGCGCGCGGTGGACGATCTCTGGCGATACACCGGCGAGCTCTTTCTCGCCGACGACATCGATCGCGAGGCCGCGTCGCAGGGATTCGGCGTCGATCCAAGCACGCTCGCGTCGGCGTGGAGTGCCCAGGTGAACGACATTCTGATGCGCGCAACGCTGACCACGCCGAACGTGAGTTACATGCAGCGGGGCGGCCGCGACGGCAAACACACCGAGCACCTCGGCCACATGCTGTCGGAGATGCAGATCGTGGCGCGGTCGCATCCGGGGGCGTCATGGTAGCTCGCGCGCCGCTCACCCGTCACGACGTATTCGAGATCTTGAATGGCGTCATGGATCCCGAGGTGCCGGTCATCAGCGTGGTGGAGCTCGGGATCGTGCGCGATGTCGAGCTGAGCGGCGCGGACATCGTCGTGACGATCACGCCGACGTACTCCGGATGCCCGGCGATGCGCGAGATCGAGACGGAGATTCGCGGCGCGCTCCAGGCTCAGGGATTCACGTCGGTGGAGATTCGCACGGTGTACGCGCCCGCGTGGACCACCGACTGGATCTCCGCCGAAGCCCGCGCGAAGCTCGAGGCCTACGGGATCGCGCCACCGGGACCCGCGGTTCGTGACGAGCTGGTTTCCATCGGCCGGCGTCCATCGACGGTGCGATGCCCGTACTGCAAATCGACCCATACGGATCGTCAGAGCGAATTCGGATCGACGGCCTGCAAGTCGATCTGGGTCTGTCGCGACTGCCGGCAGCCGTTCGAGGAATTCAAGGCGATCTGAGTTGGCGGCGTTGTGTGCTCAGGGACAGATCGCGCGCCGCCGAGTGGGCCGACGCGCGATCGGACGTGATGTACCGGCCGTCACGAGAGCGATGCGCGGAATCTGTCGCTCGCCCGCGAGTGACGAGACGTATTTCGTCGTGTAAACGCGAATCATGTCTCCCGCGGATCCAAATATCTCGATTCGTTCGACGGTCTCCATCGGGATTCCGGCGAGCACTCGGGGCGCGACCTTCGCGTCGTCGTAGAAGATGCAGACGTCGTCGACACTGCTGTCGATCGGCGGTGGCGCGGCGGGCGCGACCCGACGCGCGATGTACTCATAGACCGACATCGCTCCTGAGCTGCGAACGTCGTCGCCGCTGAGCGCCTGGTGCGCCAGCATCACGGCGTTCGACCGCTGCTCCAGCCGCTTGACCTGCAACGCTGTCATTCGAAGGGACACCGAGTCGACGTCGAGATCGATCACGAGCGACGTATCCGTGCTCGCCACGAACGTGATCTCCTTTGGAAGATGCTGAAACCCGTCAACGACGAGTGTGATCTCGCCGCGTGGCACCTCGGCGAGGCGGAAGCCGCCGCTCATCGCGCCGGCGGTGCGATCCCCTGGGAACAGGGTGACCTGCGCGTCGAGGAGCCGAGTCTGCGTCGTGGCGTCTCGGACCTGGCCTTCGATCGTGAGATCTCCGGCACGAACGACGACGGTGTCGAGCTGCACCGGGACCCGATCGAGCGCGATGTGCAGCGTGGTGTCACCGGTGATCGTCAGCGCGAAGACATTCACGCGAAATCCTACGGCCTGAGTGGCGACGGTGTATCGGCCGGGGCTGACGTTGCCGATCGTGAACCGACCGTCGGCGTTCGTCGTCGCCGGCGTCAATCCAGCGAGGCGCACGGTCGCGTTGTTGATCGGCGCGCCGCCGCCAGCCTGTACGACGACGCCGGTCACGGTCGCCGTCTGACCGGCCGACACCTTCGCGACCATCGTCAACGTGAATGCCGCGAGAACCTCGAGGGCGATACGACGCACGCGAGCCTCGATGGTTGTGATCTTCAGAAACTCTGAATCGCCGGCGTGAACCGCAAGGTTGTGCCGACACCATGTGCAGAGGCCTCACTGGCAGCGCGTCGCGTCAGGCGAGAGATTTCGGTCATGGCACATGCATGGAGGTCGTGCTCGTGGTGACAATCTCGATCGAAGGCGACCGCGTCCGTTTCAACGTCGAGGGTTGGGACAAGCTGTGGGCGCTCAAGAGTCAGCTCGAGATTCCGCTCGCACACATCGACTCCGTGCGCGTCGATCCCGAGCCGGCCCGCGGCTGGTGGCATGGCTTCCGGTTGCCGGGAACGCAGATCCCCGGCGTGCTCACGGCCGGCACCTTCTTCGATACGTCGGATGGGTTCGTCTTCTACGACGTGCACGATCCGGACAAGACGATCGTACTCGAGCTCACACACGAGCACTACAGGCGGCTCGTCGTGGAGGTGGAGGACCCTGCGAGTGCAGTTGCTGCGCTCCAATCCGCGCTTGCGAGCCGAAAGGAACCGTAATGCAGCGCGCGTTCGACGTGAATGTGACAGAAACCTCGGGCGAAGGTTACAGTCTTCGGGAAACGTTCTCGATTGCGCGTTCTTTCACGCGGTGACAGAATAGGCTCCCGATCGCGGACACGGTCTAACCCGCGGTCGGGAAGTCTTCGACGCGACGGCGTTGAAGCACTGCGATCCGGTGGTTCGACATCGGGTTGCCGGTCGTGAGGTCGCTGGCCACGACTGTCGCTTTGTAGAATTCCAGAGCACCGGTCCGGACCGATACGGGCCGATAAAGGGAAGTCGATCGGGCCACGCACGAACGTGGCGTCGAACCGAATGATCGAATCCCGCCAGCGAATTGAACCCCTCGGCCCGCAGCGTGCTGCAGCCGAGGGTTCTTTTTTGGTTCTTCGGGGACTTCCGTCAATGCGACACGCCAGCCAGGCTGCAACTGCTTTGGCCGCGGACACTGACGGACACTGACGGACACTGACGGACACCAACTGCCGCGGTGAAAGGTCTGCGCGCACTGAGCCGGGATCTTCTTTCGTGGAACAGCCGCTCGGTCGGCTCCTGTTGGCTAACCGAGCGGCTGTTCACAAAGAACAAAGGCCATGGCGCGACGAAGCTGTCCCTGCGCATGTAGTCCCGTTCATTGCCGCCTGCCGTTCCCGGCTGTTGCCCGTATCGAGACGTTGCCTCTCTCCCGGCCGAGTGGGACGCTGGGCGCACCTCGCTGACTGACGGGTCGTCCCCGAATTCCCCGAATTCCCCGAAGAACCCAAAGAAGAAGATCCGCGCTCGTTGCGGTTAGGTTCTGTCGCGGCGCCAGTTCGTGTCCGTCAGTGTCCGTTTGTGTCCGCGGCCAAAGCCGTTGCCGTCTGGTCTTGCTGAATCCCTCAGATCCGCCAACTCCGACGTGGAAAATCGTCCCGGAATTCGCCGAAGAACCTTTTTTACGCTTGTTGGCGGCGGCGATAGCTTTTCGTCGTGACCAGCCCCACCAAGTCCGCCGCCCCGTTTCACGACGACGGCAACGAACAGTCCGATCTCGGCTTCGGCAAAGTCGTCGTCGAAGCCGTGCGCGGCCGCTTCATCAATCGCGACGGCACCGCCAACAGCCACAAGTATGGCCTCGGCGCGCAGCGCGCGATGCGCCTCTACCTCGGCGCGCTCAACACGACGTGGCCGTCGTTCATCGCGTGGATGGTCGGCATCCTGCTGCTCGTCAACGGATTCTTCGCGCTCGCGTATTCCGCGCTCGGCGCGGGCGCGCTGCACGGGACCGAACAGATGCGCATCGACGATCCGTTCCTGCGCTCGTTCACGTTCAGCGTCGGCGTGTTCACGACGACGGGCACTGGCGCGATGTACGCCGTCGGCACCACCGCCAACTGGCTCGTCGACCTCGAGTCGTTCGTCGGGCCGATCATGCTCGTCGCCGCATTCGGCGTCATGATCGCGCGCATGACCCGGCCGCGCATGCGCATCGGCTTCAGCGAGTCGGCGATCATCGCGCCCTACGAGGGCGGGCGCGGCTTCATGTTTCGAACGACGAACCTGAGCCTGAACGAGCTGAGCGACGTCCACGCGCGCGTCAACTTGAGCTGGTACGAGGACATCGGCGGCCTCCGCGAGCGCAACTTTCACGAGCTCGAGCTTGAGCGCAGCTCCGTCGAGCTGTTCAACCTGCACTGGACGGTGGTCCATCCGATCACTGCAACGAGTCCGCTCGCCGGAATCACTCCGGAGAAGCTCGCGGCCGCTCAGGCGGAGTTCATCATTTTCGTGAACGCGTTCGAGGAAACGTTCAACACGCGCGTCACCACGCGGACGTCGTACACGTGGGAAGAAGTCCGGTGGGACGTGAAGTTCGCGAGCATCTTCGCGAACGGACCCGATGGCGTGGTGGCGATCGACGTCGAACGGTTGAGCCGCACGGAGCCGGTTGGCGAAGGGGCGACGCGCAATCCGGCGCCGATCGAAGGCTCAGCGCACGTCGCCGGCGCCGACCCGCACTGACTCCAGGTCGAGCTCCTGCTCGAGCTCGCGCAGCACGTCGTCCGAGATGGCGCCCTCGTTGCGCAGGCGAATCAACATCCGCCGCTCGGCGGCGATCATGCCGAGTCGCAAGCGCCGCCGGCCGACGTGATTGCCGCCGTGATGGTCGGTCAGGTGCGCGCGTTCGCGGATCTCGCGCCGCAGCACCTCGACGTCTCGCGGGTCGGCCCAGTCTTCTCGCGCCAGGTCCTCGAGCGCTTCGGCGCCGCGCCGCGTCGCCTCACGCCGCGCGAGCCGCTCTTCGTCGAGATGCTGCCGCTCCGGCTCGAACTTGAAGAGACGAATGATCGGTTCCAGCGTGAGCCCCTGCACGAACAGCGTGAGCACGATGACGCACATCGTGATCAGGATGATCTCGGTGCGATATGGAAACGGCCGCCCGTCGCCGAGCGCGAGGGGTAGCGCCAGCGCCGTCGCGAGCGAGACGACGCCGCGCATGCTCGTCCACGAGACGAGGAAGAGCGGTTTCCAGCGCGGCTTCGGCCGGCGGCGCACGTCGGCCTTCACCATGCGTGCGAATACCACGGTCGGCACCCAGAGCAGCCGAACCACGATCGCGACCAGCGCGATGATGGCTCCGGTGATGAGCACCGCGGCAAAGGACTGTCCGCGCAATTCCGCGAGGAGGGTTCCGAACTGTGCTCCGAGCAACAGAAACACCGCGGCGTTCAGCACGAACACCAACAGGTCCCACACCGTGCGAATCTGAAGCCGGGATGCCGGGCCAACCGCGGTCGACAGCCGTTGTTGCAAGTACAAGCCGCCGGCGACACAGGCCAGCACCGCCGAGACGCCGACGCCTTCGGCGGTGATCCATGCGACGTACGGTCCGGCGAGCGTGAGGAGCGTTTCGGCGAGCGCGTCCTTCGTGAGGCACACTGCCCACACGATCAACCATCCGACGAGCAGCCCGATCAGAATGCCGACGCCGGCGTCGATGAAGAATCGAACGATCGACTCGCCCCAACTGAACTGGCCGACCACCGCGGCGGCAACCGCGGAGCGATAGACCACGAGCGCCGATGCGTCGTTCACGAGACTCTCGCCTTCGAGAACCGTGATCACGCGGCGCGGCACGGAAAGTCGCGAGACGATCGACGTCGCGGCGACGGCGTCGGGCGGCGAGACGATCGCTCCGAGCGCGATGGCGACGGCCCATGGAATTCCAGGCATCAGCGCCCGCGCGGCGATCGCGACGACCACCGTCGTCACGAGCACCAATCCGACGGCGAGCAGGCCGATCGTTCCGAAGTTGCGGCGAAACTCGCGCGGCGACGTGAACATGGCCGCCGACCACAGGATCGGCGGCAGGAACACGAAGAAGACGAGATCCGGATCGAGCTCCGGAATGCGCAGCGCGGGCGTCAACCCGATGACCAGCCCGGCCGCGAGTTGCAGAATCGGTGTCGGAACCGGCAACCGGCGCGCGAGCGCCGAGACGGCGACGATGAGCGCGGCGAAGGCGATTCCGAAAATGACGGGCGGGAAGTGGGGCATCGCCAGGCCGTCTCTCGCGACTTTCCGCTACGTGCGCAACAGTGCGTCGATGCGCGCCGCGATCCTGTCGGCGCTGGGCAAGACGGCGTCGAGCAGCACGGGATGATACGGCATCGGGATGTCGTCGACCGCGATGCGGTCCACCGGCGCGTCGAGGTACCAGAACGCATCCTTCGCGACCGTCGCCGCCACTTCGGCGCCGAATCCCGCGGTCATATTATCCTCATGCACGATCGCGCATCGTCCCGTCTTGCGCACCGACGCGAGCACCGCCTCCCGATCCCACGGCGCGATCGAGCGAAGATCGATCAGCTCGACGCGATCGCCGAAGCGCGCCGCGACTTCCCCGCAGCGGTGCACCAGCGCACTCCACGTCACGAGCGTGAGCGACGTGCCCTCGCGCACGATCCGGCATTTGCCGAACGGAACGACAAAATCATCGCCGGGATAGCGAGTGCTCCCGTCGCTCGTCATCAGCAGCGAGCGATGCTCGAAGAAGATCGTGGGATTCGCGCCGCGCATCGCGGAGCGGAGCAGGCCGACCGCGTCGGCGGCATTCGACGGAATCGCGACCTGCCAGCCGTACGCATGCGCGAAGCGCACCTCGTCGCTCAGACTGTGCCACGGATCGCCGACGTCTTTCCCAAACCCGCCGGGCATGCGCACGACGATCGGTGCCGCGAAGCGATTCGCGGTTCGCCAACGCATCGTACCACAGTTGTTGAGCTGCTCCGTCGCCGGATCCGCATATTTGCGAAATTGAATTTCTGCAACCGGCATCAACCCGGAGATCGCCATTCCAACGGCGCGGCCGATGATGCCTTCTTCAGACAGACTCGTATCGAACACGCGCGTGTCGCCGAACTGCTTCTGCAATCCCTCGGTGACGAGATGGACGCCGCCTTTGCGGCCGACGTCCTCGCCGAACACGAGGACTTTTGGATTCACGGCCAGCTCGTGGCGCAGCGTGCGACGAACCGCTTCAGCGAATCGCACCACGTCGGTTGTCTCCGTCGGCGTTTCACTGCCATCGAGATCGGCGCGCTCGGCGCGCGATAGGCCGCCGAATGCTTCAGGCGATCCTTCGGAGTCATCTGCGTACACCCAGCGCGCGACGGTGTCCGGCGACGGATTCGGTCGCGCGCGAGCCGCGGCGAGCGCGGCGTCGACGTCGCGTGCCACTTCCTGCTCGAGCGCGGCCCACTCGTCGCTCGAGAGCACACCTGGAACGAGATGCGCACGGAGCTTCGGCAGCGGATCGCGCTCGGCGTCCGCCGCGATCTCGGCGTCGGTCCGGTACCCGCGCTGGTTGTCGGGCCCTGAGTGACTGCACAGCCGCGGGACGGT
>Ga0070679_100005711_pt1 | contig 11536 bp, 13 predicted proteins | sample KBSC63BmetaG_FD_65652 | JGI IMG/M metagenome (GOLD analysis project Ga0070679, IMG submission 65652) | Corn rhizosphere microbial communities from Kellogg Biological Station, Michigan, USA - KBS C6-3B metaG | ecosystem: Host-associated > Plants > Roots > Rhizosphere | place: USA: Michigan... | reverse complement strand
GCTTGCGATCGTGCCCGACATCCCGATCCAGTCGATTGCCATCCTGGTCGGCATCGACAAGTTCATGAGCGAATGCCGCGCGCTGACCAACCTGATCGGCAACGGCGTTGCCTGCGTGGTGATCAGCCTGTCCGAAGGCGAACTTGACAAGGAGGCATTGCACGCGACCATGGCCCATCCGCTCCAGCTCGGCGAGGCGCTCGAGCCGGGTGCGGCATAGCGCGAAACAGGGCGAAACGGACAAGCCGGCACATGAGCAAGACCGTCACCATCTACGGCATCAAGAACTGCGATACCATGAAGAAGGCGCGGGCCTGGCTCGACAGTCATGGCGTGAAGTATCATTTCCACGACTACAAGAGCGAAGGCATCGGCAAGGACATTCTGAAGGCCTGGAGCGAGGAATTGGGCTGGGAGGTGCTGCTCAACCGCGCCGGCACCACCTTCAGGAAGCTGCCCGACGCCGACCGGGAAGGGCTGAGCGAGAAGAAAGCGCTCGCCTTGATGGCCGAGCAGCCTTCGATGATCAAGCGGCCGGTGCTCGATCTCGGCAAGAAGCGGCTGGTCGGCTTCAAGCCGGAGATCTATGCCAAGGAAGTGAAGGCGTAACCTGTTTCGCCTCGACGATGTCCCCGGAGGCGCGGACGCCGGTTGGCGCGTTCGGCCTGCGTAGCGCGCGCGGCCATGCCTTCAGCAGTACGCGCTGCTTGATCGATTTGACCACCGACGGGTCGGCACTTGCATATTTCAATCGAACTCGATGACCTCGCCGGCCGCGATGCGCCCCGGCGCCCGGTGAAACAGGTCGCGGTCGATGACGCTGCGCAGTTTGGGCGTCGGCAGCGAGTCATTGCCCCGCATCAGGTTCTTGATCTCGAAGCCGCCGTCCTCGCTGATGGTCTTCAGCGAGGCGAGGATATGGGTGACTTCGCCGCCATCCGAAAACGGCATCAGCAGGCGCTCATAGGCGACGAGTCGCCCGTAGATGTCGTCGATGGTGGAGATGGTGTAGACCGGAAGCTTCCGTGCGATGCATTGGTAATAGACCGGCATCACGACCGGCGCGAGGCGCGCCCCCAGATATTCGTCGAGCAGCTTGCCCTTGCCGGTGTAGCCGTAGGCGTTCGACATCCGAGTGCCGTCGCTCTGGATCGTCAGGCGAGGCGGCTTTGACGAGGCGTCGACGGTATAGAAGACGAGGTCGGGCCGTTCGTCCTCGATTCGCTCCGGCTGATATTCGGCGAAGGACGGCATCGATTGCGTGCGGTCATAGAGGCGAAGCCACGTGTTGAGGAGGTCACGTTGCTTGATCGACTTCACGACCGATGGTTTGGTGCTTTCGAATTCCAAGGCGGTAATCCCCGTTCCCGCAAACCGGCAAAACATCGGCCGGGAAGGAAAATTTTTGATGAAGGCGCAAGCCAACCGTCCCGACAGCGTTAACGGAAGCTTTCGGCCGTGGCCGGGCTCGCTTCCTGAGGGAGCGGGTGAAGCGGGCAGGACAGACCGTTGCAATGCTTCGACTAACGGCCAATGCGGCAAGTCGCGCGAGGGTCGGATTGCCCAAGCTTTCCGCCTTGCCTAATGCAGTGCAATGACGGCATATTCCGCCCCCGGAGGCGGCAGTCCGGGGTGGTCTTACGACCGGTCCCGAGGGGGCCGAAGGTTTAAGAAACGCCGGCGGCGCAAGTCGTGCGTGGCCGGCAGGGGGAAATTTTTTGGCCGATGAGTTCATTCTCGAAACCCACGGATTGACCAAGGAGTTCGCGGGGTTTTTCGCCGTTCGCGATGTAGCGCTCAAGGTCCGCCGTGGCAGCATTCACGCGTTGATCGGTCCGAACGGGGCCGGGAAAACGACGTGCTTCAACCTGCTGACCAAGTTCCTGCAGCCGTCCGCCGGAACCATCCACTACAAGGGCAGGGACATCACGGCGATGGCGCCGGCCGATGTCGCGCGGCTTGGCCTCGTTCGCTCCTTCCAGATCTCGGCGGTGTTTCCGCACCTTACCGCGCTGGAGAACGTGCGGGTCGCGCTGCAGCGGCAGCACGGCTCTTCCTTCGATTTCTGGCGCTCCAAAACGGTGCTGAATCGCTTCAACAACCGCGCGCACGAGCTTCTGAACGATGTGGGCCTGAGTGAGTTTGCCAAGACGCCGGCGGTCGAAATGCCCTATGGGCGCAAGCGCGCGCTGGAGATCGCGACCACGCTGGCGCTCGATCCCGAGATGATGCTGCTGGATGAGCCGATGGCCGGCATGGGCCACGAGGACATCGACAAGATCCAGGCACTGATCAAGCGCATATCCGCGAAATACACCATCCTGATGGTCGAGCATAATCTGAGCGTGGTCGCCAATCTCTCCGACATCATCACCGTGCTGACGCGCGGGCAGGTGCTGGCGCAGGGAAATTATGCGGAGCTTTCCAGGGACGAGCGGGTCAAGGAAGCCTATCTGGGGGCCGGTCATGCCTGAGGTGAAAATGGCCCGAGCGCCCGCAGCCAATGCCGCGTCGAGCGCCGCCGAGGTGCTCAGCGTCCAGAATCTCGAAGCCTGGTACGGCGAATCCCACATCCTCCACGGCATCAATTTCAACGTGAATGCCGGCGAGGTGGTGACCCTGCTCGGGCGCAACGGCGCTGGCAAGACCACGACGCTGAAGTCGGTCATGGGCATCATCGGCAAGCGCTCGGGCTCGATCCGCTTCAACAATTCCGAGATCATCCGCACGTCCTCCGACCGGATCGCGCGGATGGGGGTTGCGTTCTGCCCCGAGGAACGCGGCATCTTCGCGAGCCTCGACGTCCGCGAGAACCTGCTGCTGCCGCCGACGGTGAAGCAGGGCGGTCTGTCGCTGGAACAGATCTTCGACCTGTTCCCCAACCTGAAGGAACGGTTGAAGAGCCAGGGCACGAAACTTTCCGGCGGCGAGCAACAGATGCTGGCGATCGCGCGCATCCTGCGCACCGGCGCCAATTTCCTGATGCTGGACGAGCCGACCGAGGGGCTTGCGCCCGTCATCATCCAGCAGATCGGCGAAACCATCGCGCGGCTCAAGAAGCAGGGCTTCACAATCCTTCTGGTCGAGCAGAATTTCCGCTTCGCCTCGACGGTGGCCGACCGCTTCTACATCGTCGAGCACGGCAGGATCATCGACGGCTTTGCCAACTCCGAGCTGCAGGCCAACATGGACAAGCTTCACACCTATCTCGGTGTCTGAGGCGGACTTACGAGCACGAGAGACAGACGATGCAAGCCCTTTATGCCCAGCTCCTGGTGGGATTGATCAACGGCTCGTTCTACGCGCTGCTCAGCCTTGGGCTCGCCGTCATCTTCGGCATGCTCAACATCATCAACTTCGCCCATGGCGCGCTCTACATGATGGGTGCGTTCTGCGCCTACTTCCTGCTCAGCCTGACCGGCCTGGGCTATTGGTGGGCGCTGATCGTCGCCCCCATCGTGGTCGGCATTTTCGGCATGGTGCTGGAACGGACGCTGCTGAAATGGCTGACCGGCCTCGACCATCTCTATGGCTTGCTGCTCACCTTCGGCATCGCGCTGATCGTGCAGGGCGTATTCCAGAACTATTTCGGCTCCTCCGGTCTGCCATACGCCATCCCTGACGAACTGAAGGGCGGCATGAATCTCGGCTTCATGTTCCTGCCGGTCTACCGCGGCTGGGTCGTCGTCTTCTCCCTGATCGTCTGTATTGCCACCTGGTTCCTGATCGAGAAGACTCAGCTTGGCGCCTATCTCCGCGCCGCCACCGAAAATCCGACGCTGGTGCGCGCCTTCGGCATCAACGTGCCGCGCATGATCACGCTGACCTATGGGCTCGGCGTCGGCCTCGCCGCGCTCGCCGGCGTGCTGTCGGCGCCGATCAACCAGGTGCGCCCCCTGATGGGCGCCGATCTCATCATCGTCGTGTTCGCGGTGGTCGTGATCGGCGGCATGGGCTCGATCATGGGATCGATCATCACCGGCTTCGCGCTCGGCGTGATCGAGGGACTGACCAAGTATTTCTACCCCGAGGCTTCCAACACCGTGGTGTTCGTGCTGATGGTGCTGGTACTGCTGGTGAAGCCGACGGGACTGACGGGAAGGGCGGCCTGATATGTCAGCATTGACCGACGATACCCTGCCGATCACGCAGCACGCGATGCGCGACGAGATGATCGTGTTCGCCCTCATGGCGGTTCTGCTGGCGGCGGTGCCTTTCAGCGGCATCTACCCGTTCTTCGTGATGCAGGCGCTGTGCTTTGCTCTGGTGGCCTGCGCCTTCAATCTCCTGATCGGGTACGGCGGCCTGCTTTCGTTTGGCCACGCGATGTTCTTGGGGACAGCCGGCTATTGCAGTGCCCATGCGCTTAAGGTCTGGGGCCTGGAGCCCACGCTCGGCATCCTGGTCGGTACGGCCGCCGCCTGCCTGCTCGCCGTCATCACCGGCTATATCTCGATCCGCCGCCAGGGCATCTATTTCTCGATGATCACGCTGGCGCTGTCGCAGCTTCTCTACTTCATCTACCTGCAGACGCCGTTCACCCATGGCGAGGACGGCATCCAGGGCATCCCGCAGGGGAAGATGCTCGGCTTCCTCGACCTTTCGAAGCCGACCATCCTGTATTACGTGGTCATGGTCGGCTTTCTGGCCGGCTTTCTCCTGATCTTCCGCACCATCAATTCGCCGTTCGGCGAGGTGCTGAAGGCGATCCGCGAGAACGAGCCGCGCGCGATCTCGCTCGGCTACAAGACCGACCAGTACAAGCTGCTCGCCTTCATCCTGTCCGGCACCATCGCGGGCTTTGCCGGTGCGCTGAAGGTGTTCGTGGCGCAGAACGCCTCGCTCACCGACGTTCATTGGAGCATGTCGGGCGAAATCGTGCTGATGACGCTGGTCGGCGGTCTCGGAACGGTGTTCGGCCCGGTCGTTGGCGCCTTCGTGATCATCGCCATGCAGCAATATCTCGCCGGCTTCGGCCAGTGGGTCACGGTGATCCAGGGCGGGATCTTCGTCGCCTGCGTGCTGCTGTTCCGCCGGGGCCTCGTCGGCGAGATCGCGCATCTTCTCAAGCGTTCGCTGTAAACGACGGATTTTTCAGCCCGATTTTGTCTCCACAAAGCGGTGGATGACCGCGATTTGCCCCCGCGGCAACGGGTCTTTTCAGCCAATCCCGTCTATGACAGTTTGATGACGGGTCGCCGGGGGCGGCCGTTCCAGACACGGTGGACGTTCCATGTTCCGTTGGTTTCGCGCCTTTCTCCCGCGGGAGGAACGGTTTTTCGACCTGTTTGCCCGCCATTCCACCGTGGTCGGCCAGGGCGCCCGGGCGTTGCAGGACATGCTGCGGGGCGGCGACGAGACGCCGGTCTACTGCCAGCGCGTCAACCAGTTCGAGAATGACGCCGATGGCATTACCCGCGAGGTGCTGACGGCGGTGAGGCGGACCTTCATCACCCCGTTCGACCGCGGCGACATCAAGAACCTGATCACCGCGATGGACGATGCGATCGACCAGATGCAGCAGACCGCGAAGGCGGTGCTGCTGTTCGAGGTCCGCAGTTTCGAGCCGCTGATGCGCGAGATCGGAACGCTGCTGGTCGAATGCTCCGATCTGGTCGGCCGCGTGCTGCCGCTGATGCAGTCGATTGGCCAGAACGTCGCGACGATCACGGCCATCACGGAGGAACTGACCAAGCTCGAGGGGCGTGTCGACGACCTCCACGATATCGGCTTGCGCGAACTCTTCCTCAAGCACCGCAACGCCAACACCATGGATTTCATCGTCGGTGCGGAGATCTACGATCATCTGGAGAAAGTCGCGGACCGCTTCGACGACGTCGCCAACGAAATCAACTCGATCATGATCGAACAGGTCTAGGGCGCACCGTGGAAGCCACGCTCGGCCTACCAATCCTGACCGGCCTGATCGCGGTCGCGCTGCTGTTCGACTTCCTCAACGGGCTGCATGATGCGGCCAATTCGATCGCCACTATCGTGTCGACCCGCGTTCTGCGCCCGCAATATGCGGTGGTCTGGGCGGCCTTCTTCAATTTTGTCGCCTTCATGGTGTTTGGCCTCAACGTGGCCCATACCATCGGCACCGGCATCATCGAGCCATCGGTCATCGACACCCAGGTCATCTTTGCCGCGCTGGTCGGTGCGATCGTCTGGAATCTCGTTACCTGGGGGCTTGGCATCCCGTCGTCGAGCTCGCACGCGCTGATCGGCGGGCTGGTCGGGGGCGGCATGGCCAAGGCCGGCATTTCGGCCGCGGTCTGGAGTGGCTTGTCGAAGACGGTGGCCGCGATCGTGCTGTCGCCGCTGGTCGGCTTCCTGCTTGCCATGGTGCTGGTCGCGATCGTTTCATGGATATCGGTTCGCTCGACGCCGTTCACCGTCGACCGCGCGTTCCGCATCCTGCAATTCGTCTCGGCCTCGCTCTACTCGCTCGGCCATGGCGGCAACGACGCGCAGAAGACCATGGGCATCATCGCGGTGCTGCTCTACTCGCAAGGGCATCTCGGCACGGAATTCTCCGTGCCGTTCTGGGTGGTGCTGTCCTGCCAGGCGTCGATGGCGCTGGGCACCTTGATGGGCGGCTGGCGGATCGTGCGCACCATGGGCCTGCGGCTCACCAAATTGACCCCGATGCAGGGTTTTTGTGCGGAGACAGGAGGGGCCATCACGCTGTTCATGGCGACCGCGCTCGGGGTTCCCGTATCGACCACCCACACCATCACCGGCGCCATTGTCGGCGTCGGTGCCGCGCGGCGTGCCTCGGCGGTGCGCTGGAACGTGGCGAGTTCGATCGTCTATGCCTGGGTGATCACGATCCCGGCCTCGGCCATCGTCGCCGCGCTGACCTATTGGGCGGTGCAAATCATCCTGCGTCGAATTATGTGACGAGCTTGAGCCCGACGATCCCGGCCACGATGAGCCCGATGCTGGCGAGGCGGGCCGCGGTGGCGGGTTCGCCGAACAATGCGATGCCAAGAATTGCCGTTCCAACCGCGCCGATACCGGTCCATACCGCGTAGGCCGTTCCGATCGGCAGTGATTTCAGTGCCAGTCCGAGCAAAATGATGCTCGCGACCATCGCCGCGAGCGTCAGTGCCGACGGCACCAGCCGCGTAAAACCTTCGGTGTATTTGAGGCCGATGGCCCAACCGATTTCCAATAGACCCGCGGCGACCAGCACAAACCAAGCCATGACAACCCTCCGAACCGTGCAGGGGCGTCCCCGCGATAATGCCGTGAAATCGGAAGGTCGTCCTTCCAGACTCGATATGAGACTGGTTAGCGAGTTCCACAATCACCAAATGAGGCTTGATTAGCCCGGTTTTCCCTGCCAAAGGCTCAGCCCGATGTCCGACATTGCCGTTACTTCCGAATCGCCGTCCCGTTCGCCGCTGTCCAATGAAGTGGCGCGGCGGCGCACGTTCGCGATCATCTCCCACCCGGACGCCGGCAAGACCACGCTGACCGAGAAGCTGCTGCTGTTCGGCGGCGCCATCAACCTGGCGGGGCAGGTCAAGGCCAAGGGCGAGCGGCGCAACACCCGTTCCGACTGGATGAAGATCGAGCGCGAGCGCGGCATCTCGGTCGTCACCTCCGTGATGACCTTCGAGTTCGACGGCCTCGTGTTCAACCTCCTGGACACGCCGGGCCACGAGGACTTCTCGGAAGACACCTATCGCACGCTGACGGCGGTCGACTCCGCCGTGATGGTGATCGACGCCGCCAAGGGCATCGAGGCGCGGACGCGTAAACTGTTCGAGGTCTGCCGGCTCCGCGATATTCCCATCATCACCTTCATCAACAAGATGGATCGCGAGAGCCGCGACACCTTCGAGCTATTGGACGAGATCGAGAAGACGCTCGCGCTCGACACCACGCCGATGACCTGGCCGGTCGGCCGCGGCCGCGACTTCATGGGCACCTATGACGTGACGAACGGCGGCATCCGCCTGCTCGAGGGCGGCGGCGCCAAGACCGGACAGGCCGAGCAGATCGACATCGCCGAGCTCGGCGGCCGCAATGCCAATCTCGATGTTGCCGCCATCAAGGACGAGCTCGAGCTGATCCGCGAAGCCTGCAAGCCGTTCGAGCTGGACGCGTTCCGCGAGGGCCATCTGACGCCGGTCTATTTCGGCAGCGCGCTGCGCAATTTCGGCGTCGGCGATCTGCTCGAAGGCCTCGGCAAGTTTGCGCCGCCGCCGCGCGCGCAGGATTCCAACCTGCGCAAGGTCGAGGCCGCCGAGCCGCGCATGAGCGCCTTCGTGTTCAAGATCCAGGCCAATATGGATCCGAACCACCGCGACCGCATCGCGTTCGCGCGGCTGTGCTCCGGCAAGCTCGTTCGCGGCATGAAGGCCAAGCTGGTGCGCACCGGCAAGAACATGTCGCTGTCGTCGCCGCAATTCTTCTTTGCCCAGGACCGTTCGGTGGCGGACGAGGCGTTTGCCGGCGACGTGGTCGGCATTCCCAATCACGGCACGCTCCGCATCGGCGACACGTTGACCGAGGGGGAGGACATCACCTTCGTCGGGGTTCCCTCCTTTGCGCCGGAAATCGTCCGCCGCGTCCGTCTGACCGATGCGATGAAGGCCAAGAAGCTGAAGGAAGCCCTGCAGCAGATGTCGGAAGAGGGCGTAGTGCAGGTGTTCCGGCCGCGCGACGGCGCGCCGGCGCTGGTCGGGGTCGTCGGCCCGCTGCAGCTCGACGTGCTGAAAGCGCGCCTCGACGCCGAATATTCGCTGCCGGTGGAATTCGAAATTTCGGAGTTCCAGCTGGCGCGCTGGATTTCCTCCGACGACCGCAAGAAGCTCGACGCCTTCGTCGCCGCCAACAATTCCGGCATCGCCGACGACGTCGATGGCGATCCGGTGTTCATGGCCAAGAACGAATTCTATCTCGGCTATACCCGCGAGCGTGCCGAGGGCATCAACTTTTCCAACGTCAAGGACGTGAAGAAAAAGGCGTAGGGGCGGGGGCAGCCGCGCTGCGGCTCCGCCTTCCGTTGTCGTCCTCCGCGAAAGCGGGGGATCCAGTACGCCGCGGCCTATCGTTTCCATCCCAGAAACCTCTGGAATACTCGGTCGCCCCGTCCCGGCTAGGCCAAAGGCTTCGCCGAGGCTTTCCCATGCTTGGCTCGCCGTAGCTTTAGCGGAGGCGGTAAGCCGGGCGATGACAGTTGCGGGCTTGGGTGGCCTTGCCTTTGCCCAACCCGACATATGCATCCAGTGGATGCCTCCATGCGACGCCAACCGAAACTGAGCCCTTGCGCAGTTCCCTCGCGTCCGAAAGTATCCACCGGATGCTTTAACAAAAAAGGGAGGCTGCCATGACTGATCTTGCGACTTATTCCCGTTCCGGCCCCGTCGGCACCATCGTGATGGATGACGGCAAGGCCAATGTGATGTCGGTTGCGATGCTGAACGCGTTGCATAAAGCGTTCGACCAGGCCGAAACGGACAAGACCGTCGTGATTCTGAAAGCGCGGGGAAAGCACTTTTCCGGCGGGTTCGACCTCGGCATCTTCGCCAAAGGCAGCGCCGAGGACCAGTATCTGATGGTGAAGGCGGGCGCCGAACTGGCGCTGCGTATCCTGTCGTTTCCGACCCCGGTGGTGGCCGCCTGCCAGGGCAATGCGTTTCCCATGGGCGCCTTCCTGATCATGTCCAGCGACCACCGCATCGCCGCCGACGGCAACTACCGGATCGGCATGAACGAGGTTGCGATCGGGCTGACCGTGCCGCGGTTTGCGATCGAGATCGCGCGGCAGCGGCTGACGCCGGCCTATTTCTCCAGGGTGGTGATGACGGCGGAGATGTTCGGACCCACGGAAGCCGTTACCGCCGGGTTCTTCGACCGGGTGGTGCCGGCGGAGGCGCTGGACCGAAGTGCGGAGCAGGCAGCCCAGGCGCTTGCCACGCTCGACATGGCGGCCCATGCCGCCACCAAGGCGCGGGCCCGGGGCGCGGTCATCAGGATGATCCGCGCCATGATCGATGAGGACATTACCCCGCAATACGGCAACGATCGCGTTGCCAGCCAGGCCTCGGCCTGAGTGGGGAGGGCGTCCATCGCCCGGTGGCGTTACGGCGGCTACCTTTGTATGAAGGGGCATGACCGCAAAACCGCGCCGGGCGACCTATCGCCATGGCAATCTGAAGTCCGAAGCGCTGAAAGCCGCCACCCGTCTGGTGGCGACCGGCGGTCATGAACGGCTGAGCCTGCGCGAGGTCGCCGATGCCGTCGGTGTCGCGCATCGCTCGCTGTACAATCATTTCGCCGACCGCGAGGCGCTGCTCGACGGGGTCGCGACCGATGCCTACACGCGGCTCGCGGCTATCCTGGTCAGGGCCAAGACGCCGGATGATTACACCGCGAAATATGTGCGGTTCGCGCTGGCCAACCGCGCGCTCTATGCGCTGATGACGAGCCGGCCGCATGCGACCATGAAGCACAATCCGCCGCTGCAGCAGGCCGTCCACAAGGTCATTACCGAGGCGATGCGGATCTTCTGCCAGGACATCAAGACCCCGGCCGAACGGCGCCGCGCCGTGATGAAGGTCTACATCACGCTGTATGGCGGCATTTCGCTCTATGCCACGGGGGTACTCGACCAGCCCAGCGAGAAGGCGCTGATTGCGGAACTCTCCGCGATGAATGCCCGGCCGTGAATCCGACGATATGAACGCGAGGATGTGAACGCGCTCAGCCTTGATGCCGATCAACGCACGGATCAAGTTCAGTGCTGGTAGAGCCTGGCCCGCCGACAAGGGACCATTGCATGTTCCGGCGCATCGTCATCTGCCTGATCGCCCTGTTGGCCGGAACGAGCGCGGCCGATGCCCGGCCGCGCCATATCGATGCCACGCCGTTTTCGCATGCGCCGTGCAGCGTGTTGGACAACAGGCCGTGCACGCCGTCCTTTTGCGGCGTGTTCAATCACGGGCCCTGTATTCCCGAGATCGATTATCCCTACGGTGAAAACCTGCAACTGACGATCGAGGCCGTGCCGCCGCAGGACCAGGCCGCGAAATATCAAAAGCCCGACCACGACCTCGACACTATCGGCGACCTGTTTGCGGCGCTGCGATCGTGCTGGTCGCCGCCGCCGGCCGATAGCGCGCGCGAGGGCATGCAGATGTCGGTGCGTTTCAGCTTCAAGCGCTCGGGCGAGATCATCGCCGCGCCACGCCTGACCTATTCCACTTCCGGGGTCTCCGCGGATACCCGCGCCACGTACCTCAACGCCATCAACGCCTCGCTGGACGCCTGCATGCCGCTGAAGTTCACCGGCGGCCTCGGCGGCGCGCTGGCTGGGCGGCCGATCGCGATCCGCTACGTCGACAATCGCGAGTTGGGCAAGCGGTCCGGTACTCCCTGATCCCCGCGGCCTGATCCGCCGCCGCTTCGCGGCGCGTTACGTAAGGTCTGCGGAAACAACGGCAATGGGGGTGCCGTGCATTTTCGCGCATTGCGGGCCGAGCCCCTAAAGTGATACGCGGTTAGCCGGAAAACGCTCACA
>Ga0070679_100005710_pt1 | contig 11536 bp, 10 predicted proteins | sample KBSC63BmetaG_FD_65652 | JGI IMG/M metagenome (GOLD analysis project Ga0070679, IMG submission 65652) | Corn rhizosphere microbial communities from Kellogg Biological Station, Michigan, USA - KBS C6-3B metaG | ecosystem: Host-associated > Plants > Roots > Rhizosphere | place: USA: Michigan... | reverse complement strand
CGTAGCGCTGCAGCAGATTGCGCGGCACCGCGCGGGCCTTCTCGTCGCGAGCCTTTCGCGCCGCGGCGAGCTGCTGCTCCAGTTGCGCCTGATCCGCCGCCAGCGATTCGCGCGCCTGCGCCTGCGCGACGTCGAGCTCGTTGGCAATGCGCTCGCGTTCCTCCGCGACGCGATTCGCTTCCTGGAGCCGCTGACCGATCATCGCAAGCTCGCGCTCGTCCTCGTCGATCATGCGCTTGGCTTGCTCGACCTGCGCAGTGGCAGCGGTGGCTTCGCGCATCGACGTCACGTTCGAGAGCGTTGCCTGATTTTTCTCTTGAAGCGCACGATGCTGCGAGACACGTCCGGCGACTTCGGCTCGCCGCCGCTCCTCGGCCTCGGCGGTTTGGCGGGCCTGCTGCAGCGCGGCCATTGCGCGGTCACGTTCCTTCGCCATGATCTCGAGGCGCGGCCGCAGCTCGGCGAGCCTGGTTTCGAGGTCATGGATCGCGAGGTCATCATCCTGCACGGACAACAGCGCGGCAACGTCGGGGTGCACTGGCCCTCCACAGCTTGGTGAATGGTTTGACATCAATTCGGGTTGAATGCTTTCCACCGCTGCCGGCCGAGTGCCTGCAACTCGGCCTGGAGTCGGCGTTTCTCCTGAATGAGCTGGTCCTTCTTCTCTGACGACGCAAGCGGCAGCTCTCGATCGATCTCCGCCATGCGAGTGGCGATGCCGCGGGACGCCAACGCGTTGATGCTTGCGTCGAGCACCTCTTCCGCGCGATCGAGGCCACCCTGTTCGTCGAGCAACTCCTGCATCACCTGTGTCGCGTCGTCATCGAGCGCCGTCGCCAGTTCGTCGAGCGGCGCGTCGGGATCGTGCGTCGTCAGTTCATGGAAGATGGCACGATAGGCCTCGTCGAGGAAACTGTCGGCCCCAACGCGTTCGGTGGCCGTCTCGATATACCGCCGCTGGTGCAACAGCACGCGGATGACCTCGCGCTCGGCACGAACGCCAAGCGCGCGATGATCGGTGCGACGATCGCGTCGACGCACGCGCGGCGCTGCATCAGCGCCCGGCCCATCGGACGGTGGCGGACCACCAGTCTCGGCCGGAGACCGCCGCTCGCGTGGCGCCGTGGCGAGCTCTCGCACGATCATCTCGCGCGAGACGCTCGCCACCTCGCTCACGCGTGAGACATACAGATCCCGCATCAGGCGATCGGACACGACACGAATCGTGAGCAGCAGCATGTCGATCGCCTTGCGCTTTCGGCCGAGATCCCCGAACCACCCCGCCCGCTCGAGAATCTGGATCTTTCGATCGAAGACATCGACCGAAGCGGCGGCAGCGCGCTCGAAGCCCTCGGCTCCGTGCTTCGCGACGAACGTGTCCGGATCGTCGCCTTCGGGCAGTGAGATCACGCGCACGGCGATGTCGTGCGCGAGCAGCACGTCGCCCGAGCGAAACGTCGCCTTCAGCCCGGCCTTGTCGCTGTCGTAGAGCAGAAACACGTTCTTCGTGTACTTCCGGATCAACGTCGCCTGCTGTTCGGTCAGTGCCGTGCCGAGTGGCGCGACGACCTCCGTGATGCCCGCGAGCATGAGCCGGATCGCGTCGAAGTAGCCTTCGACGACGATGAGTCGATCGGCTTTGCGAATCGCCTGCTTCGCCCAGTTCAGACCGTAGAGCAGCGAGCGCTTCGCGAAGATCTCCGACTCCGCGGAGTTGAGATACTTGGGCGTGCCGTCGCCCATCGTCCGTCCGCCGAATCCCACGACGTGCGATGACGCGTCGTAGATGGGAAACATCACCCGGTCGCGAAAGCGCGGGCGCGGCTCCGGGCGATCTTCGCGGGTGACGAGCACGCCTGCCGCAATCTGCCGCGTGTCGTCGAAGCCGAGAGCATGAAGGGATTCGCGCATCGATGCGTCGCGAGGAGCGTACCCGACGCCGAAACGATCGGCTTCCTCGCGGCTCATCGAGCGCGACGCCAGATAGGCGCGCGCCGCCTTGCCGGCATCCGATTCCCAGAGCTGCGTGCGAAAGAATTCCGCGGCGCTGGCGTTCACTTCCCAGAGCGGCTCGCGGGAATCGCGCTCCTCGGTATTTCTGCGGGCCACTTCGCGCACTTCGACGCCGCTTTTTGCGCCGACGTATTTCACGGCTTCGAGGAAGTCGAGTCCAAGATGCTTCTCGACGAACGTGAAGACGTCACCCGATTCGCCGCACTTGAAGCATTTGTAGCCTTTATGCGTGACGGAGAAGTTGTCGTTCTTGCCGCGGTGGAACGGGCACGGTCCCCGAAAGCTGCCGCCGACGCGCTTGAGCTTCACGAACTCGCCGATGATCGAGATGATGTCGGCTTCCTCGCGAACGCGATCAACGACGTCGTCAGGGATCACGCGAACTCCGCCATCGTCACCCCCGCACCGCCCTCGTTCCATGCGCCGAGTCGGAAGCCACGCACTCGCGTGTCCTTGCGTAGCATTTCCTCGACGCGTGCGCGCAACGCTCCAGTCCCCTTCCCGTGAATGATTCGCAAGCCCTTGAGATCGGCGCGGACGGCGGCATCGAGTGCCTGCAGCACGGCGGCCTCCGCTTCATCGGGGCGCATCCCGCGCAGATCGATCTCCGTTGGAACGTGTATCTCTGGCAGGTCGCCTGTCCAGACTCCCGCCGATTCTTGCGCGATGGGCTGCTCCGATCGGACGAGTGATTTGCGGGCGACGGTGAGCTTCATCGCGCCGACCGCGACCACCGCGTCGCCGTCGCGCAGCTCCATCACTCGCCCGAGCTTCCCGCCGAGCGACGTCATCTCGACCGTGTCGCCGACGGCGAACTCGCCGGCAACGCGACGCACCGGCGCGGCGCGTTTCGCGACATTCGCTTCCTCGCGCGCGAGACGATCGAGCTCCGCATTCTGCCGGGCGGCGAGCTGTTCGGCGCGCTGGCGCGCTTCGCGTCCGGCTTCGTCGATCGCGTCGGCTCCGGCGGCCTTCAACGCTTTGATCGTGCGATCGATCTCGGCGCGTGCGTCGAGCAGATAGCGTCGCGCGTCCTGGCGCGATTGCTTCTCCGCCGCCCGTTCACGCTCGCGGACGTTGCGCTCGCGCGTGGCGACGTCGGCAATGCGCCGACGCCCGTCGTCGAGTACCGCCTGCGCTTCGGCCTCGCGGGCCGCGAGCTCGCGCTCGCGCTTCTCGAGCTGCTCGATGAGTGCAGCGACATCGCGCTCCTGCTGCGGAAGCCGCTCTTCCGCGCGTGCGACGACCTCGTCGGGCAATCGCAGCCGGCGCGCGATCGAGATGCCGTACGAGCGTCCGGGAATGCCCTTGATCAACCGATACGTCGGCGCGAGCGCGGCCGCATCGAATTGTAGCGACGCGTTCACGACGCCGCCGACGTGCGACGCGAGCTCCTTTAGAGTTCCCAGATGCGTCGTCGCGACCGTCATCGCGCGACGCGTCGTGAGCGATTCGAGAATCGCCCACCCGAGCGCCGCGCCCTCGATTGGATCCGTGCCCGATCCCAATTCGTCGATGAGCACGAGAGAGCTCGACGTCGCGAGGCGCAGAATCTCCGCGAGGTTCTTGAGGTGCGCGCTGAACGTCGAGAGGCTCGCCTCGATCGATTGTTCGTCGCCGACGTCCGCGAAGACGTCGTCGAAGATCGGAATGCGACTCTCGGGACCGACGGGAGCGGGGATACCGGATTGCGCCAGCGCCGAGATGAGTCCGAGTGCCTTGAGCAGCACGGTCTTGCCGCCGGTGTTCGGCCCGGAGACGAGCAGCGTATGCTCGCTCGCGTCCATCGCGAGGTCGAACGGCACGACGTCGGCGCCCTGCACGAGCAGCAGCGGATGCCGGCCGTTCCGGATGTCGAAGCCGTCGCGCGACGGAACGAGCGTCGCCGGGGCGCACGCGTACTTCACCGCAAAGCGCGCACGAGCGTACAACCCGTCGAGCTCCACGAGCGCATCGAGTGTGCGAATCATCGCCTCGCGATGGGGACGCAATTCGTCCGTGAGCTCGAGCAGGATGCGTTCGACTTCCTCGAACTCGTCGACCTCGAGCTCGCGCATGCGATTGCCGAATTCCACCGCGGCCGGCGGTTCGACGAACAGCGTCGCGCCCGACGCCGAGGTGTCATGCACGATTCCACCGGCTACGGCGCGTCCCTCACGACGAACCGGAATGACGTACCGGCCATTGCGCATGGTCACCGACATGTCGGCGACGCGATGATGCGGCTCGAGCCGCTCCATCTCTCTTTCGAGAATTCGAATGAGTTGGCCCTGGGCGGCGCGCAGCTCGTGACGAATGCGGCGCAGCGCCGACGATGCATCGTCCTTGACGGTGCCGTCGTCCTGGATCGTGCGCGCGATCCGCTCCTCGAGCGCGGGGACCGCGATGAGCGCATCGATCAACGGCGCGAGCAGGGCGCGCACGATCGCGGCGCGCTTTGGATCACGAAGACGTGCCTGCGTCTGACGCGACGAGCGGAGCAGTGTGGCTGCCGCCATCAGCTCGGCTCCGCTCCAGATGCTGCCGATCACCCGGAGGCGCGTGAGCGGGCCGTTCAGGTCGGGAATCGGATCCGGATGCCATGGATCGTCGCCGCCGATGGCCGCGCGCATGGCTTCGACCCGCGCGTGCTCGCGCTCGAGCGCGCTGATCTCTGGGCTTGGCGAGAGCTCGCGAATGCGCGCTGCGCCGAGGTCGGACGTGGCAAACCCTGCGACCGCGTCGAGAACCCGCGGAAACTCCAGAACTCCGAGCGCGTGGGCGTTCACAACACCATCAAACCTTCTTGCTGAGTTCCTCGCGCACGATGGCGTTGATCGTTCCGCCTTCTGCCCGACCCTTGAACTGCGCCATCACCTTCCCCATCACCGCGCCGACGTTGGTCGCACCGCCCGCGATGGCCGCGGCAACTGCTGTACGAATCTCGTCATCCGACGCGCCCGCCGGGAGGTACTTCGCCAGCGTTTCCGCTTCGGTGCGCTCCGCGCTCGCGAGATCCTCGCGGCCGCCCTTCTCGTACATCTCGATGGACTCGCGACGGCGCTTGATGCCCTTGCGGAGGACGTCGATGACGTCCGCATCCGTGAGGTCGCGCTTGAGCTCGATCTCACGATTCCGCGTATCGGCGATGATCGTGCCGAGGAGTGTGACCCGTGCCTTGTCCTGTGCCTTTCGCGCCGCGTTCAGATCACTCTGGAGCCGCTCTACCAGTGATGCCGTCACGCGTGGCGCCCGCGACGGTTCTTCCGGATCGCCGCATTCATCTTGCGCTTCCGTCGTTCGCTCGGCTTCTCGTAATGGCGATGCTTGCGCAGGTCCGAGAGGATCCCTGCCTTCTCGCACTTCTTCTTGAAGCGCTTCAACGCGCGTTCGAAGTTCTCATCGTCGTGGATGATGACTTCCGACAAGCTCGTTCTCCCCTTCCGAGGCGCGGCCACGCGCCAGTTAAGTGTAAAGAGCCGCTTAACTTATGTGGCGACTTGAACCGCTGTCAAGAAAAATCGGGCCGTCGCAGCGACGCGATGCAGCCGTCGCGATTCCGCCGATTCATCCCGGCGGCCACCCCATCGGACGTCCGCCCAGCAGGTGCAGATGGATGTGAAAGACGGTCTGCCCCGCGTCGCTATTCGTATTGATCACGGTCCGATACCCCGAGTCGGCGATCCCCTCTTTCTTCGCCAACTCCGCGGCGACGATCGACAAGCGTCCGACGAGCGACGCATCCGAGGTCTCGCTCAACGAGGGGACATGCTCCCGAGGTACGACGAGAATGTGAACCGGAGCCTGCGGATTCACGTCGCGAAAGGCGACGCAGTCGTCGGACTCGTAGACGATGTTCGACGGAATCTCACGCCGGGCGATTCGGCAGAAGATGCAATCTGACATGGAAAGAGGCGCAGGGCGCTGGTGGATAGGCGTCGGATCTCGACGAGGCACACGATCGATGCCGGACGAAATACGGACGAGACACGTGGACGATGACGATAGGACCGCACGGCGAGTTGTCGCTAGACCAGCGCGCGAAGAACGGCGACCGCAGCGATGCCGGCCGTCTCGAAGCGCAGCGTCGTATTGGCGAGTCGCACCGGCTGCCAGCCGCGCTCGAGGAGCTGCTGGCGCTCCTGCGCATCGAGACCTCCCTCCGGCCCGAACAGCACGACCGGGTCTCTCTCGTGCGAATCGGCGATCGCATCTCGAATTGGAATTCCATCGACGTCGAGCAGCAACGGCGTCTGCGATGAATCGACGGCAAGCGCATCGAGCGCGACGTCCTCATGGATCGCGGGCAGCCACGCACCGCCCGACTGCTCCAACGCCGAGAGCATTCTCGCTCGCACTTTCGCGGCGAAGGATTCGCCCTCGCCGCGCGGCGTCACGCTCGCTGATCGCTTGAACCGCACGGTTTGCCACGACGCGATACCGAGCTCCGTCACCTTCTCGGCCAGCCACAACATGCGATCGCGGTCGCCCACCGGGACACGCACGTGAACCGCATGCGGCGGAGGAATCTGACGCACCGAATCGATTTCAACGGAGACCGCGCGCTTGTCCATCGTGATGATCTGTCCGAACGCCACGTTGCCGGCGCCGTCGGTCAGTCGCACCGCGTCGGTCCGTTCGAGTCGCTTGACGCGAGCATGATGTGCGGCCGCGTCGTCGAGGTCGATCACCTTCCCCGGCGTGAGCTTCATCGCGATGAAGAACGACGCAACAGGCGCTACCATCGCGCGATCGTCGCGCTCCACCATGCGCCTTCGGCGTCCTCTGCTTCGATACGCCAGCCACGCTCCTCGACGGCCAGCACCATCTGATCGCGCTCGGCGATGAGAATGCCGCTCAGGATCATGCGTCCATCGGCCGCGACTGCCGCAACGATCGTGTCGAGCAGTGCGAGCAACACCGAGGAGATGATGTTCGCGAAGACCACGCGCACCGGAGCGACGAGCGGCAGCAGCGTGGCCGCGTCGCCTTGAATGACCTTCACCCGATCGGCGACGCCGTTGCGCGCGACATTCTCTTCGGCATTGCCGATCGCATCGGGATCGATCTCGATTGCCGCCACCTCGGCCGCGCCGAGCTTCGCCGCGGCAATCGCGAGCACCGCGCTCCCGGCGCCAAGGTCGGCCACGTGATCGCCGGACCGAATGACTTTCTGCATGAGCCGCACGACGCCGCGAGTGGTCTCGTGCTCGCCCGTGCCGAACGCCATCGCCGGCTCGATCACGATGGTCGTCGCTGGATCGAGCCCGTCGGCCAGCCATGGCGGCGCGATCGTCAGAGCGCCGAGATGCTGCGCACGAATGCCGGACTTCCAGGCTTCGGACCAATCGACGTTCGCGAGCGGCGCCGTCTCGACAGTGGCATCGCTGCTCGCGGCGAGCACCGCGCATAACACTGCGTCGGCCGTCGCCTGATCGGGAACATGTGTGATCAGGAGATCGCCAAGCTCCTGCAGGCCTTGCGCGCCGGCGTCGAACATCGCGGCCGTCGCTGCTTCGCGGTGCGACCCCGGCCTGACGTGGACCGTGATCCAGCCGTCGTTGGCGCTCACGCTCCGAGCGCTTCTTTCATCTTCGCCCAGAAGCCCTTGCCTCGGCTGTCTGTCGGAACGCCCGGCTGCAATTCACCGAGGCGCGCGATGAGCTTGCGCTCCTCGTCGGTGACATGCTCGGGCGTCCAGAGCTGCACGCGGACGTGCAGGTCACCGGTGCCGCCGCCGTTCACGCGCGGCAATCCGCGTCCGCGCAGATGGAAGACATGCCCACTCTGCGTCGCCGGAGGCATGTTGAGTGGAACGTGTCCCGACACCGCGGGGACGCTGAGCTCCGAGCCCAGCACGAGCTGCGCGTACGTGACGAGCAATTCGGTATAGAGGTCCTCGCCGTCGCGCTCGAAGCGCGGATCTTCCGCCACCTCGAAGAGCACGTGAATGTCGCCGCGCGGTCCACCGCGGGTGCCCGCATTGCCGACGCCGCGCAACGTCATGTACTGGCCGGTTGCGACGCCCGCCGGAATCTGAATGTTGATCTCGTGATCGCCGCGCATGCGTCCTTCGCCTCGACACTTCTTGCATGGCGACTGCACGATGCGGCCTTCACCGTGACACGTCGGACACGGCGCGACCGTCACGAACTGGCCGAAGAACGAGCGCTGTGCACGACGCACTTCGCCCGTACCCGAGCACGTATTGCACGTCTGCGACTTGGACCCCGGCTCCGCTCCCGATCCCTCGCAGCGATCGCACGGATCGAGCAGCTTGATCACAACTTTCTTATCGATGCCCGTCGCGACCTCGGCGAGCGTGAGCGGGACGCTGAGCTTGACGTCCGCGCCGGCGCGCGGACCATTCGACGACTGGCGGCCACCGCCGAACAGCTCATCGAGCCCGCCGCCGAAGCCGCCGAAGTCGCGCATGAAGATGCCGAGCGCTTCGGAGAGGTCGACGTGATGGAAGCCTGCATTTCCGCCACCGCGCAGGCCGGCCTCGCCATATCGATCGAAGGCGGCGCGCTTCTGCGGATCGCGCAGCACGTCGTACGCCTCCGTGATCTCCTTGAACCGCTCCTCGGCGTCCTTCGAGCCGTTGTTGCGGTCCGGATGATACGTCATCGCCAGCTTGCGATACGCCTTCTTGATCTCGTCATCCGACGCCGTGCGCGGGACGCCCAAGACCGAATAAAAGTCCGCCATGATTTTCAGGAATTAATCGAGCAGGTCGCTGAGCAGACGCGACGTGTGGCTTACCAGTGAGATGACCTTGTCGTACGGCATGCGCGTGGGTCCGATCACGCCGATCACACCCGCGAGCGAACCTACGTGATACTCCGCCGTCACCACGGTGAAGTCCTCCAGCCGCGGATCGTCATGCTCGGCACCAATGGTGATCGAGATGCCGGCAGCCTGCACGCGCTTCCGAATCGCCTCACCCAACGCTTGCGGCGTCTCCGTGAGCGCGAGCAGTTGGCGCATACGGTCGGCGCCCGAAAACTCCGGCTGTTCGGCCAGCACCGACGCCGCACCGAGAACGACGTGGCCCTCGCTCAGCGGAAGCGCGGCGTCGAACAACTGCTCGCCTTCCTGGATAAAGATATTGAGGAGATCGGATGCACTTCGGTCGGCGGTGACATCGCGCAGCCGAGCTTGCAATGAGCTCCGAATCTGCTCGAGCGTCAGTCCGGCCAGCCGCTCATTGAGGACCGCCGTGACGGACGCGAGCGCGCTGTCAGCGATGTCGCCCGGGACCTCGACGAAGATGGTACGCATCACGCCGCCCTCGAGCGTGAGCACCATGAGCAGACGCTCCCTGCTCACGCGCACCAATTCGAGCCGGCGCAGAATGGAATGGTCGAGGCGAGGACCGAGGGCCACGCCGAGCTCCTGCGTCAGGACACCGAGCGTCTGCGCCGCGCGACGAAGGATCGTCTCGATTGCAGACGAGCCATAGCTGCCGCCCAACTCCTCGGACAACCGATCGGTGTCGGCGTGCCGAATCGGCGGAAGACTCAGCAGCGAATCCACATAGACGCGATACGCCTTGTTCGTGGGAACTCGGCCCGCGGATGTGTGCGGGTGGAAGAGAAATCCCTTCTCTTCCAGATCGCTCATGGTATTGCGAATGGTCGCTGGGGACACGCCGAGCCCGAACCGCCGGGAGAGAGTTCGGGAACCGGCAGGCTCGGCAGTCTCGACGTAGCTGCGAATCACTGCTTCGAGAACGCGACGTTCGCGCCTCGAAAGCTCCTCAGATGCCATAACTCCAAAGCTAGTAATGACTTCGGACGAGTGTCAAGTCGGCAGCGAGAGCGTCCAGCCGCAGCCAGCCGAGCGGAGTCAGCACCAGTCGTCCCGTTGCATCCAGCATTCCCCAACCGGCCTCGATCCACCGGACGACCCGACTGGCTTCCTGGTCCGAAAGGACCAGCCCTCTGGTGGTACGCAACCCGAGATACACGCGTTCCGCTTCCAGATTCGCTGCCGACAGCTCCTCGCTCCCTCCGATGGGATCGACGCCTGCATTCGTCGACCGCAACCAATCCACGTACGGCGAGAGGTTCCAGCGGCGCACGTTATCCTGAAGCTCGTGCGCCGATGGTCCGAGACCGGCGTACGCCACACCGCGCCAATATGCCGAGTTGTGGCGCGCGTGCTTTCCAGGCAAGCCGAAGTTGGAGACCTCGTAGTGCTCGAATCCCGCGGCGCTCAGCGCTTCGTGCGCGTGCAGGAACTCTGCTTCGTAGCGCTCGTCCGGCGAGGCATCGACGTCACCGCGCGAATGCCACCGGCCGAGGGGAGTGTGCGACTCGATCGTCAGCCCGTACAGCGAGACATGCGTCGGGCCGAGCTCGAGCGCTCGGCTGACATCTGATCGCCAGTCGCGCTTGATGCCCTCGGGCAACGCGAAGATGAGGTCGATTGAGAGATCTCGAATTCCCCCGCGGTGGGCCGTTTCGACCGCGCGCGTGATGGCTGCCGCGTCGTGAACCCGATGCATCCAGCGCAGCACGTCGTCGTCGAACGACTGCGCGCCGATCGACAGCCGATTGACGCCGGCCTCGCGCCACTCGGCGACCGCCTCCTCGTTCACGTCCTCGGGGTTCGCCTCGATCGTGACTTCCGCGTCCGCCGCGAGTGACGCGCGCGATCGGATAGCCGCGATCGCGCGCGCAACGCCAGCGCCGCCCAGTCGCGACGGCGTTCCGCCCCCGAGGTAGAGCGTGTCGATGGCCCAGTCCGTCGCGCTCGCGAATCGAATGTCCAGCTCGCGCTCCAAGGCGTCCACGTATTGATCCACAGGCACGTCCCGGCGGACGGCGATGGAGAAATCGCAGTACGCACAGCGGCGGGCACAGAACGGAACGTGGATGTAGACGTGGCGTGGCGGCACCACGAAAGATATGCGTCGCGTCCGTGCGGCGTGTCAGCGGCGGCGCACCTCACCGGTGAGCGCGCACTCGATGACGCCGCGCAGCTCGAGCGCCGTGACGGTTGCCATGCACGCCGCAGCGGGAAGCTTCGAGCGAGCACAGAGCTCGTCGAGCGATGCGGCGCCCTGACCGAGTGCGTCCCACACGCGTCGTTCCGACGCGTTTCCGAGCTCGGGAGCGTTTGTGGAGCGGCGAGGGAGACCTGCGAGCATCAGGGCGTCGTCGATCGAGCTGATGACGTGCGCGCCGTCGCGCAGATACTCGTTCGTGCCGGCGCTCTGCGGCGAATCGATCGGTCCTGGTACCATGGCAACTTCGCGGCCGAGCTCCAACGCATCGCTGGCCGTGATCAACGCGCCGCTCCGCACCGGTGCCTCGACGACGATCGTGAGCGATGCAAGAGCCGCGATGATGCGATTGCGCCGCGGAAACGATCCTTTGTCGGCGCGCGCACCGGGCGATAGCTCGGAAAGCACCAAGCCGTGGGCCGAGATTCGGCGATGGAGTGCGACATTCGCGCGCGGATAGGCGACGTCGGCGCCGGTGCCCAACACCGCGACCGTGCGTCCGCCCGCTTCGAGCGCGGCGCAGTGCGCGGC
>Ga0070679_100005708_pt1 | contig 11537 bp, 13 predicted proteins | sample KBSC63BmetaG_FD_65652 | JGI IMG/M metagenome (GOLD analysis project Ga0070679, IMG submission 65652) | Corn rhizosphere microbial communities from Kellogg Biological Station, Michigan, USA - KBS C6-3B metaG | ecosystem: Host-associated > Plants > Roots > Rhizosphere | place: USA: Michigan... | reverse complement strand
GCGCTCGATCCGCATGCGCAGCGGCGCGCCGTTCTTGACCGGCAGCGGCTCGCCGTTGAGCTTGTGGGCGACGATGGTCTGCGGGTGGAACGCATCGACCAGGTCGACGCTCTCGTAATAGGGTGCGCCGTCGAGCACGTCCGCGCAGTGGAAGACGATGTACTTCGCCTCGGGCTTCAGCCTGGCCATGCCGAGGATCGTTTTCAATTGCGGCCCGGTCCATTGCCCGATCGCGCTCCACCCTTCGACGCAGTCGTGGCGGGTGATCTGGGTGCGCTGGGGGAGGGTGCGCACCTGATCGAGCGTCAGCTCCAGCGGATGCTCGACAAGCCCCGTCACCGCGAGCTTCCAGTCGGCGAACTGAGCCGCGGCGTGGGCGGCGTAAGCGGCATCGCCGGGATCGGTCGTGCCGTTGCCGCGGAACACCGGCGAGATGTCCGCCGGGGAGAATTCGCGCGCGAGCGCCTGGCGGAACGCCAGCGTACGCTGCGCGCCCCGATGCAGCCCTTCGGCGAAATCGAACAGCTTGCGCATCGGCTCGGTGTTGCCGATCTTGTCGCAGCCGGCGAGCAAGCTCGCGCCGAGCCCGGCGAGGAGGTTACGCCGCTTCATCGACTCGCCCTCCGCCGATCATGTCGCGCAACTGCCCGACGGGACCGGACAGCAGCACCAGCAGCAGGTGGACCACGAAGAAGCCGAACACGCACCAGGCGACGATGAAATGGATCGAGCGCGCGCTCTGGCGCCCGCCGAACAGGTCCACCAGGAACGGGAACGCGGCGTCGGTGCCCGGGCTGATCGCCATCCCGGTGAAGATCATCAGCGGCAGGAGGACGAACAGCACCACGCCGTACGCGAGCTTCTGCAGGAAGTTGTACTTGCCGGCGCCGTGGTGGAAATCGAACCGCAAGTGCGCCGCGATGTCGCCGCGGATTTCCGCCCAGCGCCACTCCTTGCGGCGCGTCACGATGTCGCGGCGGAAGTGGCCGTTGATCAGCGCGACGAGCATGTAGATCAGCAGCCCGAGCGCGAAGACCCAGGCGAACAGCAGATGCCAATCACGCGCGGCGGCGAGGTTGTAGTATCCCGGGATCGTGGCCCAGCCGGGCCAGTTGTGCACCGCGAACCACGAACGGTTCGGCTGGAAGCCCCACTGGCCCCAGTACAGCCACGGGTGCGCGTTCGAGATGTTCAGCCCGGACATGAACAGGATCACCACGGCGAGCAGGTTCACCCAATGCCAGATCCGTGTCGATAGGCGGTGCTTTTTCATCCGGTTTCCCCGCGTGCCAAGAACATCACGTCGCGCGGCTGGCTTAGCAGATGCTGGCCGGAATCGACAAAGAGTGTTTGCCCGCTGGCCAGCGGCCCGGTGGCGAGGAACCACGCGGCCTCGACCACTTCGTCAAGGCCCGTGCGCCGTCCGAGCAGGTTCATCCGGTGGGAGACCTCGGTCTCCTCGGGCAACTGGTCATGGCTCGCGAGGATCGCGCCGGGGGCCAGCGCGTAGACGCGGTCGGCCGGGGCGGCGGCCATCGCCAGCAGCGGCACGGTGGCGGCCAGCGCGTGCTTGCTCACGGTGTAGCTGAAGAAATCGGGATTGGGGTTGGCGAGCTTCTGATCGGTCAGGTCGATCACGCGCCGGCCGGCTGGCGACCGGGCGCAGCGCAGGAACGCCTGCGCCATCGCCGCCGGCGAAGTGGCGTTGACGCGCATCGCTTCGGCGAAAGTCCTGGAATCGAGCTTCAGGACGTCGTCGGGCCGGAACACCGAGGCGGAATTGACCAGCACCCGCCAGTCGGCGAGGCGCGGCGCCAGGTCTTCGATCATGGCAATCGCGGCGCCGATATCGATCAGATCGCAAACGACGACTTCGGCGCTCGGCAGTTCGGCGGCCAGGGCGCGGGCGGCATCCTCCGACCCGTGGCAGTGGATCACCACGTGCCAGCCTTCGGTCGCGAAACGGCGGACGATCGCTTCGCCGATCCGGCGGGCCCCGCCGGTGACGAGGACCGCGGGGCGCGGCATCAGGCGCGCTTGGCGTCGAAGGCGAAAGTGACCGCGACCGAGCCGCCGAGATCGCTGCCGTGCGATCCCGTGCCGATGCCGAAGCCGAGCCGGTCGATCGAGGCGGTGCCATCGACATGCCGCTGCGCGCCGCTGCCGCTCAGGCGGAATTCGACGTCCTGCGCCATCTTCATGCCGTGCAGGCTGAGCGTGCCGTGGGCGAGGAAGCGGCCGTCGGGCTGAGCTTCGACCGAGGTGCTGTCGTACGTCGCGGTCGGGGCGCTGGCGGTGCCGAAGAACTCGTCGCCCTGCAGCAGGTCGTCCTTGAAGGCGTCGCCGATTTTGGCGCTCGTCAGGTCGACATCGATGTGGATCGCGGCGGCGCCCGGGCTGTCCGGGTCGAACCCGATCGAGCCGCCCCATTTGGCGAAATTGGCCGCGATAGTGTCGCTGCCGTTCGACACGGCGAAGCCAAGCGTGCCGCCGGGCTGGATCGTCCATGACGGGCCTGCCGAGGTCGCCGCCGCGGCGGGCGCCGATCCCGTGGCGACCAGCGGACCGGCCACGGCGATGCCGGCAACCGCCAGCGCGGCGAGTAGCTTCCTGTTGCGGTCCATCGTGCGTCCCTCTCCTGTGCTCGGGCAGACTATAGCGACGCGGGGACCACCGTTGGCAAGCCCCTAATCGCCACGTGCCGGAACTGGAGTGTCGGACGCCGCGTGAACCCGCGCTGTCCGCGAGGTCTTTAGATCCTCCCCATTTGCCGCGGAGCGGCAAATGGGGAGGGGGACCGCCGCCGAAGGCGGTGGTGGAGGGGTATCGCGCTAAGCCGCCGCTTGCGCGGCGGTACCCCTCCGTCACGCGCCCTTCGACAAGCTCAGGACGCGCGCCACCTCCCCATTTTGGCTGCGCAAAATGGGGAGGATCGATGCCTTAGCCGGTCGTCGAGGTCGTGGTGGTCGTCGTCGTGGTGGCAGAGCCCGCGGCGCCCGTCGTCTCGCTCGTCGTGCTGGCGTTGTCCTTGTCGTCGTCGCCGATCTTGGACGCGGCCTTGCCGACGGCGGTCGAGGCCTTGTCGAGGTTGGTGGCGGTGTCGGACACCGCATTTTGCGCGGCGGTGGCGGCGGCGTCCTGCGTCTTCTCCGAACAGCCGGCGAGGGCGAGGCCGGCGGCCAGGGCAACGATGGCGAAGCGCATGCGAAAATCTCCCCGATGCAAAAGTGACTCCGCGGCGAAAACGACGACCGCGGCGGCCGGTTCCTAGAGCGGCACGTTGTCGCGCAGCTCGGCGAGCCAGACTTCGGCCGAGGCATCGCTCGGCGCGCGCCAGTCACCGCGCGGACTCAGCGCGCCGCCGCTCGAGACTTTCGGCCCGTTGGGGATCGCGCTGCGCTTGAACTGGCTAAGGGCGAAGAAGCGGAACAGGAAGCTTTCCAGCCACTTGCGCACGGTCGCGAGGTCGTATTCGTTCTTGCCGCCTTCGGGAAACTCGGCCGGCCAGGCGCCGCGCGCGCGATCGCGCCAGGCGTGCCAGGCGAGGAACGCCACTTTCGACGGCAGCTGGCCGAAGCGCATCGTGTGGTGGAGGAAGAAGTCGTTGAGCTCGTAAGGCCCGATCTTGCTCTGGGTGCTCTGGATCTCGCCGTCCTCGCCGGCGGGGACCAGCTCGGGGCTGATCTCGGTCGAAAGGACGGCTTCGAGCACGGCATCGGTCGTGGGCTCGAACTGGTTGGTGCGGGTGACCCAGCGGATCAGGTACTGGATCAGCGTCTTGGGCACGCCGGCGTTGACCGCGTAGTGGCTCATCTGGTCGCCGACGCCGTAAGTGCACCAGCCGAGCGCGAGCTCACTCAAGTCCCCCGTGCCGATGACGAACCCGTTGTGCTGCCCGGCGAGGCGGAACAGGTAATCCGTCCTGAGGCCGGCCTGGACGTTCTCGAACGTCACGTCGTAAACCGGCTCGCCGCGGCCGAACGGATGGCCGATTCCTTCCAGCATCGTGCGCGCGGCCGGGCGGATGTCGATCTCCTCGCCGGTGATGCCCATCGCCTGCATCAGCTTCCAGGCGTTCGACTTCGTCCCTTCCGACGTGCCGAAGCCGGGCATCGTGTAGCCGCGGATCGTCGTGCGCGGCAGGCCCAGCCGGTCGCAGACTTTGGCCGCGACGATCAGCGCATGGGTCGAATCGAGCCCGCCCGACACGCCGATGATCATGCTGTCGCCCCGGGTCTGCTCGAACCGCCGCATCAGCCCGTCGACCTGGATGTTGAACGCCTCGTAGCAGTCGGCGTCGAGCTTGTCGGGCCGGTTGGGGACGAACGGGAAGCGGCGGATCGGGCGGATCAGGCCGATGTCGCCCGGAGCGGGGCGATGGTCGAAGTTGACAACCCTGACAGGGTTGGCCGGTTGCGCCGCCGCCGCGTCGTGGAAAGTCGGCAGGCGCAGGCGGTCGCCGAGGATGCGTTGCGTGTCGATGTCGGCGATGCACAGCTCGGGCTTGAGGCTGAAGCGCTCGCTCTCGGCCATCAGGTCGCCGAGCTCGTAGATGATGCCCTGGCCGTCCCACGCGAGGTCGGTCGTGCTCTCGCCGTGGCCGGCGGCGGAATAGATATAGGCCGACGCGGTGCGCGAGGATTGCGACTGGCTCAGCAGCTTGCGCTCGTCGGACTTGCCGATGACGATGTTGGAGGCCGACAGGTTGGCGAGGATCGTGGCTCCCGCCAGCGCGCCCATCGTCGAGGGCGGGGTAGGCGCCCAGAAATCCTCGCAAATCTCGACGAACAGCTTGAACCCGGGAAGCTGGTTCGAGGCGAAGACGAGGTCGGTGCCGAAGGGGATGTCCGCCTGGCCGACGCGGATCGTCTGTCCGCGCACGTTCAGCCCCGAGACAAACCAGCGCTTCTCGTAGAACTCGCGGTAATTGGGCAGGTAGCTCTTCGGGACCGCGCCGAGCAGCTCGCCGTCGGCGATGGCGAGGGCGCAGTTGTAGAGGCGGCCATCCTTACGCAGCGGCGCGCCGATCAGCAGCACCGGCGTCAGCCCTTTGCTGGCGGCGACAATCGCCCCGATCGCTTCCTCGACAGCGTCGAGCAATGCCCATTGGAGCAGCAGATCGTCGAGCGCGTAGGACGAGACGCACAGCTCGGGATAGACGAGCAGGTCGACGTGCGCGGCGTGGGCGCGCTGGGCCTCGTCGATGATCCCGTCGCGGTTGTAGGCGACATCGGCGGTGCGCACGCGCGGGGTGCTGGTGGCGACGCGGACGAAGCCGTGCCGGTGCATGTCGTAGAACGGGTGCGCGCCGGCATCCGCGGCGCCCAGGACCGCTTCGGATGGCGGCTCGAGCCAGTCACCCGGATCGCAAATGCCGAGATCGGCGAGCCTCTTCTGGATACCGGGGCGCGGTATCTTGCCGCGAGTCTCCCAGCCGTAAACCGTGCGGCTCGGCCAGGCCTCGGGGTCGCCGTACTTTTCGCCGAATTCCGCGGCGGTAAGCGGGGGGCGCTGGCTTTCCCGCCAGGCGCGAATCTTCTCTCCGGCTCTATGCATGACGCGCAAGTATCCCAAAAGGATACGAAAGGCAATTCATCCTTCGAGCGCCTGCTCGATCATTTCCAATGCCGTCTCCAGTGAGGCGATGCGCACCCCGTCGCGGCCGATCTTGCCGAAATGCTCTTCGCGGTGAGCGACCTCGCCGCCGCGCCGGGCGCAAGCGAAATGGACCAGGCCTTCTTCGTCGTCCGGGCCGCCGGGGCCAGCGAAGCCGGTGATCGATAGCGCGATGTCGGCGTTCGAGCGCCGCAACGCCCCTTGGGCCATCTCGCGCGCCACGGGCTCGCTGACCGTGCCGCACCCGTCGACTTTCTCCCGCGCGATCCCCAGCAAATCGCATTTCGCCTGCTTCGAATAGACCACGAACCCGCGATCGAACACGTGACCGCGTCCGCCGACGTCGGTCAGCAACGCGGCGAGCAGTCCGCCGGTGCAGCTTTCGGCCGTCGCCAGCTTGAGACGCTTGTCGTGCGCGCCGTCGAGCACGCGCTCGGCCCTGTCCTGCACCTTGCGTGGGAGGACAGGATCGAGTGTTTCGGCCGGCATGCGAATGTCTCCTGTGCCGGAAGGCCCGGCGGGGAGAGAATACCCGCAGGCCGCGGCCGGTTCCGGGTTTCCGGCCCAAGGGACTGAAATCGCTTTCCTACAGCGCCTTGTTCGGCATATGTTCCGCCAATGCCGCGACTCCGCATCCCGTTGCCGCCCCTGGCCCTGCAAAGGCTGATTGGCGCGCTGCTTGTCGCCGTGTCGCCCTGTCGCTTTTTCGCGTCCAAGCGCTTGAAAAATAACGCGGTAGGGGAGCGACACGTGGGCGACAGGTGTCGCCCAGTGTCGCCGCCGGTGTCGCCCCGGTTGTCACCCTCGCTCAGGCGGCTTCGCGCTCGTCGCCGATCGGCAGCTGGGCGCGCACGGTCGCCTTGGAGAGATCGAGGCCGTAGAGCTTGGCCGCGTTGCCGCCGACGATCTGGCGCACGTGCTCCGGCGCCATGTGGCCCATCGTCTCGCCGATCGTGCGCACCGAGTTCGGCCAGATTGAATCCGGGTGCGGGTAGTCGCTCGCCCACAGCAGGTTCTCCGGGCCCCAGAACTCGGTCAGGCGCATCGCGGTCGGGCTTTGCTGGAACGTGCCGTAGACCTGCCGCTGGAACACTTCGCTCGGCTTCGTCTTGTGCGGGATGCCGCCCTTGTCGTCCCAGTAATCCTTGCATTCCCATAGCCGCCAGTAGCGGTAGTCGAGTTCCTCGACGACCCACGGCACCCAGCCGACGCCGCTCTCGGCGATGACGATCTTGAGCTTGGGATGCCGTTCGAGGATGCCCCAGGCGAACAAGTCGACGAACGGGTCGAGGAATTGCTCGATGAACATCTTGGCGTGGAGGAAGGTCGCGCCGGGGCTGCCCTTGTACTTGTCGAACGCGTCGCCCGCCTTGGGGAACACGGTGACGTGGAAGCTGAGGACGATGCCCGATTGCTCGAGCAAGTCGAACAGCGGCTCCCACCGCGGGTCTTCCAGCCGCGGCTCGGCGACGGCGATCTGCAGGTTGGCCTGGCGGCACAGGCCCATCTTGGCGAGCCGCTGGAGTTCCTCGAACGCCGCTTCGGGATGCGGCGGCAGCATCGCCACGCCGATCAGGCGCTCGGGCGCGACGGAGCAGAAGTCCTCGTAAAGCCAGTCGTTATAGGCGGCGTAGCAGGCGCGCATGAACGCCTCGTCGCGGGTCTTGATCGAGGTGACCGGGCCGAACACCACGTGGGCCCACACGCGGTCGCGGTCCATGTCCTGCAGGCGCAGTTGCGGGTTGCCGGCGCGCAGCTCCGTCAGGTCACTTATTCCGCCGCGATCATAGGCCGTGTGGATCGGCTTCGGGCCGTCGCCGAACGGGCTCGGGCCTTTCTTGCCCGACCAGAATCCCCAGCGCTCGCCATCCGCGACCCACGATGCGGGCCCGCCTTCGGGCGCTTCGATATGCGGCGCGCGTTCTTTCCACCTGGAGGCCATGCGCTTCTCCAGCGCGTCGGCCGGCAGCATGTTGAGGTCGAGGTGGTCGTCGCAACTGACGAGGGCGGTTTCGATCATGGAACACTCCGAAAAGGCATTTACGTAGCATCATACGCAAAAGGGCCGCGCGACGAAACCCGACGCGCGGCCCTTCGCTATGCTTGCGCTTCGCTCCGCCTCAGCGGCAGCGCACCTGGCCGCGCTGGATCTGGCGACCGAGCAGGGCACCAACCGCCGCGCCGAGCACTGTGCCGGTCGTGCGCTCACCGCGCGTGTCGACCGCCCGGCCGGCGAGCGCGCCCGCCGCTGCGCCGACGATCGTGCCGGTCGTCCCGTTGGAGCGATGGCAGTAATAGCGCCCGTCGTTGCCGCGCCAGTAACGGATGTGATTGCCGGTGTACTGATAATGGCGGCGCTCGGCGTCATGGGCGCGGCGGCCATGCGCGGGCGCCCACGGCGGCGGATCGGCCGCGGCGGGAATCGCGGGCACGGCCAGCGAAGCGGCGGCGAGAGCGAGGAATGTCTTCTTCATGTGCGGACCTTTCCGTTCTGTCATTTGCCTCAACAACGATTGCCTTGGGGCGAGGGTCCACAACGCCAGATGAACAATCCCGCGCATGCGTAAAGCAGTGGCAGACCGTGAGTCTGGTGCGACGAAATGCGCGCCTGGTCAGCGGCTCGACATGATGAACTGAGTCCCGTCCGGATCCCGGAAGCGCAGGAAACTGCCCCACGGCTGCTTCTCCGGCTCTTCCACGTCGACCCCGCGCTCCTTCAGCTGGCGATAACTATGCTCTACGTCGTCACACGCGAACGAGCCGTTGAAGAAACCGCCGATCCGATCCTCGTGCCCTTCGGGGGTGAACAGCACGACCCCGGTTTCTGCGCCGGGAATTCCCAGCTCGATCCAGCGCTGCTGACCCATCGGCTGGTCGGTCATGACATGAAAGCCCATCTTCTCGGTCCAGAATGCCAGCGCGCGATCCTGGTCCCTGGTCGGGATACTGACGAACTTGAGTTGCTTGATCATCGGCGGGTCCTCCAACCGCGACGCTATGGATTGCCCTTGGCGGAGGGAAGAATGGCAAGTATTGCTATGGCAATGAGTGCCACTGTGACGATCGACCGCTACGTCCTCGCCCCCTTGATGCGGGATCTGGTGGGGCATGATCGCCGGCCGGCGGCGTATCTCGTCTATCTGGCGGTGAGCTCCGCAGCGAGTGAAGCGCGCAGCCATCGGCAGCTGGCCGAGCTGACCGGGCTATCCAAGCGCAGCGTGCAAGATGCCGTGCGCCACCTCGAGCGGCGAGGACTGGTGCGCGTCGATCGCCGGGCGGGCACGGAGCCCGCGCTACTGACCGCGCTCACGCCCTGGCGGCGCGGCGCCGCCTGATTAGCCGAGCGCGGCCTGTTTCTCCGCCGCCAGCCGATCGAGCTCGGCGCGGCTTTTCTTCCCGGCAGCGGTCTTGAGCTGGCCGCAGGCAGCGTCGATGTCGCGCCCGCGCGGGGTGCGTACCGGCGCGGAGATGCCCGCCTCGAAGACGATCTCCGAGAACCGCCGGACGCGCTCCGGCGTCGAGCATTCGTAAGGCGCGCCGGGCCAGGGATTGAACGGAATCAGGTTGACCTTGGCCGGCAGCTTGTAGCGCTTGATCAGGCGAACGAGTTCGCGCGCGTCCTCGTCGCTGTCGTTCTTGTCCTTGAGCATCACGTATTCGAACGTGATCCGGCGGGCGTTGGAGGCGCCGGGGTAAGCGGCGCAGGCTTCGAGCAGCTCCTCGAGGCCATACTTGCGGTTGAGGGGCACGATCTCGTCGCGCACTTCCTTGTTCGTGGCATGGAGCGAGACCGCGAGATTGGTGCCGATCTCCTCGCCGCAGCGCGCCATCATCGGCACGACCCCGCTGGTCGAGAGGGTGATGCGGCGCTTCGACAACGCCAAGCCGTCGCCGTCCATCACGATCTTCAGCGCGTCGCGCACGTTATCGAAATTGTACAGCGGCTCGCCCATGCCCATCATCACGATGTTGGTCAGTAGGCGGCCGTCGGCGGTGTATTCGCCATCTTCGTCCTGATCGTCGTCCCGGACCCGATCCGGGACCGCTGGCGCATCTCGGCTAGCCCTCGCCAAGTCGCCAGCGGTGCCGGGTCGAGCCCGCGACGACGAGTTCGGCCATTCGCCGAGCGCATCGCGGGCGAGCATGACCTGGCCGACGATCTCGCCCGGCGTGAGGTTGCGTACCAGGCGCATCGTGCCGGTGTGACAGAAGCGGCAGTTGAGCGTGCAGCCGACCTGGCTCGACACGCACAAGGTGCCGCGGTCGGCATCGGGGATGAAGACCATCTCGAAGTCGTGCCCGTCGGCGGTGCGCAGCAGCCACTTGCGCGTGCCGTCGCTCGAATGCTGGGCTTCGACCACTTCCGGCCGGCCGATCACGAAGCGTTCCGCGAGCCACGGGCGCATCGTCTTGGCGATGTCGGTCATCGCCTCGAACCCGGTGACGCCGCGATGATAAAGCCAGTGGAACACCTGCTTGGCGCGCAGCTTCGCCTGTCGGCTATCGAGGCCGGCGGCCTCGAACAGTTCGGCGATCTGCTTGCGGGTCAGGCCGAGCAAGTCGAGGCGGCCGTCGGCGCGCGGGGTGATCTCGCGCGCGACGGGCACCGGGTCGAGCGGACCCGGGATGGGCATGAGGGCGGTGTCGGCCATGGAAGCGCGCGATATAAGGCCGAAGCGCCGCTTTTGCTAGCGCAGGCGCGCGCAGCCGACCGTCGCCGCGTCCATCGCGGTGGCGGCGCCCTTGAGCTGGTAGCGGTCGGTGAAGCGGTACCCGGTCTTGTCGAGGGCGCTGAGGCTCATCGAAGTCGCCGAGCGCATCGCGGCGACAATCGCGGCATCGCTCTGTTTGTCGCGCGCCCAGGCATCAGCGCCGCCGCCGGTCAGCTCGTAGCGCGTGCCGCCGAGCGACAGCGACAGGCGCGGGGAGGCGGGTAGCGGGCGGGAAAGCCGGAAATGCACTTGTCCGCGGACGCCTTGCCGCGGCCAGGTCGCGACATCGGCATAGCCCTGCGCGCCGCTCGCGGGCTTCTCCGATTGCGCGATGGCATAGCAGCGCAGCACGGTAGGATCGCGAAACGCGCCCCAGTTGTCGAACACGCCGAGGCTGTCCCGCGCTGCCAGCGGGCCGGGCAGCAAGAGCAAGGCGAGGGCGAGCGTGGCGCGCATGGCCCGCCCTAGCTCGAAAAGCCGGGTTCCGGATAGCTGATGGCGAGCACTTCCCATTCCTTTTCACCGGCGGGAAGGCGAACGGTCCTGAGATCGCCCACCGCCGCGCCGCGCAAGGCGCGGGCGATCGGCGCGCTCCAGCCGATCCGATCGGCTTTTGGATCCTGCTCGTCGTCGCCCACGAGAGTGACGGTGCGGCGGTTGTCGTCCTCGTCGGCCATGACGACGGTCGCGCCGAACCACACCCGCGCGCGATCGGGTTGCTGGCCCGGGTCGACGACTTTGGCCGCTTTCATCCGCCGGGCGAGATGGGCCAGCTCGCGATCGATCTCGCGCATCCGCTTGCGGCCGTAGAGGTAGTCGCCGTTCTCGCTCCGGTCGCCGTTACCGGCCGCCCAGCTGACGATGGCGACAATCTCCGGCCGCTCGGTGCCCAGCAAGTGGTCGTAACGCGCCTTCAGCGCGGCGAGGCCTGCCGGGGTTATGTAATTCGCGCGCGGTTCCATCGCGGCGCCGTGTAGCCGAGGCCAGGCTGCAGCACTACCTCAGGAACTGGCTGAGGCTGCGCGCGCGGCCGCCGGGGGCCTTGTCCGGATGCAGCGCCTCGTAGACCACGGCGTTTTCCAGCACCCGCTGGACGTAGTCCTTGGTCTGGTAGATCGGGATGCGCTCGATCCATTCGACCCAGCCGATCGAGCCGGTGCGCGGGTCGCCGTTGGCGGCGAGCCACTTGTTCACGTTGCCCGGCCCGGC
>Ga0070679_100005704_pt1 | contig 11541 bp, 8 predicted proteins | sample KBSC63BmetaG_FD_65652 | JGI IMG/M metagenome (GOLD analysis project Ga0070679, IMG submission 65652) | Corn rhizosphere microbial communities from Kellogg Biological Station, Michigan, USA - KBS C6-3B metaG | ecosystem: Host-associated > Plants > Roots > Rhizosphere | place: USA: Michigan... | reverse complement strand
GCGCGCAGGGTCCACGCCGAGGCGAGCTCGGGGTTGAGCGCGATGGCGCGGTCGGCCTCGCGGGCGGCGTCATCGACGTCGCCGCGGCGGGCGAGCACGCTGCCGAGGACGGCGTGGGCGCGCGGATCGCCGTCGTCGGCGGCGACGGCGGCGCGAGCGGCGGTTTCGGCGGCGGCCGAGTGGCCGAGCGCGTCGTGAGCGGCGGCGACGCCGTCGAGAACGGCGCTGCTGGCGCCGTCGATGGCGTCGGCGGCGATGAGCTCGGCGAGCGCAGCGTCGGGGCGATGCGCGCGCAGAAGCGCGAGGCCATGGTTGGCGTGCGACAGGCCCGAGCGCGGCTGCGCGGCGGCCGATGCGGCCCACAGCGTCTCGTCGCTCTGCCAGACGCGCGCGAGCCGCGCGGCGAAGGCGCTCTCGACGGCAGCGACGAGCGCGACGGCAACGAGCGCGGCCGTGCGCGCGTGCCCGCGCAGCGCGGCCAGCCCGACGGCGAGCGCGAGCGCCAGGCCCACCGACGGCACGAGCGCGAAACGATCGGCGTACGACGACAACAACGGCACGAGGTGCAACACCGGGCCGAGCGACACGGCGAACCAGGCGACGGCAAACGTCAGCGACGGGCGGCGGGCGCGCCAGATGGCGAGCGCGACGACGACGACACCGAGCCACGCCAGCGCGATGGCGCCGGCGCCGACGCGCACGTTCGGGTAGGCGGCGGCGTGCGCGACGGGCGAGACGATGATCGCGACGTAGGCCCACAAGTACACGGGCACGCGCACGATGGCGTGCGCGACGCCGCCGGCGACGATCGCGCCCTGGCCGATGCCGCCGATGACGAAGTGGTGCGCGACGAAGTAGCCGACGGCGAGCGCGACGAAGCCGGCCACGAGCATGAGCGCGCGGCGGCGCGCGTCGGCGGCGAGGCGCGACCACGCGCAGGCGACGCCGGCGACGAGCACGGGCAGCTCGCCGAGGCCCATCTCCTTGGCGAGGAGCGCCATCGCCGCGAAGACGAGCGCGACGAAGGTCCACAGCCACGCGCGCTCGGCGCGCGCGATGGCGCGCCCGGCGGCGAGCAACGCGGCGAGCTCGCACACGAGCGAGAGCAGATCGCCGAGCGCCGAATAGTAGGCGACCGGCTCGACGTGCACCGGCAGCGCCGCCCACAGGGCGGTGGCCGCGAGCGTGGCGGCGCGATCGCGTCCGCTCAGGCCATACGCCGTCGCTGCGACGAGCAGGACCGCCAGCGCATAGAGCGCCAGGTTCGCAGCGCCGAAGCCGCGCGCGCCGTACCCGCTCTTGTAGATGGCGCGCGCCGCCAGCATGCGCAGCGGCCGCCATAGGGTGCGGTAGTCGACGCGGGTGGCGATGGTGCTCTTGTCGGTGAAGTAGGCGGCGAGCGGCACGCCCTCGGTGACCGCGGGGTTTTTCACGAACTGGACGCCGTCGTCCATGATGTAGTCGTGGCCGAACGTCGACCAATAGGGCGCGGTCGCAGCGACGGCGACGAGGACGACGGCGGCGATGAAGGCGCGCGCGGACAGGCGCTCGATGATACCGTACTACGCGGCGGGCGGCCCGCTGCCACCGTCGGCGGGCGGCGTCTTGCGCTCGACGATGATGGAGAAGCCCGTCGCCATCGCGGCCATCGCGCCGACGGCCGCCCACACCGGCGCGAACAGCGCACCGACGAGGCCGAAGGCCAGCGGGATCTCGAGCAGCGTGTGCCCCTGCTCGTTGCGAATGCTGATGCGCCGCACGTTGCCCTCGTGGATCAGCTCGCGCACGGTCTTGAGCAGGTTCTCGCCCGTGACCTTGAGCTCCTCCAGCGGTCCTTTGGGCTCGGGCTTGGGCGTCTCGCTCGTCGGGTCCATCAGCGCCTCCTGTTCCGATGGTAACGCATCGCGGGGCGCGCGCATTCCGCCTACTGTTTGGCGCTGTAGTGGATGATGGCGGCGGCGACCGCGGCCGCGGCGACCGCCCCGCCGGCGAGCCACCAGTGGTCGGAGATGCTGGCGGCGGCGATGCCGCCGGCGCCGCCGAGCAGCAGCACGCCGTCGCGCCAGAACGGCCGGCGGCTCGGGCGTTTTTCCCGTTTGGGCACCCGCGCCGTCAGGTCGAGGGTGACCGGACGTGCGCATCCGGCGCACGCCGACGCCGAATCGGCGACAACACCCCCGCAGCGCGGGCAGCGAGCAGGCGACATGCACCTATGGTACACTGAGGACGGTCATGCGTGCGTCGAGTCTTGGCGCTGTCGTGGCGCTTGCGCTGACCGGCTGCAGCTTCGTCGTCAACGGGCTGCAGTCGGGCACGACAGAAGAGAACGGGGATCTGGCGATGGACGTCGCCGATCTCGCCGTTGCCGATGATATGGCGACGGCCGCGCCCGACGACATGGCGCAGCCGCCGCCCGCCGATATGGCGATGCCGCGCGACCTGGCGACGCCGACGGGGCTTTTGACGGGATCGATCGCCATCACGACGGGCTCGCCGATCGACTTGAGCGCCGAGGGCACCGCCGACTGGGCGCACTGGGGCACGAGCAACAAGAACAGCTTCGACCACAAGAACATCGCCACGCCGCTCATCAGCGACTTCACTCCTGCCGTCGCCAACGAGACCATCACGCAGCTCGGCACCTACGCCCTCGGCTTCACCTGGAACGACGGCACACCGACGGCGACGGCGACCAATTCGACGACGGGCGTGTACACCACAGGCAGCGGCACCGGCTTTCGCATCACCGTCCCCGCCGATCTGACGACGCGCACCATCCGCTTCTACTGCGGCGGCCAGCAGTCGTCAGCGACGGTGACGGCGCATCTGTCAGATGCCTCCGCCGCCGATTACACGACGACGACGATGGGTGGCGCCGGCGACACCGGCATGCAGTTCGAGCGCGTCGTCACCGTCGTCTACCACGCGGTGTCGGCGGGCCAGTCGCTCACGATCACCTGGCAGCAATCGAGCGCGGGCGGCTACGTGCATCTGCACTCGGCGACGCTGCAGTAGCGCCCGATCAGCGGTTGAACGGCTCTTCTGTGATCCAGTGAAAGCCGCGTGTGCGCAACAGCGACTTCGCCGGGTCGACGCGCTGCAGCTGCAGCTCGACGTCATCGCCCGCGAGCTTGCCCGCGAGCGTGACGTGGTCGTGATCGACACGAGTCTCGACGAGCACGTAGCTCGGGCCCTTCTTCGGTTTCTGCTTCTCGTCGAGCGGCGTGAGCGTCAGCTGATGCTTCGCTTCGTCTTCGCTCTTGTTGTAGGTGACGACGCGCTCGTTGCTCATCGTGCGCACGTTCATGCCGTCGAGGACGAAGACGACGCGCCGCCAGCTCTTGTCGTCGGTGAGCGGCAGCGGCACGACGGCGCCGTTCTTCACGAGGCCCTTGATGTCCCAGATGCCGTCCATGAAGGTCTTCGGCTCGAAGCTGAACTTGCCGTTTTGCCGCGCCATCTTGATCGTCGAGAACAGCGCGAAGCCGAGGATGGCGACCTTGGCGACGACGCGGCCGATGCGCATCCAGCGACGGGGAAGCACGAGCTCTTGCGCCGCCGGCTGCGTCGGCCGATTGAGGACGAAGAGATTTGCCAGCCGTCGCGCATCGGGCGCGAGCAGGAAGAGCGCCATCAAGAGATACGTGCTCGATCCGAGCTTGACCGGCACGTCGTAGCAGAGGTTGAGCATCACCACGTTCGTCATCACGGCGACGACGACGAGCGCGCCGAGCGTGGTTGTGCGACGGAAGCAGAGGAGCGCGGCGCCGAGCGTCTCGCCGGCGCCGGCGAAGATGACATACGCCGGCGAGTGGCCCATGAACGTCCATAAGAGCCCCATGGGTGACGTTTCGCCGTAGGTCTCGATGTAGCGGAACGGCGCCAGCGCGTGGAACTGCCCCTTGAAGAGCTTGATGATGCCGTAGCCGAACATCGTCAGCGCCAGGCAGTAGCGGACGAGGATGCGCACGACCTCGTGCAGGCGGTCGTAGCGGGTGCGGCGGCGATCGGCGATGGACCAGACGACGGCAGCGACGATGGCGAGCGCGAGGTAGACGCCGTAGTTGATCCAGTCGACGGTGCGGTCACCGCTGCCCGTCTGCTCGACCGGCAGATCGCGTTGGATGCGCAACAGGTGATGGCCGATCCACGGCATCAGCTTGTCCATCCAGACGCCCCACAGCCGTCCGAGCGGTGGGATCCAATCGCTGACGGGCCACGGAAAAAGGAACAGCAGCCAGAAGGCGCATGCGAAACGGAAGGCGATTCGTGTCGCGAGCGGCCACGGCGGCTGCGTCGCGGCCGGCGATGGTGTGGCGACGGCGGGCTCGACGATCGACAGCGGCGTCACAGCGGCAGTTTCGCGATTCGCGCTCATCCAGGTGCTGACATTTATCGCGAAACAGAGTTCCCCGCGCGTGGCCGCGGTCACGGAGAAAGCTATTCGCGACGAGCACCGCGTTCTCCAGCTGGTCGATGACGATTGGTGACGATGCTTCGCCGACGGCCGCGCTGCCGCGGGTATGATGCGCGTCCATGAGCCTCCCGCCGCGCCGCGACATCGCCGCTCGCGTCGCGGTCGGCGTCACGCTGACGGCGCTGTTAGCGTGGGCGATCGTGCGCTACGCCTGGGTCGCCGAGGATGCGTACATCACGCTGCGCACCGTCGACAACTTCGTGCACGGCGACGGGCTGCGCTGGAACGTCGCCGAGCGCGTGCAGGCGTACACGCATCCATTGTGGCTGTTCGTCGTCTCCGCGATCTACGCCGTCACGCGCGAAGACTTTCTCACCCTCGTCTTCACCGGCGTCGCCGTCTCGGTCGCCGCCTTCGCGCTCGTGCAGCGGCTGGCGGCGTCGACGGTGCAAGCGATCGCGTGCGGGAGCGTGCTGCTGCTGTCGCCCGCGTTCGTCGACTTCTCCACGTCGGGGCTCGAGAATCCGCTGTCGCACCTCCTCCTCGCGCTGTTCGCGCTCGTCTTTGTCGTGCGCGAGGTCGCGCTGCGCACCCTCGTCTTCGTGGCCGCGCTGTGCATGACCAATCGCCTCGATCTGGGGCTCCTCGTCGCGCCGGCCGTCGTCTTCGCCGTCGCGCGCTCCCCGCTCGACCGCCGCGCGCGTCTGGCGCACGTCGCCGTCGGGCTGACGCCGCTCATCGCGTGGGAGCTGTTCGCGCTCGTCTATTACGGCGCGCCGTTCCCCAACACCGCCTATGCCAAGCTCGCCACCGGCGTGTCGTTCGCCGATTCGCTCCGCCACGGGCTCGGCTACTTCGCCAGCCACGCCACCGGAGATCCGTTCACGCTCGTCGCCATCGCCGTCGGCGTCGGGCTCGGCGCGACCGCGCGCGACGCCAAGCTGCGCCTCTTGGCCGCGGGCGTGGCGCTGTACCTCGCGTATGTGCTGCGCATCGGCGGCGACTTCATGCTCGGCCGCTTCCTGACGCCGCCGCTCGTCGTTGCCGCCATCGTCATCGGTCGCGCGCCGGCGCTCGCCGCGCGCGCCGTCGTCGCGATCCCGGTGACGGCCGCGCTCGTCCTCATCGGAGCCCTCGCGCCGCGCGTGCCGCTGCGGGCGCCGCTGCAGCCAAAGCCGGCCGTCGATGCCCATGGCGTCGTCGACGAGCGGCTGATCTACGCCGCGCACTCCAGCCTGGCGGCGCGACACGCGGGGGCGCCGATGCCCGATCATCATTGGGCCGAGCTCGGGCGCGGGCTGCACGCCGGCGGTCGCAGCATGGTGCTTGTACGCGCGAACGTCGGCTTCCTCGGCTACTTCGCCGGCCCGCGCGTGCATCTCATCGACGAGAACGCGCTGACCGATCCGCTGCTGGCGCGCTTGCCGATCGCGCCCGGAGACTGGCGCATCGGCCATTTCACGCGGCGCCTGCCCGACGGCTATGTCGAGACGGTCGAGAGCGGTCGCAATCAGTTGCGCGATCCTTCACTGGCGCGGCTGTACGACTCGCTGGCGCTGGTGACGCGCGCGCCGCTCTTCAGCAGCGCTCGTTTCGCCGCGATCCTCAAGCTGAACCTCGCAAGCTCGGCGACGGCGGCACCGACGAGCACGAAGCAGGCCGGATCGATCGAGACGAGATAGCGCGGCAGCGAATACGCCGACCAGGCGAGCAGCGCGGTGCGCGCGACGATCGTCGTCACCAGAACGGCGGCGATGGCGCGCGTTCGTCGACCAACGACGAGCGCCACCGCGGCGATGGCGGCGCCGAGCAAGAGCGCCAGCGCGACGAGCGGAAGATGCGGGCGTACGCGATCAGTCACGCTCGGCCACGGCTCCCAACGCGGATTGGCGATCGGCTCGTCCTGCGCCGCCGACCACATCGCCCAGGCGCGATGCAGCGGCAACGCGACGAGCACGCGCCACGGATGCGCCGCGCGCCGCTCGTGCGCCAGGATCGCGAAGCCGTCGGAGACGCGCGCGGAGACGCCTTCGCTCTGGCGCAACCTGAAGAGCGCGCTGACTCGTTCCCGCTCGTCATACGAGCTGAACGCGCCGTGCTCCTGATACGACGCCACCGTCGGGCGGCACTTGACGTTGTAGAAGCATGCCTGCAGCTCTCCCGCCGCGGCGCCGTCGTATGCCCACGTCTGCAGCCAGCGCCAATAGCCGCGGTAGTGCGGCACGTCGTGGCCGTAGCGATCGACCATGCCGTCGGCGAGGTGCGGCGATTCGACGCGGATCGCATTGCGCAGCGGCCAGGGCGCGAACACGGCCACGAAGACGGCGATCGAGAGCGCCGCGACGACGAGGCGCTGCCTCCACGCGCCGATCGACCACAGCGCCGGCACGAACGCGATGGCGAGCATCGGCCCGTCGGGGCGCAGGTACGCCGCCAGCGCGACGAACGCGGCGGCGACGGGAAACCAGCGGCGCGGTCGCTCACGGCCGAGGACGAGGCAGGCGAGGACGGCCATCGTCAGCGCCGCCAGGATCGGCTCCGTCAAAATGCCGCAGGTGAACCAGACGGTCGCGGGAAAGGTCATCGCCAGCGCCAGCGCGACGAGGCCGGCGACGCGCCCGCCGAGGCGGCGCGCGATCAGCAGCGCGAGCAGGCCCGTCACCAGCACGTCGATCGCGATCTGCGCGCGCTCGATGCGCCTCCAGCCATCCCAGCCCGCGTCGCCCGACGGGGCGGCGTGCGTGCCGACGCGCACCGCGCGCACGAAGAGCGGATACAGCGGCCGGCGATACCACTCGAGCGGCTCGTCGGGACCGAGCGCGAAGCGGCCGTGCTCCGCCCACTCGTCGCCGAGCCGCACATATGCGTACGAGTCGGAGCCCGCGAACACCCAATCGCGCGAGACGCGCAGCCGCAGCCACGCACCGGCGAACAGCAAGACGCAGATCGCGAAGAGCTCGATATGCCGCCGCCGCCGCCGCCCCACCCCGCGACGACAATCGTTCGATCGCGTCGTCGAGTCAACCTGCGATTGGTCGAGTCTTTCGGGACTGTACGGTTCTCGACGGAGAGAGTACGTCTGCACCCGTCATTCGAGCGCCGTGTCGCGACCCGGCACATGCGTTGCCTTTGAGCAAGGCATGCGCTGGCTAAATTTGTTCCTCGTTGTGGTAATCGGTTGCGGCGGGCAGGGAACCTCTTCGGCTCCTGCGGATCCCCCAGCGATGGGGACGCCACAAACAGCTCCTCCAGATGACATGGGCACTGCACCCGTCGCGGCGATGCCGCAAGGCGGAGCCTGGGCCGCACCGCCGCCGACGGACTCGCCGGTGACGCACGCGGCGCCGACTCCGCTGGCGAACGCCTCCCATTTATTGACCGGTGTCGACGTCGCCGACGTCTCGACCGATCAGGGCGGCGGCGTCTGGGCGGTCTCCGACTCGACGGTCTATTACCTGCCGCCGGGCGCGAGCAAGCCCTTCACCTATGATCAGTCGAACGGTCTCGCGCGCGGCCAGCACACCTGGCAGGACCCATACTTCACGGGAACTCCGGACGCGCCGGCGACGCTGCCGTTGACCTTCTCGTCGGTCGGCGGCGCCACCGCCGGGCAGGCCATCGTCGGCAACATCGGCGCGATCGCCGATCGTCTCACCGTCGACGCCAAGAGCGGCGCGGTGAAGACCGTCGAGAACATGAGGATCACCTTGAGCTCGACGCCCGCCGACTTCCTCGAGGATCACACCCAACGCGTCATCGGCACGCACAAGGTGATCACGGTGATGGACGGCAATCTCGGCGGCACCGCCTATCTCGGCGGCTGGCACGGCTTCTACGCGGTGCACGGCTTGACGGGCAGCTTCAGCGGCAAGCCGGGCTTCGAGGAGCACCAGCACTACAAGGGCTGCGACTCGTCGGGCGAAGCGTTCGGCTGCTGGGACGGCGACGTCTGGGGCCTCGCGATGTCGCCAACGGGCGACGTCTGGGCCGGCGATCGCCACTTCGTGCAGCTGCTCTCGCAGCGCTCGATCGGGCCCGACGCGGGGCTCATGGATGGGCAATTCCTCACGCACATCGACGTGTTTCCGGGATTGCGCGACGAAGTGCACGGGCTCGCCGTCGACGCAGCCGGCGGCGTGTGGGTCGCCAGCGACGGTAACGGGCTCGCCTATCTGACGCCCAACGAGCAAAAGCCGATGTACTGGTCGGCGGCGACGACGTTGCCGCAGAATCACCTGCACGGCGCCGCCATGGATCAAGGCGGCGACTTGTGGGTCGGCACCGACGGCGCCGGCGTCGCGCGCTACAACGCCACCGACAATCGCTGGACCTACTATACGACCGCGTCGGGGCTGCCCGACGATCGCATCAGCACGATCTACGTCGATCAGTTCTCGCGCACGCGGCGCGTCTTCATTGCCACGCGCGGCGGCGTGGCCGTGTACGAGGGGCAGTGAGCGCGCACGACGTCACCGGCCTTCGCAGCCGTCGAGCGCGGTGATCCAGGCGTCGACGACCGCGAGGCCGACGTCGTCGACGACGGCGGTGGCGAGCGGCGGCATGCGCCCGGCCGCCGTCGCGTGCGGGCGGAGCGACACGAGCGATCGCGCGGGCGCGCCGGGCACCAGGCGCAGCGCGCCGGCGACGCCGAGGTCGCTTTCGCTCGGAGGGACGTTGCAGATGTGCGTCACCGCGAGCGGGCGCGAAAAACGCAAATCCATGTCGACGATGCCGACGCCGTCGGGGCGGTGGCACATGGCGCAGTTGGCGTGCAGGTACGCGCGTGCGCGCGTGCCGAGCGGCGCTCCGCCGAGTGGATCCGGATACGGCGCCGCCGCGCGCGCTCCGAGCGGCGCCGAGAGAAGATCGATGTGCTCGAGCGTTTGTAGCTGATTCGAAATTCTGCCCGTCGATGCATAGACGAAGTCGCCGTCGAGCTGGCCGAGCTCGAGGCCGAGCGTCCCCCCGGCGGCGTCGTTGTGGCACAAGAGGCACTCGGCGCGCGACGGAAAGTACCAGCTCGCGTCGCCGACTTGCTTCTGCTTGCTCGACGTCAAGAGGACGGCGTCGCTGCCGTCGTCGAGCCACTCGTACGAGTAGCCGGCCCAGCCGCCGTCGTCGTGACGCATGAAGAGGCGCGTCTCGACGGGGCGGCCGGCGAGGCTGAAGGTTTTGACGAGCACGCTGCCGACGGGAAGCTCGAGATGGCCGTCGTCACCGACAGTGATGTTGGCGGCGTCGGGGAGCGCGAGGAAGCGCGTCTTGTCGGCGCCGTCGCTCCACAAGGGCGCGTTGACGCCGTAGGGCACCAGGCCCGCCGCCGGCACGCGCGCGTCGGACGCATCGACGCAGCCGGTGCGCGACAGTCGATCGGGAAACGTGCTCGCGATGGGGGGCGCAGCGACCATCTTGTAGATGACGCCTTCCATGCCGAGCGCGTAGATTTCGCCATCGACGTCCTCGGCGAAGTCGACCCAGCCGGCCTGCGGCGTGCCTCCTTCGTTGAGCAGCGTCAGCGTCGTCGCGCCCGTCGCCGGCTCGCGCTCGAGCGCCCACAGCTCGCGGCGCGCGAAGTCGGCGAAGATGTAGTCGCCGGCGAGCGCGGGCAGAGCCTTGCCGCGGTAGACGACGCCGCCGATGATCGCGCGCGTGCTGCCGTCATGCGCCAGCTCGGCGACCGGATCGACGAGGCCGGCGCGGCTCGGACAGCGCGGATCGGGCGGCGCGATGTAGTCGTGGTGCCCTTCCTTGCACGGCCACCCGTAGTTGCCGCCAGCGCGGACGATGTCGATCTCCTCGTAGTGATCGGCGCCGACGTCGGCGACCCACAGCTCGTTGGTCGCGTGATCGATCGAGAAGCGGAACGGGTTGCGTAGGCCCCAGGCGAACGTCGTGTCCTGGCCGCCGCCGCGCGCAAACGGATTGTCGGCGGGGATCGCGTAGGGCTTGCCGGCGGCGGCGTGGTCGACGTCGATGCGGTGGATCTTGCCGAAGAAGCCGTCGCGACGCTGGCCGTTGGCGAGCATGTCGTCGACGGTGCCGCCGTCGCCGAACGCGGCGTAGAGCAGGCCGTCGGTGCCGAAGCGGAGCCCGCCGCCCTTGTGCCACGGCGAGCTCGCCTGATCGAAGGCGAAGAGCTCGCGATAGTCGGAGAAGTGCGCGCCGCCGTCGTGGCTCGTCAGCCAGCCAACGGCCGAGCGATCGCCGTTGGCGGCGGCGGCGTCGGCGCGGACCCACGAGACGTAGAGCCGTCCGTTGTCGGCGAAGCGCGGATGGAACGCCAGGCCGATGAGGCCGCCTTCGCCGTCCTGGGTCGAGACGTCGGCGATGGGGCCGAGCGTCGCGACGACGGCGGGCTCGTCGGCGGGAGCGTCGGCAGCGAAGGAGACGATGCGCGCGTCGCCACCGCCGGGACCCATGCGCTCGGCGACGAACCAGCGCGCGCGGTCACCGGGCATGTGGGTCAGCACGACGGAGTTTTCGAGGTGCACGTTGGCGTACACGCGCGCGAAGCGCACCGCCAGCGTCGACGGCGGACGCGCTGCCGCCAGGCACGTCGGATTCGCCGGCCGCGCGTCGAGGCCGAACGCGGCGCGCACCGGCGCCGTCCCCGTCGGTGCGCCGCCGTTGCACGAAATCCCGGCGACGAGCAGCACCAGAGCCGCATCGTAGCAAGGGCGTCGTCGTTCCATGCGACGACGAGGAGGCTGCACGGCACGAGCCCGGCCGCTCCGTCGCCGCACGGCAGAACGATGAAACCGCTCGCAGGCCTACGGCGCGTGCTGCAGAGGTGTCGCGCGCTACGTGCCGCCCTGGCAAGTGCCGCCGCTACAGTAGGCGCCAATGCCGCAGCAGTCGATATCGTAGGTGCACGCGAAATTGCGAGCCCGTCGCCGAGAAGAATCGGTTCGATGAGCTGACGGCTGCGCACGATGCTCTGCCCGTCACCGAGCTCGAAGCCGTGATCGCGAAGCTGCCCGAGGTCGGCCGCAAGAGCCGCCGCGACGGCGCGACGTATGCCGGCTCATGGATCTCCGCGGCGCTCGGCCCTGACGGTCGCATTTATGCGCTCGGCGGCCTGACTGTCGACGCGACAAATTCCACATACACCGTTCGCAACGTCG
>Ga0070679_100005702_pt1 | contig 11545 bp, 7 predicted proteins | sample KBSC63BmetaG_FD_65652 | JGI IMG/M metagenome (GOLD analysis project Ga0070679, IMG submission 65652) | Corn rhizosphere microbial communities from Kellogg Biological Station, Michigan, USA - KBS C6-3B metaG | ecosystem: Host-associated > Plants > Roots > Rhizosphere | place: USA: Michigan... | reverse complement strand
CGCGTCCAGCACGGCAGCGAGGTGGTCGCGCACGTACTCGATCCGGTCGGTGTCGCGCACCACGCCGTCGGGGTCGACCACGTCGTGGGCACCCAGGCCGTTCTCGGTGACGTGGATCGGCAGCCCGACGTCGCGCTGCACCCTCAGCAACAGGTCGGTCAACGCCGACGGGACGATCGGCCAGTTCATCACCGTGTGCGGGCCCGGGATGTCGACGTAGAACGCGCGGTCGGTGCCCGGGAACGGCGTGGAGTCTCCGGCCGGCCCGCCCCGGACGCGGCTCGGGTTGTAGAAGTTCACGCCGATCGAGTCCACTGGCTGACAGATCTCGGCCTCGTCGCCGGGACGGACGAAGGACCAGTCGGACAACCCAGCCGTCGTCGTCCGCAGCGCGTCGGAGTACCCGGTGCCGAACATCGGGTCCAGGAAGATCCGGTTGGCGATGAGGTCGACGTGCTCGGCCGCGGCGAGGTCCTCGGCCGCATCCGAGGAGGCCTCCACCTGGTGCAGGTTGAGCGCCACGGAGACGTCGACGGTCTGGGGCACGACGCTGCGCAACGCCGCGACAGCGCGACCGTGGGCGAGGTTGAGATGGTGAGCGGCGCGGTAGGCCTCGGCGAGGACCCGCCTGCCCGGAGCGTGCTCCCCCGTCGCATAGCCCAGGTAGGCCGAGCACCAGGGCTCATTCAACGTCGTCACGGCGGGCACGCGGTCGCCGAGCTCCTTGCCCATCACGACCGCGAAGTCGGTGAACCGGTCGGGCACCTCGCGCGACAGCCAGCCGCCGGCGTCGCCGTGGTCGAGGGTCTGCGGCAGGTCCCAGTGGTAGAGCGTCATCAGCGGTCGGATGCCGCGCTCCAGCAGACCGTCGACGAGCCGGCGGTAGAAGTCGAGCCCCTCCTGATTGACCGTGTGGCCGTCGGGCATCACGCGCGGCCATGCGACCGAGAAGCGGTACGACGCGATGCCGAGCTCCACCATCAGGTCGAGATCCTCGGGCCAGCGGTGGTAGTGGTCGCAGGCCACGTCGCCGGTGTCGTCGTTGTCGATGGCGCCCGGGGTGTGGCTGAACGTGTCCCAGATGCTGGGCGCGCGGCCGCCTTCGGCGACGGCGCCCTCGACCTGGTACGACGACGATGCGGCACCCCAGACGAAGCCGTCCGGGAACGGCCGGTGCGCGGCCTCGGACCCTCCGTCGGACTGATCGCGTGGGCTGGGACTCATCCTTTGACCGCTCCTTGCATGATGCCGCCCACGATCTGCCGACCGAGGAGGGCGAAGACGACGAGGACCGGGACGGTGCCGTAGAGCGTGCCGGCCATGATGATGGACTGCTGCGGGGCGTAGCCCGTGGCCAGGCTCTGGAACGAGACCTGGATCGTGGGGTTCTGGGTGCTGAGCACGATGATCGGCCAGAAGAAGTCGTTCCAGGCGGTGAGGAACGTGAGCATCGCCAGGACCGCCATCGCCGGCCGCGCTGCGGGGACCACCACCGACAAGAAGACCCGCAACGGTCCGGCGCCGTCCATGTAGGCCGCCTCGATCAGGTCGTCCGGGACCGCGCTCGCGATGTACTGCCGCATGAAGAAGACGCCGAACGCCGTGCACAGGCTGGGCAGGATCACCGCGCTGAGGTGTCCGGCGAGGCCGAGCCGGGCCATCAGCATGTAGAGCGGGATCACGCCCATCTGCAGCGGCACCATCATCGTCGCGATGCAGATGCCCAGGAGGAGGTTGGAGCCCCGGAAGCGCAGCTTGGCGAAGGCGAAGCCGGCCAGCGTGCACAGTGCCACGGTGCCGGCGGTGATCGCACCCGACACGATCAGCGAGTTGATCAGCCCGTGGTTCAGCGGGGCGAGCTCCAGCGCCTTCTTGACGTTGTCGACGATCGAGAGGCTCGGCAGCAGCGGCGGCGTCCCGGCCGCCATCTCCGCATTGGTGTGGGAGGCCATCACGACCGTGTAGTAGAGGGGGAACACCGACACCAGCGTCACCAGCCCGACCAGGAGGTAGGTGAGCCAGCTGCCCCGGAGCACGCCGACCTTGTGCCCGCTCATCGCGCCGATACCTCCGGCGCCGCCGCCGCCAGCGTCATCCGTCGCCGGTGGCCGCCGTCGCGGCGTACGCGCCGCCGCGCCAGGTACAGGTTCAGGCCGACGGCGAGCACGATGATCAGGAACATCGTCCACGCGGTGGCCGAGGCGAGCCCGAGCCGGTCGTTGGTCCAGCCCTGCTGGTACATCAGCAGGCCGAGCGTCTGGTACTGGTTCTGGGTGCCGCCGTCCGGCAGCCCGTTGTGGTAGAGCAGCGGCTCGCCGAACAGCTGTGCGGCGCCGATCGTCGAGACCACGATGGTGAACAGGATGGTCGGGCGCAGCCCGGGCAGGGTCACGTGCAGGAACTGCCGCCAGCGGCCGGCGCCGTCCATGGCCGCCGCCTCGTAGAGGTCCGCGCTGATCGCCTGCATCCCGGCCAGGTAGATCAGGGCGTTGTAGCCGGTCCATCGCCAGGTGACGATCGCCGAGACCGCGACCTGCGCCGGCCACTTCGAGCCCTGCCAGTCGACCGTCGGCAGGTGTCCGGCGTGCAACAACCAGTTGACCAGACCCAGCTTGGGGTCGAAGAGCTCGGCGAAGATCACCGTCGCCGCGGCCAGGCTGGTGGCGTAGGGCATCAGGATCGCGACCCGGAAGAAGGTGCGGCCGCGCAGCCGGTAGTTGAGCAGGTGCGCGATCCCCAGGGCCATGCACAGCTGCGGGACCGTCGAGATGATCCCGATCGTGATCGTGTTGCGGAAGGCGTTCCAGAAGAACTTGTTGGTGAAGAGGTTGTGGTAGTTCTCCAGCCCGATCCAGTTCGACTGGTGGTACGTCGAGAGCCGGGTGTCGTGCAGTGACACCCAGGCGGTCGCCAGCCACGGGTAGACGCTGAAGGCCGCGAAGACCACGAAGAACGGCAGGACGTAGAGGTAGGCGATCCGGCGGCCGGGCAGGTGGCTGTGCCCGGCGCGCCGGGTCGTCGAGGCCGGCGGCGCGGCGACCGCGGACGGCGAAGCGACGGTCATGTCACCTTCCTACGTCACGTCGAGGACTTCGGGCGGGACGTGGCCCGGCCGCCGACCCGGCGCAGGACAGGACGGGTCGGCGGTCGGAGATCACGTCCGGCTCAGCCGGTGACCTGCTTGATGGCGTCGAGCGCGTCGGAGAACGCCTGGTCGGGCGAGGTCCCCTTGGTCTCGACGTTCGTCAGCTGGGTCGTCAGCGCCTGCTGGATCTGGGTGTCGTACAGACCGATCGGCGGGATCTTCATCTGCGCGGCGATGTCGCCGAAGATCTTGCCCACCGGGGCGTTGCTGAAGTACGCGCTCTTCGCGTTCGCGACCCCAGGATCGGCGGCGGCGTCGGAGTTGGACGGGAAGTGCCCGCCGTCCTTCCACATCGTCACCTGCTGATCCTTGGCCGAGAGCCACTCCACGAGCGCGATCGCGGCCGCCTTGTGCGCCGCCTTGTCCGGCACGCCGAGCCAGGAGCCGCCCCAGTTGGTCGCGCCGCCCGGCAGCACGGGCGCGATGTCCCACTTGCCGGCGTAGTCCTTGCCGGCCTGGCCCTGGATGTAGCCCATCATCCAGGTGGGGCAGGCGAGCGTGGCGAAGGCGCCGCTGGAGAAGGCCTTGTTCCAGTCGGGTGTGAACTGCTGCAGGCCCGCGGTGATGCCGTCCTGCGCCGCCTGGCTCGCATACGTCCAGGCGTTCTTCACCCCGTCGCTGTTCTCGACGTCGGGCTGGCCGTCGGCGTTGTCGTAGGCCTCGGTGCCCTGGTAGACCGCCGTGGAGAAGACGCTGGCGGCGCTGTCGACGAAGTGCGAGCCCGAGGGCTTGGTCGGGGACGCCTCGTACTGCTTGCCGAAGTCGATGAAGTCCTGCCAGGTCCCCCACTTGGAGGCGAGCGTGGCCGGGTCGGAGGGCAGGCCCGCCTTCTTCAGCAGGTCACTGCGGTAGCAGATGGCCTCGGGCCCGATGTCCGTGCCGAGGCCGACCGTGGTCTTGCCGTCGGCGGTGGAGGCGAGCTGCCACTTCCAGGGGAAGAACTCCGCCTTGTCGGCTGTGGCGTTGGGCACGGTGTTCCAGTTCACGAACTGGGAGGCGTGGTTCTGCACGACGTCGGCCACGAAGCCGATCTCGATGCCCTGCACGTCGTCCAGGCCGCTCCCGGAGGCGAGCCTGGTCTTCAGGCGGGTCCAGTAGTCGGCCGACTGCTCGACGTCGTCCTCCTTGATCGTGATGTTGGGGCAGACCTTGTGGTAGGCGTCCCACAGCCCGGCCTCCTTGAAGCCGAAGGTGCCGAACAGGCCGACCGTCACGGTCGTGTCCGCCGTGGTCCCGCACGGCCCGGCGCCGGCGCCGGTCGACGAGTCCGACGAGCTCGAGCTGCCGCAACCGGCGAGCACGGTCGCGCCGAGGGCGGCGACCGCCAGCAGGGCCGCGCTCGAACGACGCGTGGTGCTTCGGGGCATGGGGTCCTCCTCTGACTCGCCCGGACCCGCCAACCGAGTCCGTGAGAGCGCTCTCACAAGCGTTGGCGTAAGGATGGGGTTGGCACCCTCGGCCTGTCAAGAGCAGGTTTCGATCGGCGCTGCCGGGCGGCACCCTCAGGCGGTCGCGCGGAGCACCAGCTCGACGGGGAGCACCGTGCGCCGGGGGCGATCTCCCCGCTCCTCGATCCGGTCCAGCAGCAACCGGGTCATGGCCGTGCCGAGCGCCGCGATCGGCTGCCGCACGGTGGACAGGGGCGGCTCCTGCTCGGCGGCGTCCGGGATGTCGTCGAAGCCGATCACCGCGACGTCCTCTCCGACGGTGCGACCGCTCTCCCGCAGGGCGCGCACCACGCCGATGGCCGCGAGGTCGGAGGCCGCGAAGATGGCGTCCACCTCGGGGCGACGCTCGAGGAGTGCCACGGCCGCCGCGTGCCCACCGGCGGCGGTGAAGTCTCCCACCGACACCAGGCTCTCGTCGTACGGACGACCGGCGGCGACGACCGCCTCGCGGTAGCCGGCCAGCCGGTCCTGCCCCGCGCACATGTCGAGGGGGCCGGTCACGGTGGCGACCTGGCGGCGACCGGAGGCCAGGAGATGCTCGGTCGCCAGCCGCCCCCCGCCGAGGTTGTCGGCGTCGACGTACCACAGCGTGCGGCCACCGCTGAGCGGTCGCCCGCTGAGGACCGTCGGGACTCCGAGCGCCTCCAGGCGCTGCGGCAGGTGGTCCTGCCCGTGCAGGGAGAGGAGCAGGACGCCGTCGACGTGCCCGCCGGCCGCGTAGGCCAGGAAGCGCTGCTGGTCCTCCACGCGGTTCATCACGGTGAACACCAGCTGCAGGCCCGCGTCGGCCACCGCCTCCTGGGCGCTGCGCAGCATGCCGAGGAAGAACGGGTCCGCGAACATCCGCTCCTCGGTCTCCTCGACCAGGAAGGCGATCGAGTCGCTGCGGCCGGTGACCAGGCTGCGCGCCGCCAGGTTGGGCACGTAGGAGATCTCCTCGGCGGCGGCCAGCACGGCCTCGCGGGCCCGGTCGCTGACCTTCGAGTCACCGCGCAGGACCCGGCTCGCGGTGGCGCGCGAGACGCCGGCCGCGGCCGCCACCTCCTCCAGCGTCGGAGCGGGGCGGACGCGGGTGCCCTTGCGTGGAGCGCTCGTCACGGGACGCAGTGTGGCACGGGCGACGGCCGGTCCGGAGGCTTGCGCGAACGGTGACTATCGTGCAGCCGTGAGTGCTGATCCCGTCCCGTCCCCCCTCTCGACGCAGCCTGTGGGCGCCGACTTCCACTACTCCGACCTGCTTCCGATCGGGCCCGACGAGACGCCGTACCGGCTGGTGACCACCGACGGTGTCTCGACGTTCGAGGCGGGCGGGCGCACGTTCCTCCAGGTCGAGCCGTCGGCACTGCGGCGGCTGGCGGCCGAGGCGATGCACGACATCGCGCACTACCTGCGGCCGGCGCACCTCGCGCAGCTGCGGAGGATCATCGACGACCCGGAGTCGAGCGGGAACGACCGGTTCGTCGCGCTCGACCTGCTCAAGAACGTCAACATCTCCGCCGGTGGCGTCCTGCCGATGTGCCAGGACACCGGCACCGCGATCGTCATGGGCAAGAAGTCGGAGGGTGTGCTCACCGGGGTCGACGACGGCGAGGCGCTCAGCCAGGGCGTCTACGACGCCTACACCCGGCTCAACCTGCGCTACTCCCAGCTCGCGCCGCTGACCATGTGGGAGGAGAAGAACACCGGGACCAACCTCCCGGCGCAGATCGAGCTGTACTCGACGCCGGATCACGACGGCGCACCGGAGTACAAGTTCCTCTTCATGGCCAAGGGTGGCGGCTCGGCGAACAAGTCGTTCCTGTTCCAGGAGACCAAGGCGGTCTTGAACCCCCAGCGGATGCTGGCCTTCCTGGACGAGAAGATCAGGTCGCTCGGCACGGCCGCGTGCCCGCCGTACCACCTCGCCGTGGTGATCGGGGGCACGTCGGCGGAGTTCTCGCTGAAGACCGCGAAGTACGCCAGCGCCCACTACCTGGACCACCTGCCGACGTCGGGATCCCTGTCGGCACACGGGTTCCGCGATCTCCAGCTCGAGGAGGAGGTCTTCAAGCTGACTCAAGGTTTCGGCATCGGCGCGCAGTTCGGTGGCAAGTACTTCTGCCACGACGTGCGGGTCGTGCGCCTGCCCCGGCACGGGGCGTCGTGCCCGGTCGCGATCGCGGTGTCGTGCTCGGCCGACCGTCAGGCCCTGGCCAAGATCACGCCCGACGGCGTCTTCCTCGAGCAGCTCGAGACCGACCCCGCGCACTACCTGCCGCCGACGGGTGCGACGCAGCCCGAGGACGACGCCGAGGTCGTGCGGATCGACCTCAACCGGCCCATGCCCGAGATCCTCACCGAGCTCTCCCAGCATCCGGTGAAGACCCGGCTCTCGCTGACCGGGCCGCTGGTGGTGGCCCGCGACATCGCCCACGCGAAGATCCAGGAGCGGCTCGACGCCGGCGAGGAGATGCCGGCGTACCTGAAGGACCATGCGGTCTACTACGCGGGCCCCGCGAAGACCCCCGAGGGCTATGCCTCGGGGTCGTTCGGGCCCACCACCGCCGGGCGGATGGACTCCTACGTCGAGCAGTTCCAGGCGGCCGGAGGCTCGATGGTGATGCTGGCCAAGGGCAACCGGTCCAAGGCCGTGACCGAGGCGTGCGCCGCCCACGGCGGCTTCTACCTGGGCTCGATCGGAGGACCCGCCGCCCGCCTCGCGCAGGACTGCATCAAGTCGGTGGAGGTGCTGGAGTACCCCGAGCTCGGCATGGAGGCGGTGTGGAAGATCGAGGTCGAGGACTTCCCGGCGTTCATCGTGGTCGACGACAAGGGCAACGACTTCTTCACCGACCCCAGCGGCGCCGTGACGGTGCCGCTCTCCGGCATCCGCGTCCGCTCCGCCGAGTAGGCCCTGCGCAACGTCATACGACGTGGTTGTCCTGGCGACCATCTCGTATGACGTCCCGCTCAAGCGGGACGCCCCAGGATCCGACACCCGCGGGAGACCAGCGCCTGCTCGATCTGGTCGAAGAAGTCGTCACGCGCGACCCGGAAGCCGAGCAGCGGCAGCCTGAGAACCACCATGTCCTGCAGGGTCACGGCGTTGTGGCGCAGAGCGTCTCCGACCACGTGCAGTGCCCACGAGTGCTGGATGCCGTCGATCTCCACGGCCACGCCCCATTCCTCCCAGGCGACGTCGAGGTAGCAGCGGCCGTTCCGGCCACGCCTCACCGACTGCCGGGACGGCTCCGGCAACCCCCGGCGTCGACACTCCCGAGCGAAGTCGAGCTCACCCAGCGAGCGCACACCTCCCACGAGATCGAGCACGACCGCGTGCAGCAGCTGCCGTCGCTTGTCCCTCCTCACTCGCAGCGCCGCGATGCCGAGCTGCTCGGGCGAGGTGAGTCCCTGCTGCACGCTCATCGTCAGCACCAGAGCCGCCTGACGATCGGACTTGGCCCACAACGCCGCTCGAACGGCTGCGACCGCCGGCGGTGTGCGAGGGATGCCGCTCGACGAGCAGTCGTCCACGTGCCACCGACGGGTCTGACGGATGTCCAAGCCCCGGGCGCGCCGGACGCGAGCGCCTCGGGGTACGGAGACCCGGATCGAGTCGGTCGAACCGGCGCAGCCCGGCGGCCTCCAGCGACGAGGCGCCGTCGAGCTGGGCGCGGGGGCCGGCCTCGAAGACCGCGGCCCAGAGCCTGGCGTCCCTCGTCAGCGGGCCTGTCGCGACCGCCACCGACTGGCTCCCGACCCGACGCCAGCGCCGGGCTCGGACGTGGGCCCTGACCTGGGCGCGCGTGACACCCGACTCGTAGAGCTGCCGCCGCGACACGATGCCTGCCTGCCGCGCAGCGAGATCGCCCACCACGCCGTCGGTGTCGAAGACTCTCGCGTCGTCCATGGCACTCGAGTCTCGGCGCACCCTGCCGTCATCGCCAGGCGGTCGAGCCGATCTGTGGAGAGCGTCCTTCGGACGTCATACGAAGCGGTCGCTGGGACGACCAGCACGTATGACGTCGCTCAGACGCGGAGCTGGCTCGGCGACGGTGAGGCCAGGGAGGTGCGGCGGCGCTGGTCGAGCGGCGAGGAGCGCCGGTCGAGGCGGCCGTCGAGCAGGGCCAGGGCGCGTTCGGCCTGACCGTCGCTGACCAGGCAGTACAGGAGCGTCTCCTCGACGATCTCTCGCTGGGCCGCCGAGCCCCCGACGCGGGGCAGCGCCGGGAGGGTGTCGGCCAGCAGTCGCGCGGCGTCGCCCCAGCGCTGCTCGCCGGCCGCGAGGAGCGCCTCGCTCACCGTGGCGACCGTGGTGCGCACCGACAGGTCGCCGGACCCCTGGCAGTGGGTGCGCAGCGCAGCGAGCCGCGGCAGGTCGCCGGCGGCCGCGAGGGCCAGGGCGGCGTGCAGCGCCACGAACGACGTCTCGGGTCGGTCGACGAGCTCCGGTCCGGCGGCCTCGAGCACCGGCTCGACCGGCGGTGGAGCCGCCTCCCCCGGGAAGGCCGACGTACCGGCGGCCTCGTCCCAGCCGGAGGTCGTCACCACCCAGCGCCACAGCAACGACGCCGAGTCGATCAGCGCCCGTACTCCGGTGATCGTCGGCGGAGCGAGCTGGGTGTAGTAGCGCCGGCGTACCGCCTCGGTGTCGCCGATCGCCAGCTCGTGCAGGGCGGCGTGCCACGAGAAGTGCGCCCGGTGGCTCGCGGAGCGCCCGCTCTCGGACACCCAGTTGTCGAGCCAGGCGCGCCCGGCCTCGTTGCGCCCGGTCTCGTACATCACGTGCGTCTGCGCGTGGACGGCGTGCCCCGACGTCGGCTCGCAGTCGAGCGCGCTCTCGGCCAGCAGGCCCGCGTCGTCCCAGCGCGACTGGTCCTGCCGGGTGAAGGCGAGCAGCGAGATGTACCACCAGTGGTCGCCGTACGCCGGCGCGAGGCCCTCGACCAGCTCCCACGCCTCCTGCTGGATGTCGGTGACGCCGGAGAAGGCGATGGTCGGCACCGCGGCCGAGACGGCCAGCACGTCCCGCGGGTGCTGGGCGATGTGGTTCATCAGGGCCGTCGCGCCGGAGTTGCGGATGTCCTCCACGCGCCGACCCACGACGTCGACCAGGCTGCGCTCACGATCGTCGCCGCGGGCGCGCACCGCTCGGCGCGCCTCTTCGAGCGACGTGTGTACGTCGACCGGCGCGCCGCCCTCGTGACCCAGCATCGCCAGGGAGGCGTGCGCGAGCGCGAAGTCGGGGTCCAGCGCGACGGCTTCGAGCAGCTTCTCCTCGGCTCCCGACTGCAGCCGCATCAGCCGCTCGAGGCCGACGTTGTAGGCCGCCGCCGCCTCGGCCGTCGTCGAGAGCGGGAGGCCGAGGGGGTCGCGGGGTCGGGCGACCGGGTGGTGGCCGCCGACCAGCCGGCCGTCGGCGAGGCGACGGGGCTCGGGCGCGATCTCGGCGAGCACCGCTGCCGCGAGCTGCGCCGCCTGGGCGCGGATGTCGGGCACCGCGGTCGACTCGTAGAGCTCACCGCGGCGTACGGAGCCCAGCGTCCAGATCGGCGCGCTGGTCGAGCCCACCGAGTCCACCAGGCGGCCCGACCGGGTCTGCAGCCCCAGGCCGGCCGTGCTCAGCCGTCCGAGGGCGACGCCCGCGCGGGGCGAGAGGAGGTCGTCGACCAGCGGGTCGGTGCCCGGCCGGACCACGGTGCTGGTGCCGGTGCAGTTGACGACCCAGCCGACCTCGTGGACGGAGCCGTCGGTCAGGGTCACCCGGAGCCCGCCGCCGGTGAGCGGCTCGGCGTCGGCGACCTCGCCGGCGACCCGCGCCAGGGTGCCCGACTGCTCGAGGGAGGAGATGACGTCGGCCGACCCCGGAGGCATCCGGTGGCGCAGGCGTCCCCACCTCCCGGCGTCCTCGCGCAGGAACTCGGCGCGGTCGTCGTCGCTCAACCGCTGCCACAGGGTCTGCATGACGGCGCGCAGCCCGTCGACGGCCGGCCGCCAGTCGCCGGTGGCGCTCTCGACCCGGCCGACGTGCTCCCGGGCGCGGCGCCGGAACTCGGCGAGGTCGCTCCCCCAGTCGTCGACCTCCGGGATGGCGGCCAGCTGGAGGTCGTCGGCGTGCCGCTCGGGCAGCTCCCCGTGACGCGAGACCGCGAGCACCCGCCGGTCGGCTCGTTGGGACGGCCCGGTGAGCGACAGCACGACGTCGACCATGGTCAGACCGGTGCCGACCAGCAGCACGTCGGCCGGGCCGGCCGCGTCGCGGCGTACGACGTCGACCGCGCCGGGCGCCCAGGGATCGGGCACGAAGAACGCGGAGCGTCGCAGCGACTCCGGTGCCCACTGCGCCTCGGGAGGCCGCTCACCGGTCGCCAGCACCACGGCGTCGCCGACCACCACGTGGCCGTCGCCGGTGGTCACGACCACCCCGGAGTCGTCACGGCGGATGCCCGTCGCGCGGACGCGCAGGTGACGCAGCGAGACCTGGCTGTCGTGGGCGTAGGTGCGGGTGAGGGTCTCGTCGAGATAGCGACCCCAGTCGACCCGCGGAGCGAACACGCCGGGCTCGGTCATCAGCTCGGGGTGCTGCCGGGCGCGCCAGGCCACGAAGTGGCCCGGATCCTCGGGCAGCACGCTCATCCCGCCGGCGGGCACGTTGAGGAGGTGCTGGGGATCCGTCGTGCCGAAGGCCGTGCCTCGCGAGCGGTGCAGCGACGGGTCGAGGAGCACCACGTCGAGGCGCGACTCCCGGCGTCGCGCCGCACGAGCCAGGTGCAACGCGGTCAGGCTGCCGGAGGCACCGGCGCCGATCACGACCACGCGCGGCGTCGGCCGCTCGGTCCCACGGTCGTCCTGCATGCGGGCCTCCCTTCGGTACGCCGGCTCGGGCCGTCCGCACTGTCGATCCGGATTGTCGACTGTTTTACTACACTTCGGGTCCGAGCCACACATCCCCGCGCCGTGCCGGCTCGAGGAT
>Ga0070679_100005701_pt1 | contig 11546 bp, 8 predicted proteins | sample KBSC63BmetaG_FD_65652 | JGI IMG/M metagenome (GOLD analysis project Ga0070679, IMG submission 65652) | Corn rhizosphere microbial communities from Kellogg Biological Station, Michigan, USA - KBS C6-3B metaG | ecosystem: Host-associated > Plants > Roots > Rhizosphere | place: USA: Michigan... | reverse complement strand
GCCGCGGCGGCGCGGAAAACACAGTCCAGCGTGCCGCCCGGTCACGCCCCACCGCGCCGCCCCGGCACATCGGGGCGGCGCACTATACCCGTCAGCTAACGAACGGCAGCCAGCGCGTCGACCTCGCCCGCCCCGTAGAAGTTGTTGTAGAACGCCGGCCCGGTGCAGGTCGCCGGCTGGCCGGTGCTGCCCGGGTCGTAGGGGCTGGGCGGGCAGGCGAGCGGGTTCGCCCCCAGGCTCAGCGCGACCAGCAAGGCATCCGGCGACATCTTGCCGAAGCGGCTGATCAGCAGCGCCGCCACGCCGGTCACGTGAGGCGCGGCCTGCGACGTGCCCTGCAGGTACCCGTAGGTCACACAGGTCCCTGACGTGCAGTCCTGAACCTGGCCGTCGTAGTCGGCTGCGCCCTGATACAGCAGGCTGTTGGCCGGCATGCTGGACAGCACCTGCCCCGAGGCGGCCGTGTCCGTCACCAGCGGATCGGGGACCAGCGAGTCGCCGCCCGGCGCCGTCAGATCGACGGCCCCGCGCCCGTAGTTCGAATAGAAGGCCAGTTGCTTGCCGTAATTGACCGAGCTGACGCCGATCACGCGCGGCAGTTGCACGGGCAGCAGCTTGCAGTGGCTGCCGGGCGTGGTTCCGGTCAGCTTGCTCACGTCGGTGAAGAAGTTCCCCACGCTGGCCACCAGCGATGTCTTGTGACGACCGGCCTCCAGCACGGCGCGGCGAACGATCTTCACCACCGCCTCGCGATCCGGCTGATCGCTGCAGAAGATGTCGTCGATGGGCGCGGTGAACGGATCGATCGACAGGCTGGCGTTCATCACGTCGGCACCGTGGGCGATCGACCAGTCGATCGCGCAGACGAACGCGTCCGGCAGCACCAGGCCGAAGTTCGGATCGTTGACGTCGTCGACTGCGACCTTCACCGCCGCCAGCCGCACGCCGGGGGCCACGCCGACGATGCCGATCTGGTTCGGCAGCGCGGCGATCGTCCCCGACACGTGCGTGCCGTGCCCGATGACGTCGTTGGACCAGATGGCGGGATCCGCGTTGGCCACGCCGCCCAGGCACGAAGCGCTGGCCGTCGGATCCACCTGGCCGGCCAGATCGGGGTGGGTCACGTCGATGCCCGAGTCGAGCACGCTGACCAGCACCGACTTCTTGCCGGTGGAGATGGCGTGCGCGGCCGGGGCGTGGATCTGATCCATGTCCCACTGCCGGAAGGCGAGCGGGTCCGCGGCGGCGCCGCGAGGTCCATGCGGGTGGGCGGGGTGGTGAGCGGCGGCGGCGGGCACCAGGCGGCTGCTGGTCGCCGTCGCGGCGCCGACCGCGTCGACGCCGTCCATGCCCCGCAGCGTGGTCGCGAACGACGTCTGGCCGGAGCGCGCCAGCACGACGCCCAGCGCCTGATACCGGGCGGCGATGCTGCCGCCGGCGGCTGCGATCAACTGGTCCGCGTTCGCGGGGATGGTCCCGGTGGTGAAGGACACCAGATACGAGGAGGACGCGCCGAGCGCGCTGGTCGCCGGCGCCGGATCGGCTCCCGGGTGCGCGGGCACATCGGCGCCGCAACCGGGGAGAGCCGCTGCCGAGAGCAACGTGACCGCGAGAGCCGCGGCCGGGCCGCACGCTGGACGCCAGGAACGAACGAACAAGGACGCGGAGTCACGCATAGGGACCTCCTTCACTGTCGTTGAGATGGGGCCAGCCTCGACGGTACAGGACGCTGAACGCCGGGTCCACCGACGGAGCGAACGGACGCGACCGAAATGCGACATGTTTGTCGCGACCGTTCGCCCGCGGCGTCCCAGCCCGCACAAACGGGCGATATCCGCGCGCCAGACCGAGGAAAGCTGACCGAGATGGGGCACGTCCGTTGCACATGCAAGCGCCGTGAACGGTCCCTTTCCAACGGCCGCCGACTCGTTGACGGCCACAACCTCGGGGCTGCTTCCGCGGACCGCGCCGGCCGATCCAGCTGTCGCACAAAGCCGCCCCCGGACCAGTAACTGGCGAGCTCTCGCGCTTCCCGCCGTGTACGTGCTGGTGGCGGCGGCGGGGGTGCGGTGGGCCCTGCTCCCCTTCGAGTCAGGGGACCTGACCGGGTTCCTGGTGCCGTGGTGGAACCAGATGAAGGACCACGGCCACCTGGCATCTTTGAAGACCGGGTTCTCGAACTACGCGCCGGCCTACCTGTACCTGCTGGCGTTGCTCAGCTACCTGCCCATCACGCCGCGCGTCGCGACCAAGTCGCTGTCGTTCTTCTTCGAGGGAGTTCAGGCGGCGGCGTTCGTCGCCATCGCGCTGCGCAGCAACCTGGGAAGGACGAAACAGGGGCGGCTGCTGGCGCTGGCGCTGCCCCTGTTCGCGCCCAGCGTGCTGTTGAACGGCGCGGCCTGGGCCCAGTGCGACGTCATCCACACCGCGTTCGCGCTGCTGGCGCTGCAGGCGGCGCTGGGCGAGCGGTGGGTACGCGCCGCTTCGCTGGCGGGCCTGGCGCTGTCCTTCAAGCTGCAGGCGACCTTCTTCCTGCCGGCGCTGGCGCTGATCCTGGCCAAGCCGCCCGTGCGGCGACGGAACTCTCTGGCGCTGCTGCTGGTGCCCGCGGTGTTCCTGCTGTCGCTGATCCCCGCCTGGCTGGCTGGTCGGCCCGCGCGAGAGCTGCTGATGATCTACGTGGCCCAGACCAGCGCCTACCCCGGCCTCACGCTGTCCGCGCCCACCCTTTACCAGTGGCTGCCGGGGGCGCCATCCGATGCCTTCCGGATGATCGGCGTGATCATGACCGTCACCTTCCTGGCGGCCGGCCTGTATCTCGTCCGCCAGTCATCCCGACCGTGGGGCAGCTACGAAGGGATCCTGACGGCGCTCGCGACCACGCTGGTCTGCCCGTTCCTGCTGCCGTCCATGCACGAACGCTACTTCTACACGGCGGACGTGCTGTCGATGCTGCTCCCCTTCTGGGCCCCACGCCGCTGGTGGGTGCCGCTGGCCATCGGCGCCGCCTCGACCGCCTGCTGCGACAACTATCTATTCGGCCAGCCGCCCTTCGAGATGAAGTACATGAGCCTGCTCATCTTCGCCGCCATCGTCGCCGTCCTGGCCGACTGGGGTCGCACGCTGGGACTGGAGTGGGGCCCGACCAGCGCCGGCGAGCCCAACGAATGAGCACCGCCCGTCAGATGCCTGGCCGCGGCTACTTCATGCGGCGGCGCAGGTAGTTCAGCACGTCGATGGGGGTGATCAGGCCCAGGAAGCGCTCACCGCGAGCGCCGCCCTCCCCCTTGTCGACCACGATGGCGACCATGCCCCGCTCGAAGATCGACTGCAGCGCGGCGATGGGGGTGTGCGGCTCGACGGTCTCCAGGCGTGCCGTCATGTAGTCGCGCACGGCGTGACGGAAGGCGTCCGCGTCGCGCGTCACCCCCAGCAGCAGATCCGACTCGTCCAGGATGCCGACGATGGCGCCGCCGTCCATCACCGGAACCTGCGAGACGTCGTACATCTTCATGCGCGCCAGCGCTGTCATGGCGGTGTCCGTGGGGGCGACCGCCACCACCGACCCCTTGTCGTGGCGCCGGCTGATGAGGTCGCGCAGATCGCCCTCGGCAGCGCCCGGCAGGAAGCCCTGATCACGCATCCAGAAGTCGTTGAACATCTTGGACAGGTACTTGTTGCCGCTGTCGCACACCAGCGTGACCACGCGCTTCGGCTCCGTCTGCTCGCCGCAGTAGCGCAACGCCGCCGCCAGCAGCGTGCCCGATGACGATCCGGCCAGGATCCCCTCGTCGCGCAGCAGGGCGCGCGCCGTGCGCAGGCTCTCCTCGTCGGGGATCGTGTACGCCTTGCGCACGCGCGACAGGTCCGCGATCGAGGGCACGAAGTCCTCGCCGATCCCCTCCACCACCCACGACCCGGCCTGGCCGATCCGTCCCGTCTTCACGTACTCCGCCAGCACCGAGCCGGCCGGATCGGCCAGCACCATCTCGATGTCGGGCGCCACGCGCGCGAAGTAGCGCGACAGCCCCGTGATGGTGCCGCCCGAGCCGACACCGCACACCATGGCGTCCATCTTGCCGCCCATCTGCGCGAAGATCTCGGGCCCGGTCGTGGCCTCGTGGGCGGCCGGGTTGGCCGGATTCGCGAACTGGTTCACGAAGTAGCCGTTCACCTCGCCCGCCAGGCGCTGCGCCAGGTCCTGGTAATAGTCCGGGTGCCCCTTCGCCACGTCGGACCGGGTCATCCGCACGTCCGCGCCCAGCGCCCGCAAGTGGAAGATCTTCTCCTGGCTCATCTTGTCGGGGATGACCAGCAGCAACGGATAACGCTTGCGCGCGGCCACCAGCGCCAGGCCCAGGCCGGTGTTGCCGGCGGTCGCCTCCACGATGGTCATCCCGGGGCGCAGGGCGCCGCTCGCCTCGGCCGCCTCGATCATCGCCAGGCCGATGCGGTCCTTGATCGAGCCGCCGGGGTTGTGGTTCTCCAGCTTCACGTACAGCTCGCAGGGCCCCGTGTCGAAGGACTCCAGGCGCACCAGCGGCGTGTGGCCGATCAGGCCCAGCACGCCGGGACCGCGCGCGGCGGGCGCGATCATCGCGCCCCGCCTTCCGCGCGCGCCGCCGCGCCAAGCCCTCCTTGCAGATCGCGCCACAGATCGTCGACGTGCTCCAGCCCGACGGACAGGCGCACCAGCGTGTCGCTGATGCCCAGGCCGCGGCGCACCTCGGCCGGGATCGAGGCGTGGGTCATGATGGCCGGGTGTTCGGCCAGCGACTCGACGCCGCCCAGGCTCTCCGCCAGCGTGAAGATGCGCAGGTGCTTGAGAAAAGCGCGGGCGTTCGCCTCGCCGCCTTCGAGCTCGAGCGTGATCATCCCGCCCGGCCCGCGCATCTGCCGCCGCCCCAGCTCGCGCTGCGGATGGCTGGCCAGGCCCGGGTACGCCACCCGCTTCACGCCCGGCGCCTTCTCCAGGCGCGCGGCCAGCTCGGACGCCGTCTCGACGTGGCGTTGCATGCGCACCGCCAGCGTCTTCACCCCGCGCAGCACCAGGTAGCAGTCCATGGGGCTGGGCACGGCCCCGATCGCGTTCTGCAGGAACTTCAGGCGGCCGGCCAGCTCGGCGTCGCTGGTGATGATCGCGCCGCCCACCACGTCCGAATGGCCGTTGATGTACTTCGTCGTCGAGTGCACCACGGCCGTGGCGCCCAGATCCAGGGGGTTCTGCAGCATCGGGGAGGCGAACGTGTTGTCGACGACCACCGGCACCCCGCGCGCCCGCGCCAGCGCCGAGATGGCGGCGATGTCGGCCAGGTGCAGCAGTGGGTTCGTGGGCGTCTCCAGCCACACCAGCCGCGTGCGGTCGGTCAGCGCGGCGGCCACCGCCTCGGGCGTACGCATGTCGACGGTGATCGTCTCGATGGCCAGCGGACGCATCACGCCGTTGAACAGGCGATAGGTGCCGCCGTACACGTCATCGCCACACACCACCTGATCGCCCGGCCGCAGCGTGTGCATCAGCACCGCGCCCGCCGCGCACCCGCTGCCGAACGCGAAGCCGAAACGGCCGTGCTCCAGCGCCGCCAGACAGGCCTCCAGCGCCGCGCGCGTCGGGTTGCCGCTGCGCGAGTAGTCGAAGCGCAGCGGCTGGCCCGGCTCGGGCTGCGCGAACGTCGAGGACATGACGATCGGCTCCATCACCGCGCCGTGTCCGGGGTCGGGCTGCTGGCCCGCGTGGATGACCAGGGTCTCGGGGTGGCCCGCCGGGGACGCGCCCGCTTTTCCGTCGTCGATCATGCCTCAAGGATAGGCGATTCTGTGAAACAGGGTCTGGTCCGTCTCTTAACGATGGCGAAACAAATACCGGATTACTGTTTCCAGATGGCCAAGGAAACAATCAAGGTGGTGGCCGCCGCGGCCCGCACGAAGGCTGACCTTTTGACGCGTAGCCCGCTGTCCTACCTGGTGCTCGCCATTCTCGCGGGCGCGTACATCGGGTTCGGGATCATCATGATCTTCTCGATCGGCGCGCCGCTGGCCGCCGCCGGATCGGCGGCGGTGAAGGTGGTGATGGGGGCGTCGTTCGGCATCGCCCTGTCGCTGGTCATCTTCGCCGGCTCCGAGCTGTTCACCGGGAACAACATGGTGATGGCGGTGGGCAGCCTGACCCGCGACGTGTCCTGGACGCGCACGCTGGGCGTGTGGGGCGCCAGCTGGACCGGCAACCTGATCGGGTCGCTGCTGCTGGCCTACGCCGCCGTGCAGACCGGACTGCTGTCGAAGGCGCCGCTGAAGGATTTCCTGGCCACGGCGGCGCTGGCGAAGATCAACGCGCCCTTCGGCGAGCTGTTCTTCCGCGGGCTGCTGTGCAACACGCTGGTGTGCCTGGCCGTGTGGACTGGCCTGCGCACCAAGGACGATACGGCGAAGCTGGGGATGATCTTCTGGTGCCTGTTCGCGTTCATCGGCGCCGGCTACGAGCACAGCGTGGCGAACATGACCCTGCTAGGCATGAACCTGCTGGGCGCGCACGATCCACGCATCACCTGGGGTGGCTTCGTCCACAATCTGGTGCCGGTGACGCTGGGGAACATCGTCGGGGGCGCGGTGGTCGTCGGCGCCGCTTACTACTTCGTGGCCCGCGGCCAAGTACGGGCGGAGGCGCGCGAGGACGAGCGAGCCCCGGCGCCCAACCGTCTGCAAGAAGTCGCCTGATTCCGCTTCGGGGCCCCGAGGCCGTCGCGCACGCCGATCAACGTGGAGTCGATGCCGGCCTCAGCCCCGGTTCAGTGCGGCTGACCTGCCCCGGCGCTGGCCGGCGCCGCGGGCTTGGACGGCGCGCCCTCGTGCCACGCCGCCAGGGCGAGCTGCGCCTGCCGGGAATAGTCGATCGACTCGGCCAGGATGCGCGCCGCCTCGGGCGGCGCGTGGAAGCCCATCGAGTTCTCGGCCGCGACGAAGTCGAGGCGCCACTGGGCGCGCCGCTGGAGCGCCAGCGCCGGGGCCAATTGCTCGGCTGTCGCGCCCGCGTTCTTGGCGCGCACCGTCGTGTCCAGCATGTCGGTCAGGGCAGAGGCGGCGCGCTCCAGCAGGTCGTGGGTGCGCGTCTGGATCGCCGCCACGCGCGCCTTGATCTCGCTCTCTTCGTACGGGTGGCAGACCTGACAGGCGCGGGCGACGTTCAGCATGGGGCTGCGCACCCAGTGATCGGAGATCTTCGTCGCGCCCTCGCGCTTGTAGGGCATGTGGCAGTCGGCGCAGGACACGCCCGAGCGCGCGTGCACCCCCTGGCTCCACATCTCGAACTCGGGGTGCTGGGCCTTCAGCACCTCGGCCCCCGTCTCGGCGTGCTGCCAGTCGTAGAAGCGGTGACCGTCCGGGAACTTGTAGTCGTCGTAGGTGTGTTCGATCTGCTCCACCTTCAGGCCGTTGGTCCAGGGGTAGAACGGCGTCACCTTCGGACCACAGTAGTATTCCACGTGGCACTGGCCGCACACGAACGAACGCACCTCCTGCCGGGTGGCATCGACGTTCGGATCGTAGGGACGCGCGCGATCGCCGTGACGCCAGCGCTCGATGCTGGGCAGGTGGGGCGTCGGCTGGTCGCTGTTCGCCAGCGCCTGAATGCCCACCAGGAACCCCGGGCGCGTCACCCGTAACGCCATCGTCTTCGGATCGTGGCAATCGACACAAGAGACGGGATGCGCGCCGTCCTCATGAGACGGTGGGGCCCCCGGGCTCGGTGAGGGCGTCGCCGAGCCCGTCTTCACCACCTCGGCGTGGGCCTGGGCGTACGTCATCTTGCTCAGCTGAACGAACCCCTTCATCACGTCGCCCTCGCCCAGCCGCCGGTAGGTCGGGATCACCGCCGTGTGGCACTGCAGGCACGAGCCCGGTTGAGGGCGGTCCGTCACACGCTTGGTCGCCTCCTGATCGGCCAGCATGTATGCGTGGCCGCGGCGGTCGCGGTAGTCGATCGCAAACGCGTAGCCGGCGAACATGCGCTTCAGCCAGGGCTCACGCGCGCTCTTCTCTTCGGGCAAAGCCTCCGAGCCGCCGAAGTCGGTGCGCGTGTGTTCCGCCGTGCGCTTGTACGCGTCGAACTGCCGTGGCCAGTTCATTCCCCACGGCGCGGGATCGGTCGTCTCTTCGCCGACGTCGACCAGCCGCAAGTACGGGTTCTTCGCCTCCTGCTTGTGCGCGAAGATGGTGACCAGCAGCGCCGCGACACCTGCGCTGACGACGGCAGAGGCGACCGTCGCGAGGACGACCGCGCGAAACAGCCGGCGCCGGCGTGGCTGATCGCTGGTGGACGACGACTTCTCAGGTTCCGACATGGCGCTCCTCTGGCGACGGTTTCTTGTCTCTGGTCTGCCTCAATACGCGGCCCCGTGTCCGACGCCCCGATGGCAGTGAACGCACTTGACGGCGTCGCGATCGGTCGTTGCGCCGGACACGATGTCGTGGACGAACTCGCCGTGACAGCGAAGGCATGCGGCCTGCAGGATGGCCGCGTTCTTCGGCTTGATTTGAATGGGTTCATGGAAATCCTCGAACGTGAACCCCTTCGAGTGGTGATAGCCGTTCGAGGCCTTCGCCAGGTACTTGCCCACGAAGTCGTGCGGCAGGTGGCAATCCACGCACCTGGCCGCGCCGTGGTGCGCCCCCTTCGTCCACGAAGCGTACTGATCGTTCATGATGTGGCAGTTCGCGCACGCCCGCGGATCCGTGGAGAAATAGCTCACCCCCTCGGCATACCGGAACGTGAACAGCCCCAGGCCCACCATGACCCCGAACGTCACGGCCAGCGCCATCAGGTAAGGATGCGCGCGACGCTGTGGTTCGCGACGCGTCCTGGACCGGTCCCCGATCGAGCCCCACATTCTGACCTCGCGGGCATGATATTCCTCCGTGCCGGAGCCGGCAATGGCGCGTCCCGCTGAAATTTCGACGCGCCAAAGGACGTTCCGCCGGAAAGATCCGCGACCCCGTCCGTTGATCCCTTGTCCGTTGGTTTCGAACAGGGGGAGGGATCAGGATGGGACTATTGCGCAGGCTCCTTTCGCGGCCCGCCAGCGAGCCGCCGATTTATCAGTACTCTCCGGCGCATACGCTGGTGAACGACTACAGCGAGTTCTCGGACATGACGTCGTACGCCATTGCGGAGCGAATTCGCGGCTACCGGAAGCTGAACCGCGAGGCCTGGGCCATCATCCAGAGCCGGGTCGCCGGATGGGAGGAGGCTGCCCGGCGGTTCTACGAGGCGCACGACGCCTACGTCTTCGACCACCTGTCCAGCAATCCGTCGCCCGACGCGGTGCTGGCGAAGCTGGACCGCTTCAACCCCGAGATCTTGCGAGCGATCCGCGCGTATCGCGGGAAGCGCCTGCTGGAGTTCGGCGGCGGCACGGGCGGCTTTTGTGAGTGCATGTGCCGGGAAGGCTTCGACGTCACCTACCTGGACATTCCCGGAAGCGTGAAGGACTTCGCGGAGTGGCGCTTCAAGAAGTACGGCCTGCCCATCAAGGTGATCACCTCGTCGCCGGACGTCGTGAAGCTGGAAGAGGACTACGACGTCGTCTTCACGGACGCCGTGTTCGAGCACCTGATCGATCCCGAGCAGGCGCTGCGCGAGCTGCTGGCGCACATCCGGCCCGGCGGTCTGTTCGTCTTCCTGGTCGATCTGTCGGGTCCCACGGTGGACGACCCGCAGCATCGCTACGTCGACATCGAGCGGTTGCACGGCTTGATCGAGCAGGCGTCGTTCACCTGCGGGGGCGGGCGGGGAACGTTCGCCTCGCTGTGGCGCAAGCCGGCGCTGGCCGGCACCTGCTGAGGCCCGCTCACACGCCGGGCGCGGGTTCCAGTCGCACGCCCTCGTCGTACAGCGCCGCGCCTTCGCCGACGTCGGTCAGGCGCGCGCGCACCAGGGCGTTCGCCGAGCGGCCGGCCCTGTGGTGCCCGCCCTTGGGGACCACGGCCACGTCGCGCCGCTGGCGCGGGTCGCACCGCACGCGGACCTCGATGGCGCCCAGCCGGGACACCAGCCGGGCCGCCGCGCCGTCGGACAGACCGAAGGCCGCCGCCGCGTCGGGGTGGATCGTGCAGACGGGCGCCCCCACCTGCGGCGCGGACCACTGCGACGACTGCGCGCGATCCGTCGACAGCGACATCAACGTCAGCGGATAGTCGGGATCGGCCGGCCCGAGGTCCGGCGGAGGCGCCGCGATCAGGTTCACGCGCCCCGACGGCGTGGGCAGGCGGCCGTCCGAGAACAGCACGGCCGGCGACAGCGGGTTCCGCAACACGCGCCCCTCGAGGCCGTCGGCGGTCACGCCGGCCGCCGCCGCCGCGGGCGCGATGAACCGTCGTTTCCACTCCGCCGCGGTGCCGGCGAAGCGGTCGCCCAGGCCGACGCGGGGGGCCAGCCCCTGGATGATCTCCAGATCGCTGCGCACACCCGGCGGCGGCGCGACGACCGGCCGCGAGGCACCGATGTAGTGATGTCCGTAGGCGCCCACCAGATCGTCGTCCTCCAGCAGCGTGCGCGTGGGCAGGATCAGGTGCGCCAGGCGCGCGGTGTCGGTCATGAAGGGATCGGCGACGATGAGCAGCTCGCGCGTGGCCAGCGCCCGCGCCACGGCGTTCGAATCGGGCAGCATGGCGACGGGATTGCCCGCGGTCACCCACACCGCGCGGATCGGCGGGTCTTTCGCCGCCAGCAGCTCTGCCCCCAGCAGCGGCTCGGGCAGCGTGCGCGGCGGCGGCACGCGCGCGCCGCCGTACGCCGCCGCCGTGTCGAAGGCGCGGCGGCGCCGGTAGTAGTACGACACGCCTCCCCCGGGCACGCCGAGGTTGCCGCTGAGCGCGCACAGGGCGTCCAGCGCGCGCACGATGGCGCCCCCGTTCGCGCGCCGGCCCATCCCCCAGCCGACCAGGATGGCCGTCGGTCCCGCCGCCAGCCGCGACGCCAGCTCGTCCGCCGCCGCGACGGGCAGGTCGGCATCGGCGCACCAGGCGGCGGTGTCGCGCGCGAAGGCCATCGACCGGAACGCCTCCACGTTGTCGCAGCGGGCGGCGGCCGCCGTCGACACGGCGCCGCGCTCGAACAGGCGGCGCGCCACCGCCATGGCCAGCGAGAAGTCGGCGCCGGGGCGCGGCTGCCAGTACCGGTCGCACAGCTCCACGGTGCGGTGCCAGACGGGATCGATCAGCGTCAGCTGCGTGCCGCTGGCCCGGGCCTGGCGCAGCACCGGCACGCTGTGCGGGCTGGACACCAGCACGTTCTTCCCCCACACCAGGACCTGCCGCGCGTTCAGCAGATCGAACAGGTCGTGGCTCTCGCACTCGCCGAAGTCCAGCTCTTGCGCCGCCTCGCTGGCGCCCGAGCAGATGTCGCCGCGCTTCAGCGTGACGGGACCGAACGCCTCGAAGAACGCCTCGGACAGCGCCTTCAGGATCCCCAGCGAGCCGCCGCTGCGGTAGTGCATGATGGCCGCCGGCCCCGATTCGGCGCGGATGGCCAGCAACCGCTGGGCGGCGAAGTC
>Ga0070679_100005700_pt1 | contig 11546 bp, 14 predicted proteins | sample KBSC63BmetaG_FD_65652 | JGI IMG/M metagenome (GOLD analysis project Ga0070679, IMG submission 65652) | Corn rhizosphere microbial communities from Kellogg Biological Station, Michigan, USA - KBS C6-3B metaG | ecosystem: Host-associated > Plants > Roots > Rhizosphere | place: USA: Michigan... | reverse complement strand
AGTGGATCTGGCGCGCGCTCGTCTACCTGCAGCTCCCGCCGATGCGCGTGCGCTAGCCCTGCGCCCAGGCGCGCTCGATCGCCGCCACCAGCTCGGCGGGCGTCGCCGGCCCCTCCCCCGCCGCTGCGCGAATGTGCGGCAGCAACCAGCTCGCGGCGCTCGCCACGTCGTCGAAGAGCTTGCTCGGGGTCTTGCTCCTGCGCACGAGCATGAGCCCGGAGGCGACCATGCGCGTGGTGGCCGCGCCGAGCCCGGTCCCGAGGATCACCTGCGCGATCGCCCGGAGGCTCGGCCCCGGGTTGTCGGTGAGCCGCTTGGCCTCGTCGCGCATCTCGGCGTCCATGCGCAGCGACGACATGCTCAGGACCGCCAGCGCGCAATAGCCGCCGCCGAAGCGCTTGTCGAGCTGCCCCTGCACGGCGCTGACGCGCTTCATCGTCTCGAGCGTCGCCCTGCCCCGCCACATCGTCACGAAGACGTTGTGCCAGGTGCCGAACAGATGGTTCTCGCCGCGATCGATCACCACCACGCTGGACAGGGCCCCCATGGCTCCATTTTACCTCTTGCCGTACGCGCCGGCTCAGTCGTGAAAGATCACGTCACACCGCGGGCAGCGGCTCGGGTAGAGGCGGCGATACAGGTAGCGGTTGCAGCGCGGGCAACGCCAGTTGATCAGCGTCAGGATGACGCCGGTGAAGATCACGACCAGCCCGATGATCTCGAGCGGCGAGCGGATCTCGTAGGAGCCGAGCTTCGCAGCCCAAACGGCGGGCAAGAGGATCGCGATCAGCACGAGCTGGCGGCGGAAGCGGACGCGAAACTGATCTTTGACGAGCTGCTCGTCCGACGCCACCGACGGCGCGGATGGCGGCTGCGCTTGTACTGGCTGTGTTCGTACTGGCGGTGTTCTTACCGGCGGCGCTTGCGCGGGCCGCGTTTGTGCCGGCCGCGTGCTCGACAGCGCAGCAGGTTGCGGCGCCGTCGGAACCGGCGGTGGCTGGTACGACGGATCGAGCTGCCTCGCGGCGATCTCGAGCAGCGTGGGCTTCGTCAACGGCGGAGGCGGCGACGGCTTGGACACGTGCCGACGATAGCAACGCCGCCGCGCGCGCGAAGTCGCGCCGATCACACGCGCGCGCGATCGAGGTTGTTTCTTTGATAGCACCCATGGCTTTCTCTCCGTCGAGCTCCTTCACGGCACGCTACCGGTCGATCGCCACCAGGCGCTGGCCGAGCTGCGCCAGCTCTCGGCCCGTCGCTAGCGCCGCGACCGGGCGCGGGACGACGCGCGTACTACCTTCCCTCCCAACACCGGAGGGAACGATGAAGCTCACCGTGATCGGTACGGGGTTGATCGGCTCGCGCGTCATCCGCAAGCTCACGACGGCCGGGCACCAGGTCGTACCCGCGTCGCTGCACACCGGGGTCGATCTGCTCACCGGCAAGGGCCTCGACGAGGCGCTGAAGAACGCCGAGGTCGCGGTCAACTTGTCGAACTCGCCGACCTTCGACGCCGCCTCGCTCGACTTCTTCCGCACCACCACGACCAACCTCCTGGCCGCGGGGCAGCGCGCCGGCGTGCGGCACCAGGTGATCCTGTCGATCGTCGGCGTGGATCAGCTGCCGGCGCTCGACTATTACCGCGCCAAGGCGCTGCAAGAAGAGCTGCTGCGCAAGGGCCCGACGCCCTACTCGATCGTCCGCGCCACACAATTCTTCGAATTCATGAATTCGTTCGTTTCTTGGGTCTCGGACGACAAGACGGTTCGTCTGCCGTCGGCGCACGTGCAGCCGATCGCCGCCGACGACGTCGTCGATGCGGTCGTCGACGTCGCCACCGGCGCGCCGCTGCAGGGCATCCGCAACGTCGCCGGCCCCGACGTCTTCGCGCTCGACGAGCTCGGCCGCCTCACGCTCGCCGCGCACCACGACGCGCGCACCGTGGTGGTCGACGACAAGGCGGGCATGTTCGGCGGCGTCCGCGGCGAGGTGCTCACCGCCGGCCCCGACGCCCGCATCGCCCGCACGCACTATCAGGACTGGCTCCAGTCGGCGCACTAGAACGCATCAGATGCGTTCTAGCCAATTCGCCTAGGCAATCCGCGCAACGCAGTCGCGCTCGCCCGCGCGCGACGCGGAGTCATCGCCGGCACGAGGTTTGCGATCGCTGCGCCGACGATGAACCTCCAGACGAAACGTACCGAATTCAGGATTTCGGCGATCGCCGCGTGGCTGCTCTTGACGGGCGCGGCGGGCTGCAGCTTCCAACCTGCCGACGCCGGGGTCGCCTCGTCCGCGCAGTCGATCTCGTGCCTCGTGTGCGGCGCCAACGCCGACCTCGGGACCGGCACCGTCGGCCAACCGCCTCCGCCGCCCCCGCCGAGCGGCGGAACCTTCACCGTCCACGCGCTCGGCAACATGTGCCTCGACTTCGGCGGCCAGGCCTACTGGGCGCCGGGCGCGCCGGTGACGCTCTATTGGTGCAACGGATCGATCGCGCAGGAGTTCGACGTACAGGAGGTCGCCGGCGCCGGCCACGACGTCACGCTCCACCTCGGCACCGGGACCGACAACAACTACTGCATCGGCGCGCGCGGCGGCAAAGCGGTCGCCGGCGCGGCGCTCGAGATCCAGGTGTGCAACGGATCGGCCGCGCAGCAATTCGCGCTCGACGGCGACTCGATCATCGCCGGCCACCTCCCCGGGATCGTCTTCCAGGGCGGGCTGGCCAGATCGTTCTTGCCGATCACGTCGCCGCCGCAACCGATCGTGCGCGAGCTCGTGGCCAGACCGCTCGACGGCGTCACCAATGCCAAGACGCCGATCGTGCTCGGTCCGCGCCAGCTCACGCAGGACGAATATTTGACCTTCGTCCCGACGGACAAGTCGAACCGGAAGCCGCACTCGGGCTTCGTCACGCCGGTGCCGCTGACCGGCCAGAATCTGCAGATGACGCTGCAGGGCGCGACCTGGGGAACCGTCGTCGATCTGCCGTACAGCACCATCGACATGACCGGATACCTCGATACGCCGATCCATGACGGCGTCACCCTGCGCGGCGATCGCTGGACCACGGGTTACGGTCCGCTCATCGAGTACAACAACAACGACGACGGCCCCATCTTCGAGCTCGGCACGGACACGGCGCCTGGAGGGCACAGCGCCCGCATCACCGGGCTCCGCTTCCAGGGCGCGACCTGGGGCACGGACCAGCCGGTGAAACTGACCGCCATCAAGGTCCACGACGACGGCGACACCACCGTGATCATCGATCACAACGAGCTCTACGACTTCACGTCCAACGGCATCGAGGTTCACGGAAAGCTCGTCGACCACATCGGCAGCTGCGGCCTGGTCACCTTCCCGTCGCTGCCACGCGCCACGCCCGTCCGCATCTCCGAGAACTTCATCCATCATGTCATCGGAGACGGCCAGGGCTACGGCGTCGTCGCGGGCTACGGCGGGTTCCCGCTCGTCGAGCGCAACACCGCGTATCAGAATCGGCACACGGTGGCCGCAAGCCCCGACGCGCTGAGCGGCTACGTCGCGACCGACAACTTCATCTTGCACCAGGCGCCGATCTACAACGGCTACGACCACACCTCGAACTTCGACGTCCACGGCGACGGGAGCGCGCTGTGCCGCGATCACTGGGGAGGCGATGCCGGCGATTACGTCGTCATCCAATACAACACGGTCCTCTCGAACGATCGCCAGAACGTCCTCATCCGCGGACAGTCTTGTCGGCCGGGATTGGTCGACGGCAACATCTTCGGCGAAGGGAAGGATGTCACCGAAGTCTCCGTTCCGGTTCCCTTCACCTGCAGCCCTCGCCTCATCCTCGACGGCGGCGCCGTCGTCAATCTCAAGGTCAACGGCTATGTCGACCCGGCACCTCCGGACCTGAACGTCACGGCCAACAACGCGTATGGCCAGGCGCCGCCCGTCGACCAGATCGCCGTCGGCGACTTCGACGGCAACGGCATCGACGACATCTTCATCACCACCGGCACCGGCTGGTTCTACTCGCCGGGCGGCAAGAACGAATGGCGCTGGCTGCGCCGCGCGTCCGAGCAGGTGGGCATGCTGCGCCTCGGCGATCTCGACGGCGACGGCCGCACCGACGTCATCCGCGCCAACGGCAGCGAGCTCCTGGTGTCGTGGGGCGGCGTCTCCGACTGGCAGACGCTGACGCAGACCCCGGCGCGCCTGCCCATCACCAGCTACGCCATCGGCAACTTCGACGGCGATCGCATGCATGGCGACGACATCTTCGTCACCGACGGCGCGCGCTGGTACGTGGCCAAGAACGGCCACAACTTCACGCAGACGCAGACCTCGTCCGTGCCGGCCTCGGCCATGCGCTTCGGCGACTTCGACGGCGACGGCAAGACCGACGTCTTCGCCGTCGTCGGCGGCCATTGGTCGTTCTCGTCGGATGCCGTCGGCGCGTGGCAAGCGCTGCCGGGCGCGCCGGGCGACAGCGACAACCTCATCGCCGCCGACTTCGACGGCGACGGCCGCACCGACATCGGCCGCTACTACATCGACGGCTTCATCGACACCCACACGCCCATCTGGAAGTTCGCCTACTCGCCGAGCGCGCGCGCGCCGTTCACCGGCGAGCGGGTCACCGACAGCCCGGCCGCGTGGGGCGGCCACTTCGTCGACGGCCCCGGCGTCATCTGGTGGGACGCCGACGACGAGTTCACGCTCGGCTCCGGCACCGCCGCCAACGCCAAGCTCTCCCGTCAGAAGATGAAGTGACCGCGGGTTCGCCCGCGCGGTGACCGTCGCGACTGCGCGTCCGCGCGATCGGTGCCGCCTCGCATGGCGCTCGCCGACGGATTTGCCTAGGACTCGCTCATGACACGCACAGCCTCGCTCTCGCTCGTCCTCGCCGCGTGCGCCGGCTGCGGCAGTCAGTCGTCGCAACCGATGACGGTCACGCCCGCCTCCTGCGCGCCCGCGGCTCCGGCGACCCCCGGCGATCAAGATCGCGACGGCCTCGACGACGCCATGGAGCTGGCGTGGGCGCAACAGTATCTGCCCTACCTGTCGCTCGCGCCCGACGAGGAGTGCGGCACCGCCGGCATCGTCGTGCGCGTCGAGCCGCTCGACCTGCCCGGCTTCGTCCGCATCCGCTACGACGTCCTCTACGACAACGACTGCGGCATCGGCGGTCACGTCGGCGACGACGAGCGCTTCGCCATCTCGGTCGACACCTCGCTGCCGCCGCCCGACGGCATCACCACCATCAAGGCCATCTCGCACAAAGGCTCGATCTGCGAAAAGGAGTCCGACTGCGGGCGCTGCGCCGGCCAGATGGCGTGCGCGACGCTCGTCGACAACGGCACTCCGCGCCCGGCCGTGTGGGTGTCGCGCGACAAGCACGGCAACTACGTCGATCGCCAGTCGACCTGCCAGTTCGACAACACCTGCCTCGACGACTGTGAAGACAGCGCCGCGCCGGCGTCGCTTCCCATCGTCAACATCGGCGAGCCCTGCTTCCCGCTCGTCGCCAACCTGACGACGCAAGGCTTCATCACCAGCGCCAACGGCTGGACCAACCAGGTGCTGTTCAACTACGACCCCTGGGGCGGGCAGCCCTTCGGCGGCGCCGGCGACATCGCCAGCGACCTGACCGATCCCGCCTTCGACACGCCGCCGTGTCAGTGACGGCTGGCGCCCGGACGGCTCATTGCCAGTGACACTGGATTGTCTCCCGGCGTCCGCGTCGCACCCTATGCGGTATGAGGCGCCATCTCGAAACGCTCGAGCGCTTGCTCGCCGTGCCGGCCGCCGAGCTCGACGTGGCGTTGACCTACGCCTGCGACCTCGTCACCGAAGCGCTCGGCGCCGACAAGGTCGATGCCTTCCTGTACGATCGCTCGCGCGACTCGCTGGTCGCCCTCGGATCGAGCAACCAACCGCTCTCTACGTTGCAACGCCAGCACGGCCTCGACGTGCTGCCGCTGTCCAACGGCGGCCGCACCGTCTCGGTCTACCAGACCGGCCAATCCTTCCTCAGCGGCCAGGTGCGCAGCGATCCGGACGAGCTGCGCGGCCTCAAAGAGACGCTCGCCATCCAGTCCGAGATCGGCGTCGCGCTCGAGGTCGGCGGCGTGCGCCGCGGAATGATCATGGTCGCCTCGCAGAAGCTCGACTGCTGGAGCGTCGAGGACCTCCAGTTCAGCGAGGCGGTCGCGCGCTGGGTCGGCCTGTTGGCGCACCGTGCCGAGCTCACCGAGCAGATCGGCGCCAACGCCGTCGAGCAGGGCCGTCGCGCCGTCGCCGACGAGCTCATCACGGTGATGGCGCACGATCTCCGTAATTATCTGGCGCCCATCGACATGCGCCTGCGCGTAGTGCGCCGGCGCCTCGAGCAGGCCAGCCGCGCCGACGACGTGCGCGACCTCGACCTCGCGCTCAAGGCGTTCGGACGGCTGAGCGCGATCATCGGCGATCTGCTCGACGTGGCGCGTGTCGACCAGGGCGTCCTGCAGATCGACAAGCAGCCGACGGCGCTGGTGTCGCTCATCGAAGAGATCGCGGCCGCGATCGCCACGCCCGACCACGCGATCGACGTGCGCGCCGCGGAGGAGCTCGTGGTGTTCGCCGACCCGCGACGCGTGCGCCAGTGCATCGAGAACATGCTGGCCAATGCGCTCAAGCACTCGCCCAAAGACGCGTCGGTCACGGTGCAGATCTCGCGCCTCGCGCGCGAGCGCGACGACGCCGCGCGCGTCGAGATCGTCGACGAGGGGCCGGGCGTCGATCCCGACATGAGCCCGCGCATCTTCGATCGCTTCGTCACCGGACAACGCAAGGAAGGCGGGCTCGGGCTGGGGCTCTATCTCGCCAAGCGGATCGCCGTGCTCCACGGCGGCGACCTCACGCTGCTCGCGCAGCCGGGCAAGGGCGCCCGCTTCCTGCTCGTGCTGCCCATGTACACCGGCGGCCTCGACTGAGCGCGCCTCACGTGCGCGGCACCTGCAGCGGCGTGCCGCTCGTCCCTGCCGGCGCCGCCGATGCACGCTCGCCATCCGAGCAGGTCGCTACTGCAGGTGGCGCCGGCAATAGGCGGTGCCGCGGCTGAGCGCCGCTTCGACCGGCCGCGCGAAGCTCGCCAACGTCTCGCGCATCGACGGTGGATGCGCGTCGGCCGAATGGCTGAGCGCGCCGAGGAAGACGAACGGCAGGGCGAAGATCGCCAGGAGCGCGACCAGCATCGACAGCACCATCGAGCCGCTGCGCGGCACTCTCAAGGCTCGCATGGCCGACCTACGTCGCAAACCTCGTGCTCACACGAGCTTTCGCGCACTTGCCGCCGACCGTGCGCCGCCTGTCACCGGCGAGCGGAACCGAGCTTCCCCTCCGACGGGCCTGTCCCCCGATCGCCCTGGTCCTTCGAGCGAGCGGGTGTCACGCCGGCGCGGGCTCGCGCCTATTCCAGTGACGCCAACGAAATGGCGATCCTGGAGGCGGACATGAAGAAGCTCCTGATGTATGCATTCCTCGCGATGGCAGTGGTGGCCCCGACGGTGGCCTGGGCGGCGGAGTCGGCATGCTCGTGCTGCTCCGATTGTCCGCCGGGCTGCCCCTTCTGCCCGTAACATCGAGGACGACGACCCCGGGTGGAACGCCAGCAACGCACGAACCTTCAGCGCTGCCTGACACGACTCGCCGACGGCGACCGTGACGCGTTCCGTGTCGTCTTCGATCTGGCGTGGCCTCGCGCTCGCGAGATCGCTCATCGCCTCCTTCCCGCCGCCGATGCCGAGGACGCCGCGCAAACCGCGCTCCTGAAGCTGTTCGAGCGGGCCAACGAGTTCGACCCGGCGCGCGACGCGCTGGCCTGGATCGTCGGCATCGTCAGCTTCGAATGCCTGACGTTCCGCAAGAAGGCGGCGCGCCGTCGCGAGGCCGGCGCCGCAGCGCTCCCCGTCGTCGCCGACGCGACGGCCAACCCCGAGGAGCAGACGATCAACGGCGAGCTCGAAGCCGTCGCGCTGGCGACGCTCGGCAATCTCCGGCCCGAAGATCGCGAGACGCTCGGCATCGCCTTCTTCGGCGAAGGCGCCCGCGCCGTCAAACCGGCGACGTTTCGCAAACGACTCGAGCGCGCGTTGGTGCGCCTGCGCGCAGCGTGGAGGGATCATGGAATCGGCTGATCTGGCCGCGCGTGCCAAGCGCGCCTACGAAGCGGGACGCCTGCGCTGGGCGGCGCAGATCGCCTGGATCGTCGCCCTGCTGCTGTTGATCTCGTTCGCCAGCGTCGGGCCGTCGCTGGTCAGCGCGACGACGGGCCTGATCCTGCTCGCCACGACGACGCTCCTCCGCTGGCGCGGGCGCCAGTGGAGCGCCGCGGTTCGCACCGGTCTCATGGCCGGCCTGATCCCGTTCGCGCTGCTGCTCGTCATCAAGGGCGGCTCGTTCTATCTCTGCTCGCTCGGCGCGTGCATGGGCCATTGCGCCAAGTTCTGCGGCTTCGGCGGCCTCGCCGCCGGGCTGCTCATCGCCGGCCGCGCGCGCCGGCTCGACACGAGCGTGATGCAGTTTCTGACCGCCGCCACGGTGGTCGCGGCGCTGACCGGGCTGCTCGGCTGCTTCGTCGGTGGGCTGATGGGGACGTTCTGGATGGTCGTCGGCGAAGTGGCGGCGACGGTGCCCGTCTTCGCCCTCCAGCTTCGCCGACAGTAGCGGCGCGGTCGCGGCTCAGTGCTTGTTCGCGAGCGGGCAGCTCGACCTCGAACATCCCTTGTGCGCGGCGTGATACCGCGTCACCGCGAACCCGACCGTCGGCACGGCAATCAGCAACGCGATGGCGAAACGCTTGGCCCACTTCGACATGGCAATCCTCCTGCCATCGATAGGCACATCGCGGCCGCTGCGTGACAGGTTACGGCAGGAGCGCGGCGGCTACAGGGTCGTGTTCACCATGTACGTGCCGCCGCTCGAATTGACGGCGGTGCCGGTCACCGTCGTCGAGCCGACCACGCGCATCACGTCGGGCGCGGTGCCGCTGAAGGTGCCGTTGATCTGCAGGCTGAGGGTGACCGTGCCCTGCAGGTCTCCGCTCATCGTGTAGTCACCGTCGAGCGATCCGGTCAGCGTGTTGCCCGCGCTCGCGTTCAGCTTGAGGCTCAGCGACGGCGCCGCGGCGCTGTCCGTCGCATAGGTGACGACGATGGTGTCGTTCTTGTCGTCGACCACGATCTTGCCGTCGGAGTACATGGTCATGTCGGCGGCGAGCCCCATCGAGATCTGGCTCGGGTTGCCCTGATCGACGTGGCCGCTGATGGTCAACGCGCCGGTCGCGTCACCCGCCGCCATCTGCGCCGGGATGTTGGCGTTGGCGGCCGCGTTGTAGCCGGCGAAGCCGAGCGCGAGGCTCTTGGAGACCGCCTTGTCGAGGCCGAGGTAGGCGCGGCGCGCTTGCTCGTTCGAGGTGACCGAGTCGCCATTGCCGCAGCCAGCCGTGCTCGCGATCAGGATCAGGAGAAACGCGTTGCCGAGAGCGATTCGTAGGTTGCGCATGCCGGCTGATACGAATGAGCCGGCGCGCGGATACAGGCGCGCGGCGGCAGGCTATTTCACGCAAGAGCCAGCGGCCGAGCAGCTGCTGCAGCCGGCGCGCGTGCACTCGTTCATGCCGCCTGCGTTGTTCATGCAGTTGATGAGCGGGCAGTGATCGAAGCCGCCGAGGTCGGGCGTCGCCGTGCCGCAACGGCCGTACATGCCCGTCGAGCTCTGGCAGAAATCGCCCGTCGGACAGCTCGTCGAGTTGCAGCAATAGACGCTGGCCGTGCCCTGCCGGCAGAGACCGCCGAAGCAGGCGAGCCCCGGCAAGCAGTCACACGCGCTCGTGCAGGCGGCGCCGCTGGTGCCGCCGTCGGTGATGACGATGATCCCGCCGTCGCCGCCGCCGCCGCCGGCGAGGTCGCTGCTCGCGCCGGCGAGGTCGCCGGCGCCGGCGCTCAAGTCGCCGCTCGCGGAGAGATCCGCCCCGCTCTGCCCGTTGTCGTTGCCGCAGCCGACGAAAAAGGTAAGCCCAAGCAAAAGGAAGATGCGCATGCGAATGATACGAGCAGTCGAGATGCTCGATACATTACGGAGAGCTGTGAGTGGATTCGTGAAGTTGCGGGTGAGGCGGCGCTAGAAGCTCATCGCGCAGTAGCCGGCGCCGGAGTTCACCCAGTTCTGCTGGATGAGGTAGTGCGCGCCGCCGAGCGTGATGTTGTAGAGCGAGCCGTTCGACGCCTTCGAGGTGGTGCCGAAGGTCCAGGCGCACTTGTCGGCGTTCTCCTCGCCGCGGCGATCGTACCAGGCGTTCAGATCGGGATCGCTGATCGCCTCTTCGCTCTCGTGCGCGATGATCGACGCCATCCCGTCGGCGCCCGCGTTGCCGTTCGGGCTCGTGGTCTGCTCCGCGCACGACGAGGGACAGCGATCGGGGTTGCCGACGAACGCATACTTGATGTTGGAGCCCGCGATGGTGCCGTCGTCGTGCCAGCCGCAGTACTGCGTGCAGAAGCCGCTCGTCGCGTTGACGTCGGCCGAGGTCAAGACGAAGTAGACGCCGTTGGTGTCCTTCGGCAGCCGGCCGCTCGAGAGCGCCGACGACACGACCGTCTGAATCTGCGCGTCGGAGAGCGCGGTGCCCTGCGAGTAGCTGTCGGTCGTCGAGCCGGCGTAATGGAGGTTGCCCGAGACGTGATTGCCGCTGCCGTCGTAGTAGGTCGAGTTGATGTGCTCGTAGCTCGAGCCGCCCAGGTTGCTGATGAAGCTCGTCAGGATCGTCGTCGCGTTGTTGCCGGACCAGTTGCCGTACCAGATGTAATAGATGTTCACCGTGCCGAGCATGACCGGACCGCCGTGATACTGGATGCCGCTTCCGCCGGGCTTCTTCGCCGCCGCCGCGGCCTCGTGCTCGCTGCGCGTCAGATTGCCGCGCCCGTTCGGCGCGAGCTCGCCCTGCAGCGCCTCGCCGCTCTCGTCGACCGGCAGCTCACCGGTGCACCCCGCCAACAAGACCGCTGAAACGATTACCAGGCTCGTCTTCATGGTCGCACCCTCCAGATGGGTGCCGGCCGGCCTTTGCAGCGACCATGCCGCTCGTCGCACGAATGTCTTCCTGCAATTGGGTTCTGCGAAGCGGGGAAGAACGCCCCGTAGCGGGGTCAACTGACCCTGAGGACTCGGGACCCGGCGCGCAGCGGATTCACGCGCGCGATCCCGCCGCGGTCGACGGCGTCAGGGGCAGACGCCGCCGTGCGCGCAGGTGGCGACGCCGTTGCACGTGGTCAGGGCCGCGCCGGTGCCGCAGGTGAGCGCGCAGCCGGCGCCGGCACAGGTGCACATCGCGGCGCCGTCGCAGCTCACCGCGCACGCGCCGGTGCAGGTGACCGTGCAGCTCGAGTCGCCGGTGCAGCTCGCCGTCGAGCCGTCGCCGAGCGTGAGCGTGCAGGTCGAGCCGCCGGCGCAGGTCGCCGTGCTGTTGCTGCCCGTCGCTTGCGCGCAGTCGGATTGGCCGTCGCAGGTCG
>Ga0070679_100005698_pt1 | contig 11546 bp, 7 predicted proteins | sample KBSC63BmetaG_FD_65652 | JGI IMG/M metagenome (GOLD analysis project Ga0070679, IMG submission 65652) | Corn rhizosphere microbial communities from Kellogg Biological Station, Michigan, USA - KBS C6-3B metaG | ecosystem: Host-associated > Plants > Roots > Rhizosphere | place: USA: Michigan... | reverse complement strand
GCGCGCCGGTGACGGTGCACGTGCGCGGCGAGTCGGGCGTGGGCAAGAGCGCGCTGGTGCGCCACTTCGTCGACGGATTGCGGAAGTCGTCTGCCGACGTGGTGCTGCTGCAGGGGCGCTGCTACGAGCGCGAGAGCGTGCCCTACAAGGCGCTCGACGGCGTGGTCGATTCGCTCGCGCGCTGGCTGGCGCGCCTGCCCAAGGTCGACGCGGCGATGATGCTGCCGGCGCGCGCGGGCCTGCTCGCCGAGGTGTTCCCGGTGCTCCGCCGCGTCGAGGCGGTGGCGTCGGCGCCGCGCCCGCCGGCCGACGGCGATCCGCAGCAGCTGCGCCGGCAGCTGTTCACGGCGCTGCGCGAGCTGCTCGCGCGCGTGGCGTCGAAGCGCGCGCTCGTCGTGGTCATCGACGATCTGCAGTGGGCCGACCTCGACTCCCTGGCTTTGCTCGAGGCGATCACGCGGCCACCGGGCGCGCCGACGATGCTGCTGCTGGCCACGGCGCGGCAGGGCGAGGATGCGCCGGCGTCGCGGCCGCCGTCGCTGCTGGCGGCCGAGGCGCGCGAGGTGCACCTGGCGCGCCTGCCGCCCGACGAGGCGCGCGCGCTGGCCTCGGAGCTGTTGTCGTCGACGGGCGGCGCGAGCGAGCTGTCGGCGGAGGTGATCGCCGAGGAGGCGGGCGGCCATCCGCTGTTCATCGACGAGCTGGTGCGCCACGCGCTGGCGGCGCGCGCCGATCGCGGCGCGCCCTTGCACCTCGAGGACGCGCTCTGGGATCGCGTGCGCCGGCTCGAGGGCGAAGCGCAGCGCGTGCTCGAGCTGGTCGCCGTCGCCGGCGGGCCGATCGTGCAGCAGGCGGCGGCGCGCGCGGCCGACGTCGACTTCGCCACCTTCGCCGGGCACGCGGCGACGCTGCGCGCGGCCAACCTCGTGCGCACGACGGGGCAGCGGCCGGCCGATCTGATCGAGCCCTATCACGACCGCGTGCGCGCGACGATCGAGTCGCACCGCACGGCGACCGAGGTGCGGCGCGCGCACGAGCGCATCGCCATCGGCCTCGAGTCGATCGGGCGCGCTGATCCCGAAGCGCTGGCCACGCACTGGCAGGGCGCCGGCGAAAACGACAAGGCGGCCGCCTACGCCACGCAGGCGGCGGAGCGCGCGTACAAGGCGCTCGCCTTCGATCGCGCGGCGCAGCTCTATCGGCAGACGCTGGTGATGCGGCCGCCCGGCGCCGCCGACGTGGCCACGCTGCAGGTGCGCCTCGGCGACGCGCTGGCGCAGACGGGGCGCGGCGCCGAATCGGCGCGCGCGTACCTGTCGGCCGCCGAGCGGACATCTTTGATTGGGCCGGCCGATGCGCTCGAGCTCAGGCGCAAGGCGGCCGAGCAGCTCCTGCGCGCCGGCCACGTCGACGACGGGCTGCAGGCGATGGCGCCGGTGCTCGCGGCGGTGAAGCTCGCCGTGCCCGAGTCGCCGCGCGCGGCGCTGATGTCGCTCCTGTGGCAGCGCGCGCAGCTCAAGCTGCGCGGCCTCAAGTTCAAGCGGCGCCAGGCCTCGGAGCTGCAGCCGGCGCTGCTCGCGCGCGTCGACGCGGCGTGGTCGATCGCCATCGGGCTCGGCAACGTCGACACCATCCGCGGCGCCGACTTCGCCACGCGCCATTTGCGGCTGGCGCTCAAGGCGGGCGAGCCGTCACGCGTGGCCCGCGCCATGGCCTTCGAGGCGTGCCTGACCGCGGCGATGGGCGCCGAGGGCGTGGCGCGCGCCAACACGCTCGCCACCGAGGCCGAGAAGATCGCCGACGAGGTCAAGGACTCGCACGCGACCGGGCTGGCCGTCGCGGCGCGCGCGATCGCGCTGCACATGAACGGGCACTGGTCCGACTGCTTGCCCTTCTTCGACGAGGCCGAGCGCATCTTCCGCGAGCGCTGCACCGGCGTGGCGTGGGAGTTGGCGACGGGAAATCTGCTGCGCAGCTACAGCCTGGCGCGCCTCGGCGAGCTCACCGAGCTGTCGAAGAACGTGACCGCGTTCCTGCAGGAGGCGGAGCAGCGCGGCGATCTCTACGGCTCGACGGTGCTGCGCATGGGCGAGCCCAACCTCATCTGGCTGGCGATGGATCTGCCCGACGAGGCGCGCAGCGAGTGCGAGGAGGGCATCCGGCGCTGGTCGCAGCGCGGGTTCCATCAGCAGCACGCCGACTTCAACTACGCCATGACGCAGATCGATCTCTACGTCGGCGACGGGGCGGCGGCGTTCGCGCGCATCTCGGGCGTGTGGCCGCAGCTCGAGAAGTCGATGACGTTGCGGCTCGACGTGGCGCGCATCATCAACCTCGATCTGCGCGGGCGCGCGGCGGTGGCGGCGGCCGCCGTGGCGGGCGAGGCGCATCGCAAGACGCTCGTCGCCGAGGCGGAGCGCATGGCGCAGGCGCTCGAGAAGGAGCGCGCGGCGTGGGCGAAGCCGGGCGCGGCGTCGTTGCGCGCGGCGCTGGCGCGCCTGGGCGGCGACGACGCGGCGGCGGCGGCGCTGTTGGCCGCGGCGGCGTCGGGGTTCGACGAGCACGAGATGCGCATGCACGCGGCGGTGGCGCGCGGGCGGCGCGGCGCCCTCGTCGGTGGCGAAGAAGGACGCGCCGATCGCGAGCGCGCGGCGGCCTGGATGAGCGCGCAGGCGGTGGCCAACCCCGACAAGTTCATGCGCGTGCTCGCGCCAGGGTTCTAGTTGGGATCCGAATGGTGTGACGCGGGGGTCGGCGACGCGCACAGTGTCTCTGCGTCGCTCAGACAGTCCTCGCTGGCCGGACGACCCGTGCTCGATTCCGACGCGGTGCTGGCCGGCTGCGGAACTCGCGACGCAGAGACACTGTGCGCATCGCCTCCCTGGGTGCGTCGAAGGCAGCCAACGAGCGGCTATCGGACCAGCGTCGGCGGAGGCGTCGTCCAAAGAGGTCAACGCTGCGCGCGACCGGGTTTTGCGTCGTCGCCGGAGTGCAGCGGACCCATCGCCGCCGCTAATCGAAGATGACGGTCTTCTTGCCGTAGACGAGGATGCGGCTCTCGATGTGCCAGCGCACCGCGCGCGAGAGCACCGCCTTCTCCAGCTCGCGCCCCTTGGCGAGCAGCTCCGGCAGCTGATCGCGGTGCGAGATGCGCGTCGTCGATTGCTCGATGATCGGCCCGTCGTCGAGCTGCTCGGTCACGTAGTGGCTGGTGGCGCCGATCAGCTTCACGCCGCGCTCGAACGCCTGGTGGTACGGCTTGGCGCCGACGAACGCGGGCAAGAACGAGTGGTGCACGTTGATGATGCGCTGCGGATACTCGGCCACGAAGCGCGGCGACAGGACCTGCATGTAGCGCGCGAGCACCACCAGGTCCACGCGCTCGCGGCGCAACAGCGCGAGTTGCTCGGTTTCGGCCGCCGCCTTGTTGTTCTTGTCGACGGCAAAGGCGTGGAACGGCACCTTGTGGAACTGCGCCAGCGGCTCGGCGTCGCGGTGGTTGCCGACGACGGCGACGACGTCGCAGGCGAGCTCGCCGGCGTGCCAGCGATAGAGCAGGTCGGCCAGGCAGTGGTCGTATTTGCTGACGAAGAGCGCCAGCCGCGGCCGCCGCGTCGAGCGCTCGAGGCGCACCTTCATGGCGAAGCGCGTGGCGATCTCGGCGAACGCGGCGTGAAAGCCGTCGGTGCCCCCGCTCGGATCGACCGGCAGGGTGAAGCCGTCCATGTCCCACTCGACGCGCATGAAGAAGAGCTTGAGCTCTGCGTCCTGGTGCTGGTCGGCGTGGACGATGTTGGCGCCGTGGCGATAGAGGAACTCCGACACCGCGGCGACGATGCCGCGCTGATCGGGACAGTCGATGAGCAGCGTCGCCGTGTCACGCACGCAGGGCCTCCAGCTCTTGCCAGCGCGCGTAGAGCCGATCGACCTCGGCGCGCGCGGCGTCGAGAGCGGCGACGAGGGTCGGGACTTCGGCGGCGCGCATCTTGTAGATCGTCGGGTCCTCGAGCTCCGCCTGCAAGGTCGCCACCTTCGATTCTGCCGCCGAGATCGCCGCTTCGATGCCGTCGAGCTCCTGCTTCTCCTTGAAGCTGAGCTTGCGCGCCTTCGCCGCCGCCGGCGCCGGCGCCGCTTTCGCCGGCTCGGCGGCCGGCTTCGACGGCTCCGCGGCCATCTTCGCCTGCGCCGTCGCTGCCGCGAGCTGCGCCACGTGGCGCGCGTGCCACGACGACCAATCGCCCTCGTAGAACGCGACCTGCCCGTCCCCCTCGAAGGAGAGGATGCCGGTGGCGATCTTGTCGAGGAACCAGCGATCGTGCGACACCACGAGCGCGCAGCCGGGGAAGGTCTGCAGCGCCTCCTCGAGCACGCCGAGCGTGACGAGGTCGAGATCGTTGGTCGGCTCGTCGAGCACGAGCAGATTGCCGCCGCGCCGCAAGAGCCGCGCCAGCTGCACCCGGTTGCGCTCGCCGCCCGAGAGCGCGCCCACCGGCGTGTCGGCGAAGCGATCGTCGAACAGCATCATGCGCAAAAAGGTCCGTACGTGCACCGGCCCGTCGTCGAGGAAGACGTGGTCGTTGCCGTCGGCGACTTCGTCGAGCACCGTCTTGTCGTCGCGCAGCGCCGCGCGCGTCTGATCGAGGTACGAGAAGCGCGTGTTGAGCCCGACCACGACCTCGCCCTCGTCGGGCGGAAGCTCGCCGAGGAGCGTGCGCACCAGCGTCGTCTTGCCGGCGCCGTTGGGCCCGACGACGCCGATGCGATCGCCCGGCTTCAGCGTCAGCGTCAGCTGGCGGAACAGCCAGCGCCCGTCGCCACGCTCGCTCGGCACGCGCCGCCCGACGTCCTTCAGCTCCAGGATGGTCTTGCCCATGCGCCCGCCCGTCGGCAGGCGCAACGCCATCGACCCGGTGCGCTTCTCCTCCGCCGTCGGCGCCGCCGACACCGCGGCGTCGAAACGGTCGATGCGCGCCTTCTGCTTGGTGCCGCGCGCCTGCGGACCGCGCCGGATCCAGTCGAGCTCGCGCCGCACGAACGAGCGCCGCGCCTGCTCGCGCGCCGTCTCCTGCGAGAGGCGCTCCGCCTGCTGCTCGAGGAACGCCGTGTAGCCGCCGTCGTAGGCGTAGAGCTGCCCGCGATCGATCTCGAGGATGCGCGTGGCCACGCGGTCGAGAAAGTAGCGATCGTGGGTGACCAGGAGCAGCGCGCCCGCCCACTCGCGCGCCAGCCGCTCCTCGAGCCAGGCGACGGTGTCGGCGTCGAGGTGGTTGGTCGGCTCGTCGAGCGCGAGCAGCGACGGCCGCGCCAGGAGCGCCCGCGCCAGCGCCACGCGCCGCCGTTCGCCGCCCGACAGCGTCGCGACGCGCGCGTCCAAGGACGGCAGTTGCAGCGCCGCGCCCAGCGAGCGCACCTCGTGCTCGCGATCCCAGCCGCCCGCCGCCTCGATGGCCGCGTGCAGCCGCGCCTGCTCGTCGAGCGCCGCGTGCAGCTTGTCCCCCGAAAATTCCGGAATTCGCGATTCCAGCGCCGCCAGCTCCGCCAGCGCCGCCGCGTGCGCGCGCAGCCCCTCGCGCACGATCTCGCCGACCGCCCGCGCCCCGTCGAGCTGCGGCTCCTGCGGCACGTACTCGAGCGTCAGCGACCGCTGCCGCGTCACCAGGCCACCGTCGGGCTCGTCGCCACCGGCGACGATGCGCAAGAGGGTCGACTTGCCCGCGCCGTTGAGCCCGACGATGCCGACGCGATCGCGCTCGTCGACGGCGAACGACACGCCCGCCAACACCACGCGCGTGCCGAACGCCTTGTCGACGTTCTGGACCGTCAGGATCGCCGTCAAGCGAGGAGCTGTCCCTTACGACAGATCGAGCGGCCGCAGCCCCTCGAGGAAGCGGACGAGCAGCGATCCGCGCAGCACGTTTTCGATCTTGCCGCGCCCATGCTCGGGGTGAACGATGATCTCGCCCGCCTTGTAGCGCGCCTTGGGATCGAACGTCCGCGGCTCGGGCGCCTCGGCCAGCTCCTTCTGCAGCTGCCGCTTCGCCTCCTGCCGCTTCTGCAGCTCGCGATCCTCGTTGCGCCGGGTCGTCGCTTCGACGCTCGTGCCCGTCGTCGGCACGGCGCCCGACGCCTTGCGATGGCGCGCGGGCGGCTCGGTGCGATAGTCGTGGCGCGAGTTGCACACCTGGCAGATGACCTGTTTCGCCTGGTCGCCGACCATCGCCACGATGTTGTGCGTGGTCATCTCTTTGCACTTGCCGCACCACGAGTCGACCTCGCCGCCGACGGACAGCTTCGACGTCGGCGCCGCGCGCTGCGGCACGATCGACTTGGGCGGGGCGCGCCGCTCGATGAAGGGCACGAAGCCGGCGTCGTCGGAGCGCTGCACCCTGACGCCCGAGTCGCGGCGGCTGAGCGCGGCGGCCGAGCGGCGCAGATCGGTCAGGCGGCGTCCGGCGCCGCGCTCGGCGGCGTCGAGATCGGCGCCGCTGAGGCCGCCGGTAAACTCGCGCCAGCGGGCGGCCAGGGCCTCGACCATGTGGCCGGCGGCCACCTGACGGGGCTCTTCGCCCGACTCGAGGGCGGCGTCGACCTCATTGATGGCCGACGCAATTTCGTCGTTCAGCTGTTGGAGGCGATTGGTCTGCGATTCGTCCATGGCGCGCGGAGCATACTCGATGTGCTAGCTTGTCGCGATGGCCGAGGAGCTGAAAGTAGGCGGAGAGCTCGATGCGTGGTGCACGACCTGCCGCCTCATGAAGTGGCACACCATCGTCGCGCTCGTGGATGGCAAGCCGGCGAAGGTCGAATGCCAGGGTTGCGGCAAGCAGCACCAATACCGCGCCCAGCCTCCCGGCAGCGCCGCCGAAAAGGGCGAGCGCCCGTCGCGCGCGCGGGCGAGCAAGGCGGCGACGCCTGCGGCTCCAGCGGTCGATTTCGACACGCTCTTGGCCGGCCGCGATCGCGACGCCAAGCCCTATTCGCCGAACACCACGTTCGTGCTCAACGACGTCGTGCGCCACCCGACGTTCGAGCTCGGCGTGGTGACGGCGACGCCGGCGCCGCAGAAGATCGAGGTCACCTTCCGCGGCGGCGACAAGAAGATCCTGCTGCACGACCGCGGGGCGACGCAGGCGTCACGCCTGGAACCGCCGCCGCGACGTGACGACGGGACCAAGCGGTCCGGCACCTCCGACTCGCCGCGCGGCCAGAAATAGCTACTTCGCGAGCGGCGCGAACGGATCGTCCGGCTCGATGTCGTGCAGGGTCGCGCCCGCCGCGACGTCGACGAGGTGCACCGCGTCGAGGCCGAGCGCCTTGTGCGAGGTCGCGATCCACGCGCCTGTCGGCAGGCGCGTCCAGCCCTCCCACGAGAACTGCACGCCCTTGACCGGCAGGATCTTGACCCACACGCGCCAGGCGACCGGCCGCGCGTCGTCGCCGAGGATCCAGAGGTACTTGTCGCCCGGCGTCAGCCCGCCCGACGCGTAGGAGACGCTGAGGGCGCGCTCGCCGCCGACGCTGCCGCGCGAGCGCGAGGTGCCGTCGTCGAAGGCTTTGACGACGGGGTTGAGCCAGAAGCTGTCGTTGATCCAGAGGGCGTAGGCCTTGTCGACGAGCCTCTGCTTGTCGGCGCCGTCGTCGAGCTCGGCGCCCTCGCGCCAGGCGCGGCCCTTGTGCGTGCTGGTGTCGAGGAGCACGCGGTTGTCGCGCCACTCGACGCGCGCCAGCCCGCGCTGGCGGTCCCACAGGTGCTTGCGGCCCTGCACGGTCCAGCGGATGGCGCCGGTGCGCGCCCAGGCGTCGCCGTTGACAGCGGCGACCATCTGGTGCGCGAGCGCTTCGGCGTCGGGGCCCGGCGTGGTCGGCGTCGGCGGATGGCGCAGGATCGCCCACAAGACGCCGACGGCGACGACGAGCAGGACGACGAGGACGGCCAGGACGCGGGCGGCGCGGCGCATGCCCCATCGTACGTGATAAAAGAGGTCCGTGGCCGGATCGGGGAAGAAGAAAGCGTTGCCCAAGCGGAAAGCGTCCGCACCCAAGGCGCCGTCGCCCGTCGCGGCGCTGGCGGGGCGCTTCGCGCTCGATGCGCTCGAGCGGCGCGTCGTCGAGATTGCCTACGAGCTCGAGCGCTCGCTCGCCGCGGCCGAGGCGATGCGCAAGCGCGGCGGGCTCACCGTCGAGCGGCTGCGCGCGCTCGCCGGAGCCGGGGTCGACGCCGTGCTGTCGCCGAAGCGGGCGCTGCGTCGCCACGCGCTCGTCACCGTCGGCAGCGGCGGCATGGCGGCGGCGAGCGATCCGGTGCGCCTCGCGCCCGGCCTGGCGGCGCGGCTCGACGGCAACGCCGAGCCCGACGGGCTCTGGCTCGGCTGCGCGCGCGTGGCCCCGGGCGGGCGCGGCGACGTTCCCGCGCGCATCGCGCCGCTCGTCGCGGGGCTCGAGCATGCGGGGCCGATGCTGCTGACGCTCGACGGCTGCCCGCGCGTCGCCGCCCACGATTTTGCGGCCGCGGTGTCGCGCCACACCGGGCGCGGCGTGCTCGTCGTCGACGGCGAGCTGCTGATGGACGCCGCCGATCCGGCGCTGCTGCTCGCCTGCGCGCGCCGCGAGGCCGACTGCGACGGCGACGTCGTCGTGGTCTGCGAGGCGAGCCGGCTCGGCGAGCGCTGGCGTGCGCTGCTCGCGCCGCCCGTCGGAGACGTGGCGCCGCTGCTCGTCCTCGCCGACGCCGATCGCACGCGCGAGCCGTCGGTGACGGCGCCGTTCGCGGTGCGCCGGCTGTCGCTGCATCCGCCCGCGGCACCAACGGCGACGGCGACTGCGACGGCGCCCACCGCGGCGGCGAGCGAGCCACGCGCCGACGACAAGGCGCCGCCCGTCGACGACGGCCTCGGCCACATCCGACAGCAGGCGATCCGCGACGCCGAGCGCGCGCTCGGGATCTATCGCGCGCCGCCGCCGCCGCCGCGCGCGCCGGTCACGCCGATCCCGCCGCCGCTGCGCCCGCCGGCGCCCGCGCCGGTCGAAGCGACGCCGCCGAAGGCGGAGCCGCCGAAGCCGGAGCCGCCGAAGCCGGAGCCGCCGAAGCCCGACGCGGCCGCAAAGGCCGAAGCGGCGCCAAAGCCCGAGTCGCCGGCGGCCGCTGCCGCGTCGTCGCCCCCGCCCGCGCACAAGCCGCAAAAGCGCTCGGCCAAGGGCGCCCTCTTCTTCGGCGGCGAGTACACCGCCCCTCCGTCGCCCGAGCCGCAACCGCCGCCGCCCGCGGCGCCGCCGCCGCCCGCGCCCGATCCCGCGTCGCTCGCCAACGACGGCGCGCCGCTGCCGCTCTCCGACAGCCCCGGCCTCGACGAGCTCGCCCGCGTCGCCGTCACCAGCCCGTCGGCCGCGCAGCGCATCGAGCTCATCAACCGCCTGCGCACCACGCGCGCCGCGCCCGTCGTCGCCGCGCTGCGCGCCAACGCCGCCAGCGCGCACCCCGCCGTGCGCGCCGCCGCCGAATCCGCCATGGCCGCGCTCTTCGGCCCCAACTGGAACACCACGCGCGCCATCCCCAAGCCCGTCCAGACGCCCCCGAGCGACGACAAAGATCGCGGCCCACCCGGCGGCTGGTAGTACGCTCCGCGCATGCACGCGCCCGCGCTCCCCGACTGGCTCGCCCGCCAGCTTCCGTTCCGTCGTGCGCTCGTCCCCGTCGGCGACGGCCTGCACATGCACGTGATGGAGCAGGGCGCCGGCCTCCCTGTCGTCATGCTCCACGGCAACCCGACGTGGGGCTACCTCTGGCGCAAGGTCGCGCTCGCGCTCGCCGGCGAGCCGCTGCGCATCATCCTGCCCGACCTCATCGGGCTCGGCCTCAGCGACAAGCCGCGCGATCCCGCCGCGCACACGCTCGAGAACCACGGTCGCTGGCTCGGCGCGCTCCTCGACGCCGTCGTCCCCGACGGGCGACTGGTCTTCGTCGGCCAGGATTGGGGCGGCCCCATCGGCCTGCGCGCGCTCGCCGAGCATCCCCGGGCCTCGCGCGTCGCCGGCCTCGTGCTCGCCAACACCGTGATCGGCCCCCCGCGCCCCGGCTTCAAGTCGACCACGTTCCACCGCTTCGCGCGCCTGCCCGTCGTCGCCGACGTCGCCTTCCGCGTCGCCGGCTTCCCGCAGAACGCGCTCTGGTTCGCGCAGGGCGACAAGCGCAGCATTCGCGGCGAGGTCGCGCGCGCCTATCGCTGGCCGCTGCGCCACTTCGCCGATCGCGTGGCGCCGCTCGCGCTCGCGCGCATGGTGCCGGACAACGACGCGCACCCGTCGATCGCGTCGTTGCGCCGCTGCCAGGAGCTCGTCGACAACTTCAAAGGGCCCACCGCCATCGTCTGGGGCGATCGCGATCCGGTCCTCGGCGGTGTGCGCACGCACATCGAGCGCCACCTGCCCGACGCGCCGGTCACGCGCACCCAGGCCGGACATTTCCTGCAGGAAGAGGTGCCCGACGCGATCGCCGCCGCCGTGCGCGACGTCACGCGCCGCGCCCGCTCTTGACGAAGCTTCCCCGCGAAGCGTCCAGCCTTTGACATCCCACATGTAGAGCCCGGCGCGGAAGCCCGCGAATCGCCGATTGGCCGCGTTCTTGCGATGGCCGCCGTCGTGAAGATCGCGCTGGTGTGTGATTGGTATGCGCCGCGTCTCGGCGGCATCGAGACGCAGCTTTCGGATCTCGCGACGACGCTGCGCGCCCGTGGCCACGAGGTGCACGTGGTCACGGCCACGCCGGGGCCGATCGCGCGCGGCGTCCATCGCCTCGCGGTTCCGCTGGTGCCCGGCTGGCGCGTCGCCGGCAGCCGCCGCGCGCTCGACGCCCTGCATGCGCTCTTCGCGCGTGAGTCGTACGACGTCATCCACGCCCACAGCCTGTACTCGCCGCTGGCGCACGCGGCGACGTACCTCGGGCGGCTCATCGGCGTGCCGTCGATCCTGACGAGCCACTCGCTCGTCGACCGCGCCTCGGCGCTTTTGCTGCGCGCGTTCGTGCCCGATTGGGCGGCCTGGCCCGCGCGTCTCTCCGCCGTCGGCAGCCTCGCCGCCGCCGAGCTCGAGCGCATGAGCGGCCGCGGCGACGTCGCGCTGCTGCCGAACGGCATCGACGCCGCGCGCTTCGCCGCGCCGCCGCGCTTGGCGAGCGAAACCATCACGATCGCGTCGGTCCTGCGCCTGCACGCGCGCAAGCGCCCGCTCGCGCTCGTGCGCGCCCTGCCCGACGTGCTCCGCCGCGCGCAGGCGCACTGCCTCGATCGCCGCGTGCGCCTCGTCCTCTGCGGCGACGGCCCGCTCGCCGGCGCGGTGCGCGCCGAAGCCGTGCGCCTCGGCGTCGCCGATCACGTCGAGCTGCGCGGCGCCGTCGCGCGCGATGCCATCCCCGCCATCCTCGCCGCCGCCGACTTGTTCGCGCTGCCGTCGGTGAACGAGGCCTTCGGCATCGTCGCCCTCGAGGCGCGCGCCGCCGGCCTGCCGGTGGTGGCCATGCGCGCGGGTGGCGCCGCGGAGCTCATCGAGCACGG
>Ga0070679_100005697_pt1 | contig 11547 bp, 10 predicted proteins | sample KBSC63BmetaG_FD_65652 | JGI IMG/M metagenome (GOLD analysis project Ga0070679, IMG submission 65652) | Corn rhizosphere microbial communities from Kellogg Biological Station, Michigan, USA - KBS C6-3B metaG | ecosystem: Host-associated > Plants > Roots > Rhizosphere | place: USA: Michigan... | reverse complement strand
GCGATCAACAGCATCCGCCACTATGTCGTCGAGCTGACCGGCCGTTCGGATCATGCCGGAGCACGGCCGATGGACATGCGGCTCGACCCGATGGCGGGCGCCGCCGAAATCGCACTCGGAGTGATTGATACGGCGCTGCGTATGGGGCGTCCGGCGGTTACGACGATTGGCAAGATGGAGGTCGAGCCGGGTGGACCAGCGATCGTGCCGGAAAAGGTGACCTTCACCATTGACGCGCGTCATCCTGATCCCGAGACGCGCCTGAAACTCTTTGCGGCGCACGAAGCGTGGATGCGCGCCGTTGCCGAGCATCGTGGACTCGACCTCAAGTGGACGATCACGACCGATCTGATCCCCTGCGTCTGCGATGCCGAACTGGTGCGCACGTTGCAGGACGTGTCGCGCGAGCAGGAGATCCCGTTCACGACGATGTCGAGCGGTGCCGGGCATGACACCCAACGGATGGCGAATATCGCGCGCGTCGCGATGCTCTTCGTGCGCAGCAAGGACGGCCGCAGCCACACACCGGCCGAATTTACAACCACTGACGACGCGGTCGCGGGCATTCGCGTGCTGGCCGGTGGCCTGCAGCGCCTGGCGTACTGAGATCGGTTTCGACTGAAGGGAGATGCACCGTGGCGTTACCCTCGTTTCGCCTGGATGGGCAGGTGGCTGTGGTGACCGGCACCGGCAGTGGTCTGGGACAGGCGATCGCTGTCGGGCTGGCCGAAGCCGGTGCCGATGTCGTTCTCTCGGAACTCCCGGATCGGCTGGCGCTGACCGACGAGACGGTACTGCTGATCGAGGCGCAGGGTCGCGAGGCGCTGGCGCTGCCGCTCGATGTGCGTGACCTCGATGGCCCGCATGGTATTCGTGGCTTCGCCGAGAGCGCCATCAACTGGCGCGGGCAGATCGACTGTCTAGTCAACAACGCCGGGGTCAACCTGCCGCAGGACGCGCTCGATGTCGACGAAGCGTCATGGGACGCGGTGCTCGACATCGACCTGAAAGGAACGTTCTTCTGCGCGCAGGCCTTCGGGCGGCACATGGTCGAGCGCGGACGCGGCTCGATTATCAACATCGCCTCCCAGAACGGCTTGGTCGGCTACTACAAGCGGGCTGCCTACTGCTCCGCCAAGGCCGGCGTGGTCAATCTGACGCGCGTGCTGACGCTCGAGTGGGCGCCGCGCGGCGTGCGTGTGAACGCCATCGCGCCGACATTTGTGCGCACGCCGTTGACCGCGTCGACCTTCGATGACCCTGAATTAGGCCCCGATCTGCTGCGACGCATCCCGCTGGGGCACATCGGCGAGCCGGAAGATGTCGCGGCGACAGTTGTCTTCCTCGCCAGTCCGGCGGCCGCCATGATCACCGGACATACACTGACGGTCGACGGTGGTTGGACGGCGATCTAGGAGAATTGGCTTGGCCAGTGTCATTGACAGGCAAGCCGGCTGGGAGTAGGCTTAACATGTCTGGTGCGTGTGCCAGATCTGATTGTGCGGTCGACTCCGAGTGATGTTGACGCACTTCGGCCTCGTGAAAGGGTCCTCGTTGGAACCCGGGTCTACAGCCAAAGAATTCGAGCGAACTACCGGCTAACCGGGCCAATGTGCGTGTTGCACCTCCCCCCTGGTTCAGCCAGGGGTTCTTTGTGTCCGTCAGGACAACATGGAGGTGCGGAATGCAGACCGTCATCCGCTACAGCGTCGTCAATCAGGATGGGAAGCCGGTGATCCGGGCAGTGCCGGTGCGCCGCTGGTCCGATGATCGCGCGGAGCAGCAGCACGAGCAGGAGCAGGTCACCCAGCAGCCGCAGCCGACGGTGCTGCGCAAGCTCCGTCGCCTGCGCGTCCTCGACATCCGCTAAGACGCGACCGTTTCGATGAGGCCCGGAGATTAAAGTCAATCTCCGGGCCTTTCCACTTCCTGATTCCAGTAGCTTTCACATGCTCGAACAACATGCCGAGCGCCGCCAGCCTCTTCCAAAACTTGTCATGACAACATAGCGACTCGCCATTATACTCTACGCGTAGTTGGAGTAAGGGTCGCGTCGTCGCGATCCGGGGGAACGTCTCACAGGTGTGCGTCAACGCGCCGCGGCAACGCTGCCGGCCCGGGGCTACGAACCTGAGAGCCGGGAAATGGGAGATGTAGCCGTTGGACGTCATGCCTTCAGGTCAGCGTGCGAGTGAATGGAAGCGTTGGAGCATCGTCATTGGGGCGACGTTCGTCCTGGCGATTGCCGCCGGCGGGCGGTTCATGGTCGGTCTGGTCTTCGATCAGATCCGCGAAGGTTTCTCGCTGAGCCACTCGACGCTTGGGCTCATCGTCGCGCTCAATGTGCTCATCGTCGGTGCCACCCAGCCGCTGGTCGGCTGGCTTGTCGATCGCGTGCCAGCTCGCATCGTTGTCGCGGTTGGGCTGGGGCTCGTAGCCGTTGGCATGATCCTGACCGCGATCGCCCATTCGACCTGGTTGCTGATACTGGGCTATGGGGTGCTGGTGGCGCTCGGCTTTGGTGCGGTCTCGGTCGTGACCATTACGCCGTTGGTGGCCGGTTGGTTCGAACAACGACGTGCCACTGCCTTGTCGATCGTTGGCATGGGCAGCCCGCTCGGACAGCTTGCGATCGTGCCCGCGCTGGCAGGGCTCGTTGGCGTTGTTGGCTGGCGTGATGCATACGTCGCGGTCGCTGTTGTGCTTGTCGGTATCGGCGCGCCACTCATCCTGTGGCTGTTACGGGAACGCAAAGAAACCGACGACCAAGCCCAGCCCGTGACCGGTTGCTCGCTCGGCAGTGCGGTCAGAACCGTGAGCTTCTGGCAGCTCGGCGTCGGATTCTTCGTCTGTGGCTTCACCATGGCCTGGGTCATGACGTACTTCTTCGATTACGCCGAAGTGAACTCGATCGACAAGGGTTTGGCCGCGTTTGCGCTCTCGTTGCTCGGAGGATGTAGCATCCTCGGCACCCTGCTGACCGGCTGGTGGGCCGATCGATCGGGTGGGACGATGCCGCTGGCGCTCGTCTATTTGCTCCGGGGTGTCGGTTTTGCGTTGCTCTTCCTGCTTGGAACGAACTCGGTCGGTATGGTCGTGGCAATGGCGGTTATCGGTTTCTCATGGAGTTCGACCACCCCGCTCACCTCGGCACTCAGCGCGAATATCTACGGGCGACGCTCGCTCGGCGCGATCTTCGGGCTTATGTTCGCCATCATGCCGATCGGCAACGCGATCGGAGCCGCTGCCACCGGCTTCCTGTTTGACCAGACCGGGTCGTATGTCCCGTCGCTGCTGATTAACATCGCCGCCGGTGTGATCGCGGCGCTGGCGGTCGTTCGTGTGCGCGAGACACCGATCTTCGCCTCGGTCAGAACGCGAGAGGCCATTCCCGCGCTGGCGGACTAGCATGAGAACGCAGAGACGCGATTACGCTCGTTTCTCTGCGCCTCTGCGCGAGGAATCGGTTCTTCGTCTCAGATTGCGCGCTGGTAGGCCCGGAAGGACGTTACGGAGAACCAGGCGCAGATGAGGGCCAGGGCGATCAGGTAGCCGATGTGCGTCGCGACGAAGCTCCAGTCGACATTGGTGGAGAGCGTTTGGCGCCCAACGATGACCGCCCAGTTGACCGGATTGAAGCGCGCCACGATCTGAATCCAGTGCGGCATCAGGCTCTCGGCCATGAAGGTTGTCGAGAGGAAGGTCAGCGGTAGCTGCAAGAAGGTCACCAGCCCGATGACCGATTCGCCCTGGCGCACGTGGAGCGCGACCGCGTTCGAGAACGACGCGAACGCGGCTCCGATTAGCATCGTGCAACCGATCAGCGCCGCGACGCTCCACACGCCGCCGGGGAAGCGCGCGCCGAGCAGCAGCCCGAGGCCGATGATGATGAGCGCCTGCCATAAGACGACGATCATTTCATAGATGACGCTTCCTGCAGCCAGTGCGCCGCGCCGCACCGGCATGACGAGCATGCGGTTCATGATGCCGCGCTCCATATCGGTGATGAGCGCCATGCCCGACCAGCCGCTGGAGAAGAGCGCGGTCATCACGACGACGCCCGGCGTCAGGTAGGTGATATAGGAGCCGGTCATGAAGCCGGGCATCTCGGTGATCCGCTTGAAGAGCTGGCCAAAGAGCAGCAACCAGATCAGCGGCTGCACCAGTGTAATCAGCAGGTAGAGTGGCTGGCGCAGCAGGAAGCGCACCCGACGTCCCGTGACATACAGCATGGCTTTCAGCGTATTGGTCATCGTGCACCTTCTTCCTGTGCCTGGGCGAATGTCTTTCCGGAATAGCGGAGATAGACGTCGTCGAGCGATGGTCGTGCGACGGTCACCGAGATCATGCCGATTCCGCGGTTTTCCAGCGCCGACATGATGGTGGGTAGCGTCGTCGCACCGTTGGCGACACGAGTGCGGAGGAACCGCCCCTCGGTCGTGACTTCACGCACATCGTCGCGCGAGACGAGAACGCGCTGAGCCTCCGGCAGATCGTCGTGTTCGAGCTCGATCTGAATCGTGTCGCCGTGCAGCTCGCGTTTGAGCTGCTCGGGCGTCCCTTCAACGACGACTTCCCCGTGATCGATGATCGCGAGACGGTGCGCCAGATGGTCGGCCTCGTCGAGGTAGTGCGTCGTCAAGAGGATCGTCATCCCTTCCTCATGTGCGAGCCGGCTGATTTCGTGCCACATTTCGGCACGCGACTCGGGATCGAGTCCGGTTGTCGGCTCGTCGAGGAAGAGGACGCGTGGACGGTGGATGATGCCCATAGCGACATCGAGCTTGCGTTTCATGCCGCCGGAATAGGTCTTGACCAGGCGGTTCGCCGCATCCGTCAGATCAAGGGACGTGAGCAGATACTGAGCGCGTTGTTTGAGTTCACGTTCAGGCATGCCGTAGAGGTGGCCTTGCAGCCGCAGGTTGTCCAACCCGCTGGCATTGGGATCGACGGCCGGCGCTTGCGCGACGCATCCGATTACCCGGCGCACCTGGTACGGCTGTTTGACGACATCGAGGCCATCGACGAGCGCGCGTCCCGAGTCGGGTGCCGCGAGCGTCGTCAGGATCTTGATGACGGTTGATTTGCCGGCGCCGTTCGGCCCGAGCAGGCCATAGATGGTGCCGGGCGCGACCTGGAAACTGAGCTGATTCAGCGCCTGAATCTTACCGGGATAGACCTTGACGAGATCCCGCGCCTCAATCGCCAGCGAAGTGGCCGGCGTGCTGCCCGCGCGTGGCGCGGAGCGTGTTGCAACCATAATCGGGTCCCTCCGAAAAAATTGGAAGACGAACGAAAAGGCGTTCGACGCCCGGAGGAACCCGATCTGGCTTACAATTGTGGTGGACCCTTGCGGCCAGCTTCGGTTCGCCCGGACGGTTGTAAGGACGGCGGTCCCTGACGGGGTGGGCCAACACTCCGCTCAGGGATCGTGCCGTTTTATCGCCTCAATTCATTGGGTTCTCCTTTCGCGTCGCGCTCGTTGCGTGGCGATGAACTCGCGCCACTGGTCGATGCCGGCCAGGGCACCGCTCGCGATCTCCTCGGCAAGTTTGGTCACCCAGGCGAGTTCGGCTTCGCGCAGCATCTGCACGTATTCTGACTCGATACGAAAAAGACGTGGCAGCTTTTCCTCCGACACCATCGCGTCGAGTTCTTTCATGTTCTTGATCTCCTCCGTCAGGAGTTGGATGCGCCGGCGGAGGAGTCGCTCGACTTCGTCCGGCGCGAGTCCCGCCATGAGTGAGAGTCCGGCTTCGAACTGGGTGTATTCCTTAGCCGGGATGGCGAGAAGCTCGCTCAGCCAGTCGACGAGTTCAGTTTCACCCGCGCCGGTCAATTCATAGACCGTTCGTTCAGGGCGGCGTCCTTCCCGCTCTGTCTCGTGTGACGCGATCCAGCCGCGCCGCTCCAGCGAATCAACGACGCTGTAGAGCGAACCGTAGTTGAGCTTGATGCTCTCCTGCTTGCCTCGATGTCGCAACGTCAGCGCGATTTCGTATGGATGCATCGGCCGCTCGGAAAGGCAGGAGAGAACTGCCAGCGCCAGTGGATTTGAAATCTTTCGTCGTGCCACCAGATACTCCTCACCTAATACCCGACATAGAGTATTCGATAACGAGGTCTCTGTCAAGTGGAAAGCCTCAGCGCGTCTTCGCCGGGTATTCAACCGTTGTGAACGCTGCATGGTCGTTTTGATTTCGGTCGCCTCTGCGCGAGAAAGCGTCCCGCGATACAATCGACGGCTAACGAGAGGAGCTGGGACTGACGACGTTTCAGTGGCTGCTGGTCGGCTTTCTGGCGCTGTATGCGCTGTTCGTGGGCGCTATCTATGGACGTCAGCGGCGCTGGTGGGGTATGGGTGGCTGGATCTTGCTGGTGGCCGGGATCGTCGCCTTGAGCGCCGGGCTGGGCGATGCGTTCGCCTGGGGAGGGTTGGCCTTCATCGGCGTCTCGGCGGTCGGTGTGCTCTGTATCGCGCTGGATGTCGCCGGACGCCGACAGGAACGCCCGGCGCGACGCGAATGAAGTTGCTGTGCGGAAGGATGCCGCGATGCGATCGGAGCTGAGCAACGACGCCGGCGCGAGGCGGAGCCCCGTGGCGCCGTCGGTCCACACGCCGGCCATTCCGACGGCCGGCAAGCGCGAAGTCGATCTCTACGTCCGCACCTACAACACGCTGCTGCGCAGTTCCGGGCCGGTCAAGGTCGAAACGCTCGTCCCGACGCACCTCAACATCCAGTCGAGCCTGCATGCCGGTGCAATCGAACCTGCACCGGACATGGGTGCCTTCATGTACAGCACGCTGCGCCTGCCCGCATCGATCGTCGATGCCGAGCGGATTTTACTTGGCCAGTCGTCATGGGCCTTCGCGCGCAACGGCTTCCCCGATCTCGAATCATGGACACCGGTCACCGCGCCGGGACGGCGGCGCCGCTGGTATCTCGATGGCGATGGCACGCTGGCGGCCTATGTCGCCTCGTCGTCCGATCTCGACGACTTGATCCCGACGATCGTCGCCTGGCAGATCGAATGGAACAAGCTGCGTGACTTGATCGTGCAGGATGGGCGTCTGAGCAAGCTGCTCGATGACGAGCGCGCGATGTCGGCGGAGGTGGAAGCCGAGATTCGTGAACGTCTTCTGATTGCCGAGGCAGACTGGCGCCGGCTGGGTGCCGCCTGGGGCGAGACATTCTGGCCGACCTTGCGGCGGATCGGCCAGGAGAAGAAGCGACTGACGATCCAGTTGCTCGGTGGCACCTACGTCGGTTATTCGCGCAGTGCTCGTACCTGGTGGACACCGATCGAGCGTGAACTGATCCAGCGGGGACTGGCTGATCGGCCGCTCTATTTCATCTCCTCAAACACGCACAGCATTGCCAATCTCCTCTCCGGTGCCGCTCGTCGCCGTCGAGAGGCGCTGATTCAATTCGTCGAGACGCAGCAACACCCTGATCTGCTGCCCGAGCTGCGCCGGCTGCAGCAAGGGGATACGCGCAGTAACTGGGAGAACTTCCTCTACTACACGGCGCGTCTCTATTACGCCGCGCAACCGGGCGATCGCGAAGCGCGCGACCGCGAGGAAGAAGCGCGTGGCATCACGACGATCGATCCGGGTGTCGCGGTCGATGTCGCGGCGCAGATCATCGAACTCGACCGGCTCGATCCGGCCGATTTCGATCCACGGCTGCATGCGCCGAACGGCGCCGGTGAGATGTGTCCGACTGATTCCGGCGCGGTCGTCGTCAATATCAATTATCCGCTCGGCAATGCTGCCTATCATATCCTCAATCAGATCGCGATGAGCACCTATCAGTTGCGCGGCGTCTATGTTCTCGGCAAGGCGGCGACGCTCAACGCCCGCATCGGCGACGTCATGCTCTCCGACGAGGTGTATGACGAGCATAGCGGCAATACCTACTGGTTCGACAACTGTTTCGCCGCCGAGGACCTGGCGCCGTTCCTGGTCTACGGTTCGGCACTCGATCACCAGCGGGCGGTTACCGTGCTCGGCACGTACCTGCAGAATCGCGAATATCTCGACTTCTTCTACCGCGAGAACTACACGGTAGTTGAGATGGAGGCCGGACCATACCTGAGTGCGCTCTATCAGGACACCTTTCTGACACGCTACGGCACCGGCCAGAATGTCAACCTGGCGAGTATTCCGGTCGATCTCGGTATCATCCATTACGCGTCGGATACGCCGTATACCCGTAGCCAGACGCTTGGGGCGCGCGGGTTGTCGTATTACGGCATGGATTCGACGTACGCGTCGACGCTCGTGATCCTGCGACGGATCTTCGCACGGGCCGCCCCGCAGGTTGCCAGGACGTCGTGAGTGGCGTGGCGTGCGTCCGAACGGATGTTTGAACGTTCTAGAAGTACGGCGCCGCCCTTCGTGGGTGACGCATTCATGCTGCCGCTGGAAGGAAGGTCGTGTGCGTCGTATTGCGCACTCCCTCGTGTTTCTCCTCGTTCTGGTCACGCTCGTCGCCTGTAATTCCCCGGTCGACAAATCCGATTCGACGAAGGCGCCCGGACTCACGCCGACTTCTCCGGCGATCCGTCTGCGCCCGCCTGACTTCACGCTCGACGCGAAGTCGAGCACCCAGGCGGCGATCCAGGGTGCGTATTACTGGCAACTCGAAAACGGGTTGGCGGTTGAGGTGAAATCCGACGGTTTCAGCGTCTCCGGCGTGACGCCGATGAAGGTCGCGCAGGGTGAACAGCTGACCGTCACCGCTTCAAATGGCACCTACCCGGAGAAGATGGATCTGAAGATCTATCCGGAAGATGGCAACCTGAAGGAAGTCAAAGTCACCGCGGTCACCGCCCAGGCGTTCGTGCCGACGACAGCCCCCTTGACGTCGCAAAGCTTCAGCAACTCGCCGTACGACCTGAAGATCGATCTGCCGAAGGGGCACTACTTCATTTGGATGTCCGGCACCTGGCAGAACCCGTTCAAACGCCCACCAGCGACGAACACGGGCGAGGCGACGCCAAGCGGGACACCACGGCCGATTCAGCCGCTGACCGACAAGATCGCCTTCTGGATCGACGTCGAGTAAGCCGAGGTGGGGGGATTGGGGTGAAAATGGGGCCAACGATGCGCGTTGTGCTGGCGCTGCTCGTTACGGGGATCTTGCTCGGCACGGCTCCGGCCGCCGCCAGTGATGCGCCGCAAAGCGAACGGGCCAGCTACATCGTGTCGCTCTCACCGGCCGCGATCGACTCCGGCATCGATGCGCAAACGATCGCGGCGCGCTATGACACGCCGCTGGCGGACGATTTCCCAGCACTGCATCAGTTCAGCGTGCTGCTCACGGCTGACGAGGTTAGCCAGCTGCGGGCGGACGCGGATGTCGCCGCGCTCATGCCCGACGGAGCAGCCTATCTTGCGGATGTCGAAGACGACACGCGTGACAGCGATGCCTCTCTCGTCGATCCACGCTCCGGCATTGATCGCATCCATGCCGATCAGGTCGACTTGCCCGAGGGGACCGATCCGGCGGATGTCAACGTGGCGGTGCTCGATACCGGCGTCAGCAGCAAGCAACCGGCACTCAACGTCGTTGGTGGCTACAACTGTCTCGATGGCGACCAGAGCAGCTACGGTGACGTCAAAGGTCACGGCAGCCACGTGGCCGGAATCATCGGCGCGCGCGATATGGGGAGCGGTCCGCGAGGGGTCGTGCCCGGCGCCTCAATCTGGTCGATCCGCGTCTTTGATAGCGACGGCCAATCGACGCTGTCGAAAGTGCTCTGCGGTTTGAACTGGGTCGCGGAACATGCCGATACAATACAGGTCGTCAACTTCAGCGCGGTCTTCGCCCAGGTGAATACCGGCGCCTGCGGCGTGACGAGCAGCGGCAATGTCATCGATCCGGTGCATCAGGCGATCTGCCAGATCGTCGATGATCTTGGCATCCCGTTCGTCACGGCGGGCGGCAACTTTGGCTCGATGGCGTCGTTCGTCACGCCAGCTGCCTATACGGAAACGATCGCCGTCGGCGCGATTGTCGATACCGATGGCTTACCCGGCGGCCTCGGCGGCAGCACCAAATGGGGCGCAGATGACACGCGCGCTGCATTCAGCAACTACGGCCCAACCATCTCGATCTTTGCACCGGGCGTCAATATTCTCTCGACGACTCCGCTCGCCGGCTACGTCACGATGAGCGGCACGAGCATGGCGACGCCCTTCGTCACCGGCGCTGTGGCGCTCTACCGGCTCGAATATCCAGAGGCGACACCGGTTCAGATCAAGAATGCCTTGATTGCCAGTGGTGATACAGGCCGTTGGTCGACGCAGCCGCTGCTCGATTTGCCGCGCCTGCTGGCGACCGATCCGAGCGTCGTGCCGGCCGTCGCGCCGGTGCGCGATCCACTCGCCTTCGGGCCGGATGGATTGCCGGTCCGCTAATCTGCAATTGGGCGTGCAAAGGACTTGACAGAGAGTCACGCTCATGCTATCTTGATAATGCGATTCCGAGGAGTTCCAACGAATCGGCGCACCGCGAAGCTAGGACACTGGTGGAGCGGCGTTCAGTCTCAAAGGGCAACCGGAGAGATTGATCGGAAGCTCGGAAAAGTCCGAGTGGATGATCAGCGGAACGAGAAACATTCTGCAGCAACGGCACCTGTCGAAGCGGGAATGGATTCTCCGGACGGTGAACAAGCGTCGAGATCGGCAGGCTCGTCGGGATCGTTTTTTGTGCCCAAATTCCCCATTGCCGGTTGACGCCCGAGGTTGAATCCGTCGGGCTATGAGACGAAATCCCTTCGGAATTGAGGAGACCGTTCGTCGCAGCAGTTTCTCAGTCCCGGCCGGGACTTCGTTTGTTAGCCCGACGGTTTCAACCTCGGGCGTCGGTCAGGCGAGGGTGCGTTGAAGATTCACGCGAACGCAGCTACCAAGTCCCGCTTGCCCTCATCGCTTCAGTTCCGCCAACCTCTCATACACCGCACTTCGTGGTAGGCCCAGTTCCTTCGCAACTGTGCGCGCCGCCGCGCTCGGGCTATCGCCGGACTCCAATCGCTCGCGCAGACGGTCGAGAACGGCGGGGTCATCGATAGTGATGGCCGATTCGATGTGTGGTTCGGGGCCGATGATGAGGACGAATTCGCCTCGGGGGGCGTCGATCGCATAGCGATCGCGGGCAGCAACAACGGTGGTGTGGACGATCTCTTCGTGTAATTTCGTCAGTTCGCGGGCGATGGCGAGCGGCCGGTCGCCCAGCGTGGCATCGATATCGTCGAGGCAAGAGATCAGCCGGTGCGGCGCTTCGTAGAGAACGAGGGGGTAGGCCAGATCGCGGACGGCGGCGAGCAGTGCACGGCGTTCCTGTTTGCGACGCGGCAGAAAGCCGAGGTAGAGGAAGCCGTCGGGTGCGAGTCCGGAAATCGGGACGGCTGCCGCCAGGGCGCTTGGCCCCGGCACCGGCGAAACGGGGATGCCGGCCGCCAACGCGGCATTGACCAGCGCGAAGCCTGGATCCGAAATGCCGGGCGTACCGGCGTCGGAGATGAGCGCGACATCGCCGC
>Ga0070679_100005693_pt1 | contig 11549 bp, 7 predicted proteins | sample KBSC63BmetaG_FD_65652 | JGI IMG/M metagenome (GOLD analysis project Ga0070679, IMG submission 65652) | Corn rhizosphere microbial communities from Kellogg Biological Station, Michigan, USA - KBS C6-3B metaG | ecosystem: Host-associated > Plants > Roots > Rhizosphere | place: USA: Michigan... | reverse complement strand
CCATCCGGGAAGCTGATCGACTCCGCGCCGTTATCCGTCGTGAAGACGACGATCGTGTTGTTGGCAGCGCCCATGTCGTCGAGCTTCTTGAGCACGACGCCGATGTTGTCGTCCATCTGCTTCATGCCGGCTTCGTTGATACCCCAGTCCTTGCCACCGCGCGTGCCCACCATCGCCATGTACTTGTCCGACAGCATCGTCGTAATGTGCATGCGCGCCGGATTGTACCACACGAAGAAGGGCTTGCCGGTCTTCTTGGGATCGTTTCTCTCCAGGAAATCGACGACGTGCGCCGAGATCTCTTCATCGACTGTCTTCGACCGATCGAGCGACAATGGCCCTTCATCCTTGCACGTCTGGTTCTTCACGGTGCCATCCGATGAATGACACCAGAGCATTGGACGCGGCGGCGTCAGGCACACCGTCGTTTTCGGATCAACCGCGCCCGCGACTTCGGGCACACCAGGAATCGGCGTGTTCTTGCACGGCGGCGCGATAGCCTGTTTGTTCACGCTCGAGTTGATGTCCGGAAAGCTCACCTGCTGCATCGCATCCAGGTGGTACAGATATCCCCAAAATTCCTGGAAGCCGTGGGCGGTCGGCAGTGCCTCGGTGTGATCGCCCAAATGATTCTTGCCGAACTCACCAGTCGTGTAGCCGAGGTCGTGTAGGAACACCGCGAGCGCCGGCGTACCGGGCCGCAAGTAAGACGGACTGCCGGGCAGCTGCGGCGGGATCATCCCCGTGCGAAGCGGATACATCCCCGTGAAGAACGCGTTGCGTCCCGACGTGCAGCTCTGCATGGCCATGTAGTCCATGAACATGGCGCCTTCATGCCCGATGCGATCGATATTGGGCGTCTCACCGACCATCAGGCCACGATGGTAGATACTCGGCTGCATCCAGCCAATGTCGTCGCCCATGATGAACAGAATATTTGGCTTACTCGACTGCGCGCTGGCGAGCGTCGGTAGCGCCGCGCCAATCGCCGCCGCAGTGAATCCAGCGACGGCAGCGCTCCGCGCCCCCAGACCGCACCAGCGCCTGACCTGATGGTACTGCACGATTGTCCTCCCGGTGAGTTTGCTGCGACCCGCAAAACGCGCCCAACCAGTCGGCTGACTGTTGCCGTCAGGTCATCGCGCGTTTTGTCACCATTCGGGCAGAATCCAAGCCGACCAAACGATCAGTGTCGGCTCGCGTTCATGCGACGAAGGACTCACACGGGCTCACTGCAGGTCTTGCAGCTGAAGCACACGCAGCCGGTTCGCGTACCGTTTCGCGAGATCTGGGTGACCTTGCTCATTGAGATAACTCGCGAGTGCGGCGAGTGCGTCGCGATTGTTCTCGTCCATCGCAAGGATCCTGTCGAGCGTCTTGAGCGACGCGGTCACGTTGCCGGTCGAGTAGAGCCCGACGGCATACGTGTAGAGAAAATGCAGGTCGGTGGGAGCGAGCGTGGTCGCGCGCTCCAGTTCCGTCACTGCCGCACCCTTACGACCGAGGCGGACGAGCGTGAGACCAAGTGCGTAGTGCAACGCGGCGTTCCCCGGCACGAGCGACAGACCGCGACGCAAGATCTGCTCGGCGTCCGTATCATGAGCCGGTCCTTGCGCGCGATAGACGTCCGCGAGATTCGCATACGCGGGAATGAAGAACGGGTCGCGTCGAATCGCGTTGAGTAGTTCCGACTCGCCGCCGCCAATGTCGCCCTGAACGGCGAGGAATGTCCCGAGGCGCGCGCGCGCATCGGCTCGATCCGCGTTGTAGCGCTGAACCGCGACGAATTCCTGCACGGCGCGATCGAGCGCGACCTTCTGGTTATCATCGGTCACCCAGGTTCGGCCCGGATACATACCGGCCGCATCGACGCGGACGGTCCGCACTGAATCGGACAATCGCGGAACGATGAGCTGCGCACGTTGCTCTGGCGGAAGAGTGAGCAACGATCTCAGCGCGCCCAGACGGAGCAACGGACTAGGTGCATCGAGGCCCTTGACCATCGCGGTGAGCGTAGGACGATCCCCGGGGCCGATCAATTGCGCAAGCGCGGTCGCCCGCGCGATCGCCGGTTGCGAGGTGTCGGACGCGAGGGCGCGCAGCATCGCCTGCGCGCCGGCGGCGCCGTGTTCAGAAGCAGATAGCGCATCCGCAAAGCGTTGATGGCCAAGCGACGACGTGTCACCGCCGCGCCAGGCCGCGATCCGCTCGGCGGCCCAGCTCGCGGGCCGCGAAGTGTGACAACTCGTGCACGCGTTCGGCACGCCGAGTCGCACGGACAGGTCGGGACGTGGAATGCGCAAACTATGATCACGACGCGCATCCACCGTCATGTACGTGGTCGTGGGCATGTGACACGACACGCACGTCACGCCGGCGGAGGCTGGATGATGCTGGTGCGTGGGCGTCTCGTACTTCGCGGGCAAGTGGCAGGTCGCGCAGACGCCGCCGGGACGATCGCCACCCCGAAGCGTCCCGCTGTGCGGCTCATGGCAATCGCTGCACGTCACACCGCGCGAGTACATCTTACTCTGAAGAAACGAGCCCCATTCATACACCTCGCCACGCTGCTGTCCGTCCGCGTGATAGAGTGGAGACTCCAGCAGGGCAGGGCGGTAGTAGTCGTAGTATGATTTTCCCGCTTCGTAGCCATCGGCGATCTGAGCGCGACGCGAATGACACTGCGCGCACGTCTCGATCTCACGATCGGTCGATCGTGGACGCGAACGCACCGCGTTGCCGGTCGCGGCGCTCACGGTCCAGTGGACGCCGCGGCGCTCGTCGAGATGTGCCGCCAGTCCGTGGCTCGAGTCTGACGACGCGGCTCCCTTTGCCGCCCACGCGAGGTGCTGCGAACCCGGGCCGTGACACGCCTCGCAGCCAACACTGATCTCGGCCCACTGCGTTTTGAACTGATCGGTGGCAGCATCGTAGTTCTTCCGGACCGCGGTGGAATGACAGTCCGCGCACATGTAATTCCAGTTCTGCGAAGGGCGCGTCCAGTGCAACTCGTCCGTACTCGTCACGCGCTCGCCGGCATTCAGGTGAAACCAGTGCTGGCCACCCTGTGCTTTCGGGCGCGCGTCCCACGCAATCGGCAGCGCTTGGATGCGTCCGTTCGAGAGCGCGATCAGGTACTGCTGTAGCGGGTAGACACCGAACGTGTAACGAATCTCGAAGGTAGCGAGCTGACCGTCGCTGCCGTCCGTGCGCACATAGAACTTTCCGTCGCGCGTGAAGAACTGGCTTCGAATGCCGGCGTAGTCGAACGCGACGTTGGCAAAGTTGCCGAGCACGGTCTGTGACGTCGCCTGAGCCATTGCCGCCTTATGATGCGATTCGCTCCACTCGGCACTTTGCTGAACGTGGCACGAACGGCACTGTTCGCTTCCGACGAAATGAGCGGCGGGTGCTGGCGCTTTGCGCCGCAATGACACATCCCTAAACGCGAGCCGTACGGCAAAGATTGCTACCGCGGCGAGTGCAACAGCGGCAATCGCGGCGCGCAGCCACGGCGGGCGCTTTGGCGAACGCGTCGGCTCTGGCGCGTTGGTCTGCGGGCGTGTAACGCGACGTGAGGACTTCTTCTTTGGCACACGTACTCGAGCTGCGTGATCGAGGACAGTCGCCAACCACGTCCTCGTCGAACCATTGGACTTTGGGACGGAAGCGGGCTTGTGGGGATCGGCGGCCTCGTCGGCGTTCGCGACGCTGTTATCGAGATGTCATGCGCGGGAGATAGACTTCGTCCACGATGATGCCACGTTGCACGTGACTGGCGACGGCAGACGATGGTGCCGCTCGATATGCGCGGTCGTGCTCGCGTCCGTCGGAGTATCCTGCGGATTTTTTCCGTTCAACCGGACATCGCTCGTTGGAACGACCGAGCTCGAAGGGGCTCCGAAGCCATTGCCGCTTGATTCAGCATTCGAAGGCTGTGGAGAAGCTGGTTCGCAGCCGGACTACGCGCTCAATCGCCTGAAGAATCGCGTGGACGAAGGCACGTACATTCCGGTGCCATGGAGCGTGCTCGCACGCCTACCGTGGCCCCGGCGCGTCGGCTATCGATTTCGCCACCAATGGACGCAGGGCGAGACGAAGGACGTGAAGCGCTTCGAAGGTGCCGCAGTCGAGCTCGAGGGATATCTCGCCGGGTTCAAGCGCGAAATTCCAGAGCCGCCGAACTGCTATTCCACGGTAGAGCGCCACAAAGACTTCCATCTTTGGCTCGCCGAGCACGAACATGGCGATAAGCGCAGGAGCGTCGTCGTCGAGATCACGCCGCGCGTGCGTGCGGCGCATCCCAACTGGGATAAAGACCACCTCAGCGCGCTCGTTTCCACGCAAGTGCGGATGCGCGTGCATGGATGGCTCATGCTGGATCAGATGCACCCGGAAGACGTCGGCGGGAACCGCGCAACGCTGTGGGAGGTCCATCCCGTCATGGCCATCGAGTGGTTGTCGTCGAGCGGACAGTGGATCGCGCTCGATAGTCTTTCGCCGAAATGAGTCGCATGCACCGCCGACGTAGGCAATGGATCGGGCCTTTGTGCATTCTGGCCACACTCGCGCCCTTCGCTCGCGGACAACGGGCGTTCGCCCAGCGAGCACCCGATGACACGACGAAGACGTTCTTTGTAAAGCGTGATCTGGTGTGGTCTGCGGCGGCGTTGGCAGGTACGGCCATCATTAGTGTGTTCGACAAGCGTATCGCCCACTGGACACAAACGCCGGCCGTTCAAGGGTCGTCGTCTCGGCATCGCTTCGTGAACGATCTGACCAAAGTCAACGAGACGACGCTGACCGGCGCCGCGATCCTGAGCTACGGAATCGGACGCCTCATTCATGACAGCACGGTGGCGGACGTATCGCTTCACACCGCCGAGTCGACGATTCTGACGAGTGCCATCAGCCAGGCCATTCGCGGGCCAGTCGGCCGCGAGCGGCCGAGCATCAGTCCGGACAACCAATACAAGTTTCAGTTCGGGCGAGGCTTCACGCACTTCAACAACCGATCGTTCCCATCGCTGCACTCCGCGATCGGTTTCGCCGGCGCAACGGCCGTGTCGGCGGAAATCCACGAGCGGAATCCGAACGCCAGCGCGTGGGTCACACCGGTCGCCTACACGATCGCAATGATCCCAGGCCTCACGCGGATGTATTTGAATCAGCACTGGGCGAGCGATGTCGTCTCCGGTGCGTTCATTGGTTCGCTCATCGGCAATCGAGTCGTGCACTACACGCACACGCACAAACCGTCGAAGCTCGACCGAGTTCTGTTGGGCAGCACAATCATGCCCGATGGGCACGGCGGTTTCGCGATTGGCGAGTCGCTCGAGTGGTGACGGAAAGGCGGCGAGCGGGTCCTGATTCGCGATCAGGGCATCCTGATCGACGGCGCAGGCACGAGCGCGGATGACGCTCGAATGGATCTCAGATCAGCCGGAGTCGCCGATTCCATCAGATCCATGACGACACTGAGCGGCACGCTCGTGTGATAGATCGTCCACATCGGTCCGGCCAGGCCCGACGGCCAGATGTCGAGCAGATCAGTCTTCGAGTCGTAGCGCAGCGTTCCCCGATACCACGTCGCAATCGATCGGCGCGTGGCGATCTCCATCCCGCGCCAGAAGATTGGCAGGGGCAGCGTGTGCCAGCTCAATCCATCATCGCTCGTCGCGAGCCAGAGGTCGCTTTGCGAGCAGGTAGCTCCTTCGGGAAACGCCGCAATCAGTGCGACGTACGATGACAGCGCGAACACGCCTTTCTGTGCGACCTTGGACGAGCCCCGCGCCGAACTTGCGATCGAGCTCGTAATATGAGAGCCAACGGACGGGATCTCCGCGACGTCCAAGTGCCACACCACGTACCCCGGAATCGAGAGGTCGGTGGCCGTCGGCGCGCTCCAACGCACGGATTCGAAGCGCTGGCCAGCGTTCGGCCGCGCGGTTCTCAGCTCGACGGTGGTCGTCGAGGCCCTGCACCCCGCGACGCCCGATTTGACGTACCACACCTTCGCCGCCCGGTTTCGGTCGATGATGAGCGACGGCGAAACGGCATCGTGACTCCGGGCCGAGAACGCGACCACGGGCGTTGTCCACTGTCGCGCGTCCGACGTCGACATGAGCATGATACGGTTCACCGAGTCGACGACCCGGAACACCTGAATGAGTCGTTGCGTTCCCGGATCGAAGGCGTGATCCGGATCCGAGTTGTAGCTTCCAGTTCCGGGATACGAGACGATCGGGTTTTGAATGGCGTTCGGCGTCAGCCAACTCGTGTCGTTCGCCGCGAGGAGAAATGCGGGGTTCTCCCACGACGGATCCGAGTTGCGGTAGGGCGTGTAGATGAGCCAGCACTTCGCGCTGTTCCATCCTCGCGGCGGGCAGGCGATATCCGGATGGACGGCATCGGCGGATTGCGAGAATGCATCCGCGGGCAACGTCACGCGGGCGAACTGTCTCGCGACCAGACCTTCGAGGATATCCTTTGGTGAACGCGCATTAGCTTTTGCTAATGGCTGCCCCGGATTCGAGTCGCCATCGTGCGGGGTTGGATGCGTACTGCCCGGCGCTGTTGGACGCGAGTCCGAGCAGGCGACGAGTGCGGCGGCGCAGATCGTCAGGTACGTCAGCTTCATCGCTGTGTGCCGAAAAGAGAGGCGAGAACATACCGCGCGTCTCTTCACTTGGCATGTTTTGTATACTTGGTCTCGGCATTGCGCGAGTTCACGGACGAAGCAACGAGAAGTGCTCCAGAATTGGACCCAATGCGAGGAACGGGAAGAAGCACAACGCGCCAATCAGAATCGCCGCGCCGATCGTGACTGCACCAACGGTCGCGGTATCCGACGGCAGCGTGCCCGGTGTTGTCGTTCGGCGCCCTTGCATCGCGAGACGGCCAGCGAGCAGAAGTGCTGGAATCGCGAGAAAGAAGCGACCCACGAGCATCGCCAACGCAGTAGTCAGATTGTAGAAGGCACTGTTGGCACTGAGGCCGGCCATGCTCTGACCGTTGTTCGCGGCGGAGCTGGTGTAAGCGTACAGGATCTCGATGTAGCCGTGCGTGCCAGCATTCGTAGTCAGACCGGCGAGCCCGGCGTGCGTCCGCACCGCGAGCGCCGTCAGGAACACGATCACGATCGGGTACGCGAGCGTGTACAGCATGACGAGCTTGAGCTCCGTCGGGCCGATCTTCTTGCCGAGATATTCGGGCGTGCGACCGATCATCAGACCGGCCAGGAATAGCCCGACCAGCGCGACCATGATGATACTATAAAGTCCTGTACCCAGGCCTCCGAAGATCATCTCGCCGAGCAACATGTTACTGAGCGGAATCAGCACGCCGAGCGGCATGAAGCTGTCGTGCATCGCATTGTATGCGCCGGTTGCGCCATTCGAGGTCACCGCGGCGGCGAGCACCGACCCGCCGATGCCGAGTCGCACTTCCTTGCCTTCCATGTTGCCACCGATAGCGTGCATCGCCGCGACGGCCGGATTGCCGCGGCGCTCCGCCCAATCACACACCGCAACGCCGGCGATGAAGAGCACCAGCATCACCGCAAACAGGACCCAACCGGCGCGCTGCCGCCCGACCATTCGGCCGAACGTGTATGTAAGCGCGGCCGGCACCACGGTGACCGCCAGCATTTCGAGGAGGTTGGACAACCCCGTCGGATTCTGATATGGATGCGCGTTGTTCGCATTGAAGAAGCCGCCACCATTCGTCCCGAGGCTCTCGACGAACGTGAGTCCAGCCACAGGTCCCTGCGGAATGATCTGCGCCGCACCTTCGAGGCTGGTTGCGTGTGTGTAGGGAGAGAAATTCATCGGCACGCCCTGCCACACGAGCAGCACGCTACCGACGAGCGCGAGCGGCAGCATCACCCAGAGAACTGCACGCGTCACGTCGACCCAGAAGTTGCCCAACGTCGGCGTCTTTCGCCGCGCGAACCCGCGGATGAACGCGATCCCGATCGCCAGGCCGGTTGCACCCGCCAGCACGTTCTGCGCGGCCAGGCCGATCGCCTGCGAGACGTACTTCATCGTCGTTTCACCAGCGTACGCCTGCCAGGTCGTCGCGGTGGAGAAGCTGATCGACGTGTTGAGCGCGAGATCCGGCGACATTGGCGTCGCCAGCGTCGACGCGTTCGGTCCCACGGGCCATATGCGCTGAATGCGTAGCAGCAAATAGAGCAGAAGCGTTCCGACGAACCCGAACAGGATCACGGCAAGCGCATACGTCAGCGCGTCCATCTCGGCATCGATGCGAATGCCGGCGATGCGATAGATCGCTTGCTCCACACGGCGAAGCACCGGATCGAGCATGGTGCGCTTTCCGGAGAAGACGCGTTCGAGGTACACACCCGTTGGTTTTACGAGGAGCGCGACGATCAGAACGAACACGCCGTACTGGACAACGTTGCGCGGTAGCACGCGTCGCGATCCCGGTTAGCGAGCTCGCGTCTGCAGACCCGCCGGCGCGGCGCTGTCCAACGCGAGATTGAGCATCAACACATTCACTCCCGGTTCGCCGAATACGCCAAGGCTCGGGTTTTCCGTGTGTGCGTCGATCATCGCCGCGACGAGCGACGGCGCGAGGCCGCGCACGCGCGCGACACGTGGAGCCTGAAGACGCGCGTTATCGATGCTGATCTCGGGATCGAGTCCACTACCCGAACCGGTCACGGCGTCGACAGGAACGTCGGCGTTGGCGGGCAGCGCGTTCTCGGCACGATATGCCGCGAGCGCCTCGCCAACATTCCGTATCAATTTCTGATTCGTCGGACCGAGATTGCTGCCGCCCGAGGCGAGCCCATCGTAACCTGTTCCTGCCGCGGACGGCCTCGGGTGAAAGTAGCCGGCGCCGATAAAGGCCTGCCCAATCAGTCGCGAGCCGATGACGTGACCGCCTTGGACCACGAGCGATCCGTTCGCGCGCGACGGGAAGGCCGCTTGCGCGATCCCCCAGAGCACCGCGGGAAACACGACGCCGGCAAGAAGAGTCAGAGCGAATACGAGGCACACAGCCACGCGAAGCATCGAAAGCGTCGAGCGCATCGTTCTTCACACGAGGTGGAGGACATCGTGAATCAGCATGTCGATCAGCTTGATGCCGGCGAACGGCGCGGCCAGACCGCCGAGTCCAAAGATCAACAGATTGCGGCGGAGCAACTGCGATGCGTTCACTGGTCGAAACCGCACGCCGCGTAGCGCGAGTGGGATGAGCGCCACGATGATCACCGCATTGAAGATCACGGCACTGAGGATCGCGCTTTGAGGCGTTGCGAGGCGCATCACGTTCAGCGGCGCGATCTGTGGAAACGATGGCAACATCGCCGGGATGATCGCGAAATACTTGGCGGCGTCGTTGGTGATGCTGAACGTCGTCAGCGCGCCTCGCGTGATGAGGAGCTCGGTGCCGACTTCGACAATCTGGATCAGCTTCGCCGGGTCGCTGTCGAGGTCGACCATGTTGCCGGCTTGCTCCGCGGCGCGCGTCCCGCTGTGCATCACCAGCCCAACATCGGCTTGAGCGAGCGCCGGAGCATCGTTGGTTCCGTCGCCCGTCATCGCGACGAGATGGTCCTCGGATTGTTCGCGTCGGATGAGTGCGAGCTTGTCTTCAGGTTTTGCCTCGGCGAGGAAATCGTCGACACCCACTTCGTGTGCGATCGCTGCTGCAGTGAGTCTGTGGTCGCCCGTGATCATCACCGTTCGCACGCCCATCATGCGCAGGCGCCTGAAATCACCCGGCAATCCAGGCTTGATGATGTCTTTCAGCTCGATGAGCCCAAGTGCGCGATGGTCGTCCGCGACGACGAGCGGTGTGCTTCCGGCGCGGCTGATGCGGTCCACGACCTGTTCGAGCTCGGAGGCAAAGTTGCCGCCGCCGTCGGCGAGGAAGCCGCGAATCGCATCGACGGCGCCTTTCCGGATTCGCTTTCCGTCGACGTCGACGCCGCTCATGCGTGTCTTCGCCGTGAAAGCCACGAATACCGGATCGCCTTTGCCGTCGGACGGAGGATCCGCCTCGAGCCGCTGTGCTACGAGCGTCACGATGCTGCGACCCTCAGGGGTTTCGTCGGCAAGACTCGCGAGCCGCGCCGCCTCAGCGAGTTCGCGAACGTCGATACCCGGAGCAGGGAATAGCTCGACGGCTCGACGATTCCCCTGCGTGATGGTGCCCGTCTTGTCGAGCAGCAAGACGTCGACGTCGCCTGCCGCCTCGACGGCTCTGCCGCTCCTGGCGAGCACGTTCTTCTTGACCATGCGATCGATCCCCGCGATACCGATCGCGCTGAGCAACCCACCAATCGTCGTGGGCGCCACGCACACCAGCAGCGCGACGAGTACCGTGATCGGGAAGTCGACGCCGAAGTAGTAGCCGATCGGCTTGAGCGCCATCACGACCACGAGGAAGATGATCGTGAGCGCACTGAGCAGAATGGAGAGGGCGATCTCGTTCGGCGTCTTCTGTCGCTTGGCGGCTTCGACGAGTCCGATCATGCGGTCGAGAAAGGATTCACCCGCGTCGACCGAGATGCGCACCTTTATTTGGTCGGACAGCACCTTGGTCCCACCCGTGACCGCCGTGTGATCACCGCCGGCTTCACGGATCACGACGGCGGATTCGCCGGTGATGGACGATTCGTCGAGACTCGCCGAGCCCTCGATGACCTCTCCGTCCGCCGGAACAACCTCGCCCGCGCACACGATGACGATGTCGTCGCGCCTTAGCGACTCACCAGGGACTTCTTCGACTCTACCTCGTCGTCCGAGGCGGCGGCCCACGGTTTTCGCGCGGCTTCGCCTGAGCGCATCGGCTTGCGCTTTACCGCGGCCTTCCGCGACCGCTTCGGCGAAGTTCGCGAACAGCACGGTCAACCAGAGCCATATGGTCACCTGCAAGGCGAAGCGTATGTCTCCGCCCGATCGCGCCGTGCGAACGACGTCCATCGTGGTCACCGCTGCTCCGACTTCCGTCACGAACATGACGGGATTTCGGAACATGTGTCTTGGATCCAGCTTCGCGAAGCTTGCGCCGACGGCGGGAAGCCAGGACGGGCGCAGCAGCACCCGCGTGTGGCCGAGCATGCCGGAATCAGACGGCATGTGCATGGCGGCGGGCGGCCGCCGTGGCAACCGCAATCAGAAGCGTTCGGCGCGTATCAGCGTGACGAACAGATACACGAGCAGTGCGACCGCAACTGCGCCGACAAACAGATCGAACATGTGCACTCACTAGTCATTCGTGGCTTTGCGCGCACTGTTCATGTGCTCGAGGGCCGCGGCAACGCCTCGCGCCATGGTGCTCGCGTCGCCCGTGCCATACCAGTGCATCCAGTACATGAGCGGAGTCTGATCGACCATGTGATTGTGGATGGCGGTCACGTGCAGGCCGTGCTCGTCCAATGTTCGCGCAACGACGTCGATCTCGCTCGGCGCGACGAACAGCTCGCCGCCGCACGCGAATCGTCCGTTGCCGAACTGTTGAAAGACGACTTCGGAGGCCGTCTCGAGCAGCCCACTCGATTTCACCGCGACGCC
>Ga0070679_100005692_pt1 | contig 11550 bp, 7 predicted proteins | sample KBSC63BmetaG_FD_65652 | JGI IMG/M metagenome (GOLD analysis project Ga0070679, IMG submission 65652) | Corn rhizosphere microbial communities from Kellogg Biological Station, Michigan, USA - KBS C6-3B metaG | ecosystem: Host-associated > Plants > Roots > Rhizosphere | place: USA: Michigan... | reverse complement strand
CTTCGCCGAGCACGTCGGCGAGCCGGCGCAAGCCCCACGCGGAGTTCCTCGCCCGCAGATCGGCGTCGAAGGCGAGGTTGCTCGCCGCGGTCGGCTCGCCGTCGACGAGAAACGGGCCGTAGAGGATCAGCAAGCCCGCCGGCGCGAGATGGCGTGCCGCGCCGTGCATCAGCGCCGCGCACGTGGGCCAGGGCGAGATGTGCAGCAGGTTGGCGCAGAAGACCGCATCGACCCGCTCCGGCGCAAGTTGCCAGGGCAGCTCGAGCACGTCGAGCCGCTCGGCCCGGCGCACGTTCGGCAGGCCCGCGCACCAGGCGTCGATCGACGCGAGCGAGGCCGGGTCGGCGTCGGTCGGCTGCCACTGCCAACCGGGCAGGCGGCCGGCGAAACAAGCGGCGTGCTGGCCGGTGCCGCTGGCGATCTCGAGCGCCGTGCCGTGCGCCGGCAACCAGCGTTCGAGCGCGGCAAGGATCGGCGCGCGGTTGCGCTCGGCCGCCGCGCTGGCGCGGCGCGCGCGTTCGCCTTGCGCCGGCGCCGTCATTGCGGCGGCGGGATCGCCGGTGTCGTGCCGGCCGCGAGCTCGGCGCTCTCGTTCCAGCCGCCACCGAGGGCGCGGTAGAGCGCGACCAGGTTCTGCAGCCGCGCCGCCTGCGTCTGCACGAGCAGCTGCTGGGCGGCGAACAGCGAGCGCTGCGCGTCGAGGATGTCGAGGAAGCTCGCCGCGCCGTTGCGGTAGCGCAGGTCGGCGAGGCGAAACGCGATCTGCAGCGCGTTGGTCTGCGCCAGCTGCGCGCGCAGCTGCTCGCCGAGCGTCGCGCGGCCGGCGAGCGCGTCGGCGACCTCGCGAAACGCGGTCTGGATCGAGCGCTCGTATTGCGCCACGGCGATGTCGCGGTTGACGCGCGCGACGTCGAGGTTGGCGCGGTTGCGGCCGGCATCGAAGATCGGCTGCAGCAGCTGGCCGGTGCCGGTGAAGGCGAACGAGCCGCTCTTGAAGAGGCCCGACAGCTCGCTGCTCGCGCTGCCGAGGTTGGCGGTCAGCGAGATGCGCGGGAAGAACGCCGCGCGCGCGGCGCCGATGTTGGCGTTGGCGGCGAGCAGCTGCTGTTCCGACGCGCGCACGTCCGGACGACGCACCAGCAGCTCGGAAGGAAGCCCCGCGGGCAGGTCCGCGGGGATCTGCTGCGCGTCGAGCGGCAGCGCCGGCGGCAGGTCGGGCGGCAGCGCCTGGCCGACGAGCAGCACGAGCGCGTTCTCGTCGAGCGCGCGCTGGCGCAGCGCCTGCGCGTACGTCGCGCGCGCGCCTTCGAGGAGCGATTCGGCCTGGCGGAAGTCGAGCTCGGACGAGGCGCCGTTGTCGAACCGCAGCTTGGTGAGACGCGTCGATTCCTCGCGCGTCTCGAGCGTCTGGCGCGTCACCCGCAGCAGCTCGTCGTCGGCCAGGAGCGCGAGGTAGGTCGTCGCCACGGTCGAGACGAGGCTGATCTGGACCGCCTTGCGCGCCTCGGCGGTCGCGAAGTACTGCGCGAGCGCCGCCTGGCTCAGGTCGTGGACGCGGCCGAACAGATCGAGCTCGTAGCCGGCGACCGCGAGGCCGACCGCGTACGCCGTGGCGACGCTGCCGCCGACCGGCGTGCGCGAGACGCTGGCGCCGACGCCCACGGTCGGCAGCTCGTCGGCGCGGCGCACCTGGTAGAGCGCGCGCGTCTGCTCGATGTTGAGGACGGCGACGCGCAGGTCGCGGTTGTTGGCCAGCGCCAGCTCGATCAGGCGCTTCAGGCGCGCATCGGCGAAGAAGCGCTGCCAGTCGATGTCTGCCGGCGCCTCGCTGCCCGCTGCCGCGGCCGGTGTCGTCTCGGGCGGGTATGTGGCCGGCACGGGCGCGGCCGGACGCTCGTAACGCGGGATCAGCGACGAGCAGCCGGCGAGCGCGAGCGCGGCGGCGACCAGCGCCAGGCGAGCGACGCGCCTATGCACGGCCCGGCTCCTCGGTCGGCGCCGCCGACGACGACGCGGCGATCGCCTCCGCGCCCGCCGTCGCGACGATCCGGCCCTTGAAGACGCGGCGCACGACGACGAAGAACACCGGAACGAAGATCACCGCCAGCAAGGTCGCGGTGATCATCCCGCCCATCACGCCGGTGCCGATCGCGCGCTGGCTCGCCGAGCCCGCGCCGGTCGAGACGACCAGCGGCAGCACGCCGAGCACGAACGCGATCGAGGTCATCAGGATCGGCCGGAAGCGCAGGTGCACTGCCTGCAGCGTCGCCTCGATCACGCCCTTGCCCTGCGCGACGAGGTCCTTCGCGAACTCGATGATCAGGATCGCGTTCTTCGCCGAGAGGCCGATCACCGTGACCAGGCCGACCTTGAAGAAGACGTCGTTCGGCATGTCGCGCATGGTCGCACCGAGCACCGCCCCGAGCACGCCGAGCGGCACCGCGAGCAGCACCGCGAACGGAATCGACCAGCTCTCGTAGAGGGCCGAGAGGCAGAGGAACACCGCGAGCATCGAGAACGCGAGCAGGATCGTCGCCGTCGAGCCGGAGAGGCGCTCTTCGCGCGACTGGCCGGTCCACTCGTAGGCGAAGCCCGCGGGCAGCTGCGTCGCCAGGCGCTCCATCTCGTTCATGGCGTCGCCGGTCGAATAGCCCGGCGCGGCATCGCCCGAGATGCGCATCGTCGGATAGCCGTTGTAGCGGACGGTCTGGATCGGCCCGGTGATCCAGCGCGTCGTCGCCATCGCCGAGAGCGGCACGGGCTTGCCCTGGTTGTTGAGGACGTTGAGCTGCATCAGGTCGTCGGGCTGCATGCGATCGGGCGCGTCGGCCTGGACGACGACCCGCTGCAGCCGGCCCGCGTTCGGGAAGTCGTTGACGTAGGCCGAGCCGAGCGCGGTCGAGAGGACGGCGTTGATGCTGTCGAACGAGACGCCGAGCGCGCTCGCGCGGTCGCGGTCGATGTCGATCTGCAGCTGCGGCGCATCCTCGAGGCCTTCCGGGCGCACGCCCGCGAGCACCTTGCTCTGCGCCGCCATGCCGAGCAGCTGGTTGCGCGCGGCGACCAGCGCCGCGTGGCCGTTGCCGCCGCGGTCCTGCAGGCGGAAGGAAAAGCCGGTCGCGGTGCCGAGCTCGGGGATCGCCGGCGGCACGAGCGCGAAGATGAACGCGTCGCGCACGCGCGAGAGCGCGCCGAAGGCGCGCGCCGCGAGCGCCTGCGCCGAGTGCTCCTTGCCCTTGCGCTCGCTCCACGGCTTGAGCGTCACGAACGCGAGCGCGGCGTTCTGGCCGCTGCCCGAGAACGAGAAGCCGAGCACGCTCACCATCTTGTCGACTTCGGGCTGGTGCAGGAAGAAGCCTTCGGCCTGCTGCATCACCGCGAGCGTGCGCGACTGCGTCGCGCCCGGCGGCAGCTGCACGTTGGCGATCAGGTAGCCCTGGTCCTCGGTGGGCAGGAACGACGCCGGCATGCGCATGAACATGAAGACGACCAGCGCGACGATCAGGCCGTAGACGACGAGCATGCGCCCGAGCCGGCGCAGCAGCTTGGCGACCCAGCCTTCGTAGGCGTGCGTCGTCGCCGTGAAGCCGCGGTTGAACCAGCCGAAGAAGCCGCCCTTGGCGTGCTTGTGGCCCGCCTCGACCGGCTTCAGGAAGGTCGCGCACAGGGCCGGCGTGAGCGAGAGCGCGAGGAACACCGAGCACAGCATCGCGCTCACCATGACGAGCGAGAACTGGCGGTAGATGTTGCCCACCGAGCCGGCGAAGAACGCCATCGGCAGGAACACCGAGACGAGCGTGACGCTGATGCCGACCAGCGCCGCCGTGATCTGGCGCATCGCCTTCTTCGTCGCTTCGCGCGGCGACAGGCCCTCCTCGCTCATGATGCGCTCGACGTTCTCGATCACGACGATCGCATCGTCGACCAGGATGCCGACCGCGAGCACCATGGCGAACATGGTCAGCACGTTGATCGAATAGCCGAACGCGTACATCGAGGCGAACGCGGCGAGCAGCGACACCGGCACGACGATGGTCGGGATCAGCGTGTAGCGCAGGTTCTGCAGGAACAGGTACATCACCAGGAAGACCAGGATCACCGCCTCGACCAGCGTCTCGACGACCTGGCGGATCGAGATGCGGATGAAGCGCGAGCTGTCGTACGGAATGTCGTACTTCACGCCCGGCGGGAAGTAGCGAGCGAGCTCGGCCATGCGGGCGTGGACCAGGTCGGCGGTCGCGAGCGCGTTGCCGGTCGGCGAGAGCTGCACGCCGATGCCGGTCGAGGGCTTGCCGTTCAGGCGCGCCTGCGTGCCGTAGTTCTGACCGCCGAGCTCGATGCGCGCGACGTCCCTCAGCCGCACCGTCGAGCCGTCGGTGTTGGCGCGCAGCACGATGTCGCCGAACTGCTCGACCGTCGTCAGCTGGCCGGCGACGACGACGGTCGCGCTGATCGGCTGGGTGCCGTTGTTCGGCAGGTCGCCGAGCGTTCCCGAGGCGACCTGCGCGTTCTGCGCGCGGATGGCGTTGTTGACGTCGTTGACGGAAAGGTTGAAGCCGACCAGCTTGGCCGGATCGATCCAGATGCGCATCGCCCGCTCGGTGCCGAACAGCTGCGCCTGGCCGACGCCGGGCAGGCGCTGGATCTCGGGCAGCACGGTGCGCGACGCGTAGTCGCCGAGCGCGATCGGGTCGAACGCCGGGTTGTCGGACGACAGGATCGTGAAGAGGAGGAAGTTCGAGCGCGCCTTGTCGACGCGCACGCCCTGCTGCGTCACCGCGGCCGGCAGGCGCGGCGCGGCGCGCGACAGGCGGTTCTGCACGTCGACCTGCGCGAAGTTCGGGTCGGTGCCCGACTCGAAGGTGAGCGTGATCTGGCCGACGCCGTTGGCCTGGCTGGTCGACTCGAGGTAGATCAGTCCCGGCGAGCCGTTCATCTCCTGCTCGATGACGCTGATCACGCTGTCCTCGAGCGTCTGCGCCGACGCGCCGGGATAGACGGCGGTGACGACGATCGACGGCGGCGCGACGGTCGGGTACTGGGCGATCGGCAGCTGCGAGATCGCGACCCCGCCGAGGACCAGGATGAAGAGCGCGATCACCCACGCGAAGATCGGCCGGTCGATGAAGAACTGCGCCATGTCGGCTCCTCAGCGGCTCGCCGTCCTCGACGCGGCCGACGCCGGCGCGCTGGCGGTCGCTGCCGGCGGCGCTGACGCGCGCGCAGCGGCGGACGCCGCCGCCGCGGGCGGCTGCCACGGCACGGGCTTCACCGGCGCGTTGCCGCGCAGCTTCTGGAAGCCGTCGACCATCACCAGCTCGCCGGGCTTGAGCCCGTCGAGGATGACCCAGTCGCCGCCTTGCGCGGTGCCGACCTTGACGGGCCGCGGCGCGACGGTGCCGTCGGCCGCGACCACCATGACCGAGTCGCCGGTCGAGCCGCGCTGCACCGCCTGCTGCGGAACGACCATGCCGGTCGGCGTTTCCGCCTGCTCGAGGCGCACGCGCACGTACATGCCGGGCAGCAGGAAGCCGCGCGGGTTCGGCACCTCGGCGCGCAGCGTGATCTGGCCCGACGTCGGATCGACCGTCAGGTCGGTGAAGAGCAGGCGGCCGGGCTGCGGATACACGGTGCCGTCCTCGAGCACGATCTGCACGCTCGCCGAGTCCGCACGGTCGGCGCGCCGGAGCTTGCCGCTCTCGACGGCGCGGCGCAGCGCCAGCAGCTCGGTGGTCGACTGCGTGAAGTTCACGTACATCGGGTTGATCTGCTGGATCACCGCGAGGGGCGTCGCCTCGCCCTGGCCGACCAGCGCGCCCTCGGTCACGAGCGCGCGGCCGATGCGACCCGAGATCGGCGCCGTCACGGTCGCGTAGCCGAGGCCGATCTGCGCGGTGCGCAGGTTCGCCTTCGCTGCGGCGACGTCGGCCTCCGCGGTCTTTTGCGCCGCGACCGCGTTGACGTATTCCTGCTTGCTGATTGCGTTCGCCTCGACCAGCGGCCGATAGCGCTCGGCCTGCGCCGTCGCCTGCGTCAGCCCCGCCTGCGAGCGCGCGAGCGCCGCCTGCGCGGACGAGACGACCGCCTGCAGCGACGACGCGTCGATCTGGAACAGCGGCTGGCCGGCGCGCACGTCGCTGCCTTCGACGAACAGGCGCTTTTGCACGATGCCCGCTGCGCGCGCGCGCACCTGCGCGACGCGCGACGCCTCCAGGCGACCCGGCAGCTCGACGACGAGCGAGACCGGGCGCAGCTGGACCGTGACGACGCCCACTTCCGCGGGCGGCGGCCCGCCCCCCGGAGCACCACCCTTGCCGCCCGCCGCGCCGGGAGCGTTGTCGCTCTTCTGGCCGCAGCCGACGAGCGCAAGCGCGAGCACCAGCGCAGCGTGCTGCGCGGCACGCACCAGCCGCAGCCTCGACGGGGAGTCGTGGATCATGTTGAGCACCGTGTGTTGTGGCCGACTGCGCCGACGCCGCCGATCGGCGGACCGAAGGGCGCCACGCCCGCGTCGCCCGGGCGGCAAAGCTGCCGAGAATAGCCGAGCGGCCGCACGCCCGTGCGGCGCACCGGGCAGCGGGCTTTCAGTGCGCGTCGCCGGGAGCCGCGGGCGGCAAGAGGCTCGCGCCGCAGTCGCGACAGAACCGTGCGCCGGGCTCGTGGCCTCTCGATCCGCACGCCCGGCACGCGCGATCGCCGCTCGCGCCGACGCGAAAGCGCAGCGCAGTGAACTCGGCGCTGACGATCCCGGTCGGCACCGCGAGCGTCCCCCAGCCGATCAGCATCATCAGCGAGGCGATCAGGCGGCCGAGCCCGGTCTTCGGCGTGATGTCGCCGAAGCCCACGGTCGTCATCGTCGAGATCGCCCAGTAGACCGACACCGGCACGTTCTTGAACCCGTTCTCCGGCCCTTCGACCACGTACATGATCGTGCCGATGACGACGGTGACGAGCAGCACGAAGCTCAGGAAGACGAGGATCTTGCGCCGGCTCGCCATCAGCGCCCGACCGAGCGCGCCGTACTCCTCGACGTACTCGGCGAGCTTGAGGATCCTGAACAGCCGCAGCAGACGCAGCAGCCGCACGTCGATGAACGCGTGCAGCCCCGGCACGAAGAGCGCCGCCCAGGTCGGCAGGACCGCGACCAGGTCGATGATCCCGAACGCGCTGCCGGCGTAGCGCAGCGGCCGGCGCACCGCGGCGAGGCGCGCCGCGTACTCGACCGTGAAGACGGCCGTGAAGACCCACTCGAGCAGCTGCAACGTCGCGCCCCAGCGCTCGTGCAGGCGCTCGAAGCTGTCGAGCATCACGACGGCGACGCTGACCAGGATCAGCCAGATCAGGAGCAGGTCGAAGCGCCGCCCGGCCGGCGTGTCCGACTCGAAGATGACGCGGTAGAGCGCGAGCCGCCAGCCGCCAGCCGGACGACCCAGGCGCGCCGCGGCCTCGTCCGCGGCCAGCGGCCGTTGCGCCGCGGATGCAGGCGTGCTGGAGGGCGTTGCGCGCGTGTGCACAGTGGCGCCGATGATGCACTTCGCCGGCCGCCGGCGGATCGAGCGGGCTGGCGGGTCAGGCGCCGGCCTGGAACTTGAAGACGGCAACGCTTGCGAGCAGGTTCGGCAGCGTGCGCACGACCCTGCCGGCCTGGATGCCGAACGCGTCGAGGATCCTCAGGCCGTCCTTCCTCGCCAGGATCTCGAAGTCGGCGTACGTGCCGACGCGGATGTTGGGCGTGTCGTACCACTCGTACGGCAGAACGCGTGTCACCGGCATCCTGCCGAACGCGACGTGCAGGCGATTCGGCCAGTGCGCGAAGTTCGGGAAGCTGACGATGCCGATCCGGCCGACACGCGCCGTCTCGCGCAGCATCTTCTCGGTGTTGCGCAGGTGCTGGAGCGTGTCGAGCTGCAGGACGACGTCGAAGCTCTTGTCGTCGAAGAGCGCCAGGCCTTCCTCGAGGTTGAGCTGGATGACGTTGACGCCGCGCTGGTGGCAGGCGAGCACGTTGTCGTCGGCGATCTCGATGCCGTAGCCGCTGCAGCCGCGCTCGCGCGCAAGAAGCGCGAGCAGCTCGCCGTCGCCGCAGCCGAGGTCGAGCACGCGCGAGCCGTGCGGCACCAGCTCGGCGACCAGCTCGATGTCCTTCCGGTCGCTCACTGACTGGAACCCGCTCCCTCGAGGGAGCGCGCAGGGTGAGGGTGGGCCGATCGAGAGGCGCTTGCGCCTGCTTCGATCGCAAGGCGGTCGAAGCAGGCGCGCAGCACGCCGTGGTAGCGCGGATCCTCGAGCAGGAACGCGTCGTGGCCGTGCGGCGCGTCGATCTCTGCATAACTGACGTCGCGCCGGTTGTCGACCAGCGCCTTCACGATCTCGCGCGAGCGCTGAGGCGCGAAGCGCCAGTCGGTCGTGAAGCTGACGATCTGGAAGCGGCAGCGCGCCGCGGCGAAGGTCGCCGTCAGGTCGCCGCCGTGCGCGCGCGCCGGGTCGAAATAGTCGAGCGCGCGCGTGATCAGCAGGTACGTGTTGGCGTCGAAGTACTCGCTGAACTTGTCGCCCTGGTGGCGCAGGTACGACTCGATCTGGAACTCGATCTCCTGCGTCGAGTAGCCGAAGGCGGCGCGCTGCAGGTCGCGGCCGAACTTGGCCTCCATCGAATCGTCGGAGAGGTACGTGATGTGGCCGATCATGCGCGCCACCGTCAGGCCGCGCTTCGGCACGACGCCGTGCTCGGCGTAATGGCCGCCGTGGAAATCGGGATCGGTGACGATCGCGCGCCGCGCCACCTCGTTGAAGGCGATGTTCTGTGCCGAGAGATTGGGCGCCGACGCGACGGCGACGCACAGGCGCAGCCGCTCCGGATAGCGCAGCGACCAGGCGAGCGCCTGCATGCCGCCGAGACTGCCGCCGATCACCGCGGCGAGCCGCTCGATGCCGAGCGCGTCCATCAACCGCGCCTGCGCATCGACCCAGTCCTCGACCGTGACGACCGGAAAGTCGCTGCCGTAGGCGCGCCCGTGCGCGGCGGGATCGGGATTCGGGCTGGTCGGGCCGGTCGAGCCGAAGCACGAGCCGGGGTTGTTGACGCCGATGACGAAGAAGCGCTCGGTGTCGAGCGGCTTGCCTGGGCCGACGAGGTTGTCCCACCAGCCTTCGCTCTTCTGCACGCCGGCGTACGTGCCGGCGACGTGGTGCGACGCGTTCAGCGCGTGGCAGACGAGGACCGCGTTGCTGCGCGCAGCGTCGAGCGTGCCGTACGTTTCGTAGGCGAGGTCGTAGTCGCGCAGCACCGCGCCGCTCGCGAGCGCAAGCGGCGCGGCGAAGTGCATCGATTGCGGCTGGACGTCGCCTACGGAGCTCACCACAGGATCAAGAAAAAACCCGGCGCCGCCAAGGCGGGACACCGGGTTGCGTGCGTCCTGTCTTTAGCGGTATTTGTAGAGCGCCCGCAAGCCGGAACAAATCGGCGCTTCGAGAGGAAGTATAGCGAGGCGGGTGTCGCCGCTCGGACGAGAATCGCCTCCGCTCCGGGAGCTCGCATGTTCGCGTGGGTCCACCGTCTCGACCGCCACTTCCCGATTCGCTATTCGGCGTGGGCGCTTTGCTTCGTCGGCTTCGCGGTGAGTGCCTACGCGTGGGCACGGATGGGAATGGACGCGTGGCTTGCGGTCGCGTTCCTGCTGCTGATCGCGGTCGGTGTGCGCGACGTCGTGCAAAGGCGCCACGCGGTGCTGCGCAACTACCCGGTGATCGGCCACCTGCGCTTCCTGCTCGAGTTCATCCGGCCGGAGATGCGCCAGTACTTCATCGAGAGCGACAGCGAGGCGGCGCCGTTCTCGCGCCAGCAGCGCTCGCTCGTCTACCAGCGCGCCAAGGGCGACTCCGACAAGCGCCCGTTCGGCACGCAGCTCGACGTCGGCGCGCTCGGCTACGAATGGATCAACCATTCGCTGCAGCCGACGGCGCTCACGACGCACGACTTTCGCGTCACGATCGGCGCCGGCCGCGCGCAGCCGTACAGCGCGAGCCTCTTCAACATCTCGGCGATGAGCTTCGGCGCGCTCTCGGCCAACGCGATCCTGGCGCTCAACGCGGGGGCGAAGCGCGGCAACTTCGCGCACGACACCGGCGAAGGATCGATCAGCCGCCACCACCGCGTGCACGGCGGCGACCTGATCTGGGAGATCGGCTCGGGCTACTTCGGCTGCTGCAACAGCGACGGATCGTTTTCGGAAGAGCGCTTCGCAGCCAACGCGCGCGAGCCGCAGGTGAAGATGATCGAGCTGAAGCTCTCGCAAGGCGCCAAGCCGGGGCACGGCGGCGTGTTGCCGGGGCCGAAGGTGACGATCGAGATCGCCGAGGCGCGCGGCGTGCAGCCGTGGGTCGACTGCGTCTCGCCGGCGTCGCACGCGGCGTTCAGGACACCGCTCGAGATGATGCGGTTCATCGAGCGGCTGCGCGATCTCTCGGGCGGCAAGCCGACCGGCTTCAAGCTGTGCATCGGCCACCCGTGGGAGTGGTTCGCGATCGCCAAGGCGATGCAGGAGACCGCGATTCTTCCCGACTTCATCGTCGTCGACGGCGCCGAGGGCGGCACCGGGGCGGCGCCGCTCGAGTTCTGCGACCACGTCGGCGCGCCGCTCCAGGAAGGGCTGCTGCTGGTGCACAACACGCTGGTCGGCCTCGGCCTGCGCGAGCGCATCCGCCTCGGCTGCGCCGGCAAGGTCGTCAGCGCCTTCGACATCGCGCGCATGCTCGCGCTCGGTGCCGACTGGTGCAACTCGGCGCGCGGCTTCATGTTCGCGCTCGGCTGCATCCAGGCGCAGACCTGCCACAGCGGCAACTGCCCGACGGGAGTGACGACGCAGGACGCGCAGCGCCAGCAGGCGCTCGACGTGCCGAGCAAGGCCGACCGCGTCTACCACTTCCACCAGAACACGCTGCTCGCGCTGAAGGAGCTGGTGCAGGCGGCGGGGCTCGCGCACCCGGGCGACATCACGGCGTCGCACATCGTCCGGCGCACCTCGGAGCACGGCGTCAAGCTGCTCGCCAACCTGCTGCCGTTCCTGCAGCCCGGCGAGCTGCTCGACGGCGACGCACCGCAGCAGGTGTTTCGCACCTACTGGCCGATGGCGAGCGCGGCGACCTTCGCCGCCGTGCCGGCCTGACTCAGGCCTTCGGCGGCGCGGTCTCGATGAAGCTGTTGCGCGCGTTCAGCTTGTCGGCCAGGCGCGCCAGATTGGCGTGCTCGCCGCGCCAGCCGAGCTCGGGGAACCGGAACTCGAGGTAGCCGAGCGCGCAGCCGACGGCGACGTCGGCGAGCGTCATGTGGATGCCGGTGCACCAGGGCTTGGCGGCGAGGCCGGTCGAGACCGCCGCCAGCGACGCGCGCACCTTGCCCATCTGCCGGTCGATCCACGCCTGCGAGCGCTGCTCGGCGGTGCGATGCGGCCAGGTGGCCTCGAGACGGGCGAGGATCGCCGCGTCGACGATGCCGTCGGCGAGCGCTTCCCAGGTGCGCACCTCGGTGCGCTCGCGGTTCGGCTCGGGGAT
>Ga0070679_100005687_pt1 | contig 11562 bp, 10 predicted proteins | sample KBSC63BmetaG_FD_65652 | JGI IMG/M metagenome (GOLD analysis project Ga0070679, IMG submission 65652) | Corn rhizosphere microbial communities from Kellogg Biological Station, Michigan, USA - KBS C6-3B metaG | ecosystem: Host-associated > Plants > Roots > Rhizosphere | place: USA: Michigan... | reverse complement strand
CTGAAGAACACGATCCCGATGTATTCGCAGACCGGCAAGATGGATCCCAAGGGCGCCGACGCGGTGCTCGCGGTGTTCAGCGAGGGCTCGCCCGACGTCGCCAAGGCCAATATCGATGTGACCAAGACCTGGACCAACAAGTTCGTCGATCAGGTCAAGAAGACCACCGGCATGAACGCCAAGTGATGGTTAAGTGATGGACAAGTGACGTTCGAACGATCGTAAGGTGAAGCGGTGGGTGGCATGAGCAAGCTGGTCATTCACCGCGTCACCACGCTCGATTTTGCCGTGGAGGCATGGCCGTGGCCGTTCGCGCGCGAGCGGCGCACCGAGATCGACGCTTACTTCGCAGCCGAGCAGCGGAAAAATCCTGCGCTGTGGAATGGTCGTGTTCTGCTCGGACGCAATCCGGTGTTCGCCGGCGAGCGGCTCAGTGCCAGCTATTTCGAAGTCGATTTCGCCAGCTTCCTGGCCTGGCGCGACTGGGGCTTTCCCGACAAAAGCGTGTTCAACGGCTTTGGCATGGGCGCGCTGCTCTCTGGCGACGGCGCGTTCGTGCTCGGCGAAATGGGCCATCACACCGCCAATGCCGGGCGGATCTATTTCGCCTCGGGCACGCCCGATCTCGACGACGTCAGGGACGGCACGCTCGATATGTCGGGCAGCGTCGAGCGCGAGCTCGAAGAAGAAACCGGTCTTGCGCCATCAGATTATAGCACCGACGCGCTTTGGCATTGCGTCTTTACCGGACCGGCGCTGGCAATGATCCGGATCCTGCGGGTCGATATATCAGGCGAGGCATTGCGCACCCGGATCATAAGCAATCTGGCCTTGCAGCCATCGCCGGAATTGTCCGGCATTCATCTGGTGCGCGGTGCCGGCGATCTCTCTGACGCGATCCCGCGCTTTGTCACCGCATTCCTCGAAGCCCAGTTGTCCCCCCAACCCTGACGTGCAGGCCGGGACCGCTCCAAAGCGTTCCGCGGCGTCATGGCGCGCCAATGCGCTTGACATCGGTGCGCGCTATCAATGTGATGGCGCTACCAAGAACAACAAAAACGCAGTGCACAATCGTCCAGGGAGGATTTTCATGCCGGTGCGCAATTTCGCACGCCTGCTCGTCGGGGTGTCGGCCGCCGTTGCGGTGCTGGGGATGGCGGTATCCGCCGAGGCTCAGGAAAAGAAAATCAAGATCGGCGTCATCTTCGATCTGACCGGCCCGCTCGCCGGCGGCGGTTCGGAGTTGCAATATACCGGCGTCAAGATCATGCTCGACCATTACGCCAAGACCGGCGTCGAGGGCTACAAGATCGAGGCGGTCTACGCCGACGCCCAGAGCAAACCCGACGTCGCCATCAACGAGGCGGTACGCCTGCTGGAGCAGGAAAAAGTCGATATGCTGATGGGCTTCTTCTCGTCGGCGCAATGCGTGCCGGTGGCCTCGCGCGTCGACCAAATGAAGAAATTCATGTGGATTACCACCTGCATTTCCTCCGGCGTGTTCGACAGCAAGGGCTACAAGTATGTGTTCCGTCCGCAGGCGGCCGGCGACCAGTACGGCATGATGACGACGGACTTCATCGCGCAGTATTCCAAGTCGAAGTTCGGCAAGGAGCCCAAGGACCTGCGCGTTGCCATCATTCACGAGGACGGCGCCTATGGCGTCGACGTGTCGAAGGGCAACGAAGCCGGCGTCAAGAAGGCCGGCTTCAACCTGGTGCTGAAGGAAGGCTATTCGGCGACCGCGCCCGATCTTTCCGCGCTGGTCACCAAGCTGAAGCGCGCCAAGCCGGACGTGATTTTCCACACCGGCTACAACCCCGACATCACCCTGCTGTTCCGGCAGGCGCGCGAGCAGGGATTGAAGTTCGGCGCCATCGTCGGTCATGGCGCGGGATACGGCGTGTACGAGAAGCTGAAGGAAGGCCTCGGCGCCGACGCCAATTATCTCTTCAACACCGACCCGATCTCGATCTGGCTCGCCAACCAGAAAACCATGGATCCCAAGCTGCCACCCGTGATCAAGATGGTCGGCGAGGAGTTCGACAAGCTGAAGCCGGGGGTTGCGATCCGTTCCGCGCATGTCGGCATCGGCGCCTCGAACGCCTATGTCTTCCTCGACGACGTGCTGCCGCGGGCGATCAAGAAGTATGGCGGCGTCGATCCGGAAGCACTGCGCAAGGCGGCGCTGGATACCGATATTCCGGAGGGCGGCACCATGCTCGGCTATGGCGTCAAGTTCTTCGGCGAGGGTACCCAGATGGCCGGCCAGAACGAGCGCTCGTTCCCGGTGGTGCTGCAGTATATCGACGACAAATCCTACGTGGTGTGGCCGAAGAGCCAGATGCAGCGCGAGACCGTGCTGCCGCTGCCGAAGGGGACCACGTTCAGCGACCAGTAGGTCAAGTCGGGTCTGACAAGACAAGGCTGGGGCAAGCGGGTTAGCGGAGGTTATGGGGTGCTGACGGTCGACGGGTTGGTGAAGCGCTTCGGCGGCTTCACCGCTGTTAACAGCGTGTCGTTTCGGGTCGAGCAGGGCGAGATTCTCGGCCTGATCGGCCCTAACGGCTCCGGCAAGAGCACGATCTTCAACATGCTGTCGGGCACGCTGCTGCCGACGGCGGGTTCCATTATGTTCAACGGCGTGGAGCTCGCCGGCCAGGCGCCGCATCGTATTATCAACGGTGGCGTCGGCCGCACCTTCCAGATTCCGCGGCCGTTTCACCGGCTCACGATTTTTGAAAACGTGGCGCTGGCCGGCTTCTACGGCCAGGGCCGCCACAGCCGGGCCAAAGCCGACGAAGCCGCGGAGAAGGCGCTTCACATGGTCGGCCTGCCGACCGATCGTCACGCCAGCGTCGACGGGCTCGGCGCCGCCGGCCTGAAAAAGCTCGAACTGGCAAAGGCGCTGGCGACCGGCCCGAAACTGCTGCTCGCCGACGAAAGCCTCGGCGGGCTGGACGAGACCGAGATGGATCAGGCCGCCGACATGTTGCGCAAGATCCGCGACGAGCTCGGCATCACCATCATCTGGGTCGAGCACATCATGGGCGTTTTGATGCGGGTGGTCGATCGCGTCATGGTGCTCGATCATGGCGAGAAGATTTCGGAAGGGCTGCCGAGCCAGGTGGCCGGCGATCCCCGGGTGATTGAGGTCTATCTCGGCACCGACGCCGACGAGAGCCAGGTTGCGGCCGCCGAAGCGCGCCGCCGGGCAGGGGTCTGATCATGCTCGAACTGAAGTCGGTCGATGCAGGCTATGGCAGCTTTCAGGCACTGTTCGGCGCCTCGCTCGAGGTCAAGGCAGGCGAAGCGGTCGGCGTGATTGGCCCCAACGGCGCCGGCAAGACCACCCTGATGCGGGTAATCTCCGGGCTGATCCGGCCGACCAAGGGCGCGATCACGATGGAAGGAACCGACGTGCTGGCGACGCCGGCGCATCGCATCGTCGATCTCGGCATCGCGCATGTGCCGGAAAACCGCCGGCTGTTTCCGCGGCTCTCGGTCGACGACAACCTGAAGATGGGCGCCTACATGCCCGGCGCGCGCGCGCGATATGCCGAGCGGCTGGAATTCGTGTTCGATCTTTTCCCGCGCATGAAGGAACGGCGCAGCCAGCTGGCCGGCACCATGTCGGGCGGCGAACAGCAGATGTGCGCGATCGGCCGCGCGCTGATGTCGGACCCGAAATTGTTGCTGCTCGACGAGCCGTCGGCGGGTCTGGCGCCGGTCGTGGTGCAGCAGGTGTTCGAACTGGTCAAGCGCATCCGCGCCGGCGGCCTGACGGTGCTCATCGTCGAGCAGAACGTGCAGCAGGTGCTCAAGGTGGTCGATCGCGCCTATCTGCTCGAGGCAGGCAGCATCCGTGCGTCGGGCACATCACAGGAGATGCTGTCGACCGACACCATCAAGCAGGCATATCTCGGGGTTTAGGGCAGGGGCATGCAAGGGTTTCTGGACATCTTCGACATCTATCTGCTGGAGGCCGTGGTCAACGGCATCCTGCTGGGCGGGGTGCTGGCGCTGTTGGCGCTCGGGCTCAACCTGATCTTCGGCGTCATCGACGTGACCTGGATCTGCTACGCCGAACTCGTGATGATCGGCATGTACGGGATGTACTATCTCGTCCAGGTGTTCCACTTTCCCTACTGGGCGGCGGCGCCGCTGACCATCATGCTGGTGGCGGCGCTGGGGGCTGCGCTGCACTACATCGTCATCGCACCGCTCTTGACCGCGCCGCCGATCAACCAGTTGCTCGCCACCGGCGGCGTGCTGTTCATCCTGCAGAGCTTTGCCACCGTCGCCTTCGGCATCGACTTCCGCAATCTCGGCATCCGCCTGCCGGTGCTGGCGTTCGGCGAGATGCATTTCAGCTACGCACGATTGTTGTCGTTTGGCGCCGCCCTGGTCGGCATGATCGCGGTCTATCTGTTCATGAAGCGCACCTTTACCGGCACCGCCATTCGCGCCGTCGCGCAGGACCGCCAGATCATGGCGCTGATGGGCGTCGATACCAAGCGCATCTATCTCATCACCTCGGCGATCGGCGGCGGGCTCGCCGGCCTCGCTTCCTGCCTGCTGGTGCTGCAATATGACGTGCATCCGTTTGTCGGGCTGTCGTTCGGGCCGATTACCTTTCTGATCTGCGTGCTCGGTGGGCTCGGCAATTTCTTCGGCGGTTTCATCGCGGCGTTCGTGTTTGCCGAGATCATTTCACTGGGCGGGCTGTTTTCCGACCTCGAATGGGGCTACGTGCTTGCCTTCGCCTTCTTCATCGTCATGATGTTCATCCGGCCCGCGGGTCTGTTTGCGAGGCGCTCGTGACTCTTCGCAACGCGGCCTGGGCCCTCGGACTGGCGGCGCTGATCGCGCTGCCCCTTGTCCATCGCGATCCCTATCACCTGCACATCCTGGTGCTGATCCTGATCTGGTCGTTCGCCTACACGTCGTGGTCGGTCATGGGCCGCTTCGGCCTGGTGTCGCTCGGCCATGGCGGCTTCATGGGCGTCGGCGCCTATGTCACGGCGCTATTGTGGAACCATCTGGGGGTGACGCCGTGGATCGGCATTCCCGTCGGCATGGCGGCGGCGGGCGTGCTCGCGCTGATCGTCGCCTATCCCTGTTTCCGCTTTCGCATCACCGGGCATTATTTCGTGCTGGTGACGCTGGCGCTGTCTGGCATCGTGCTGCAGGTGATCACCGCGACGCGCGACTACACCGGCGGTTCGCTCGGGCTGACGCCGAACCGCACCAGAGGTAGCCAGTTGCTGGCGCTGCAGTTCGACGACAAGATCACATGGTACTTCATCGCGCTGTTGGTCTGGGTGGTCGGGCTCTTGATCTGGCGCTGGATTGATCGCAGCATGAGCCGCTACGCCATGGAGGCGATCTCGGAGGACGAGGACGCGGCGGCTGCGGCCGGCGTCAACGTGACCGCCGAAAAGCTCAAGATCACGCTGATCTCGGCGCTGATGACGGCGCTCGCCGGCGCGCTCTATTGCCAGTACCAGATGTTCATCACGCCGGACACCGTCAGCGGCATTTCGGTGTCGCTACAGATGGTGTTCGCGGTCATCGTCGGCGGGCTCTATGTCTCGCTCGGGCCGACCATCGGCGCGGTCATCACCATCATGCTGGCGGAAATCCTGCGCATCGGCTTTGGAACCAAGGCGGTCGGCTGGGACAACCTCGTCTACGGCGTGCTGCTGGTGGTGTTCATCATATTCCTTCCCAAGGGTATTCTTGGTAGCGTCCTCGACCGCTGGAAGACGCAACCAGAGAAGCCCAAGGTTTGATGAGCAAAAAGCCCGCGAAATCACTCGCCGATGAACTCAAGCCCTTTGTCGTTCCGTTCAGCTTTGACGGCACCGGCGAGTTTCACCTGAAATCGCACAAGACGCGCGAAAAAGGCGGCCTCGACAAGGACGAAGGCGAGGAGATCATCGAGGCCAATCGCAAACGGCTGAATGATTTTCAGGAAAAGCTCTACGCCCAGGACCGCTGGTCGATGCTGCTGATATTCCAGGGCATGGACGCGGCAGGCAAGGATTCCGCGATCAAAAGCGTGTTCGACGGCGTCAATCCGCAGGGCTGCGAGGTCACATCGTTCAAGCAGCCATCGGCGCACGAGCTCGATCACGATTTTCTCTGGCGCAGCATGGTCGCGTTGCCCGAGCGCGGCCGGATCGGCATCTTCAACCGCTCCTATTACGAGGAATGCCTGGTGGTGCGGGTGCACCCCGAAGTTCTGGCGAAGGAAAAGCTGCCGCAGCAGTTGGTGACCAGGAACATCTGGCGCGAGCGGTTCGAGGATATCGCGGCGATGGAGCGCTATCTCGCGCGCAACGGCACGGTGATCCTGAAGTTTTTCCTCAACGTCTCCCGGGGAGAGCAGCGCGCGCGTTTTCTGGACCGGCTGGAACAACCCGCCAAGAACTGGAAGTTCTCGACAGCCGATATTTCCGAGCGTGCGCTTTGGCCAAAATACCAGGCCGCCTATCAGGAAGTGATCCGGCACACCTCGACCAAGCTCGCGCCGTGGCACGTGGTGCCGGCCGACCATAAGTGGTTTGCCCGCGTCGTGATCGGGTCGACCATCGTGGCGGCGCTCGACAAGCTCGAGCTGAAATTCCCCACGGTCGACAAGGCCGAGCGCAGCGAATTCAAGCAGGTACGCGAGGCGCTGCTGGCCGAGGGCAAGGACGGAGCGAACAAGGCGCCGGCGAAGAAGGCGAAGTGAGCCGGTCCCGGTCCGGCCTCACCTTGTAGGGCGAGCCTGCGCAGGCGTGATGGGGCACCCGGCTCGGTAACTGGATGCGGGGAGACCATTAGGTCACCCGTGCTGACCATCTTTTGGCATTGCGGGCGGCCATATTTCTCGTCTAGAACGGCCGGGAAGCGAGGTCCCGGCAACGAACCGTCAACGGTTTTGGCTGAGGATTCGACTTCTCAAGGGTCTGGCAATGCTGATTCGCAGCGAAATGTTGGGAGTTCGGGGTGGAGCGGCCAAGGCTGTCTCCATGGCTGCCCCCGCGATTCCGGCTGCGTCCTTGCCCACCCTCCTTCTCGGCGGGCTTCTGCTTCTTATCGGCCCCTGAGGGCCGTCTGGGCGGTTGCGCCTGGGCACTCAGGGGTTTTGAGCGAGATCACCAGACCCTTCAGCGCTCGAAAAAGCAGCGCTACCACCCATAAGGAATGCTTCCAATGACCACCGCACCGAAGTCCGAGAAGGACCGCGTCATCGTATTCGACACCACCCTGCGTGACGGCGAGCAATGCCCCGGCGCCACCATGACGTTCGAGGAAAAGATCGAGATCGCCGAGATGCTCGACGACATGGGCGTCGACGTCATCGAGGCCGGCTTCCCGATCACCTCGGAAGGCGACTTCCAGGCGGTCAGCGAGATCGCCCGCCGTTCCAAGAACTCGGTGATCGCCGGCCTGTCGCGCGCCAACCCGAAGGACATCGACCGTTGCGCCGAAGCGGTGAAATTCGCCAGGCGTGGCCGTGTCCACACCGTGATCGCGACCTCACCGCTGCACATGCGCGTCAAGCTCAACATGACGCCGGAGCAGGTGCTGGAACTGTCGGTGGCGAACGTCACACGTGCCCGCAACCAGATCGACGACGTCGAATGGTCGGCCGAAGACGCCACCCGCAGCGAGATGGATTACCTCTGCCGCATCGTCGAGGCCGTGATCAAGGCCGGCGCCACCACGGTCAACATTCCCGACACCGTCGGCTACACCACGCCGGAGGAATACACCCGCTTCATGCGCACGCTGATCGAGCGGGTGCCGAACTCCGACAAGGCGGTGTTCTCCGTGCATTGCCATAACGACCTCGGCATGGCGGTGGCGAACTCGCTGGCCGGTATCGCCGGCGGCGCGCGCCAGATCGAATGCACCGTCAACGGCATCGGCGAGCGCGCCGGCAACGCCGCGCTGGAAGAAGTCGTGATGGCGATGAACGTCCGCAACGACGTGTTTCCGTGGTGGAACAGGATCGACACCACCATGCTGACGCGGGCCTCGAAGCTGGTGTCGGCGGCGACCTCGTTCCCGGTGCAGTACAACAAGGCGATCGTCGGCCGTAACGCTTTCGCGCACGAGAGCGGCATTCATCAGGACGGCGTGCTGAAGGACGCCTCGACCTACGAAATCATGAAGCCGGAGATGATCGGCCTGAAGAAGTCATCGCTGGTGCTCGGCAAGCATTCCGGCCGCCACGCCTTCGTGCACAAGCTGGAAGAGATGGGCTACAAGCTCGGCCCCAACCAGTTGGAAGACGCGTTCGTGCGGATGAAGGCGCTGGCCGACCGCAAGAAGGACATCTACGACGAGGACATCGAGGCGCTGGTCGACGACGAGATCGCGGCTTCGCACGACCGCATCAAGCTGACCTCGCTGACCGTGATCGCCGGCACCCATGGCCCGCAGCGCGCCACCATGAAGCTTGACATCGAAGGCAAAATTCGGATCGAGGAAGCCGAAGGCAACGGTCCGGTCGATGCGGTCTTCAACTGCATCAAGGCGCTGGTGCCGCACGAGGCCAAGCTGGAGCTTTACCAGGTCCACGCCGTCACCGAAGGAACCGATGCGCAGGCCGAAGTGTCGGTGCGGCTGGCCCATGAGGGCCGCTCAATGACCTCGAAGGCGTCGGATCCGGATACGCTGGTCGCCTCGGCGAAAGCCTATCTCGGCGCGCTCAACAAGATCGTCATGAAGCACCAGCGCGACGAGCCGGCGCAGGCGGCGAGTTAGTAGTCGCCGTCATTCCGGGCGATGCGGAGCATCGAACCCGTAAGGTCGATCTGGGGTCTGGTCCTTCGGACCATCCCGGAATGACATCAGAACAAGAACGCGGCGCCCTCAGCGCCGCGTTTTTTTGCGTTTGCGTCCGCCGCGCGCTAATGAAAACGGATGCTCGTCCACATCCAGATTCTGCGTTTCGTCGCTGCCGTTTCCGTCATTGCTTTCCATGCGCTGGGCGTCGCGCCTGACGGCTACAAGGTTCCCGAAAGCCCGATCTCCTTTGTGCTGTCCTATGGCGGCCGCGGCGTCGATCTGTTCTTCGTCATTTCCGGCTTCATCATTTTCTACGCGACCCATGGCGCCAGCCTGACGCCGGCGGAGTTCCTGCGCCGCCGCGTCGAGCGGATCGTGCCGCTGTATTTCTTCGTGATCTTTACCGTCACGGTGCTGGCCATGACGCTGCCGGGCACGTTCGATACGCCGGGCTGGTACACACCGCGCCATATCCTCAAATCGCTGGCCTTTGTCGCATTCACCGACGGCGACATGCCGGTGGTCTATGTCGGCTGGTCGCTCGAATACGAGATGTATTTCTATCTCGCCGCAGCACTCCTGATGGCGGCGACGCGCGATCCCTGGCGCAACATCGTGGTGATGTTTTCCGCACTCGCGATCGTCGGGCGAATTCCCGGCGTCGAGCCCGCGCTCGGAAATTACGCGTTCTTCGCCGATCCGATCATCCTCGAATTCGTGCTCGGCGTCATCGTCGGCCACGTGTTCGTCAATGGCCGGGTCGGCTGGCCGATGCCGGTCGCCGCGGCCTGCGCGATCGCGGCGGTGCTGGTGACCGATCCGGCCCAGCGCGTCGTCATATCCGGCATTCCGGCGGCCTTGCTGGTGGCAGGGGCTGCTTTTGTCAGCCGCAAGCGCGCAAATCCGTCGCGGCCGGAGCGTGCGCTGGCACGGTTGGGCGACGCGTCCTATTCGATCTATCTTGCGCAAGTGGAGACGGTCACGCTGGCAGGCACGGCCGTCGCGGGCCTGATCCCGCCGATTCCGCCGCTGCTGCTCTTGACGGTCACCACCGCCATCGTCGTCGCGTTCGGCCTGCTGCTCAACATCGCCGTGGAGCGACCGTTGCTCAGATTCAGCCGGCGTTTCGGCGCGCCGCGCCCGGCACAGGCGCAGGCCTGAAACCGCGCATTGACGCGGTTGCGCCAGGCATTTTTAATTGGCGGCCTCGGCCACCCGATCGGGCGGCGCAATAACAACAATCCGCAAGGGAGTGAATGATGGACGGTTCGACCAACGGCAGCAGGGTGCCATCGCCGATGCTGTTTCAGCCGCTTTCGATCCGGGGACTCACGCTGAAAAATCGCCTCGTGGTGCCGCCGATGGTCCATTATCGCGCCGAGCCCGGCCATACCTGCGGCACTTTTCACGTCGTGCATCTCGGCCGTTACGCGCTCGGCGGTTTCGGCCTCGTCTTTGTCGAGGCAACCGGCGTCGAGGAGGTCGGGCTGATCAACGAGCACGATCTCGGCATCTGGAACGATGCGCAGGTCGAGAGTTTCAAGCCGCTGATCGCCTTCATGAAGCGCCAGGGCACCGCGATCGGCATGCAGCTTGCCCATGGTGGCCGCAAGTCGTCTTCACAAACCGCGATGCAAGGCATGGGGCCGCTGACGGAAGAAAACCTGAAAGCCGGCGCCAGGACCTGGCAACCGGTCGGGCCGACCGCCGAGCCAGTGGCAAAAGGCTGGCTGACGCCGCGGCAATTGACGACTGCCGAATGCAAGGCGATGGTCGGCACCTGGGCCAAGGCTGCGCGCAATGCGGTGGCCGCCGGTTTCGACACCATCGAAATCCACACCGCGCACGGCTATCTGCTGGCCTCGTTCCTGTCGCCGGTTTCCAACACCCGCAACGACGAGTATGGCGGCGACCGCGCGGGACGCATGCGCTTGCCGCTGGAGATCGCCGAAGCGGTGCGCCGCGAAATGCCTGATACGATGCCGCTGTTCGTCCGCGTCTCGTCGGTCGACGGCACGCAGGAAGGCTGGAACATGGACGACACCGTCGTGTTTGCGCGGGAGTTGAAAGCGCGCGGCGTCGACGTGATCGACTGCTCGTCCGGCGGTATCGCAGGAGCCGCGACTGCGGCGCAGGTCACGCGCAGCCTCGGGTTCCAGGTTCCGTTTGCGGAGCGCGTCCGCAACGACGCCGATATCACCACCATGGCGGTCGGCATCATTCTCGAAGCGCAGCAGGCCGAGGCGATCCTGCAGAACGGGCAGGCCGATCTGATCGCGATCGGTCGTCAATCGCAGTTCAATCCCAACATCGCCCATCATTGGGCGCACGATCTCGGCATCAACACGCATTTTGAGGACTGGTCGCCCGAATATGGCTGGTGGCTCGAAAAACGCATCCGGACGCTGGAGGGGTTTGCGACGCCGACCGGTGTTGTCACCCATCGCGGCTGAGTCGGTGTTCCCGGTGCCGGCCCGGCTCAAACAACCGTGAACTTTCAGCAATACGGGAACGATGAAATCCACCCGCCGTTTGGTCCAGATCGAGTTTTGGAGGTCTAAAATGGCAAATCTGAAAGTGATGGGTGCGCTGGCTATCTCGGCGGCCCTCGTGGTTGCAACTCCCGCGGTGGCGCAACATGGCGGGTTCCACGGCGGTGGAGGTGGAGGTTTTCACGGCGGTGGAGGCGGCGGTTTCCATGGCGGTGGCGGTGGCGGCTTTCACGGTGGCGGTGGTTTCGGTGGCGGAATGCGCGCTGGTGGCGTAGGTGGCGGC
>Ga0070679_100005685_pt1 | contig 11565 bp, 7 predicted proteins | sample KBSC63BmetaG_FD_65652 | JGI IMG/M metagenome (GOLD analysis project Ga0070679, IMG submission 65652) | Corn rhizosphere microbial communities from Kellogg Biological Station, Michigan, USA - KBS C6-3B metaG | ecosystem: Host-associated > Plants > Roots > Rhizosphere | place: USA: Michigan... | reverse complement strand
TTCGTGCACGCCTTGCCGAGTGCAAGGTGCGCAGGACCAGGATCGAAGTCCGGAGAACCCCATCCCATACGCGAAATGACGTAGTCTCGATCGAAGATGGCGCAGAAAAGCACACAGGCAGCAGGTGATGGTCGAATGGCAAACGCGATGATGCCAACCGCCACCCTACGTCGTTTCTCACCAATCACTACGTCACACCGTCGTGCACATGCGTCGCCGTCGTACCGGCGCATGCGCCGATGGGCGTATGTGGACGAAAAAGCCAAACGAGCATCGTGCGGTCAGTTCGGAAGCACAACCGCACTCGTACTCGTGAGGTGTTCCCGTGAGCTACTCGATCCGGCGTCTCTCCCGTCGCGTACTATGTGTGACGTTCACGCTGACGCTCTTCATCGTGCTCATCGCCGCGGGATGGGCGCGGTACTCGGCAGTGGATGGCGTCACCGCGGCAGCGGCTGCGCCGGCGTTTGCGCACCACACCCGCGGTCCCGCCGCTCGCGCGGACTGGGTTGCGAATGGCGCCGAGGGAGGCAGCCACTACTCCGCCCTCGAGGAGATCTCGCGCGATAACGTCGACTATCTTCGCGTGGCCTGGGTCTTCCGCACCGGCGACGTGTCGAACGGCGAAGGCGCCACCGGCCCCGCGACGGCGTTCGAGTCGACGCCGATCATGCTCGACGGCACGATGTACGTCGCGACACCATCCGCGCGCGTCATCGCGCTGGACCCGGAGACCGGCGCACCGCGCTGGACGTACGATGCTCACATCGACCGAGCGTCGCTCTCGCACGACGAAGTCACGACGCGCGGCGTGACCGCGTGGGTCGACTCGGCGCGCACTGCACTGGCGCCCTGCCACACCCGCATCTTCCTCGCGACGTTCGACGCACGCCTGATCGCACTCGACGGGAAGCGCGGCACGCCGTGCACGGACTTCGGCGATGCCGGAATCATCGATCTTCGCGCCGGCGTTCGCGGCGCGGATCGCCTGGCACACGAGTATCACGTCTCCTCGCCCCCCGCGATCATCGGCAACATCGTGATCGTCGGCTCATCCATTTTCGACAACCTTCACGCGGAGGCGCCGAGCGGCGTCGTTCGCGCGTTCGATGCACGTACGGGCGCGCTGCGCTGGAGCTGGGAGCCGTTGCTCGACGAGCCGGCGTCGCTCTCAGATTCGTCAATCGCCAATCGACCGTTTCGATCCGGCGCCGCGAACGCGTGGGGACTCCTCGCGGTCGACGCCGAGCGGGATCTCGTATTCGTCCCGACGGGCAGCCCGAGCCCCGATCACTTCGGCGGCCTGCGTCCCGGTCCCGATGCGTACGCGAACTCGATCGTCGCGCTACGCGGATCCACGGGAAAAGTCGTGTGGCACTTCCAGCTCGTGCACCACGACCTCTGGGACTACGACGCCGCCGCACAGCCGGCGCTCACGACCGTGATGCGCAACGGTGTCGCCATTCCCGCCGTGATCCAGGCGTCGAAGACCGGCGCCATGTTCGTGCTCGATCGAGACACCGGCGTCCCGCTCTTCCCTGTTGAAGAGCGCGCCGTACCCGGTAGCGACGTCGCGGGCGAGCATGCATCGCCAACGCAGCCATTCCCCACGATGCCCGCGGCCGTGGTCCCGCAGGGGATGCGCCCGAGTGACGCGTGGGGAATTACACCGCTCGACCGGCACTGGTGCGAGCAGCGCATTCGCGCGCTGCGCTCCGAAGGGATCTTCACGCCGCCGAGCATGCGCGGATCGGTGGTGAACCCCGGCTTTCTCGGCGGCGTGAACTGGGGCGGTGTGGCCGTCGATCGGCCGCGCGGCGTCGTGATCGTCAACACCATCCGATTGGCGACCGTCGTCACGCTGCTCGCACCGGACTCCATCGCAGACGATGCGCGTCACGCCGGCAACGACGCAGCCGTGGCACGCCAGGAGGGCGCGCCGTACGGCAGCCGTCGCGAGCTCTTGCGCTCACCGCTGGGCTTTCCGTGTAGTGCGCCGCCATGGGGGACGCTCATCGCGCTCGACCTCGATGATGGGCGCGTGCGCTGGGAGGTGCCGCTCGGCACCATGAGCGATTTTGCACACATCCCCGCCCCGGGAAGATGGGGCTCGCCATCGCTTGGCGGTCCACTTGTGACTGCTGGTGGTCTCGTGTTCATCGCCGCCGCGATGGATCATCAGCTTCGCGCGTTCGACACCGAGACCGGACGAATGGTGTGGGAGGCGGAGCTGCCCGCGTCGGCGCAGGCGACGCCGATGACGTATCGCGTTCGGGAAAACGGACGGCAGTTCATCGTCATCGCCGCCGGCGGGCATCACATGATGCACACGAGGCAGGGCGACTATCTCATCGCCTACGCACTGCCATGATGCGCCTTCCACCATCGGAACGCGCCCGGCACGCCGATCTCGGGGCGGATCGTGGGACTCCACTGCAGCTCGTTCCGGGCGCGCTCGGACGAGAACGGGTTGTCGTGCACCAGCATCTCGAACGATCCCATCGCGTGACCGCCGAGATCGCGTCGTCCGGCAACGGTGAGTCCCAGCGCCAGAATACGGAAAAGCGCGCGCGCCACTCCGAGCGAAAGGGATGGCGCACGGATCCGGCGATCGAGTCCGATGGCTGCGTAGCGGACGAGCTCCGCGACGGTGAGCGGAAAATCGGTGGTGAGATTGTAGGCGCGGCCGCCAGCCGCATCGACACTTGCCGCTCGCACGGCGCCTTCGGCAACGGCGTTCGCGTGGACCATGGGAAGCGTCGTGCGGCCGCCCGCACACAGCGGGAAGAAGCCGCGATCGAGCGCGACCGCGATTCGTGGCGCGAATTGCCGGTCGTGCTCACCGTACATGATCGGCGGCCGAACGATCGCTCCCCAGATGCGATGCGCAGCGTGCGCCTCCAGCACGATGCGCTCCGCTTCCTGTTTCGAGCGGCCGTACGCATCGCCCTCCGGGAGAGTGGGGAGCACCATCCGCTCATCGACTGGTGCGAACTGGTAGCGCGAGTCGCCGTACACGGCGGTGCTGCTCACGTGGACGAGACGGGCGTTCGCCTGCGCGCATGCATCCACGACGTGAGCCGTTCCTTCGACGTTGCCGACGCGAAACGTCTCCCAGGTGGGCTCGGGTCCGATCGCGGCCGCGGCGTGAAAGACCGCGTCGCAGCCGGCCGCCGCCGCGCGCAGCGACCGCGCATCGGCGAGCTCACCCTGCATCAGTTCCGCGCCGAGCTCTCGCAGCCATCCGGCATCGCCCGGGCGTCGGACGAGCGCGCGCACGCCGACGCGGCTCGCGAGGAGCTGTCGCACGATGTAGGAGCCGAGCATGCCGGTGGCGCCGGTGACGAGCGCACGTCTCATCCGGAGAGTATGCGATGAGCCGCGCACTTGTGCGACGCCTGCGCTGGGCGGCAATCGTGATGCTCACGCTCGGAGCCCTGGCGTACGCGCGCCGAATTCCGTGGGCGCCGGCACTCGTCACCATGCGCCACGCGTCACCGGCGCTGCTCGCGCTCGCGCTCTGTTTTCACTTTCTCGCGTTGTCGGGAAAGGCGGGCATCTGGTGGACCTTTCTGACGCCCCTCGGCGGCCCTCGGCTGACGACAGTCGCGCGCGGAACGCTGATGGGGGCAACGCTCAACAGCCTGTTCGTCGGCAGCAGCGGTGAGGCCGGGCGTGTGGTGTTGATGTCGCGCCTCACCGGGTTGCCGAGCGCATCAATCCTGGCGACGGTGGTGCTCGAGCGAGCGGTGGATCTGTGCGGATTTCTCACCATGCTCGCTTGCGCGGCACTGTTGTATCCAATTCCGGCGACGCTCGCGAGCATCGGCGTCGGCGTTCTCGGTGTGGCGAGTGCGCTCGCACTCGTGCATCGATGCCGCCGACGCGCCGGCAGTGTGGCCCCATCCGGCGCGACAGCATCGCAGTCGCTAGCGCTGCGCGCGAGGCGCTACGTGCAGCTCGTAGGACACTCCACGCGGGGCATCGCGACGCCGCGCCGTCTTTCGATCGGGATCGCGCTCACCCTCGTCGATTGGTGCTCCGAGCTGGTGTCGTACTCACTCGTGGCGCACGCGGCGCATTTCCCGATCGGCGTGCGAGGCAGCCTGCTGGCACTGCTCGCCGTGAACGTGGGATTTCTCGTCCGCGTCACGCCCGGAAATGTGGGAGTGTTCGAGCTCGTGTACGCGAGCGTCGCTCACTCGCTGGGGTTCCCCACCGACGTTGCGATCGGCGTCGCACTGCTTCTGCATCTCGTCCAGGATGTGCCCACCGCAGTGCTTGGCCTCACGCTCGGCACGTGCTTCTTCGCATCCGAGCGCTCGAGTGCCCATGCCACGTCTCCACTCATCACCATCACCTCCACTGCGCCGCCCCGGTCGGGGCCGACGCGAGGCGTACCCATATGATGATCTTCCTCCTGCTCCTCGCACTCGACGCGGGATTCACCCAGCGCATCGCCGTTGCGCCGCGCGAGTCGCTGACCGTGACTGTCACGCGGCCAACTTCGTCGCCGGCGGACAGCGCCGGCGCACCCATCGTGCTCATACCGGGCCTCCTCGGCGGATCGTTTGGATTTCGCAGGCTGACTCCGGAGCTCGCGGCCGCAGGGCACGCGACGTACATCGTCGAACCTCTCGGCACCGGCACGTCTTCGCATCCGCGAGGAGGCGATTACTCGCTCGATGCACAATCCGATCGCGTTGCCGCCGTGCTCGACTCGCTCGGCGTCACGGAGGCGATCGTGGTGGGGGCAAATTTCGGCGCGTCGGTCGCGATGCGCCTGGCCTATCGGCGCCCCGAGCTGGTGGCCGCCGTGTTGTCGCTGGATGGCGGACCGGTGGATCGATCCTCGACTGGCGGGGCCACCGTGGCAATGCGGCTTGCGCCGATCCTGAAGTTCTTTGGCGCCAAAGGCATCGCGCGACGCCGAATTGGCGACGCGCTCCGCGAGTACTCCGCGGACAGCAGCTGGGTAACGCCGGAAGTGGTGGATGCGTACTCCAGGCCGATCGTGAACGACCTGGGCGGCGCCGCCGCGGTGTTGTCCGACATGCGGCGTGCGACCGTGCCCGCCAGGCTCGCCGAGAACCTCTGGCGCATTCGTCAGCCGGTGCGGCTGCTGATCGGTGCCGCGAATCGCCACGGCGGCATCGAGGCCGACGAAACGACGCTGCTGCGCGAGCGAGTTCCGGACATCGCCGTGGACAGCGTCGAGGGCTCCGGGGTGTACCTGCACGAGGAGCGACCGGAAGTCGTCGTGACGGCAGTTCTCGCACTCGCCGACGCCGCTCGCCGAGCGGCGATGGTCCCGGATGCCGCGGCGACGCAGCGCTGATACACACGCAGCCAACTCATTCTCTCAACGGAGAGGTTACTCCATGATCCCCGCCATGGCGTCGCGATACCACGACTCGGGCATTTTCGCCCTCGGATTCAGCGCTGCGGCATTGATCGAGATCACAGCGCGCGCGCTCACCGGCTCGCCGGGCCGCTTCTTCCACGCCTTTACGCCTCACCTGTTGTGGGGAGTGGCGGTGGGGCCGCTGATCGTGATTTGCCTGCTGCTCCGCTCTACCGTGCCGCATCGCCTCGTGTTGCTCGCGGGCGCGATCGCGCTCGTGATGTACATCCTCGGTCTACTTTAGGGTGAACATCGTGCCGCACTTGCCTGCAGCTCCCATTTGCCGTAGCTCTTGCCTGCCCAGCCCTCCGGCCACCGCGGAAACTTCCGCGCGAGGTGCACATGGCGTCCAGTGATCCGCAATCGACGGCGCTGGGAACGCTCGCTCCCTTTCCGCTCGTCGGCCGCACCTCGGAGCTGGAGCTGCTGCGCAGTCTCCTCGACGACGCGGAGCAGGGCCGCGGGCGCACGCTGTTTCTCTCCGGAGAACCCGGCATCGGCAAGACGCGCCTTGGCGAGGAGCTCTCGAGCGAGGCGACCCGGCGCGGCTGGACCGTAGCGCTCGGCCGCGCGTACGCCGTGGAGTCGGGCGTGCCGTACGCGCCTTTCGCCGACGCGCTGCTGCCGGTGCTGCGCGCGCTCCCTCCGGCCACCCTGGCGACGCTGTCGCGAGGCGGTGCGGCGGAGCTGGCACTGCTCTTCCCCGCGCTCTTCTCCGACGCGCCTGCCGGGCGCCCCTCGGCGCTCGGCGGCGATCCGGCCGAGCTGAAGACGCGGCTCTTCTGGACGCTCACGCAGTTTCTCGTTCGCTACTCCGAGAAAACGCCGCTTCTGCTCGTGCTCGAGAATCTGCACTGGACGGACCCGTCATCACTCGAGCTGCTTCACTTCGTCGCGCGACAGCTCGGGAACGCGCGTGTCGCGATACTCTGCACATATAGCTCGATCGATCGGGACAAGAACACAGTATTGCGTGATACGGAGCAGTCGCTCGTGAGCGTCGGACTCGCGCGAGTGCACAACCTCGCGGGACTCCCGCCAAGCGCGACGTCGGAGCTTCTGCGACGCGTGTTCGGGACCACGGAGGAGACCGTGCGCGAGTTCGCCGCGATGCTTCATGGCTCAACTCGCGGCAATCCGCTCTTTCTCGAGCAGACCATCCGTTCCCTGGTCGGATCCGGCCGTCTGCAGCAACGCGATGGCAGCTGGTACGGATGGGAGCTCGAGGATCTGCAGCTCCCCGCGTACATCCGCGACCTGTTCCTCGCCCGCCTGCAGCGGTTGTCGCCGGTGTCGCGAACGGTGGCCGATCTCGCGGCCGTCGTGGGCGTACGCACGTCGCACGATTTGCTGCGCGCCGTGTGCGAGCTGCGGACGGAGGAGCTCCTGCACGCAATCACCGAGCTGCGACGCTCGGATGTGCTCGTGGAGTCGAACGACGCATCCGGCATCGTCTACGACTTCACGCATCCGCTGCTGCGCGAGACGGTGCACAGCGAGATCGGCCAGGCGAAGGCGCGCATGCTGCACGCTCGAGTGGCGGAATGCATGGAGCGATTCTACGGCACCGCGGCACTCGCGCACGCGAGCGAGTTGGCGTACCACTTCGTGCGGTCGGACGCGCGCGAGCTGGATCCCAAGGCGATTGAGTTTCTTCGCGCCGCGGGCCAGCACGCCGCAGCACGGCACGCCCACCGCGAGGCCGCGAGCTATCTCCAGACCGCGCTCGACCTCACGCAGCGCGGCGCGCACGACGCCGAGCTGCGCGCCGATCTGGTTGACGATCTCGCGCGCGCGAAGCAGCACAGCGGCGATCATCGCGCCGCGCTCGCGCTCTGGGAGCAGTCGCAGCGAGAGTCGAGCCTGGCGCACGCGCTGCCGCGCCTCGCGTCCATCGAGCGACGGCTCGGGAATCTGCACTACCAGCAGGGCCGCTTCGTCGAAGCGCTCGCGCACTACGACATGGGCATCGCCGCGGCGCAACAGTCGGGAGACGAGTCCGCGCTCGCGCGCATTCTCACCTCGAAGGCGGCGAGTCTCGAAGCGCTCGGCGACACCAAGGCGCTCGAAAGCGCTCTCCACGATGCCCTGGCCATCGCCGAGCGCCAGAACGACACGAAGCTGCTCGCCCGCGTACATCGCGTCTCGGCGCTGTTCTACCTCTGGATCTGCGTTCCGGAGCGCTCGCGATCGCACGCGACGCATGCTCTGGAATTCGCGCGCGCGTGCGGCGAGCCCGCCGAAGAGTGGTCCGCCACCTGGGCGCTCGGCGTCCTTTCGGCGCTCACAGGTGACACCGTCACCACCAAGGGACACATTGTCGAGGCACGGCGAATCGCCGAGGAGCTGCATTCGCCCATCATGCATCTGCGTGTGGACGAGATCGAGATCGAATACAAGAGCGCCACCGGCGACTGGAGCTCGGCGGTGGAGCAGGCCGCGCGCAGCATCGCGCTCGCCCGCGCGCTGGAGCAGCGCACGCTGTTGCCGCGCCTCCTCGTGTACACGGGAATTCTCAGCCTGGGGCGCGGGCGCATCGAGGAGGGAAAGCAGTATCTCGATGAGGCGTGGGAGCTCGCCGGCGCCGCGAATCCGAACGATCGCCTGGCCGACGTGCACACGCTCATGCGAGCGTACTCGGGGATGGCGATCTACAGCCTCACGGTTCGCGACTACGATGAGGTGATCCGCTTCGGGTCGATCGGGCTCTCGATCGCCGATCGGTCCGGATACGCGCCGTGGGCAGTCCATCGTCTTCTGCCGACGATGATCGAGGCGCTCATGTGGAAGCAGGATTTCGGGCTGGCGGACTTCTACTGCGCACGCCTGCGACGCGATTCGGAGCGCATCGGACACCGCCTGGGGATCTTCCTGGCCGAGGTGGGAGAGACGATGTCCGCCTTGCTTCGCGGCACGACGAAGGAGCTGCTCGATCGGATCATCGTTGCGGCCGATAAAATCGAAGCCGTACCATTGGCATTCGACAGCGCGCGTCTGAGGCTCGAGATCGCGCGGCGACACGTCGAGCTCGGCGACAGGGACAGCGCTATCAGGCAGCTCCAGCGCGCGCACGACGTGCTGACGCGGCTGGGCGCGATGGGCGAGCTCGAACGGGCAAAGACGGCGCTCAGGGAGCTGGACTCGCGGCCGCGCACCCGGATCACCGACTTCGGGAACGGGCTGCTGTCACCGCGCGAACGAGAAATCCTGCCGCTCGTACTCGATCACAAGAGCAACAAGGAGATTGGCAAACTGCTCGGTTGCTCGCATCGGAGCATCGGCAAGCATCTCGAGAATGCGTGCAGGAAGCTTGGCGTGCACAATCGTCACGAGGCGGCCACGCTCGCGCGCACGCAGCATCTGATCTGAGTTGGTGCCCGCTATTTCGTGATCTGCCTCGCGACCGCGCGGATGTCCGCGAAGAACGCGCGCCGCGCCGCCGCGCGCTCCTCCACCGGCGCGCGAAGCACCGACGACGGATGGACCGTGGCCATCACCACCTCCGCGAGCTCGGATTTCAGCGGCTTTCCGCGCTGCTGCGTGACGCGGAACTGTTTGCCGAGGAGTGATTGCGCTGCGGTGGCGCCGAGCACGACAATCACGCGTGGCTGGATGACCCTGATCTCCTCCTGCAGCCACGGATTGCACGCGCGCACCTCGGCGTCGTTCGGCTTCTTGTGGATGCGCCGCTTGCTCTTCGCGCCACGCACGTACTTGAAGTGCTTCACGGCGTTCGTGACGTAGACGGTGCTGCGATCGACGCCCGCGTCGGCGAGCGCGGCGTCGAGCAGCTTCCCCGACGGGCCGACGAACGGATGCCCCGCGAGCTCCTCGAGGTCACCGGGTTGCTCGCCCACGAACATTACTGTTGCGGCGCGCGGACCCTCGCCGAACACGGTGCGACCGCATGTCCAGAGATCGCAACCGCGACAGTGAGCGGCGGCCGCGCGCAGTTTGGGCAGCGTCGCGCGCGGCGGAACGAAGTCGGCGGCGGAGTCAGCGCCGATGGCGCCGCCGCACGGATCATCCAGGGCCGACGTTGTGCGCATTCGAAATTACCTCGCCGGGATCTGCCACTCGCGTGCGGCACGCCACGAGAGGCCGTTGTGCTCGGTGAGCACGAGACTCATGCGGAATCTCCATTCAGGCCAGGATCGGCGGCGTCCCCTCGATGTCCCGTCGCTCGACGCGCGGGAGATCGCCGGGCGACCAGAGTGGCACATGATGCGCCACGCGATACAGCACCGGGCCGCCATCCTCGCCGGCGGCGCGCACGATCGGCCGCGGGATGCAGACGAATTCCACGTCGAGCGCGCTCGCGGTTGCAGACACGAGCGAATATCCGTGTCCGCCGAGATCAACGAAGGAGAGATGCGGCGCGACGTCGGGATTATGCGCGGCAAGTGCCTTGGCGTGATCGCCGGTGTCCTGCAGCGTGAGACACGTCTTCACGCCATGCCGGAGCGCGGCGTTGATGGTCGTTTCGGATCCGCTTGCGCTGTCGTGAAAGTAGATGGCGCGATGCGGGTCGTCCTTCGCGATGTTGTGCTCGAACGATTCGACCGCGCCTGGCGCCGAGATCGACCCGGTGATGAACTCCGCGCCCACGGGCGCGAACGCCGCGGGTGGCAGCGTCGGCGACAGCAGCCCCGCCGTAAACGCGTGCCTGTCGCCCGCGAGCGAGACGAAGCCCGTCACGCGATGCTCGCGCACGCTCTCGAAAATCGCGTTCCGCTCATCGCGGTACGCTGACCAATCGTCCTCCGTCATCAGCCCGTAGCCCGGCGATGGCCAGTGCGGCGCTGTCGTCGCCGGCAGATTCTGCAAATCGGTGCGCCAGTCGAGCGAACCCTGCGAGTTCCCCCACACCTTCCACGGTGCCCTCGCGGTGCGCAGTCGCTCGAGGAACCACGCCCGCTGGCGCGCGCCGAGTATCGTCCCCGGCGATGACGAGGCACGCGGATTCGGGAGCTCTACGCCGTCGAATCGAATTGTCGGTGGCGGAGCGCCGTGATCGTATGCGCGGCCCGCATCGAGCAGCGCGAATGCATCGTCCGATTCGAAGTATGGAAATCCCTTCGGCCGAAACGGTGCGATGTCCGGCGTGTCGTTCACCGGCTCCGAGCGATACGAGCGATTGTCGGTGAGTATCAGATCGACGTTCCCGCCGTAGCTGAGGGTGCGGTAGAGTGTGAGCGCGCCGATCGCCGCGAGATTGCCGGCGTCCTCGCCAAGCCCGTTTGCGTCGACGCGGTGTAGCGGTGCGTCCGCGACCTCGGGCGGCGTGAAGTCGTTCAGCCCGCCGCCATTTGCCTTCGCGACTCGCGCAGGCTGGAACTCCCACCACGCGCTCGCGGCGGCGACCTTCCGCGTCTGCGCCGGCACGACTCCCTTCCCGAAATTCTGCTGGCTCTGCCAACCCTTCCACGAGAATTCGTGGTTGTCCCACATGCAGATGAACGGCCAGCGTGCACGCGCATCCTGCAGATCGGGATCGGCGAGATAGGCGCGATAGAGCGCGCGATAGCCGTCAACCGTGGTGGGCACGTGAAAATCAGCGTGCTGCTCGCCGTTCGCGTAGCGCACGATGTCGCGGATGTGGCGGTCGTAGTATCCCTGCGGGCGATCCTCCGGATACCAGACGAGCTCGTACACGAAGTCGCCCAGGTGCATCACGAATCCCAACTGCTCGGCGCGCGGCCGCTTCTCATCCTCGGTGATCATCTTGCGGTACGCGTTGCACGAGCCGAGCTGCACGTTCTGACACGAGACGAAGGCGAAGTGCACGGCGCGTGGATCATCACTCGCGGGCGCGGTGATCGTTCGTCCAACGCGGCTGGTGTTGCCGTCATCGTCGATGAAGCGGTACCAGTACTCGCGCCCGGGCTCGAGCCCGGCGGCGAGCGCGCGGCACGTCCAGTCGGCACTCGCCGAGAGAGAGGCGTGTGCTTCCGCGACGACGCGTGCGAACGTCGCGTCCTCCGCCACCTGCGCCGTCACCCGCGTAGCGCTGTTTCCGGCGACCGGCGGACGGCGGGTCCAGAGGATTACGCTGTCCGGATGCGGATCGCCGGACGCGACGCCCTCGGGAAAGAGGTCGCGCCGCTCGATGAGTGCCGCGACAGCGATGCCGTCGAACGCCGGGCGCCACGCGAGCGATG
>Ga0070679_100005684_pt1 | contig 11566 bp, 9 predicted proteins | sample KBSC63BmetaG_FD_65652 | JGI IMG/M metagenome (GOLD analysis project Ga0070679, IMG submission 65652) | Corn rhizosphere microbial communities from Kellogg Biological Station, Michigan, USA - KBS C6-3B metaG | ecosystem: Host-associated > Plants > Roots > Rhizosphere | place: USA: Michigan... | reverse complement strand
CCGGAGACTTCGCTGCCGATAGAAAGCCCATGCCCTTTGAGGAAAATGCAGTCACGAATGGTTACATCGGTGGTCGGGTCGTCCGGCCCCGCCGAGCCCGGTTGCCCGCTTTTGATCGCGACATTGTCGTCGCCCGTGTCGATGGTGACGTGGTCGATCAGGATGTGGCTGGAACTGAAAGGATCAATTCCGTCCGTGTTGTGGCCATCGGGCACCGGCGCGAGGACCTTCATATTCCGAAACGTCAGGTCCTCTGAGTAGAACGGCACAATCTGCCACATGGGAGAGTTCTGCACGGTCACGTTTTCCATCAGGACGTGCTTGCAGTGGTCGAACACAATCAGCCGCGGCCGCTTATCCCCCGGAGCCCGATGCGGCCACCAGCTTTCGCCGCGCCCATCGATCACACCGCCGCCGCGAATCGTAATGTACTCGGCATTCTTTGCGCTCAACAGGCTCCGTCGGCCCTGTTCATGAAACTGCTCGATTTCTGGATAGTCATCGTGATTGGTGCTGCCTTCGAGCGTGGTTCCCGTTGCGATCTCCAACGTGATGTGACTCTTCAAGATCAACGGTGCGCTCACAAACTTCGGCGCTCCACTCAACCGCACGATGCCTCCGCCCTTACTCGCGCAATCGTCGATCGCTTTTTGAATCGCCACAGTATCGAGCGTTACTCCGTTGCCAACTTCACGCGCATATTTCTCCACTGCACAGACAGTTGGCGCTTTTGCGTCAGGCTGCGGCGAGATCGGCTGCGCCGTTGCACTCCCGAATGCCATCATCATCAGCAAATTCGCTATCATCCGCTTCATAAAGCCCTCTATTCGGCATCCTACGCCAGACGCCCTATATAGCGTGATGAGCGCCTCGGTTCGTTGCATTATGGATCTGGCCTTTGGATCGACGGGCACCTGCCTTTCACGGGAAGTCACGGCTGTGGCGTTGCACAAAGGTCGGGGTAGCCCATTTACGACGTGCTTTTCGTGATGACGGGGGACGTTATCCTAAAAGCCCTTCGGCCTTTCCTGCGCGACACCGAAAGCCACTTCCATCGCCATACCCGCCTGCACTATCGTTCCCTCATCGAACAACCGCCCAATTAGCGTCACTCCATGCGGCACGCGGCGCGGCGGCGAGAACTTCGGCAGCGGATGCTTCGGGTCCGGAGCCCAATCGCTGCGCGCCTCACTCACCTCGACAAATCCTGCACGCAGCGTCAGCGATGGATGCCCGGTGAAATTGAAGATCACCAGCGGCTCATCCCGCAACGAAGGCACCAGCAGCACATCCACCTGCTCAAACACCCGCGCAATTTCCTTCGCGACCTTGCGCCGCAGCCGGTCGGCCTGCACGAAATCTACCGCACTCAAAAACCGCGCCTGCCGAAACGTATTGGGCCAGGCATCGGGCACCTGCATCTTCAACTGGTCGACGCGATGGTCCAGCGTGATCTCCTCAAACGCCGCCGCAGCCTCCGCAAACAGAATGATGTTCATCGAGTCATACGGCCAGTCCGGCAGCGTCATCTCGACCGCCTTCATCCCTAGCTTCTTCACCGTTTCCAGCGCCGCGCGGTCGACATCCGTCGTGTCTTTCATCCATGCCGGAATGTATCCAACGCGCAGGCCATTCACTCTTGCCTCCGCGTTGAAGCTAAAGTCCTGCGACGCACTCGCGGTGTCGCCCGCGTCGTCGCCGGCGATGGCGCGTAACACCAAAACGGTGTCCTCAACGGAACGTGCCATCGGTCCGAGTTTGTCGCATGTCCAACTCAATGCCATCGCACCAGTACGGGGAACCTGCCCATACGTCGGCCGTAGTCCGGTCACACCACACCGCATCGATGGACTAATGATCGATCCCTGCGTCTCGCTGCCAATCGCAAACCCAACCAGGCCCGCAGCCACAGCCGCGCCCGGCCCCGCACTCGACCCCGAAGAACCCTCGTCAAGATTCCACGGATTCTTCGTCTGTCCGCCGAACCACACATCGTTCAATGCAAGCGAGCCGAGGCTCAACTTCGCGACCAGCACAGCGCCTGCCGCATTCAACTTCGCCGTCACCGCCGCGTCCTTTGTGGGAATGCGGTCCTTGTAAAACTCCGCGCCCCAGGTCGTCGCAATACCCGCTGTATCGAGCAAATCCTTCGCGCCCCAGGGAATCCCGTGTAGTGGCCCGCGATATTTCCCAGCCGCAATTTCCGCGTCCGCCGCGCGTGCCTGTTTCAGCGCATGTTCTTCCGTCAACGTGATCACGCAGTTCAACTGTGGTTGAAAACGCTTCAGCCTTTCTACATAAATCTTTGTCAAACGCTGCGACGTCAACTTCCTCGTTTCGATCCACCGCGACAAGTCCGTGACCGGACTGAAAGCAATATCGTCATCGCTCGCCGGCAGAGGTCGTCCCGTTGCCGGACTACGTTTGAAGGTAGCGTCCGGCACTACGGTAGGTTGGTTGACAGCCTTCAACTCCGAATTCCACACCGTCGCCGGCACATCCGCATCTGTCATCGCCAGCTTCCGCGGCCCGACTCTCCGTTCATACACCGAAGCCATCGATTGCTGCCAATTCGCCGCAGCCTCCGCCAGGTCCGAAGGCTTCATCTCGATCTGCATGAGTTTGCCGGCCTCAACAAACGTCTCCGCCGAGACCTTCGGCCCCACTGCCGGCGCGCTCCCAAACGTTGGTGGAGCGCCCGGAGTCTGCGCCTGCGGGGAGGCCGGCGTCTGTCCCGAGGCCTGCGGCACAATCGCCGCTCCCAGCAATCCCAGCGAGCTTTGTGCAATGAAATCCCTGCGTGATCGTGCCATCGGCCATTCCCTCATATGCGACGAAATTTGTACCTCAGATATACCATCGCCACAGGCAACAGTTGTCACGACACACTATCCTCTATCCCCTCATCACTGCCCTATGCCCGTCGCCACACTCACCCTCGAACTCTCCATCGAACACGCGCACTCGCTCAAAGACCGCCGCCAGGCCGTGCGTTCGCTCAAGGACAAGCTCCGCCACAACTTCAACGTCTCGGTCGCCGAACTCGATGAGTCCGTCGTTTACAACCGCGCCACCATCGGCATCGCCGCGATCTCCAGCTCGCCCTCGTACCTCGCAGGCCAGCTTCGCGAAGTAGAAGACGCTGCACGCCGCATCGCTCTCGGCCTGGGCTGCGAGATACTCGACAGCTTCATCGAAACCGACACCATGTGACTGTGGTTACCCGCGGTTACCATTGAATGGACACGCACAATCGTTTGCCGCTCCACTCTTTGTTACCCTCAAGGTTGCACGTCATGCCGGAAAAAAGAGCACGAGATCATCACCGCAATCGCGTCGTCAGCACCTTCTCGGAGGAGATTACCGCCATGCTCGAAGGCGAACTCTCCGACCCGCGGATTGCGCCGTGCTATGTCACCGAAGTGGTCCTCGCGCCGGGCGGAAAATCCTGCCGCGTCTTCATCGCCGTCAACGGAGGCGAAGAAGACGAGCAGTCCACGCTCGAAGGCCTGATGGCGGCCCGCGCCTTCATCCGCACTGAAATCCGTTATCGCATGGGAGTCCGCCATGTGCCCGAGATGACCTTCGCCATCGACCGCTCGGAGAAAATGGGCGCCCGCATGGACGAGCTGCTCGGTCGTATGAAGAAGCGCAAAGACAAGCTCGAAAAGAAAGTTTCTGAGAAAGAAAAAGCCGCTTCTGCCACGGCCCCCAGCGCCAAGGCTGAAACCAAATAAAAGGCCGGTACGCACTGAAACATGAGCCACGAGGAAAAAATCTCCGCTTTGCTGCAACTGATCGGCGACCGCCAGCGGTTTCTGGTCTCATCGCACGCGCGGCCTGATGGCGACGCAATTGGCTCATCGCTCGGCATGATGCATCTGCTCGAAGGCCTCGGCAAAGAGGTCGTCGTCGCATTCTCTGATCCCATCCCCGTCATCTACCGCATGTTGTCGGGCATTGACCGCATCGTCAAGACCCTGCCCGCCACGCCTCCGGACGCCATCATCCTGCTTGAATGCGACTGCTGCGTACGCACCGGCTTTACCAGCGCCGAGTTCGCGGAGATGGGTAAAGTCTTCACCATCAACATCGACCACCACCTTAGCGGCGGAAACTGCGGCGACTTCAACTGGATCCAGCCGGAAGCTTCCGCCGTCGGCTCGCTGGTCTATGACCTCGCCGTTGCCTCCGGCGTCGAGATCACCCCCGAGATGGCCACCTGCCTTTACACCGCGGTCCTCACCGACACCGGCTCCTTCACCTACGCCAGCACCCGCGCTTCCACCTTCGCGTTGGCACAGCATCTCGTTGAGTGCGGCGCCAACCCCAATCGTGTCGCCCAGTCCATCTATTACTCCAACCCGCCCGGCAAGTTCCACCTGCTCGGCGCCGCATTGCGCAACATGCATGTGGAGATGCCTATCGCCTGGGCGTGGATCACGCTCGACGACATCGACGCCGCCGGGGCCACCGTCGAAGACTCCGAAGGCATCGTCAACTACCTCATCGGCATTGCCGGAGTCGAGGCCGCGGTCTTCCTTCGCCAGCTTCCCGGTGAGGCCGGAGTCCGCCTGAGCCTGCGCAGCAAAGAAGCCATCGATGTCGCCCGCGTCGCCGAAAACTTTGGCGGAGGAGGCCATCGCAACGCCAGCGGATGCACCCTCCGCGGACCGCTGCCCGCCGCAATGGAATGCATCCTGACACATTTGAGGAATCAGCTTCCGGCGCAAACTCTGTTAGCCTGAATCTCGCCTCCGAGCCAGCCAACCGCCAACAGTGAACGACACCCCACAACCCGAAAGCTCTGACCTGCGCGATACCGCGCCGCATGTGCGAACTCCACTGTTTGCCCATCTGCGTAACTGGCTCGGGACCAGCTTCGGCTGCACGCTGTGGGAGTTCTTCATCCTTGTTACCGTCTCTTCTTATTTCCTTTTCTTCGGCCTCGTCCCCTGGTTCGGCGGAGCGCAGCTCGGCCTGGTCGGCGCGGACGAACCCCGCTACGCGCAGATTGCCCGCGAGATGCTGGCCGCGCACTCTTCCGATTGCCACGAAGTCCACGCCAAAGTCACGCCCCACAGCCTTCGCCCTACCGACATTCATGCGTCGTATGAATGCCTCGTCGGCGGCACCGTAACGCCCATCCTCTACGGCCAGCCGTGGCTGGAAAAACCGGCCCTCTACTACTGGCGCGCCATGGGCTTCTTCAAGGAGTTCGGCGTCTCCGACTGGTCGGCACGACTTCCCTCTTCAACCGGCGCTGGCTTTCTGATCCTGTTAGCCTTTCTGCATCTGCGGCGGTTCCGTCCCGGCGGCCATCTCGACGCCGCGCTCATCACTGTCTCCTGCATCGCCATCTTCGGCTTCGCCCGCGGCGCGTCTACCGACATGCAACTCGCCGCGCCATTCTGTATCGGCATGTTGGGCTGGTACGCCTGGTATGAAACCGGCAAAAAATTCTGGCTCTTCGATCTCTACTTCTTCGGGGCCGCCGCCACTCTTGCGAAAGGCCCGGTCGCTCCATTTCTCGCCGCCGGCATCATCCTGCTTTTCGTCGGCCTGCGCCGCGAATGGTCCGTCCTCCGCCGCACCATCTGGATTCCCGGTGTCGTGCTTTACCTCGCGATGGTCCTGCCGTGGTACATCGCTGTCCAGCGCAGCAATCCGACATTCTTCAAAACATTCTTCCTGGAACACAATCTCGAGCGGCTCACCACCAACCGCTTTCAGCATCATCAGCCGATCTACTACTACCTGATCGTGCTCATCATCGGCCTGATGCCGTGGACAGCCATTGCCCTCCGCGCGCTTGTCGACGGCATCGATGTCTCCATCGCAGAATGGAAAGTTCGCCACAAGCCCCAGCGCTACCTTGGACACACTCGCGCCGGCGACGGCTTCCCCGAATTCCTCGTCCTCTGGGCGGTCTTCCCCATCATCTTCTTCTCGTTCTCCGGTTCGAAACTCCCCGGCTACATCCTGCCGTCGATCGCGCCGATCACCATACTCACCGGCGACTACATCCACCGCGTTCGCCGCACCGGCATCCCCAATTGGCTGCTCATCTCGCACGCCACCGTGTCTGGCATCCTCACCTTCGTTCTGGTGCTCTGCCCTCAGTACATGGTGTACGAGAAGATTATCCCCGCCGCCAAAGACCTCGCATGGGCTGTTCTGTGGGGAACACTTGCCGCGGTGGGTATTTACTACGTCGTCAAGCGCTTCGGCATCACTCGTCTACGCGCCATCACGCTCGTCCCGCTGGCCCTGCTTCTTTTCTGGCTTCTGGAGCGGAAGGGCCATCTCCTTGACCTCAACTACTCGGCGCGTCCGCTCGCCGCAGAGATCCAACAGGCCGCACCCGACATTCACACCGTTGCCGAGCACGACGTTCGCCGCGACATGGTGTACGGTCTCGCCTTCTATCGCAACGAAGAAATCCTGCCCTACAAGGACGGCATCCCCGATGACACGCATGTCCTCGTCGTCCCCACCAAAGAGGTGGCGCAGCTCGATCAACTGCTGCAAGGCCGGGTCTATGTGCAGCTCATCCTTTACCCTTCACAGGGTCTATCGGTATACAAGGTGTACGCGCGAAATTAGTTTTGCCTGTGCGTCTCGGACGTCCGATTGACTTCACCTCTCGAAATCCCGGCTCCCGCCCCGCAGTTCGAAGTCCTCGACCTGCGCCATTTCACCGCCGCACAGCTTCGTCCGCTGCTGGAAGACGAAGCCCGCCGCTGGAATGCGCGCCTGCGCTGGGACTACAAAAAATCGACACAACTTCTGCTCGACTACCTCGACAGCCGCGTGCTCCCCGGCTTCGTCGGCATGCACGCAGGCCGTGTGCAGGGCTATGCCTTTTGCGTCTACGAAGCCGCCAAGGCCGTCATCGGCGACACCTACGCCTTCAACGAAACGGAATCGCCGAACAACCCACTCTGCGAAACCCTGCTGCACCACCTCATCGAAATGCTGCAGGCGACTCCCGGCTGCGACCGCATCGAATCGCAGCTCCTCATGTTCCCGGGCGGCGCGCTCAACGGCCCATTTCTCTCGCGTGGATTCCGCGCTTTCCCTCGCCTCTTCCTCGGCGCCGCTCTGCCCTCATCCGCCCCGGGAGCAACGCGAGCCGAAACGCGGCTGCCTGCGGGCCTGCGACTCATCCCGTGGCATGAAGACTTCTACTCCGCCTCGGGAGACCTCATCCACCGCGCCTATCTCGGCCATATCGATAGCCAGATCAACGATCAGTACACCACCGTCCAGGGCTCGCTGCGCTTCCTGCACAACATCGTCCGCTTCCCCGGCTGTGGCATCTTCGACACGTCCAACTCCTGGGTGCTCCGCGAAGAACGCAGCGGCCTTGTGCAGGGACTTCTCCTCTGCTCCCGCGTGCGCACAGACGTTGGCCACATTACGCAGCTCTGCATCGCCCCTGAACTCCGCGGCCTCGGCCTCGGCCGCGCGCTGCTGCATCGCTGTGTCGCAGAATTCACCCGCCGCAAATTCCTCGGCCTCACTCTCACCGTCACCGAAGAAAACACCGAAGCCCGCAAGCTGTATGCGGACTATGGATTCACGACGTTGCATCACTTCGACGCCATGGTGTGGAAAAACAGTGAGTAGAGGGTAGAGGCGTAGAGAAAACAGTTCACCGCAGTGAATAGAGGTAGAGCGTAGAGAAGACAGTTCGCCGCTTTCTCTACACTCTACCCTCTACTCTCTGCCTTATTCCACGTGATAGTTCGGCGCTTCCCGCGTAATTACCACGTCATGCACATGGCTCTCGCGCAGACCCGCTCCTGAAATCCGAATGAACTTCGCCTTCGTCTGCAAGTCTTCAATCGTCCCGCAACCCAGGTAGCCCATGCCGGACCGCAGCCCGCCAACCAACTGAAAGATCATCGCTTCCAGCGGCCCGCGATGCGGCACGCGGCCTTCGATCCCTTCGGGCACAAACTTCGCCAGCCGGTTCCCGCCATTCGACTCACGCGCCGTAATCGACTCACGCCGGTCGCTGTCGTGGAGATCATCCTTGCTCTGGAAATATCTCTCGCCCGAACCCTGCGCCATCGCGCTCAACGAACCCATGCCGCGATACGCCTTGAACGACCGTCCCTGATACAAAATCGTCTCACCCGGAGACTCATCCACACCCGCAAACAGCGACCCGATCATGCATATGCTCGCGCCCGCCGCAATCGCCTTGGTCACATCGCCCGAGTACTTGATACCGCCATCGGCAATGATCGAAACTCCCCGCTCTTTGGCTGCGCGATACGCTTCTGAAATCGCTGTGATCTGCGGCATACCCGCGCCGGTCACCATGCGCGTCGTGCAGATCGAGCCAGGCCCGATGCCTACCTTCACCGCATCCGCACCCGCATCGATCAGCGCCATCGTGCCTTCATACGTGGCCACATTTCCGGCCAGCAGATCGACATCCGGAAAGGCCTTCTTCACTTCCGCCACAGCCTCCAGCACACGCGAAGAATGTCCATGCGCCGAATCGATGGCCAGCGCATCCACGCGGTTGCGAATCATCTCCGCCGCACGCTCCAGAAAATCTCCCGTCGCCCCGATAGCACCCGCCACGCGCAGCCGCCCCTGCGAGTCCTTGCTGGCATTCGGATACTTCAACTTCTTCTGAATGTCCTTGACCGTAATCAGGCCCTTCAGCTCATACGAATCATTCACCACCAGCAGCTTCTCCACCCGATGCTGATGCAGAATCTCTTCGGCCTGTTCGAGCGTCGTCCCCACCGGAACGGTAATCAGGTTTTTCTTCGTCATCACATCGCTGATCGGAATGTCGGTCCGCGAAACAAACCGCAGATCGCGATTGGTCAAAATCCCGACCAGCCTGCCGTTCTTGGTTACCGGGACGCCGGAAATCTTGAAGCGGCGCATCACATCCAGCGCGTCTGAAATTGGGCGTTCGGGGTCAATCGTAACGGGGTCAACGATCATGCCGCTTTCCGACCGCTTCACCTTATCGATCTCGCCGGCCTGCTGCTCGATCGTCAGGTTACGATGCACCACGCCCAACCCGCCCTGCTGCGCAATGGCAATTGCCAGGCGCGACTCGGTGACAGTGTCCATGGCCGCGGACATCAGCGGTGTATTCAGAGTGATATTTTTCGTGAGCCGTGTCTGTGTGCTGACTTGCGTTGGAACGACGTCCGAGTAAGCAGGAACCAGCAATACGTCGTCAAAAGTGAGGGCTTCAGGAACCGAATTGGAAATCATACAGGTTCAATCGATTGTAACCCCGTGACGGAAAAGTTGCAGACCGACGAGGGATTGCGCAAGGCACACCGTGGCATCACACTGTTCACCAGGACCCCGGTGCACATTTCGCGGCCTCGAGCATTACAAGGTGAAAACGTGAACCTACTGAACAATCAGGCTTCCCCGGCATCAACCTGCGGGGCCTGCCAGGACGGCACAGCCGAGCCCTTCCCCTTCACAATGGCTTTCCAGCCCATCGTCGATACGTCTTCCCAAACCGTCTTTGCCTACGAAGCGCTGGTCCGCGGCCCTCAGGGCGAGTCTGCCTTCAGCATCCTGCAGCAAGTCACCGAAGACAACCGCTACGCCTTCGACCAGGGGTGCCGCGTCAAGGCCATCCATCTGGCCGCGAAACTAGGCGTTCCGTCCGGCGGGGCGCGCCTCTCGCTTAACTTCATGCCCGGTGCGGTGTATAGCCCCCAGGCCTGCATCCAGCAGACCCTGCGTGCCGCGCAGCAAACCGATTTCCCGCTGGATCTGCTTATCTTTGAAATCACCGAAGACGAAAAAGTCCGCGACCCCGGCCATCTGCAGCGCATTATTGCCGAATACAAAAAGCACGGTTTTGCCATGGCGCTCGACGACTTTGGCGCGGGTTTCTCCGGTCTCAACCTGCTCGCGGAGCTGGACGTCGACATCGTCAAACTCGACGCCAAACTCGTCCGCAACATCCATCTGCAGCCGCGCTCTGAAGCCATCGTCAACTCCCTCGTCGACCTCTGCCGCACCCTCAACACACAACTCATCGGAGAGTGCGTCGAAACCCTCGAAGAATACGAAGTCCTGCGCCGCTGCGGCATCACTCTTATGCAGGGCTACCTCTTCGCCAAACCCGCTTTCGAATCCCTGCCAGACATCCACTGGCCTAACCAGCAAAACGACGTCCCTCCCGCCCGGTTGCAGCATCCTCGACTCATCGCCGTCTAAGCGGCACTCTTCGGCAGGTGACGCGGCTGTAAAAACCGTAACGCAACGGTCGCAAAGGGAGCGAAGGTTCGCCACGGCAGCCGTGGCGAACCTTAGGCATTTCTTCGCGACCTTTGCGTTGAAGCTTTTCCAGGTGCAGGCGAACGGAACGTCCGCTTGGGCTTGAACATCCCACTCAGGTAGCATCGATCCAAATGGTTCTTCGTCCGTGGATGTCGGTAGCAAGTGCAGTCCTGGGTTTCTTCGCCGTATTGGCATGGCGCATCCGCGAAGGCCGGTCGGCGGTCACCATCCGCAAAATCGTCATTCCTCCCATGGGCATGGCAACCGGATTCTGCATGTTTCTCGTTCCCGCCTTCCGGGTGCCGTGGACGTGGGCGGCCATCGCTTTCGCCGTCGGCGCAATCCTGCTTGCCTATCCGTTGATCCGCACCTCGCACCTCACTCTCCAGGGCGATACGGTGATGATGCACCGCTCCGCCAGTTTCTTCGTCGTCCTTGTCGTGCTGGCGATCATCCGCATCCTCGCCCATAGTTACTTCGATACGATCATGAGCGTTCCTCAGACCGGCGCGCTGTTTTTCGTGCTCGCGTTTGGCATGATCCTGCGCTGGAGACTCAGCATGTTCTTCGAGTACCGCCGGGTCACGGGCGCCAGCACGCTCCTCACTGGATAACGGCACTTCACGCGGGCCTTTCTTGCTCTTGGTTCCGTCCACCATCTATTCTGCTCACGCAGACGAGTACGACTCCTCCATCGCAATCACCACGCGATGTCCGCAACGAACGCGACAGAACCCCGAAAAGAGAGAGCACCTCCCATGGCCATTACCCGCCAAGTCATCACTTCGCTTCTGAGCGACGGCAGCGACATGCTCGGCACCAAGGTCCTCGCCGTCAAGATCGCCGACGAGTCCATCGTCTCCGGCTCGCTGCTGACCGTCGAATCGAACCACTTCTGCGTGCTCAAGTCGCGCGGCGCCGTACTCAACGTCTACGAGACCGGCCAGTATCCGCTCACCACGCCGGACAAGCCTCTGCTCGGCTCCATCGCCCAGGGATTCTTCGGCGGCAGTTCGCCGTGGGTTTACGAGATCATTTACATCAATCGGTCCAAGCTCCTGATCCGCAGCCAGGGGATTGCCACCTCCGCTGAAATGGCCGAAATGTCCTATCAGGTTGACTACTACATCCATGTCGACTCCAGACAGGCCGCACTCGACCTGATTACTCACATGCCGTTCAACCGGAACTTCATCGATATTGCCGAGGTTGCCGACTACGCCGGCCCGGCTATCGAACAGGCCATCAACCAGGTCATCCAGGTCACCAAGATGGAGGA